>Ga0265325_10002626_pt1 | contig 12029 bp, 10 predicted proteins | sample 41420metaG_FD_202090 | JGI IMG/M metagenome (GOLD analysis project Ga0265325, IMG submission 202090) | Rhizosphere microbial communities from Carex aquatilis grown in University of Washington, Seatle, WA, United States - 4-14-20 metaG | ecosystem: Host-associated > Plants > Roots > Rhizosphere...
TAGCCTGTCGTTTCAATTGCGAGCGCCTGCTTCAGCTTTGAGCAGGTGCAGAGAGGTCGAAGTGGAGCCCAACGCGCCGAGATATCGGGGCTCCCGCGCATAAAATCACCCCGCGCGCATAAGGAGACCTCGAAGGTTGATTCGTGTATATAGTGATACGCACGAACAGTCAAGCACTTTATGGGCCGACCCAGCGTTTTGTTTCCTCTCGACTGAATACACCCTTCGCTAAATGGCCTCTTGGACGCGCGAGACTGGGAATGGTTTTTCGCGCACCCATTAAATTTTCCATCGGCTCTTGCTGCTCGAAACCCAGCCAAGCCCCCCACTCAGTATGATTTGAGCGATCCCCGCGTTCGTCACTTGGTCAAATGGCTTGAAAGGTCAATGAATTCAATGTCCCAGTCTGCATCCCGCACTTCAACCCGCGCCAGCGTAATGGGTAACTGGAACCGCCGAGGCCCCGCGCTGCCTGGATTGAGGTAGACAACTCCATAACGTTCCGTTCGCTCCGGCTTGTGGGAATGGCCGCCGACCACCATTCGGAAGCCCGCCGCCGCAGCATCAAGATCCAGCGCGTGGACATCATGGAGTACATAGATCAGCGCTGGGCCGGCTTCCACCACTGCCGTTTCAGGCAGCGCATCCGCCCAGCTTCCATGGTCCGTATTGCCCCGCACGGCGATCACCGGCGCCAGAGCTTGCAGCGCATCAAGGATTTCCTGTCCGCCAATGTCTCCAGCATGGATAATCATTTGGGACCCGCGCAAAGCTTCGAGAGCCTCCGGGCGCAGAAGTCTATGAGTGTCAGAGATGACTCCAATTGACACGGGCGGATTTTTCACGGCTCACATAATAATACGTTTCTTTTTTAAGCCTCGACCTCGGCTCGAAGTATAGTAACTTTCCGTCGCAAATTTCGGCCACGAGCCGCACGCCCGAGAACATCTACTTCAAGGGCAGTCGGGAGATCTGGATGAATGCCACGGTATTCAGCGTTCCCATTAACGAGCGGTATTTCGAGGATTACGTCCCGGGCCCGGTCTTTGAATACGGGCCCATTGCGGTAACGGAAGCCGAGGTCGTGGACTTCGCGAAGAAATTCGATCCCCAGTACATTCACACCGATCCCGTAAAAGCGGCTAGCGGCCCGTTCGGGGGCCTCATCGCGAGCGGTTGGCACACCTCCAGCCTGATGATGCACCTCTACGCCGATAACTACCTGTCGAGTGTGGCCGCGCTTGCATCCCCCGGCATCGACGAACTCCGCTGGCTGAAGCCCGTCCGCCCCGGCGATTCGCTGTGGATTCGAGTGACGGCGCTCGATGCGCGCCCCTCCAAATCCAAGCCGGATCTGGGAGTCGTTCGCGTGTATGTCGAAGTGCTGAACCAGAATCGCGAGATCGTAATGACGGTGAAGACCGTCAATCTCTTTCGACGCCGGCCGGCCAACTGAGAATCAAAGTTCCTGAACATCGAAGTTCGTGCCCGCCATCGCGAACTGGTTTAGAATTCCCAGATACAGGCACTGATCGCATGAACGCCACGCGGAGGATTCCATGAAGCAAGCGGTAGCGGTAATCGTTGTGTTGCTGGGCCTTCTGCTGGTCGGCGGCCTGATTTTCGGAAGCATGTATGTCTCCCGCCGCAACGAAATGGTGACGCTGAACGAGACGGTCAAATCCGACTGGGCCCAGGTCGACGTCGTTCTCCAGCGTCGCGCCGATCTCATCCCCAATCTCGTCGAAACGGTAAAGGGTTTTGCCGCCCATGAAGAAACGGTTTACGGCGATATCGCCAAAGCCCGCTCCGCCCTGCTCGGCGCTCAGACTCCGGCGGATAAGATTGCGGCGAACGGCCAGCTCGACGGCGCGCTTGGCCGCCTTCTTGTGATCGTGGAGAATTATCCGCAGCTTAAATCCAATGAAAACTTCCTGAGGCTCCAGGACGAGCTCGCCGGCACGGAAAATCGAATTTCCGTCGAGCGCAAGCGCTATGACGATGCGATCCAGGCATACAACACCTATATCGCTCTGTTTCCAAACAATATCGTGGCCGGCATGTCCGGCTTCAAGCGCAACGATGCGTACTTCGCGGCTTCCGAGGCGTCGCGCGAGGTGCCCAAGGTGCAATTCCCGGCGCCCAGCAGATAACGAATACAGGCTCCGCGCCGTCTAATCATTTGTAACCATGCCGGATTTCGCATCCCGTCTCGGGGTGTCTGGTGAACGTCGTCCCGGCGTGATATAAATAGGGAGTGCAGAATGCTGGATAGCACCCAATCCGGCCCGTCGAATCCTTCCGATCCTCCGCCTATCCCCCAATTGCGGCGAGAACTGCGCAGTTGGACACGGGATCTGGCGGTGGCGCTCGGGCTTGCCTTGGTGATCATCATTTTCCTGTATCAGCCCGTGAAGGTGGAAGGAACGAGCATGGCCCCGCTGCTGAGCGATCAGGAGCGGATTTTCATCAACAAGTTCGTTTATCGCTTTGAGCCGATCGACCGCGGGGATGTTGTGGTTTTCTGGTATCCCCTGGATCGTTCCAAGTCGTTCATCAAGCGCGTGATCGGGCTTCCCGGAGAGACCGTCGAAATTCGCACCGGCCATCTCTACGTGGACAGCAAGGAGCTGCAGGAGCCTTACGTGCCGGCCTTTTATCTCGACGGGGGAAGCTATCCGGCGCGGCGCATCCCGCCCGATGAATTTTTTGTGATGGGAGATCATCGCGACAGCTCGAATGATTCGCGCATGTTCGGCACCGTTCCGCGCGACTTCATCTACGGCAAGGCCGTCTTCGCTTACTGGCCCGTGGGACATTTTGGCTCGCTCGATTCATCTTCAACGGTGAACGCCGCATCGAAATGAACTCCTCTGGAGGATACACTGACGCTGGACCCCGCAGGTCGCGCGATACTCGCGCTCGAGGATGGACGAGTCTTTAAAGGCCGCGCGGCCGGCGCTCGCACGCGCCGTGGCGGCGAAGTCGTTTTCAACACCAGCCTGACCGGCTACCAGGAAGTTTTCACCGACCCGAGCTATACCGGTCAGATCGTGTGTCTCACGTACCCTCACATCGGCAACGTAGGCACGAACATCGAGGACGAAGAGTCCGCGAAACCTTACATAGAAGGCCTTGTCGTGCGCGAGTTTTCCGCGCTCTCCTCCAACTGGCGATCGAGCGAATCCGCGCAGAAGTTCCTGGAACGCCACGGCGTCCCGGTGATCTGGGATGTGGATACGCGCGCCCTGGTGCGCCATTTGCGCGACGTCGGCGCGCTGCGCGGTATCGTCTCCACCGACGGCGCTTCCGAGCAAGAGTTGATCGCCGAGGCCCGCGCGCTTCCGACGATGGCCGGCCAGGAGCTGGCCAGCCGCGTCACCTCGCGAAAATCGTATGAATGGACTCGCGGTTCGATCGATTTGGCCGCGCCGATAGGCGCAGCCGCCTCGGCAGCGGCCTCCGCGAACAACGGCGGCGGACGCCCACACTCATCGCACAACGCCAACGGCGAATCCGAGAAGCGCTATCGCGTTGTCGCCTACGATTTTGGCATCAAGCAGAACATTCTCCGCTTGCTGGTCGATCACGGTTGCGACGTCACGGTAGTTCCGGCCAAAACTTCCGCGGACGACGTGCTCGCGCTCAAGCCCGATGGCGTATTCCTTTCCAACGGCCCCGGCGATCCAGAGCCGATCGGCTATGCCGTCGCCAATATTCGGAAGCTGCTGGGGCGCGCCCCGATTTTCGGCATTTGCCTCGGGCACCAGCTTTGCGGCCTGGCTCTTGGCGGCCGGACCTTCAAGCTGAAGTTCGGACACCACGGGGCCAATCATCCGGTAAAGAATCTGCTCACGCAGAAAATCGAAATCACCTCGCAGAATCACGGTTTCTGCGTCGATCCTGAGTCGCTCCCGCCGAGCGATGTCGAAATCACCCACGTCAATCTGAACGATCACACGAACGAAGGCATGCGCCACCGCTCGCTGCCGCTTTTCAGCGTCCAGTATCATCCCGAAGCGTCGCCCGGCCCCCACGATGCCCGCTACCTCTTCGACCAATTCCTTAATTTGATGGCAACGCACAACCGTGCATAATATCGTGCGCCCCGCGCCGCTTGTATGCGGCGCCTTTGAGTTGGATTTCTGTTTTAAAGAAATGCAGATCCCTCGTTCAGCTCGGGATGACAACGCAAGACGAAGAGACGAAAAAGACATCTAATGCCGAAACGTACGGACATCAAGAAAATCATGATCATCGGCTCCGGCCCCATCATCATCGGCCAGGCCTGCGAATTCGATTATTCCGGCACGCAAGCCTGCAAGGCCCTGCGCAGCGAGGGATACGAAGTCGTGCTCGTCAATTCCAATCCCGCGACGATCATGACCGATCCCGAGATTGCGAACCGCACCTACATCGAGCCGCTCTCGAAGGAATATCTCGAAGCAATCATCGCTGCGGAGCGGCCTGACGCCCTCCTTCCGACCGTCGGCGGCCAGACTGGCTTGAACCTCGCTGTGGAACTCGCCGAAACCGGCATTCTCGACAAATACGGCGTGAAATTGATTGGCGCGCAGCTGGATGCGATCCGCATCGCCGAGGATCGCCTTCTTTTCAAGGACGTTTGCCGCAAACTCGGCCTGGAAGTTCCCGCGTCCGCCGTGGTCACCGACATTCAGGCGGCGATCAAGTTTGCCGACGAACTCGGCTACCCGGTTGTGATCCGCCCTTCCTTCACTCTGGGGGGAACCGGCGGCTCGATTGCCTACAACCACGAGGAATTCGTCGACGCGATCGCCCGCGCTCTGGACGCGAGCCCGGTTCGCCAGGCGCTCATCGAGGAATCGGTCATCGGTTGGAAAGAATACGAGCTCGAAGTCATGCGCGACTGCCGCGACAACTTCGTGGTCATCTGCGCGATCGAAAATTTCGATCCCATGGGCATCCACACCGGCGACTCGATCACGGTCGCTCCCGCGCAAACGCTCACCGACAAGGAATATCAGCGCATGCGTGACGCGGCCGCCGCCATTATTCGCGCGGTCGGGGTCGAGACGGGCGGCTCGAACATCCAGTTCGCCGTCGATCCGGAAACAGGCCGCATGACGGTAATCGAGATGAATCCCCGCGTTTCGCGCAGCTCGGCGCTCGCGAGCAAGGCGACCGGGTTCCCGATTGCGAAGATCGCGGCAAAGCTCGCCCTGGGCATGACCCTCGACGAGATTCCCAACGACATCACCCGCAAGACGCCCTGCTCCTTCGAGCCGTCCATCGATTACGTGGTCGCGAAAATTCCCAAGTTTCAATTCGAGAAGTTTCCCGGCAGCGACACCACCCTTACCACGCAGATGAAGTCCGTCGGCGAGGTGATGGCCATCGGCCGCACGTTCCAGGAGGCGTTGTGCAAAGCGATCCGCGCGCTGGAGCCGAGCACGGCCTGGCGCCCGCCCGCCGAGGTCTCCACCGCACTGTTGCGCGAAAAGCTTCACGTGCCTGGCCCGGATCGCCTTCACTGGCTTTTTGAGGCGCTTGAGCGTGGCATGGGCCGTGACGAAGTGTGCGAACTCACGAAGATCGATCCGTGGTTCATCGCGCACCTCGAAGGAATGCTGGCGGTGGACAAAAGCATCGCCGCCACAACTCTGCGCCATTGCACCGCCGAATTATTGCTGGAGTCCAAGCGTTCCGGTGCGAGCGACGAAGAAATCGCCAAGCTCTGGAACGTGAAATCGTCCTCCGTGCGCTCGCGCCGACACGAGCTGGGCGTTACGCCTGTGTTCAAGCGCGTGGACACTTGCGCCGCCGAATTCGAATCGTTTACGCCCTATCTGTATTCCACTTACGAGCAGGAGGACGAATCAAACGCCGTCGACCGGCCCAAGATCGTGATTCTCGGCAGCGGCCCCAACCGCATCGGGCAGGGAATTGAGTTCGATTATTGCTGTTGCCATGCCTCTTTTGCGCTGAAGGAAGACGGCTACGAGACCGTGATGGTGAACTGCAACCCCGAGACGGTTTCCACCGATTACGACACCTCCGACCGCCTTTACTTTGAGCCGCTCACGCTCGAAGACGTTCTCGCCGTCCTCGAACGCGAGAGGCCGCAGGGCGTGATCGTGCAGTTCGGCGGGCAGACCCCGCTCAATCTGGCCATCGAGCTCAAGCGCAACGGTGCGAAAATCGTGGGCACCGATCCCGAGTCGATCGACCTCGCCGAAGACCGTCGCCGCTTCGGCCAGCTTCTCAACGAGCTGGAGATTCCGCAGCCGAAAAATGCCACCGCCCTCGCTCCCGAAGAGGCAGTGCGGGCTGCCACCGAAATCGGCCTGCCGGTTCTGGTTCGTCCGAGCTACGTGCTAGGCGGGCGCTCCATGGTGATCGCCTACGATTTGAAGACGGTCCACGAATATGTGGTGCAGGCCGCGCAGATCGGCACGGCCTCCGATCCCAAGCGCCCCATCCTGATCGATCAGTTTCTGGAAGACGCTACTGAAGTCGATGTCGATGCCCTCGCCGACGGCGAAGAGGTTCTGATCGCCGGCATCATGGAGCACATCGAAGAAGCCGGCATTCACTCCGGAGATTCTTCCTGCGTGCTTCCCGCGGTTTCCCTAAGGCAATCCGTTCTGGAGCGCATCCGCGATTACACCGCGCGCCTCGCCAAGGCGCTTCATGTCGTCGGACTGATGAACGTGCAATATGCGATTCAGCACGACACGGTGTACGTACTCGAAGTGAACCCGCGGGCTTCCCGTACCATTCCCTATGTCAGCAAAGCCACCGGCGTGCCGCTCGCAAAGGTTGCCGCTCGCCTGATGACCGGCCGCAAGCTCCGCGACCTTAACCTGCCCTTTGTTGAAACGAACGGCGTCAAGGAACTGCCCGTCCACGATTTTTATGCCGTGAAGTCGCCGGTGTTCCCGTTCAACAAATTCCGCGGCGTCGATCCGGTTCTCGGTCCCGAAATGCGTTCCACCGGCGAAGTGATGGGCGTTTCGTCCAGCTTTGGGCTGGCCTTTGCCAAGGCGCAGCTTGCCGCCGGCCAACGCTTGCCGCAGACGGGCGTCGTTTTCATAAGCGTCAGCGACCGCGACAAGAAAAACGTCGCCCCCGTCGCGAAGGATCTCGTTGCCGCCGGTTTGAAGATCATCGCCACACGCGGCACGGCCGCCGCCCTGAGGCGCGCGGGCATCGAAGTGGAATCCGTCTACAAAGTGAATGAAGGCCGCCCGAATATCGTCGACCTGATCAAAACCGGCAAGGTCAATTTGCTCATCAACACGCCGCTCGGCCGCGAATCGTTTTACGACGAAAAATCCATCCGCCGCGCGGCGATTCGTTACAACATTCCGTGCATCACTACGCTGTCCGCGGCGAGCGCCGCCGCGCTCGGGATCCGCGCCATGGCCGGCCACGGAGCCGAAGTAAACGCCTTGCAGGATTTGCATCGCCGCAAATCCTCCGCAGCCTCCGTGACGCCAACGCCATCTACGCCCGCAGCTCCCGCCGAACACTCGTAAGCATTTCGAAGCTTCGGTGCGCTCCGCGCTGCACTTCATCCACAGTTACAACTTCGGCATACATCTGGCAGCGTGCAGAATCGCGCCCCGCCAGCCGATGTAGACTGACCCTGAGAATCTCCACGGCCGCGGACCTGGCCGTCGTTTGAGACAAATTGAAAACTGCGGAGTGTCGCGTTTGAGCGCTCGAGCCGATTCGATTCCTGTGTCTTCTCCAAACGGGCAGTGGATTTACAGCCCGTGGCTCGATTTTCTCGTGGGATGCGGCGCGTGGTCGGCGCCTCTGCTTGCCATCGCCACATGGATGACACCGTCGCACACGCACTCCTGGACCGTGGCGTTCTACTTCCTCGCCATTCTCTTCAACTATCCGCACTTTATGGCGACGATCTACCGCGCCTACCACACCCGCGCGGAGTTCGAGAAATACAAGCTGGTCACCCTGCACGTCACGCTGCTGATGGTTCTGACGGGCGTGCTGCTGCATACCTTCCACTGGCTGCTTCCGTGGGTTTTCACGCTCTACATTTGCTGGAGTCCCTGGCACTACACCGGCCAAAACTACGGCTTGCTAATGATGTTCGTGCGGCGCGGTGGCGCGAGCATGACGCCGAACGAGCGCCGCTCGATTCGCATCGCATTCATTGCGGCCTACCTGATGCTGCTCGCCAGTTTTGAAACCGGCGGCTCGGCCGATCCGCTCGTTCTTTCGCTCGGCATCCCCGCGAAGTTCACGCTGCCCGCCCGACTCGTTCTGGGCGCTGTGTTCGCCGTCGCCACCTTCATTGGCTTCCGCCGGTTAATCTCGCGCGCCAGCTGGACGGCGATGGCGGCCCCGCTCACCCTCGCCCTCACGCAATTTCTCTGGTTCGTTCTGCCGACGCTGCTCGAATTGCACGCCGCCTATCAAATCCCGCAAACGCGCTATAGCAGCGGCATCCTGGCGGTACTTCATTCCGCCCAATACCTGTGGATCACCAGCTACTACCAGCAGCGCGAGGCGCGTGCCGCCGGCCAGCCGCGCTGGCGCATGGCGACTTATTTCCTCACGCTCGTCGCGGGAGGCATCGCGCTCTTTATTCCCGGACCGTGGCTGGTAAGCCGCCTGTTTCATTTCGACTTCACCACCAGCTTCCTTATCTTCACCGCCATCGTGAATATCCATCATTTCATTCTCGACGGCCAAATCTGGAAGCTGCGCGATTCGCGCATTTCGGCCATGTTGATCGACCGCGGCAGCAGCGGGACAGCACAATCGAGCAGCGAGGAGCGCGCTGGCACTTCTACGGCACCGGTGGCAAGCGCGCGATGGTTCGGAAGCAGATTCCTTTCGCCCGCCGCGCTTCGAGTTTCACTGCTGGCGCTGCTCTTCCTCTGGGGCGGAATGGACCAGGTCCATTTCGCGCTCGGCACGGACGAAGGAAATCTTCCCGCGCTCCGCCAGGCTGCGCTCCTGAATCCCTACGACAGCATGCTCCAGGCGCGCATCGCCCAGGCGGAGGCGAAAGATGGCCGCAAACCCGAGGCGCTTGCCGCGCTCACCCGCGCCGTCGAAGTGAATCCTTACAACGCCGGGCTACAGCATGCGCTCGCCCGAGCCTTTATCCAGAACGGCCTCTATCCCGAGGCCTACGAACGCTACGCGAAGATGCTCGTCATTTTTCCGCGCGATGCCAACGCCCTCGTCAACTATGGATTGCTGGCTGCACGCCTCGGCAGTGCCGACATCGCCATCGACTCCTGGGAGAAAGCCCAGCAGGTGGACCCGGACCAGCCGAATCCCCACCTGTACCTCGCCGAAGCACTCGATCAAAAGGGCGACGCAGCCCGCGCCGCTCTCCATTGGGAGGCGTTTCTCCGTTTTGCCGACGCGCATCCTGACGATCCAGCCGCCGCCGCGGCGCAGCAGATTTCAGCACGGATTGAACTAGCCGACGACGAGGCGCGTCTGGGCAACGCTGCCGCCGCATCAGATGCCTATTCGAAAGCCATTGCGCTCGCGCAACGCGCTTCTGACGCGAAGCTCGAAAGCCTCGCGCTCGTTCACTATGCCGACCTGCAGGAGAAATCCGGCGACCTGAAATCCGCCGCCAGCTCGTACCAGCGGGGTCTCGCGCTCGATGAGAAGGCCGAAGATCCCGGCAGCGCATCCTTCGACTGGTTCAATTACGGGCAGTTTCTGCGGCGCCATGGTCTGCCCGACGAATTGGTCTACGCGTGCTTTCTGCGTGCGGAGGGGCTGATGGTGGGTAACTCGGGGAATGACGTAGAAACGGTGAAATCCATTCGCAGGCAGGTCGAAATCCAGCTCGGAAGAAAAGCCGCTGCCGTGAAAACGAACCTGCCGGTCATGCTCGCCCGCGCCACGGAACTCCCTGCAGGTTCATTCTGATTCCCTGAAACGGGATTTACGGCTTCGGAGGCGCGGGGGGATTTTTCTTCGCCCCGTCCCAATGTTCCTGAACCTGCCCGTTTTCCACACGAACCATGTCGAAATTGTTGTAGGAGTACTTGCGGCTCGGGTCGTCCGGATCGGGTGCGGAGCGGTCGAACATCATCAGCACGAGATCGCCGCTGGTGATCACCAGGCTCGGCTTGGTTTTCCACTCCGGCTGGATTGGCTCGGGCTTCCGCACGCGACTCATGTACTGCACGAACCCGTCGCGCCCCGTCGGAACGTTGGGGTTGTGCTGGATATATCCTGGCGCGATATATTGCTCCGCCAGTTCGAGATGCCCGTATTGCAGCATGTCGTGAAACTCCACGAATGCAATCTCCTGGTTCTTCTGCTCTTCCGGCGTGAGCTTCAGGTCCTGCGCGATTGGAAGCGCGGAAGCTGGGGCGAGCGTCGGCGCGCCCGGATTCTTCATCGAGCCATCCCAATGCTCCTGAATCTTGCCGTCCTGGACGCGCACCACGTCGAATGTGTTGAATTTGTAGGTCTTCGCGGGATCGGCAGGGTCCGGGTCTTCGTGCTCCCACACCAGCGCCACATAATTGCCCTTGGCAAATGCGTTCACCGGCGGATGCGGCAGTGCCGCCGGAATCGCCTGCGCCGGCCGCTTCCCGAAAGCTTCCACAAAAGCGGCCAGCCCATTCGGGAAGTTCGGGTCATGCTGCACAAAATAACCGGCCATATACTTCTGCGCCAGGTCGACGTGATGGGCGAAAACCACCTCGCGCCACCAGTCCATCACCAGCTTCAGGTTCGCCCGCTCCTGCGCCGTCATTTGCTTCGACTGCGCTCGAACTGGCGCCGCCGCTAACGCCAGAAACGCAATCAGCCCCGCCAGCCCGCGCATCCCGATCCCGAATTTCGAAAGATTCATTTTCGCCTCTTGTGATTCCCGCGTCGTAAGCATATCCCCAGATCTCCGCCGGGCGCCCTTTCGCTAGCGGGAACCTACTTCATTTCACCGCCGCGCCGCAAGCGGGTCTGCTAGCTCTCTTTCGCTGGCGGCGCAACCGTTGCCCATCGCTCGGCGATCTTGCTTCCCTCGAATCGCCACAACACAAATCCCCGGAACTGCATCTTGCTGCCTGTCGCCGCATCGGTCCATCGCCAGATGTTCCGGCACATCACTTTGTCGCCCTCGGCAATCATGTCTTCGATGATCACGCGCAGATCGGGCATGGCTTTGTACATCGCCACCATCATCTGCTCGTCGCCTTCGACGCCCGTAGGCTTCCCGCCCGGCCCGTCATGGTCGTAGAAATCCGGCGTCATGTTCTTGCGGATCACCGAGGCGTTCCGTTTGTTGACGAAATCCTCGAAATGCTCCTTCACAAAAGCCTTCATCTGATCGAGAGTAAGTGCGGTTGGCATGTCCAGCTCCTGATGAAGAATAGCCCCGGAATAAAACTTCGCCGGTGACGCGCCGCAGCAATGGTATCAGACGCCGAAGCGCCCTGCGGATCGCGCTTTCAACTTCGCAGTCTCTTCTTCCCGGTTCTTCGGCGGCGCGTTGGTTTCAAGCGAGCGAAGCAGGCGGCTGGAAATTGCGGCGATTTCGCCCACGGCGGCGAGGAACGCGGCCTCATTGGCCCTCGACGGTTTGCTGAACCCGCTGATCTTTCGCACAAACTGAAGGGAAGCGTTGTGGACTTCCTCTGGGGTAACCGGCGGATCGAAATTAAACAGAGTCTTGATATTCCGGCACATCGGTGTCGCTCCCGTTGTATAAAAGTTCCTTGTTTGCCGCGGACGACTCCCATTTCGATGAAGAGTGCAGTTTCAAGGATTCATGAATTCATTCATGAAATGTCCCGGCCGCCGGACAGGAACCCGGCGCGCGAGTCCTCGCGGCAAGTGTGCGCATTCGACTTTCGCATTCGACTTTCGCTACTCAATCCTTCCGCGATGGTTTACCATTACCGGTTTCCATTCCAGGAGGATGAATGTCGGTAAAGTGTGACAAGTGGATTCGCAGGATGGCGGCCGAGCACAAGATGATCGAGCCCTACGAAGACCGCCAGGTTCGGGATGGGGTCATCAGCTACGGAGTTTCT
>Ga0265325_10002628_pt1 | contig 12026 bp, 11 predicted proteins | sample 41420metaG_FD_202090 | JGI IMG/M metagenome (GOLD analysis project Ga0265325, IMG submission 202090) | Rhizosphere microbial communities from Carex aquatilis grown in University of Washington, Seatle, WA, United States - 4-14-20 metaG | ecosystem: Host-associated > Plants > Roots > Rhizosphere...
AACACCATCCGCATAATTCGTGCGCGCGTCCCGCACATAATCCGTCCCCGCCGCACCCCACGCCGAATGCCACGGGTTGTTCCCCGACCCGTCGATGCTCGAGAACACGAGCGGCGGCGCCGGAGGCGGACGGTGCCGGGTGTGCCGCAACGTCTTCGCCTGGGCTCCGCTCACACCCGCGCCAATCAGCGCCACCACGACCGCCACGGTGCAAAGCGCGGCTTTTGCCGAGCGCGTGCGCGCGCGCGAATGTTCGGATCGGTGCATAGCGGACTCCCCTCCATGGCGCACCTGCCAGCACGATCCGCCACTCGATACCGCTCGAAAGCCGCATCATCGGGAGATATCGGGCAAGCGACATTGAAGCGCGATGCGACCGCGATGTTCAAGCTCGGCTCGGGTTGGTGAGGCCCGTGTTGCTGGTGAGGGTCGAGTTGAGCGTTGCTCGCAGTCGGAGCGAGTCAGCCGGCGCGCAGGGCGTCGACGGCGGACTCCGAACGGAGCAACGACCGGCCCGCAGTCACCGAGTCCCACGGCTCGAGCGTCGGATCACTCGAGCGGATCTGACGTTCGTAGCGCGTTCGGACCGCCTCGACGGACGGGGTCCGGTGCTTGGCCGCGGCCGCGAGGTACTCGCCCGCGCTCAACAGCCCGACGACATCTGCCTCGTGCGAAGCAACGCGAACGGCGCGCAGGGCATCAGCGACCCGCGGACGCACCGCCGACGCCACCTGCGGCGCCCGGTCACCCAACACCGTCATGAGGTCGCGAACGCGATCGAGGTCGACCTTCGCAAGTTGCGGGGGCTCGTTCGCCGACCGGCTCGCCCGATACTGCGCGTCGAGCGCGTCGAGCGCCGACGCGTCCCTCGCCACGGCCGCGCCAACTGCCCGACGAGCGCGCGTGTGCGTGCGGGCTTGCCACGCGAGCCCCGTCGCCGCGACGACGACCGCGGCCAGCGCCAGGATTCCGGCGCTGCGCAGCCCTCGTAGCGGACGCGCCTTGGGCGCGGCATCGCTGACATCCGCCTTGCGGTCGAGCAACCATGCGAGCGCGACGCCGGCTCCTACCGCAACGCACGCGTCGAACACCGAACGCAGCCGCGGTACCGCGATGGTCGCGAGACTGACCGCGGTGAAGTAGGCCGCGGCCAGACCGAGGAGCTGCGCGGCCGCCGAACGTCGTGCGCGCACGAGCGCGAACAGCCCCGCGATCGTCACGAGGTAGAACAGCGGGAGCGTCCAGTCGCGCACGCCGAGGTTCCGGCCGTCGAGTCGCTCGGGTTCTCGGTTTCGGCCGGGCTCCAACTCGAGCCACTGCTCGACGTTGTGGCGGGCGACGCGGAAGACCTCGCTCGGGTGCGCGCGCAGATCGCGCAATGCCTTGGCGCGCAACTGCGCATCCAAGGCGACCTCGTCGGTGGCGTCGACCCGCATCTCGGCAAAGCGCGAATCGAAGTACGCATCGACGAAACCGTCGGCCTCGCGGGCCTCGTTGGAATAGGTGGCGTTCAGGTTGAAGCCGTTGGTTGCGACCAGCACCGGGCCGCCGACCTGCACCGCGTTGCGGACGACCCACGGCGAGACGACCAGGACCACGATCACGACCATTCGCACGGCATGACGCCAGCCGAACCGCCAGAGCACCCAGATCGCGAGCACGACCACGAACCACTGTGCGCTCGCCCGATCGAGCATCAGCAGGCCGAGCGAGACGCCCGCGAGCACAGTGCGGCCGTCGAGCAGGAACAACACGGTGGCGAACAGCAAAACGACGGCCAGCGACTCCACGAGCACGGTGACGTCGTTGGCGATCAGCGGCGGGTAGAGCGCGAGCACGATGCCGGCGCAGAGTCCGGCTCGGGAGCCGCCGATGCGCGCGGCGATCAACGCACCCAACACCGCGGCCCCGCTGCCCGCAATGACGTTGACACCCTGGGCAACGCCGACGTGGACGCCGAAGATGCGGAACGCGGCGGCAATGACCGTCGGATAGAGCGGCGGGCGTATCGCAGTGGCGTGCACGAACTCGAAGGGAAGGGTGAAGACGTAGCCCTGCCCCTTGCTCACGGCGCGGCCGATGGCGAAGTAGCTGTCGGCGTCACTGTTGGGCACGTACCCGCGCATGAAGACGGCGACGTAGGCCACGCGCACGACGAGCGCAAGCGCGGCGATGCCCCCGAGGCTGCGACGGTCGAGTGGAATCGCCACCGGGCTCGCCGAATCCGAGCCTGCGCCCCCGGACCTCGGTCGATCGCGTCGCCCCCGAACCGACATGCGGCGGGACGCTATCTCCGCGAGCGCCGCGCCGCGCCGGGCGCAGGGCGCGACTGTGCGCGGGCCCGCACCCGGCCCGGCAACCGCTCGCCGCTTCTCGTCAGCGCGCCCCCGCGAGGCGGTCTCGGTGCGCACGGTCGGCATCGGATCGCGTGCCCGGATCCCGCGCCCGCGAGGCCGCGTCGACGAGCTCGTCGATCTGCTCTCGGCGCGCGGCGCGGCTGGGGCCGAGCGCGGCGAGGACGACCAACCCGACGGGGCCGAGGAACAGTCCGAGGAGGAGTCCTTCGGCGCCCCGACGCGTGTGCCGACGGGCGCCGAAGTTCCAGCCGATGAGTGCCGACAGGAGCCAGATCAACAGCACGGCCATCCGGATCTCCACATCCTCGAATGCCGGGGCGCGAGACACCAGGATCATCGGAGTCGCGACGAGGCCACACGAGGCAATCCGGCGTGAAGCACCGAGAGTTGGGACGCCGTTCAATCCTCGGACACCCGCGGCCCGGATGAATTCGCCGTAACGAGACAACTGCCGAGCTTCTGACTTCGCCCGGAGCGTACGATGATCAAGGTATGCGCGGCAGTTCGTGCGTCGGCTCGGAGCGGTTCGCCCGGCGATGAGGCGGGCCGCATTCTTCGACGTCGACAACACCCTGATCAAGGGCTCGGCGTTGTTCCACGTCGGCAGCGGCATGGTGCGCCACGGGTTGATCACCCGGCGCGACATCGTGCGCCACGCCGCGCAGCATGCCGCCTTTCGCTGGCGGGGCGAGGATGTCGACCACATCGCCGGAGCGCGTGAGCGAGTGCTCATGCTCTGCGCCGGCCTGAACGTCGGCGAGGTCGTGGCGCTCGGCGAGCACGTGTACGACGAACGCCTCGCGCCGCGGATCTGGGACGGAACGCGCCGTCTGGCGGAGGGACACGCGGCGTCGGGAGATCGGGTGTGGCTCGTCACGGGGGCGCCGATCGAGCTCGCCCTGATCGTCTCCCGGCGGCTCGGGTTCGAAGGTGCCCTCGGAACCGTTGCCGAGGTCGAGCAGGGCGCGTGGACCGGACGACTCGTCGGCGACGTCTTGCACGGACCGGCCAAGGCGGCGGCCGTTTGCGCGCTGGCCGCGCGCGAGCATCTCGACCTCGACGTTTGCAGCGCCTACAGCGACTCGATCAACGACTTACCCCTGCTCGAGTCGGTTGCCCACCCGCACGCCGTGAATCCCGACCGCCCCCTGCGCCAGATCGCGACCGAGCGCAACTGGCCGGTCCACGACTTCAGGATGCGCGCGGCGCTGCCGCGACGACCGCAGGGAGCCCACCGCCGACCCGAGGTGCGTGCCAAGATCGCGAGATGCAGGATTTCGAAGGACGTATCGCGGTATTGACCGGCGGCGGCACCGGCATGGGACGCGCGCTCGCCCGTCAGCTCACCGCCGCCGGTTGTCACCTCGCCATGTGCGACGTCTCGGCGGATGACATGAACGAGACGCGGTCGATATGCGAGACGGGCGCACCGGCCGGTACGCGCGTGACGACGTTCGTCGCCGACGTCTCCGACGAGTCCGAGGTGATCGCGTTCCGCGATGCCGTCGCCGACGAGCACCACACCGAGCACATCAATCTGCTCTTCAACAACGCCGGCATCGGCGGGGGCGGCAGCTTCTTGCTCGATGACCGCGCCGAGTGGGACGCCACCTTCGCGGTGTGCTGGGGCGGCGTGTACGCGTCGACGCGCGCGTTCATGCCGATGCTCGTTGCGAGCGACGAAGGCCACATCGTGAACACGAGCAGCGTGAACGGTTTCTGGGCGACGCTGGGTCCGGGCATTCCGCACACTGCGTACAGCGCGGCCAAGTTCGCGGTGAAAGGATTTACCGAGGCGCTGATCGTCGACCTCGCCAACAACGCACCGCACGTGCGGGCATCGGTGGTGATGCCCGGACACGTCGGGACGTCGATCGTGATCAACTCGAGCCGGTATTTCGGGCGCGAGCCGAAGGAGCTCACAGAGGAACAGGTGGAGCAGGCTCGCGTCAACATCGCCCGCCGCGGCCTCGACGTGAGCGGCGCGAGCGACGACGACATCCGCCAAGGCATGGCGCGCATGGCGAAGATGTTCCGCGATGCCGCGCCCGTGACCGCCGAGCAGGCGGCGGCCGTGATCCTCGATGGTGTGCGCAACGACGAGTGGCGCATTCTCGTGGGCGCTGATGCCGAGGCCCTCGACCGTATGGTGCGCGAGTCGCCGCACGACGCCTACACCGCCGCGTTCAGCGAACGACTACGCACCGACGGCGTGTTCCGCTTTCGTGAATAGAGCGTCTGTATCGCTTCCACGGGGCCGGTCACCCGACGAGCGGAAAGGGCCGACGGGATGCAGTGGTTCATAGCCGTCGCGTGCGCCGGCTGCTGGGGCGGTGCCGGTCTGATCCTCGGCCAGGTTTGGCAGGCTCGGACCGGCAAGTCAGAACCCGATCCGATCAGTCTCGTCATCGGCGTCGCGCTCCTCGCCACCTTTGGAATCGCTCTCGTCGTCGCGATCGGTCACCGCTGGTGACCAACAATGCCACCGCCGCGATTCGAGATCCTCCCGAATGGCGTTCGTGCCGGGAGAAAGAGTGGGCCGGGAACGGACCAGTGTCAGGCGTAGCGAAGCACGAGTGTCTTCGCGACCGAGAGGCCCGCGTTGAAGTCCCATCCGACGGCAAAGCAGTTGCTCGCCTTCGGACACGCAACCCCATAGAGCAGCGCCGCGGCCTGCCCGGTTGGGTGCGGACTCGGCACGATCGACCAACTGGTGCCGTCCCAGTGTTCGACCAAAGCCCTCGCAACCGCGGTGCTGTTCGGAGTGTCGTATCCGACGGCAAGGCAGTCGGTCGTGGTCGCGCACTCCACCCCGATAAGAAGGGACGCCTCACCGTTGCTTTCGGTGGGTGCGTTCGGACTGCGCACGATCGACCAGCGGGTGCCGTTCCAGTGCTCGACCAAGGTCCGGGTGATCAACGAGTCGCCGCTGCCGCCGTAGTCGCCGACGGCGTAGCAGTTGGTTGCACTCGGACACGACACGCTGCTCAGTTCGGCGATGATCGCGTTCGGCTTGGGACTGGGCACGATCGACCAGCGGGTGCCGTTCCAGTGCTCGACCAACGCCACCCAGGCCCCTGTCTCCTGGTTTATGTCGTCGCCGACGGCGAAGCAGTTATTCATGCTGGGACACGTCACACCGGTCAGCTCGTCACTGCCTGCGCTCGGGCTGGGCATGATCGACCAGCGGGTGCCGTTCCAGTGTTCCACCAGTGTCTTGGCGATCGACGCGGTTTCGTTCCAGGCCTGGCCGACGGCGAAGCAGTTGATCGTGCTCGGACACGCCACATCGGAAAGCGAGGGCGCGAGCGGTCCTGTTGGGTCGGGACTGGGCATCAGTGACCAGGCCGTGCCGTTCCAGTGTTCCACGAGGGTCGTCGAGAGCGAGCCGCTCGCGTTCTCGTCCAGTCCGACGGCGAAGCAGTTACTCGTGCTCGGACACGCCACATCGGAAAGAGCGACCGAGGGATACGCGGTTGGGTTCGGGCTGCGCATCAGTGACCAGGCCGTGCCGTTCCAATGTTCCACGAGGGCCGTTGAAACCGAGCCGCTCCCGTTCTCGTCTCGTCCGACGGCGAAGCAGTTGTTGACGCCGGCACATGTCGCACCCCCGAGCTGGGAATACGGCAAGGTCGTCGCGTTGGGACTCGGCACTATTGCCAGGGCTGAACTCGCGCTCGACGCCGGGGCGACCGTGAGGCCGACGACCAGCGCGCTCGAGATGATCACGGTCATGACCGCGCATCGGCGCGCACGTGGCGATCTACTCGGGCGAAGATGTTGTGCTCTGCGGACCACATCGGCCTCATCTTCTTGTACGACCGCCGCGCGGCCGTTCCTGCGGGTCTCGCACCGTCAAGGTGCCTTCTACAGAATTGGCAGAAGTCCGGTCTCCGTTGACCGGGACTGCAGTCCTCCGGTGATCACGAGATCACGACGGCTGCGGTCGCAGTGGCCGATGGTCCGCCGTTTCGGCTCATCGTCTGGCCGGTGAAGACCTTCTGGGTCGAGGTTCCGGCTTTGTCGGTCTCGATGACGGATGCGGAATACGTCTTCGCCGATCGGTAGACGTGAGTCGTTGTCGGAGCGGTGGTGGTCGCGGTGGTGCCGTCACCGAAGTTCCACCGGTACGACACGATCGGGCTTGTCGGACCGGCTGAGCCGGCTGCGCTGAACTTCGTCGCGGAGCCGACCGCGCCCGGAGTCACGGACAAGACCGCGACAGGCGCTTGATCGGGAGTGATGGCCATCTGATCCGAGAACTGACCGAAACCGAAGTTCGGAGCACTGTCGAGACTGGTCGTCGTACGCAATCGCTTGGTCGACCTGTCGAAAGCCATCACGCTGTTCCACTTCCTCGTATCGGAACCGGAGGTCTCGACGTAGATCGTCGCGCCGTCTGGTGACACGACGATGGAGAGTGGATCGACTATGGCGGTTGTCTTGATGGGTTGCCCGGCCGTGTTCGTCGCCAGGTTGATGGGAGTGACCGTCAGCTGATTCTCGAGACTGATGACGTAGGCGTTTCGACCGTCGGGGGCGATCGCGATGTCGGTGATGAGCCTGTGGATCTGGATCGGCGCGCTGTGGCGGAGGGTCGCGACTGCGAAGGGGATGACCGTGTTTGCAGCGACGACGTACGCAGTCTGACCGTCCGGCGCAATCACGATCGCGTCGGGAAACCCGAGGACTTTGGCGGTCCGGACAACTCTTCCGGTCGAGATCGCGACGGTCGTAATCGTGCGGTCGCTCTTGGTCACAAGCAGGCTCTTGCCGTCCGGAGTGATCGCGACGCCTTCCACGTCAACGAAGGGAGTTGGGTTTCCGGAGTAAGGGGTGATCGGTCGGCCTGCCGTCCGTGTCGCCAGGTTGACCGGAATCACGTCGTCGTCTTCGCCGCCGGCGACGTACGCGGTAGTTCCGTCGGGCGAGATCGCAACCATGTCGCCGCGGTACTGCACCATGTCGTTGCGGATCGGGAGCGTGATCGGCGATCCCGCGGTGCCCGTCGCCACGTCGATGGGTACGAGGCCGTCGGCTTCGGCCCCGAACGCGTACGCAGTCCGTCCATCAGGAGCGATCGCGATCGCATCCGTCCAACTGTTCACAACGCTGCCGGTCGCGATCGGCGCGCCGGCGCGGTTCGTACCGGTCAGAACCGGCGTCACGCTCGTCTTGGTCTTTAGCTGCGTGGAGCCAACGTCAGCGAACTGCTGGGTCGGTACGAACAGCGTTGGGCCCGAGCTCACCGCTCCCCACGCCGACCGTGCGCTGACCGACGACGGGATCGTCGTTGCCACTGATCCTGCCGACACGACCAGCGCGATCAAGAGCCGGCCCGCGTTCGACTTACCCCAACCCACACTCCGCTGCCGCACGCCGACCCCCAAGGCGATACCCGCCAACCATCACAGAACGCCGCCCCGTACACGGATCATTGCACAGTGAACGACGAACACGCATCTGCACGCCGCGCCCGCCCGACATCCCGCCGTGCCGAACTGTGCGGGCTGCGCCGGCAAGACCTCGACCTCGACCGCGCGCGACTCCTCGTACGACAGGCGATCACGACGGTCGATCACGAGCCCTCATTTGGGTGACGTCACGTCAACGCGTCTCGCGCATCCCGACGTGATCACGCGTGCGTTCGCTCGGCTCGTCGAGCGGTCAGGTCGGCGTGGCTCGACTCGTGTCGTCAACCGAGCGCGCACTCGGGCGTGGTGGCGACAACGCTCCAGGGTGGGCAACCGGCGTGCCGCTCGGCGAAGGTCGCCGGCTGTGTCGAAGCTCTAGCGCCGACGCACACGCCCGATTAGCCTGCGATTCGAGCGATTCGAGCGATTCGAGCGGGACTCGCGTGAGGGGGGTGTCCCGTGGCGGGGATCCGTGGCGGCCGGCTGAGGTGGCGGTACGCGGCGGCGCTCGCCGCCGGGTTCGTGCTCGTCGCGGCCGCGCCCGCGTCGGCGGCAGGCCCGTGGAGGCTCGAGGCCGGCCGCACCCGCGACGGTCTCACACTTTCGGCGGTGTCGTGCACCTCGACCGGCTGGTGCGCGGCGGTCGGCTACGAGAGCGACGAGACGCAGGGGCTGGCGTCCAAGCCGTACGCCGAGTCGGGGGATGGCTCGGTATGGACCGTCGCGCCGACCTCAGGTCCGAAGTCGAGCGAGCTGACGAGCGTGTCGTGCATCGCGTCGGACTGGTGCCAGGCCGTGGGAAACAACGTCGACAGGCCCAACTCGCTCATCGAACGCTGGAACGGCCGGGCGTGGTCCCCGGTATCGAGCCCCGTAGCTCACGGAGACCTCACAGGCGTGTCGTGCACGTCGCGCCAGTTTTGCATCGCGGTCGGTTCAGCCCTCAAGAGCACTGGCCCGGCTCTGGTCGAACGCTGGAACGGCACGAAGTGGTCGGTCGTCCCGAGCCCGCTCATGGGCCTCGGCACGGGGTTGACGAGCGTAGCGTGCGTGTCGCCGACTTGGTGTGTGGCGGTCGGCTTCTACGCCTACAACACTTCGCGGTCGCGCGGGGCGGCCGCGTTGGTCGAGGAATGGAACGGCAAGGCTTGGAAGATCGCGCCGAGCCCACATCCGGGTTCGTACCCGCCTGTCATTCTGTATGCCGTCGACTGCGTGTCGCCCACGTGGTGCATGGCGGGCGGGCAGGCGGAAACGGGCGCGCTGATCGAACATTGGAACGGTCGCGCGTGGACGATCATGGGGCACCCCTCGGGCGTCACCGGAAAGGCAATCGGTGCCGCGGTGTGGGGCATCTCGTGTGTGTCGCAAACTGCATGTGTCGCGGTGGGATACAACGTTCCTCTCGCCGAGTCGTGGAACGGGACAGTGTGGTCGCGGATGAGCGCTGTCGACGGCTGGGATGCACAAGGGGCGCCTCCCCAGTACTTCTCGGGGGTGTCGTGCATCACGGCATCGCTCTGCAAGACCGTCGGCGACGGCAACGCGATCGCCACAAGCGGCTGACGCCGCGTCGCTACCCGTCGATCCGAAGCCATCCACGGCTCGGCCACGTCGGCACGTCTTCGTCCTGTCAGCCAACTGCACAGGACTATCCAATGCGAACCGCCACAACGAAACGAGCACACGATGAGAAACATCGCGACAAACACTCGATCGACACTCAGGGCTACGGTCTTCGGGTCGGTCGTGGTTGGGGTGATATGCGTCGCGCTTGCGGCTCCGGTACTGGCGTTCGCGTCTCGGAGTACGAAAACAGTCGTCGTACACAGCTTCGGGTCGGCGAACGCTGTGTGCCCCAAGGGTGAACACGTCGGGTTCGGAGGCTTCGTCAGCCCACGCCGAAAGGGGTTGCCGGTGGTCGGGGAAGGCATGCGCCTGACCGCGCCCGACCGGTGGACGGTGTACGGGGCGAGTTTGTCCGCGGGGAGGTCCGGAAGTTTGAGCGCGGTGGCGTACTGCGATCACGGGACCGCCGGTCCGAGGGTCGCGTCGAAGACGGTGCCCCTCGTCGGTACAGGAACCGCGATCGCCACCTGCCCGGCGGGAACGGTCGTTGTAGGTGGTGGCTACAACTCGGCTGCGATTCCTATGCACGCCGAGTATGTTCAGCGGCTGGAGCGCGTCGGGCTGACGCAATGGCGCGTGACGATGATCAACGTCGGGCTTCCGACCACCATGACCGCGTACGCGTTCTGCTCGGGTGGCGTCGCGCCCAAGCTGGCGTCGGCCACGGTGAAGGTGCCGGGCGATGGTGTGAACACGACGGCGCAGGTCAGTTGCCCGAAAGGAACTGCGCTGGTGGGCGGCGGCTTCGTCGAGAATGGGACGGGTGGTCTGGACGTCGTCCCGCAACGGTTGACGGCCGCGTCGACCACCCAGTGGGTCGTGGCCGGGTACGGGGTGTTCGTGTACCTCAACGGCAACAGTCATGCCGCTACCCTCACAGCACTCGCGTACTGCCGCTGAAATCGCGCCGAGTCACCTGCAACATGAGCGAGTTCTGCGGCATCGTCGGCGCATCGGGCCCGACTCTCGATTCGAGGGCCGGGCCTCTTCGCGTCGCTGATCTCAGGCTCGTCGCGCGATGTCGCTGCGAGCGGCAACTCCTGGTCCGGCTCGGTCGGAGTTGCGGTGGCGAAACCAGTGCTGCGTGACTTCCGAGGGACTCGTCGGTCAGGCCACTCGGAGCGAGCTACACGATGCGAGCCGATCGAAGTCGGCGTCGGCGTGCAGGAGCGCGACCTCTTCGCGAATACAGACCGACGCGATGAGGCAGTCGAGCGTGCGGCGCACCGTGATCCCCTTGCGTCGTGCACCTCTATACAGCGCCGCGGACCGGCGAAAGTCATCGAGGCTCTCGAGACGCAATATCTCGAAGGGTGCCAACCGCCTGCACACGAGACGAGGCGTCAGGCCTTGAGCCGTTTCATACCCGCAGTCGCGGCTGCGTTCCGGGGGTCCTTCTTCAACACGGCCTCGTATGCGGCGCGGGCTGTGGCCTTGTTTCCGGTTTGCTCGTATGCGATCCCGAGCAGCACGCCGAGGTCGGGGTCGTCGGGGAGGTTCCGGCGTGCTTCTTGGATCGTTTTGATGCCGAGCGCGCTCTGGTGCAGCGTGTACTTGTAGAGGTTCGCGAGGTTCACGTAGGCGTTCGCCGACTTCGAGTCGAGCGCGATCGATCGCTGGTAGGCCTGAAGCGCCTTGCCGTAGGTCCCGAGGTCGCGATACACGTTGCCGAGGTTGTTCATCAGCACCGGATCCGACTGGTTGACCTTGAGCTCGGCTTCGTACTGGACCTTCGCCTGGCTGACGTCGCCGGTCGCGTAGAGGGCGACCCCGTAGTCGCCGAGGGCCTTCGGGTCCCTCGGGCTCTTGGCGACCGCTTTGGCACGCCCTCGTAGTCCTTCTTGCGATCGAAGGAGCGCCCGGGTTTTTCACGGCCGCGGTGAGCGACCAACTCCCAGTTGGGAGCCGTTTCCCAGGCCGTCGAGCGCTTCGGCCGTGTCGGCGAGCGCACGCTCGATCGCCTGCATCTCGTCGTCCATCGCGTGCATCTTGTGCGCCTGGTCGCGCTGATAGCTCCGACCTGATCCGTACTCATGAACAAAGGTCGGGACGTCCGAGGCGCCGGGTCGTCCGCCAGTGCGCGCGGGCTCTGGCTCCGGTCGCGGCCGTGGCGTCGACGGCGGTGATGCACACGGTGCAGGCCTTCGTCTCGCCGCAATCGCCTCCGCCGCACGAACACGGCGATCACAGCCGCGCCCAGTAGCGCGAGGATCACGAGCACGATCCCGACCTGCCACTTCAAGCTCGACGCAGGAACTTCGCTCTGCCCCGCCTGATTCACCACCACGAACTGGACCGCGGCGCTCTCGACCGCCTGGCCCTGCGGCCCCGCGAACGACGCCCTCGCCTCGAACAAACCCTGCGTGATGTGCACCTCCGGAACGAACACCCACTGGCCAGCTGCGTCGCTCGTCACCGAGCCGTCGACCCGACCCGTCGGCTGATGCGCAATATTCGAGCGAAAGAGATCGATGTCCGTGATCGTGATCGACACCAACACGGCCACTGGGGCCGTGCCCGCGATCTGGAGCCGCGAGTTCACCACCGTGTCGTTGCTTTACGGTCGGCTAATCACAATCCCTGCGATCGACCGCGGCGCGGGCACCGTTGTCGCGACCGCCCCGGC
>Ga0265325_10002630_pt1 | contig 12024 bp, 10 predicted proteins | sample 41420metaG_FD_202090 | JGI IMG/M metagenome (GOLD analysis project Ga0265325, IMG submission 202090) | Rhizosphere microbial communities from Carex aquatilis grown in University of Washington, Seatle, WA, United States - 4-14-20 metaG | ecosystem: Host-associated > Plants > Roots > Rhizosphere...
CTCTTGCGCGGGCCGCGCAGCACGATCTGTCCTGCGCATGCGGTCCTGCCCAGCACCGGCAGCGGGGTGACAACGGCTTGTGGGTCTATCCTGCGGCGCTGCCGTCGGGCCAGCGCGTCCCCATGCTGAAGATATTACAGGCGGCAGGCTGCGAGCGATCCTGCATCTATTGTGTCGAGCGCTGCGGCGGGCAAGGACGCGCGGTGAGCCTGGCGCCTGCGCAGCTGGCGACGGCGTTCATGGAGCTTTATCGCAGTGGGCGCGTGTTCGGGTTGTTCTTGTCCTCTGCCATTCGCGGCGGCGCTGTGGCGACGATGGATCGCATGCTGGCCACGGTCGAGCTGCTCCGTGGGCATCATGCCTTTCGCGGTTACATACATCTCAAGCTGATTCCGGGCAGTCGGTCCGAGCAGATCGAGCACGCCATGGCCCTGGCCACGCGTGTGTCGGTGAACATGGAGACGCCCACAGCCGCGCACCTGGCGCGTATCGCGCCGGGCAAAAAGTTCGACGAGGAAATCCTCGCGCCCATGCGCCAGGTCGCACGTGCTATCGAGCGCGGCCAGTTCGCGCGCGCCGGACAAACCACGCAGTTCGTAGTGGGCGCGGCGGGCGAAGCCGATCGAGAGGTCATGGGGGCTGCCGTGCAGGGCTATCGCGAGCTCAAGCTGGCCCGCGTGTATTACTCGGCCATGCAGCCCATCGCGGGCACGCCAGTGGCCGAGCGAGCGCCCATTCCCTTCGAACGCGAGCACCGCTTGTACCAGGCCGATTTTCTGCTGCGCAGCTACGGCTTCTCCCTCGACGAGATCCACTTCGATGACACCGGCGCGCTGCCGTTGCACACCGATCCCAAGACCCTGTGGGCGCAGAAACACCCCGAGCGCTTTCCGGTCGAGATCAACCAGGCGCCCATGGAAGAGCTGCTGCGCGTCCCGGGCATCGGCCCACGCTCGGCCAAACGCTTGCTGGCCATGCGCCGCCAACAGCGGCTGCGCGATGTGGCAGCTCTGCGCGAGGCTGGCGCTTCGTGGAACATCGCCTCACCCTTCGTGCTCCTCGACGGCAAGCCAGCCGGGCGGCAATTGCGGCTGTGCTGATTCTCAAATCAGTTGGCTGTCCGTTCAGAGGCCGCGGCTTAGCATCCAGAGGCCGAAGGCAACCAGCACGGCCATGGCGACGTAAATGGCGAGCCTGGCTGCAGACACGTCCCGGGCCGGGGTTCGCGACATCGGGAAGGTCACTTCATGCACCTCGCGTTCCTCGCCGTCGACGAGCAGCACGCCGTCCACTTTGAACGCTACCAGATACTCGAGCAGCTGACGCCGTGTCGCTGCGGTATCGAGCCGGGGCGCGACCAGGCCCGATTTGACTTCGGCCACGAATTGCCGGCCAGCGCGGGACACCAGGTAATCCGCCCGCAGCCGGATCTCCGTCGACTTGCCGTCCACGAAGACGGCGTAGCGGGTCTCGACCTGGTCGCCCAGCAGGGTATAGCCAGAATCCACGAGCAGACGGGCGGCTTGCAGCTCCACGCTGCGCGCGTGAGCCCATTTTCGGCGCAGGCGCAGGCGGACATACCAGCGATGCGACGCAACCCACAGCACCGCGGCCAGCAGCAGGACTGCAACGGCGACGGCGAGCTGACTTACTGGTACGGCGGGCACGCGAGAGCTTCGAGCCTCATATGCGGCAAACACTAACAGATTCCCTCCCGATGGAAATTCTTGCCACTCGGCCAACCGTTGATATGGAACGACCCCGCAACCTAAATCAGTAGCTCCGGTTTCTTTCTATCTATTCCCTTGGACTCCGTCTGGTTGGGATGAAGCGAAGAGTGAGCGGCCGAGGACAAGCTTTGTCGACGGTGATCAAGCTGATATTCGAGGGTTCGCCCGAAGGCTTACCTCACAGTCTTTCATGCGTCGGGAGCCACCTCGGACTAGGCACCGCGGATCGAAACCGCACAACGGTTTATCGAGGATTCTCCTTTCCGTGCTGCCTCGGCCGTTCAGTCTTCGCTTCATTGCTTCGCTCGCTGTTGTCGATGTTGATTACGCTGCCCGAGAGTGCGTCTTGTTGGCCTGCTGAGACTCCACCAAGGTGCCAATGGCCCAGATGAAACCGACCAGCTCACGAGCGACGGCAGCAGCCACCTTGCCTGCGGGCTTGCGACAGTAGGTCATCTTGGTGAATTTCCGGTGGAGGCGCTCCTGAGCTTTCCAGGCAATCTCGGCTACCCCGGCTGGCAGCGTGGGCAGCACCTTCTTCATTCGAAGATTCAGCCACGGCCGGTGGCGTGCATGCCACGCAGCTTCCCCGAGCACGTGGCGAAGGTGAGCGTTGCCGGCCCGTGTACATCGCCCCTTGGACTCGCGACCGCCGCTGGAATACTCGGAGGGAACGAAGCCCGTGTAGCCCATCATCTCGGTCGGAAGACGAAAGCGCTTGAAGGTCCCGACCTCGGTGACGATGGTGACGGCGGTCAGCTTGGCGACACCGCGAAGGGCTTGCAGGGCTTCAATTACGGCCCGCATGTGCGCAGGAGCCGACTCCACCAGTCGGTCGATGGCTTTGTCCAGACGGGCGAGACGCTCGCCCATGTGCAAGACCTCGGCGATGCAATCAGCGAGGGCAACCTGCTGGGCTTCATGGTCGAACTTCAGCGACTGCACCCAGCGCCACCATGGGTGCGTCCATGCTCCATCCTCGTCCGGCGAACGTAGACCACGACGGAGCAGATGCTTGACGAGCCTATGTTTGGCACGACTCTCGTCGGCCTTCGCGGCGGCACGCTGGCGCACGAGATCGCGCAGAGCCTCGTGCTCGGGCGAAGGAACCCAAACGGGCGTTAGGTCGCCGGCCTGGTAGGACTGGGCGAGCTTCTCGGCATCGCGGCGATCGGTCTTCACCTTGTCGCCGGCCTTCTTGGGGATGAGCGACGGTGCGATGACTTCGCAGTCGACGCCCAGCTTGGTGAGCTGCCAGTACAGGGCGTAGCCGGTGGGCCCGGCTTCGTAGCAGACCTTGAGACGTCTTGGCACACCGAGCTTCTCGATCAGCTTGCGGACCGCATCCGGGCGGTTGGGGAACTTTCCGAGGCTGCGGATCCGACCGCGCCCTTCGGCGACCGCCGCACTGATGGTTTCAGCGTGAACATCCAGGCCGAGATATCGAGTACAATTGCTCATGACCGACTCCTCCGTTGTGGCTCTGCGTCTTGGGTTCTTCACCGGGCTTGAGCGTAACCCACGGTCCCGGTGTGAGTCGGTCGTTCCATTCTGACTGGGCTGACTTCGCGAGCGACGCCAGGCCTGCCCCATCAGGGCGCAGCGGCGCACGTGCCAGCCGGACATGCTACGGAAAGTAGGCGATGAAGAACAGTCGCCTAAATGGGAAGAGCACCTTGCCGTCCGCTTGGAGGTGATAGTCTCTACCCAGCTCTTCCAGCAGGTCTTCCTCGAAGGCTTGCCGGTCAGCCGCGTCCGGCAGGCGCTCGAGGTAGGGACGCAGTCCGGTCGCCCGCATCCACTCGACCAGAGCGGGGACGGAGGCCATCGCGTGAATGTAGCTCGTCTCCCACATGTCGAGGCTGGCGGCTCGATGCGAGAGCTGGTCGTAGTAGAAGCCATGGGGATGGAAGGTGAAATGAGCGTCGCAGCCGCTCATCGTCTCGCGCCACCGCGGTCTTGCCGCCGTTCGCGCGATAGCCTCCCGGATGGGCATGTCGCGGAACATGGGGGTCTGCACGGCGAGCGCCCCACCCGCGCAAGCGAGCGCGGCCATGCGTCCCATCAGACGGGCGTGGTCGGGAATCCATTGGATAGCTGCATTCGAGAACACCACGTCGAATTGCCTCGGCGACTCGAAGTTGGTGGCATCCCCGAGGATCCATTCGCGTTGGGGAAAATCCGAACGCGCCTTCGCGATCATCGCGGGCGAATTGTCGACGCCGGTCAAGCGGGCGTTCGGGAAGCGGGCGGCCAGCGCCTGTGTGCTGTTGCCCGGGCCGCAGCCGACGTCGATGATGGTCTGCGGTGCCGGTACCCGGATGCGGGCGATGAGGTCCACCGACGCAGGCGGCCCACGAGCTTGTCAACAAAGCCATCCAAAACAAGCACTGGACCGAGCTGGATCGCGAGCAGCTGCAACAATTCGCGCAGCAAATGCGAGGCGAGGCATTTTTCGACGTGCAGCACGAGTTGTCGACGGCCATCAACCGCCAGGAGCTGCACATCGACTTTCGTGGCCCTGCATTTTAGCGGGAGCGGTCGAGAGACATTCTCGACTTCCCGTTCGAAGAGCGTCGCTGTCGGTCGTGGAGCAATGGACACCGAACGGTGAAATTCTATCAGCGCCTCGTTCGTCCCACGGGGACGAGCCCCAATGCCGTTGCCAAATGCGAGCATGCAGATTGCATTGGAGGCTGGGCATGTGCCTACTGACATGTTCTGGAGTCCTTGCTGTGGTCGCATTGGCCGGCGAGGGCGATCACGAAGGCGAAGCACGATCTGGCTTTGCAGGTGTCGGCGCAACCGCGCCCGACATCGAGCCCGGACCGCCTCCGCCGGACGACTCAGCTCCGCGGCCGATTCGTGCCCCTGTTTGCCCTCTATTTAGAGAGCCACCCCGCTCTTCGCGCATGCAGCCATGATCATGTTGCGCCGGTCGCTACTCAAGTGAGACATGGCATCGCGGGCGGCGTTGGCCTCACCAAACACGCACGCGCACACCCCGATGATCTCATATGCCTGCATCGCCTGCGCCGGCGTAGGTCCGGACTTCAGTGCGGCCTGAGCCTTGTTGAGCGCCACTGAGTGCAGCCCTCTCATCCAGGCCTCCTGGGCTCCCCGCACGAGGGTTCCGACGGAGACCCCTGCAGACGCCGGCGCCTCGGCTCCGGGGTTGGCCTTCTTCGGGGCGAGAGCTCGGGCCGCTGGCTGCGGCTCTGACTTGACCACAAGCCGGGGCGGGATCGCCGGGTCAAGGGCGGGCGCGGCCTCGGGGGGTTCGCCGCGCGCCGGCACCTTTGCTTCGGCACCGTCCGTCGGTGACGAGCGGGCGCGCGATGACGCCAACTCGCCTGCTGGTCGGGTCCCGGTCGAGCGCACCTTGTCGGACGCCGATGGCTCTTGTGGTGACGAAGCGACGGTCGACGCTGGCTTCGCCGGCCGAGACGGCGCTACCGGCGCGGCAGCCGGAGCCGCCTCTTTCCCAGATGGTACTGACGCAGGGGCAGGCGCCTGCATGGTGTCCTCCGCCTTGCTGGCCGGCAACGCTGGCCACGCTGCGACTGGCTCCGCCCTGGAGGCTGGCAACGCTAAAGGCGCTGAAGTGGGAGCGAGCGCCAGGGCCGGCGTCGCTGGAGGCACGACGACCGCGGGCTCCAACTCCGACGTCCGCAACGTTGGAGCGACCACAAGTGGCTCGGCGGCAGACGCTGGAGGCGGTGGCGACGGTGCTGGCTCGGGGGTCGGCGCCGTCACCGAGCCGACCACGGGCTTGGCGGCATCCGGGGCCACCCCTTTTCGCGCGGCCCAGACGCCGAGCCCAACCGTGCCCGCCACCAGCACCCCGGCCAGCGCGATCGAGCGCGGCCGCCTCAGCCCCGCCAAGATCCGCCGGGCCGGGAAGACGGCATTTTCCAGACTGCCATCGTCGAGAGACTCCGTGAGATCGGCGATCGCAGCGTCCGGATCTTGGACGTCGCCGCGATCCGACCACGTGGTTTCTGATCCTGCACCAGGGTCCAGCGAAGCCCCGACCGAGGCTGGCTCGACGGCCGGTTGAGCCGATACCTCCAATCTCATAGGCTTGGCCGGGGCCGGCACAGGCGGAGGTTTCGCTCCGACCGATACAGACGGGGGCTTCGCCGTCGCTGGCACAGGTGGTGGCGCTGCCATGCCCCGTGCCGTCTGGCCTGCCAGCATGGCCGGCGGAACGGGCTGCTGTTCGACCGGCAGCATCGGCGGCTTTGCTCCCGCGGTCACTCCGGCGGGCTTTTCCGCGGCCGGTAGCGCGGGCGGCTTCGCTCCGACCGAAGGAGCTCCCTTCCGGAGGGTGGCGGTCTCGGCCTTGGTCGCTGCCTCGATGGAGGTCGCCGCAAACATCTGGCTCACCCTCGCCGCGTCCGGCTTCTTCGCCGTCGCATCTGACGGGGGCCGCGCCAAGTCCAGCCGAGCTTGAGGCATGGGCTCCGACAGAGCGATCTCCGACTCATTGATTCCCGGCAGTCGGTGCGCATCCCTCAGGAACATGCAATCGGTCACGCAGGCGTCGAGGGCCTCGCACAGCTCGCCGGTATTGGCGAACCGGAGGACCGAGCTCTTCCTCAGGCATCTCAGGATCAAAGCGTCGATGTGTCCGTCGATGGGGGCATTCGGCGCGCGACGGCTAGGTGCGATCGCCAATCCCGAGATGTGTGCGCTGAGAATGTCGGCCACCAATTCGCCACCGAACGGCGGGGTTCCGGTGACCATCTGGAAGAACAGGACGCCCAAAGAATAGATGTCGCTCCGCCGATCTGCGGACCGCCCCTGGGCCTGTTCCGGCGAGACGTACTGGGCGGCGTCGTACACCGCTCCGACGCGATCTTGCTGGTTCGCCTCAAGCTCGAGAAAGCTGGCCATCCCAAAGTCGACCAGCTTGACGAGATCGAAGCTGTCCTCGGGTTCAACCACCAGCCGCATGCCCGCCGTCTTGCTGCGACGGACGATGCGGCGGCGCCCTTTGCGCCTACAAAGAAAGACGTTGGCCGGCTTCAGACCCCCGTGGACAACGCCCGCCTCGTGCGCCGCTCCCAACCCATGTGCCACCTGTCGCAGGATGTTGATGGCCTCGAAGGGTGACAGGCTTGCTGAGCCGTGTAGTCGATCCTGAAGGCTTTCGCCCTCCAAGCGCTCGGTTGCGACGAAGACGTTGCCCTCGGGCGTAGTGCCCAGGTCGGCGACCTCGACCAGGTTGGCGTGATGGACGTGGCTTGCTGCCGTCGCGTGGGCGACGAATTGATCCACCAGGTCCTTCCTGCGGCTGCAGCGCTCGTGCAGGATCTTGATGGCGACCTGTCGGTCGCTGGCGACATGGCGGCCGCGGTACACCGCACCGGTCCCGCCCTCACCAATGATCCCCTTGAGCTCGTACTGCCCTACCCGCATGCCGACCCGGGCCAAGGCCTCGGTCGACAGCAACGTTCCCCCGTCATGAGGGCAGCAGTCCAGGGTTCCGGCGACCTTCTGACCGCACTTTGAGCAGGCGCGGCCGCTGACTGCGTCCTGCTGCGACGATTCCAGGAGTGTTGGTGACTGGCCCATACCTGTTTGTGGCCCGGTCGCCTGGCAAAATGGGCATAGATTCTGACTGGACGAGAATAGTTGTTCGACGTGTCATTGCTTTCCAGGAACCACACTGCCGGCCAGAATCGGGCTTAACGATGGGCCAACGTACCTGCCGGACAGGCGTTCGTGCCCCTGCTAGGCTTGGGCCATGGCGCTGGGAATGCCTTCGCTTCCGCTCACGCCCCCCTGGCACCCCGGGCGATTGCTGCTCGTGCGAGCCACCGACGCCATCAGCCTGTGCAGGGACGGCAGCTACGAGAAACTCTCGGCCGAGCAGGGATTGCCGCACTTGCGCGGGGCCGAATGGAGGGGACCCGCCGAAGCTCGCGATTTCGTCGCCCGGCTTGAGCTTTCCTCGCGGCCACTGCACGCCTGCGACAATTCGACGCTGTTCAATCAAATGGGCCAGTGGATTCAGGCCGGGACACTGGTCGTGGTGCGACAGATGGCTGAGGGCGCAGGCAAGCAGACGCCCTGGTTGCTGAAGCAGCGGCGAGTGCTCCGATCGCTCCGGCAGGCCAAGAGCCATGCGCTGAGGTTCGAGAGTCGAACCTACCGAATGGAGGCCGGTGCGGATCTCGGCCAGATCGCCAACCGTGATGACTACGAAGTGGTTGGCCGAGCGGAAGCCATGCGCGTGCTCGACGGATTGGCGCAGCAGGCTCTGCCGGCGGACGCTAGTCTGTTGCAAGAGGCTCGCAACCTGCTCACCCCAGACTGGCGCCAGCCGATGGGGCCCGACGGGCTCGTGCTCCTTAGCAGGATCACGGTCCGGCAGAACAGCCCTATGAGGGAAGCCCCGCTAGGCAACCCGCAGCCGACTTCGAGCAAGCCCGCGGAGACCGAGGTCCCCGCTGAGGAGGAAGCTTGCCGACCCTGCGCTGCCCTACGCGAGGCCAAGCAGGCGGAAGCCTTGAGGCAGGCTTCCGAGGACGGCTCGCCCTTCTGCGCCGACTGTGGACCGCCGCCTGCGGCCGCGGCTTAGCCTTCCCACGGCAAGCGTTGGCGTTTGTCGGGCTGGCGCTGGTTCGAAACGCTGCTAGATCAGGTGCCCGATGGCTTGCGATGCGATGGCGTCGACGAGATTTTCCGAGCTCGGCCAGCGTGCGTTTCGGCGTGATGGGGCGGCGCCATGCTGGTGATCCGCGACGAGCAGCTCCAAATGTTGTCGGAGGCGCGGCGCACGGCCTTCGCGCTCCGTATGGTCGAGCACCTTCGGCGGGTATTCTCGGAATGGGCCGAGCGCCAGACCTCCGAAACGTTGCTCGCCTTCGTTCAGCATGGAATGGCGCGCGCCAGCAGCTACGGATTCGAGGTCGAGTTGGACGTCGCGAGATATCTGCATGTCATGCACGATCTAGGGGAGAGCTTCGATCGATCGCCCGATTACCCCTGGGCGCCCGTGCTCTTGACCAGCAGCTTGCCGCCGGGTAGGAAGATGGACCGTCTGCGCGACGCGGCGGAGTACCAGATGGAAGCAGGGAGGATCGCCCGTGGCCGGTGATGCGGCGGCAGATGCAGATGCCAAGAAGACGTGTAGCGGCTCGAGTGGACCGGGGGACACCACCAAGCCCTGCCCGCTCAAGAAAGTGATCGAGCTTGGCTGGGACAAGGACGATGCTTGGTGTTCCGAGACGGTGAGCATCTCTGGCAAGACCACGAACTACTCCGAAGGCGAGACGCTCACCATAGGCGTCGAGGGCCGCGCTGATGCGTCCGCCATCACGAATCTGAACGCTCAAGTTTCGGGGAACGGATTCGGCAGCCCGTGGGAGATCAAAGACGTATTGCCCATCGGCGGTCCTTCCTGGAAAGACGTGCGCGAGATTGACGGCAAGGCGGCAGACAAGAAGACCGAGAAGCCGCTCGTCGTCCACATGATTCCGAACCTCAAGCGCGGGACCAAGACGCACACGACCGAGTACAATCGCACCGACCCGGGCACGACCACCCCGCACAAGGTCGGGGTGGCGTGCAGGTTCGAGCTCGCGGTTACGAACTACCTGCTCACCATCTACGGCGTCCTCAAGTACGTGCGAGGAATCGGGCGCGAGCGGCTCTTACTCAACAACCCCTCGCTCGGCGGAAGCTTCATGGCGTTCGGCTCGGCACAACACTGGGGCTACCGGGACGCGGTGACGGGAGGTTTCAAGTATTGGGACGGCACCGCTTGGAGGGCCACGCCGACCGGCTGGATACCCGACAACGGCAACCACTTCGGAACACCGTTTTACCAAGCGGGCACGACCTGGGTTTCCCGCGATGCTGCTTCGCAGTCCTGGCCCCAGCCCCTCTCGGATTGGCCGGCGAGTGATTACTCGGGTCCCGGCAACCTGACCGACACCACCCTCGGCAAATGGAAAGGCAAGATCGACGAGCGGTGGACCGACAAGTTCGACATCAAACGCAAGGAATGCAAGTCGACCAAGTCCGAATGCTGCCGCTACAAGACCCGATGTGTGTCAACCTTTGAGCCGATCACCTCGTATGGTGCCGACGTCATCATCATCGTTCGTGAGGACGTTCGCTCCGACTCGGGTATGTGGGCGATGGGCGACAGTCGCGACGGGCTGGCGCCACATGAATTCGGACACCTGCTCGGTGCCCCCGACGAATACGGTCTGGTGGGAACCACCCAATACGGTGTCAGCGACAGCGACGGATTGAACAACGGCATCGACGACAACTGCCTCATGGGGGTCGGTCTCTCGGAACCCAAGCGACGGCACTACCAGGGGATTTGCGAGATGTTGGCGCTCCTGGTTTCCGACCAGCTCGGCAAGACGTATACCTACGAAGCAGTCGCAAAGGGAGCCAACCTCGCTTCGCCTCCCGACACGTCGATGTCCCAATCATCGAGCTCCACATCGGGGGCACTGCTGGGTGCCATCATCGGGGGAATCGTCGGTGCTGTGGCAGGCGCGATCCTGGGCTTCATCGCAAGCGGCGGCAATCCCCTCGGCGCGGTGGTAGGAGCTTTGGTAGGCGCCGCGCTCGGTGCCCTCGCGGGGGCCGGAATCGGCTCCCTGTTCTGAGCGAAAAGGAGGAATGCAGGACCATGCCCATGTTCCACGGTACCGACTTCGCAATCGAGCTGCCAAAGGACTTCCGGGACGAGTCGACCTACGCGTTCGCCTTCAGGGCCCGTTCGGGCTTCTCACCATCGGTGGTGGTCAAGACCGAGCGGCTTGCGCAGCCGGCCGAGCTGTCCGTCTATGTCGAGCAACAGCTCGCCAAGATTGAGCAACTCCTGCCCGCCGTGACCATCGTCAACAACTCGCGCGACCCGCACGGCGAGCTGGTTGCGCGCACGAGCGTTTACGACTGGGGCGAGCCTCAGCGGCGACTGCGGCAAAAGCAGCGCTACATCCGTCTAACCGATCCGGACCGCGTGGTCACGCTGACGGCAACCTGCCTCCTTGCGACCTTCGCCGAGACCGAGGCGCTCTTCGACGCCGTCTTCTCGTCGTTCCGCCCCACGCCCCACCCCACATCAGACGATGGGAACGCGGTCGGGCCATGACCGGGCTGTGGCGCAGGTTTGCCCGCCGCTACTGCCCGCTCATGCTGCTCGGACTGGTCGCCGCTGGCCCGCGTGCGGCAGATGCGCGCCCCCGACGCTCTTTGACCAGTCAGCCCGTCCACGCCCCGTCGCCCGAGGCCGAACACAGTGAATCCAAACCCGTCTATCCCAGCGCTGGAGTACGAGCCATGATCTCCATTCCCGTTTCTGCCAAGGTTCCCACGGCGGCTTGGCCGCGCCCAGGTGTTCCCGACTATGCGTTCGTCGTACACAGCTTTGGAGGTCGGCCGCTCGGGGTCGGGGTACGCGAGAACGACTGGACGCTGCAGATCGAGGCACGAAGCTCGCTCGTGTCCCTCGAGTACTTCCGGTCGGATGCCGACATTCCAGGAACGCCCATCGGGCTATTTCGCACCCACGTCGACGACCAAGCCCTGCGCGATTTCTATGCGGTCGTGACGACGTCGAAGCTGTTCGGAACCCTCGCCTCCATGGCGGGGCACCCGGGCTTCACGCAATCGACCTACACGCTGATCGAGCCGTCCAAGGATCCGCGTGAGCAAACCATCAACAACAGCGACGAGCAGAATCAGGCCGTGATTGCGCCGATTCTGGCAAAGACCCGGGCCATGCTGTCGGAAAGCTTCGCTCACCCAGAGCGGGCCGTGCGCTTGGGCCTCGAGCGAACCCACCTACCGGAGGGGGAGGCGTTCCGGGTCTCGATTCAGAACATCGGTGTCGATGCCATCTGCTTCACCGATCCGCGATGGATCGTTGACGCCGGGCCGCTCGACCGTTCGGTCGTGATGGTAACGGAATTCGCCGGCCAAAGACCCGGTGAACCGGTAAGGCTCGACTGGACGGCGTATCCGCTGGCACCCCTTGCTCCTCGTCCTGCCAAAGAAGCTCTGGTCACGCTCGAGCCCGGCGCGACCTGGCAGGCCAAGAGCGTGGTCTGGAACAGGATGCCGGGAAAGCAGTACTTGGCGCAGTTCACGTGGGCGGGATACACGGGCGATCCTCTCGTGAACGATGTGTACCGGATTCGAGGTCGGGCCGACTCTCCGCGACTTTTGATCGAGCCCTAGCAAGCGCAGGCCAGAAGAGGAGCGCATCGTGCACGACAGACAGATGCAACGACTGAACGACCTTCTGTTCTATCGATTC
>Ga0265325_10002631_pt1 | contig 12021 bp, 9 predicted proteins | sample 41420metaG_FD_202090 | JGI IMG/M metagenome (GOLD analysis project Ga0265325, IMG submission 202090) | Rhizosphere microbial communities from Carex aquatilis grown in University of Washington, Seatle, WA, United States - 4-14-20 metaG | ecosystem: Host-associated > Plants > Roots > Rhizosphere >...
AGCTTTTGCCCTTCAGGACGTTTTGCGGGTTGAATCCCAAATTAACTCGGCAAATTTTTTATCCGCTGGCGGCAGGAAGAGGCTGCTCGGCTTAACCCGGGAAGTTTTTCGCGACCCGGGACTGCTTGAGCTCAAAGATTTTTCCGCCCAAGCCTCGCGTATTTCCACGGCGCTTTGGCAAAAAACTTTTCCGGGCGCCCCAAAGCTTTTGTATCTGCCTTTGGAGGGGTTGATAGCGGAGATAATTCTAAGTGAGATTATTCCGGAGAAAGGCCACATTTTACATAAATTATTTTTTACCCAATCCGGCTGGGATGCCCTGGAAAAATATTTTTTAGGGAGCCTGGGGGCTTTTAGCTCGGAACACAAAGGCAGTTTTTTATTTTGGGGGATTGATGCCAAAGGACGGAGAAAACGCGTAGCCAGGCGCGCTGGGAATCTTTTTGGGGCCGGTTTTAAGAGTTATCAATCGGTTCAGGAAATTGCCAACGCCTTAAGTCAAAAGGAACTTTATCCGACATCTTTAGGCTGCTTTTTGGTTTTGCTTTATTACGGGGTTACCTGTCTGGGAGGCTTTAACCAGGTGAACTGGCTGACGGACATTAAGGAAAAATTCGCAGGGCTGCTAAAAGAGCTTGGCGAGCCGGAGCTTTCTGCCGGCGTTGACTTGATTCCCACCGAGAATTTCGCGGAAGGAATCCTGGCCTTGGACCTGGACAGGCAAGGGGCCGTTTATAAGCCGTCCGCCCTGGATTTATTTTTAAAAAATGACCCGGAAATCCAAAAAAAATATAGGAAATTAGCCGCGAGCCTGACTGTGTCCGAGAGCATGGATTCGCAACTGCCGGAAATTTATAAAGTTATCACGCCGGCGCTCTTGCGGTCGGCAAGTCTTTTAAAAATTACAGAAGCGGAAATAGTAAAAAGCTCCGGGCTTGCCGATAAAGTCAAAACAGTTTTTTTGGCTTGACAGCCTTTTTTATTTAATGTATGATAAGTATGAAATGACATACTAAGCTGCTGACCCAATTAATAAGCTCAGTGTTACCCCGAACGAAATTGAGGGGTAAACGGACGCTGAATTTAACACCACGCCGATAAGGCGCCGAGCGTAATTATCAGTTCGGCGTTATATCAGCGTACTAATCCGACTTCGCACAAGGCTTCGTCGGACTTAAGTCAGCGACAACTCAGCGGAGATTCTTATGAAAGACAGTTTGCATTTAAAAATCCACAAAAAAATGACCAGCCAGGACAAGCTTTACGGGACTGCTACGGTGGGAGCGCGCGGGCAGGTGGTTATTCCGGCCGAGGCCCGCAAGGATTTGGGGCTCAGTCCGGGGGACCAGCTTATGGTTATGGGCAAGTTCGGCAAAGCCCTGGGGCTGATTAAGGCTTCGGAAATGGAAAACTTCGTAAAAGTTATTATGAAAAACCTCTCCGGCAGCGGGGCGGACAGAGAGGTTAAGGATTACATAACAAAGAATATGGGAAAAATGTTTCCCTCAGCCAGAATTAAGTAAATTAATTTAACATACTATGGACAACCAGGAAACAGGGAGCGTTAAAGCGTCCCCAAAGAAAAAGTTTTTCACAAAAAAGAAAATTATTTGGTCGGCAATTATTTTACTGGCGGTTTTGTTTATCGGCTACCGAATTTTCAAAAGCGGCGGTTCCAGCGCCAATATCCAAACCGGCACCGCGCAAAAGCAAAACCTTAAGCTAACCGTCCTGGCCACCGGCCAGGTGGTTTCCAGCACGGATTTGCAGTTAAGCTTTAAGTCCGGCGGCATTGTTAGCAGGGTTAATGTTAAAGAAGGCGATGTAGTTAAGGCGGGAACTCTGCTTGCCAGCTTAAGCCAGAGCGATCAGGCCGCGGCTTTAACCCAAGCTCAAGGCTCGCTGGCCCAGGCCCAGGCCAACTACCAAAAAGTTTTAGCCGGGGCTTCCAGTGAAGACGTTGCGGTGGCTCAGGTAACATTAGACAACGCCAAGACATCGCTGGCTAATGCCACCCAGCAACAGCAGGTTTTGGTAGATAATGCTTACAAAGCTTTAATGAATTCGAGTTTCACGGCAGTGCCAAGTAACAGTAATAACGGAAGCACTTCGGCCGCTATAACAGGAACTTATTTGAGTAAGGATCAGGGGATTTATAAAATTACAATATATAACACAGGAGCGGGACAGCGTTTTCGAGTGGAGGGTTTGGAAACTGGTGATGGTTTGGTAAGTATCACACCCCAGCCGTTGGGTACTAGGGGATTAAATATCCTATTTTCCGACATATATCCGACTCCCGGTAATTCCTGGACAGTCACGATTCCCAACCCCCAAGCTTCAACTTATGTGGCAAATTACAACAGCTACCAGGCGGCTTTGCAAACTCAGACCAGCGCCGTCTCCACAGCTCAGTCGGCCGTTACCGCCGCGCAGGCTGCTTTGGATTTAAAGAAAGCCCAGGCCAGGCCCGCGGATGTTGCCGTGGCTCAGGCCCAAATTTTAAGCGCCCAAGGCCAGGTGCAGGCCGCACAATCGGCTTGGGAAAATACCAATGTCCGCGCGCCTGCCGATGGGACTGTTACCCAAGTTGATATTAAAGTGGGTGAACAGGCCGCTCCCTCCAAAGAGGTTTTCGTGTTGCAGGACGTGGGTAATTTACACATTGAAGCCCAGGTCAGCGAAGCCAACATTGCCTCTGTCCAGCCCGGACAAAGCGTGGATGTAACTTTTGACGCGCTTGGCCCGGACCGGCACTTTAACGCCGCCGTCCAAACTGTTAATCCGGCCTCTACACTGGTTTCCGGCGTGGTTAATTATAAAGTTACGGCATCGGTGAATAATGTTACGGATATTAAACCCGGCATGACCGCCAATATGACAATATTAGTGGCGCAAAAAGACAATGTTTTGGCTATTCCAGAGAGTTCTGTGGTAAACAACAACGACGGCAGTAAAACGGTCAAAATAATTACCGACGACAAAACCAAAGCTTACAAAGAAGTTCCCATAACCACCGGCCTGGAAGCCGACGGGGGAATGGTGGAGATTCTGTCCGGCATAAATGAAGGCCAGGAAGTGGTAACTTACATTAAGAAGTAAGTTCTCTACTAAATACTAAAAAAATACTAAAGGTACGAAATACGAAACTTGAATTTAGTATGATTTAGTATTTAGTATATTTAGTAAACTTTCGTATTTAGTAGAAAATTTTATGAATTTAATCAAAGTAGAAAATCTAAAAAAAGACTATATTAACGAAGACGTGGTTACGCCGGTGCTCCACGGTATAAATTTTAATATAGACAAAGGCGAGTTTGTTGCCATTATGGGGCCTTCGGGTTCCGGTAAGTCAACCCTAATGCATATTTTAAGCTTTTTAGACCGCCCCACGGGCGGCCTGTATGAGTTTGAAGGGCTGGACATTAAGGGGTTTGATGATAACTACTTAGCCAAGCTTAGAAACGAGCGCATTGGTTTTGTGTTCCAGTCATTTAACCTTTTGGCGCGCACCAGCGTTTTGGACAATGTAAAACTGCCCTTGCTTTACAGTGAAAAAAAGAACCATGATGGGCTGGCCAAAAAAGCTTTGGCGGATGTAGGATTGTCTCACCGCTTAAATTATTACACCAATCAAATTTCCGGCGGGGAAAAACAGCGCGTGGCCATTGCCCGGGCTTTGGTTTGCGATCCGGCCGTAATTTTTGCCGACGAGCCGACCGGCAACCTGGACAGCAAAAGCGGCAATACGGTTATGAGTATTTTGCAGGGGTTAAACGACCAGGGGCACACCATTATTTTGGTAACCCACGAAATGGACACGGCCAATCACGCCAAAAGAATAATCCGTTTAAAGGACGGAAATATTATTTCCGACGAACCGGTAAAAACCAGAACCATTGCCACTCCGGATAAAGAACTTGTAAAATAGTCATTTTATCATACTGACATTTTATCATCTTAACATACTGGTATTTTCGATTGTTAAAATGATAATATGATAAAATGTTAAAATGATTTATGAATATTTTCAGCACCTTCAAGCTCATTTTCCGCACCCTGCTGGCCCGCAAAGGCCGGTCGTTTTTAACAATTTTAGGGATTGTCATTGGCGTGGCCGGCGTAATTATTATTATCGCGCTTGGAGCCGGCGCTCAGGCTTTGGTTTTGGGCCAGGTTACCAAGCTCGGCACCAATCTCTTAAGCGTTCAGCCCGGCAAGAGCAACGAAAAGGGTCCGCCATCTCAGGTGTTTGGGATTGTTGTTACCACTCTGACTAATGACGACGCCGCGGCCTTGCGCAATAGCGGACGAGTACCGCATGCTACCGGGGTCAATGCTGTAGTTCGCGGCAGCGCTTCCGTAACCTGGGGAACCAAAACAGTAGATACAAATTTTGTGGGCAGTGATTCTTACTACCCCGGCGTGGTTTCCTTTACCATGACCAAAGGGCAGTTTTATAGCAAGGAACAGGACGAAGGCAATGCCAACGTGGTGGTGTTGGGTTCAACGGTTGCCGATGAGCTGTTTGGCAGCAGTAATGTTGATCCGGTTGGGCAAATAATAAAAGTTCGCAATGGCGCGGTAAATTCTATTAATCAACCCGGCGGCGTGCCGCTTCGGGTCATTGGGGTTATTGCCCCGCGCGGCACAACATTTTTTCAGGACCAGGACGACCAGATTTTTTTACCAATCGCCATTGGCCAGCAGCAGCTTTTGGGCATTCATTATTTGCAGGCAATTAATATTAAAATAGACGCGTCTGAAAACGTAGACCAGACAATTACCGACGTAACCAATGTCCTGGACCAGCAGCATCATGTAAGGCAGGATTCTGACGTTGACTTTACCGTACGGAACATTGCGGACGCGATTAGCGCGCTAACGACAATTACCAGCGCCTTAAGTTTATTTTTAACAGCCATGGCGGCCATAGCATTGCTGGTCGGCGGTATTGGTATTTTGAATATTATGATGGCTACAGTGGCTGAACGCACCAGGGAAGTAGGTTTGCGCAAAGCCGTGGGCGCGACTAACCGCGCCATAATGGGCCAATTTTTATTTGAAGCCGGGACTTTAACTTCGCTGGGAGGAGTGATTGGTATTATTGCAGGAGTGGTTGTGTCTTATTTGGTTTCGGTTTTAATGAAAGCGCTGGGCTACGATTGGGCGTTTATAATTTCCATCACCTCGGTAATTTTAGCAGTGGGCGTTTCGGTTTTAACAGGAATGATCTTTGGCCTTTACCCGGCGTATAAAGCTTCTAAGTTAAATCCAATTGAAGCACTGCGGTACGAATAATCATATTATCATTTTAACATCCTATCGTCGGTAGATTGTTAAAATGATAATATGATAAAATGTTAAAATGATTTTATGCTGAACGCTTTCCGACAATCCATTAAAGCTCTGTTTGCCAACCCGGTTCGCACCGGATTGACGACTTTGGGAATCATCATCGGTATTTCTACCGTGATTTTGGTATTGTCCGCCGGCGCGGGATTTCGCAGTTTAATTAACGACCAGGTTGCGGCTTTGGGAACCAATACTTTGTATGTTCAGACGCGTGTTCCGCCGACAACGAAAAATCGCGCGGCAAGCGACGCTTCTGCCGGCGCCGGATTCAGCGGAGTTACAATCGCGACTTTTAAACAGCGCGACCTGGACGACATAAAAAAATTGGGAAATGTTGTTAATGATTACGGCATGGTTATTGGCCAGGCCGTGGTCAGTTATCGCAATACCGAAAAACAGGCTATGTATTACGGCTCTTCCGCCGCGCGGTTTGATATAGACCTCCACACTTTAAAAGAAGGGCGTTTTTATACTGGCGCGGAAGACGTAGGCGGCGCCCAGGTGGTTATACTTGGCCCAAATATTGCCAACGATTTATTTGGTCAGGATGACCCTTTGGGTAAATTAATCCGTGTGGGGAATTTGAATTTCCAGGTTATTGGCGTCTATAACTCTTTGGGTTTCTCCGGAGGCGGAACAGCGGACGACAGTCTTTACATCCCGCTTGCCACTGCCCAGAAAAAAATGTTGGGGATTGACTATATATTGGTTGGTGTAGTTCAGGTTAAGGATGTCAATTTGTCAGACGCGACTGTGGCGGAAATTCAGGCCTTAATGAGGCAAAACCACAACATTACCGACCCAGCCAAGGACGATTTTACCGTAGAGAGCCAGGCGCAGGCATTGGATTCTTTTAACACTATTTTCAACGGCATAACAATTTTGCTAATTGCTATTGCCGCAATTTCTTTAGTTGTGGGCGGCGTGGGCATTATGAATATTATGTATGTGGTGGTAACCGAGCGTACGGCGGAGATTGGTTTAAAAAAAGCTTTGGGAGCGACCAATTCGGACATTTTGCAGGAATTTTTAATTGAATCTGTTTTGGTTACCGTAATCGGCGGGATATTTGGCATTCTTTTTGGCGCGTTTTTGGGCTGGGTTGTAGCGCTTATTGCCAACTCAGCCGGCTTAGTTTGGACTTTTAGCGTCCCTATGTACGCTATAATCATCGCGGTGGGCGTCTCGGCGGCCATCGGCATTTCCTTTGGCGTACTGCCTGCCCGCTCGGCTTCCAAAATGGATCCGGTGGAAGCTATGCGGTATGAGTAAAATTACCGAAACAATAAGTCATTATTTGACGGCCGTCAAATAATGACTTATTGTTTAATTATGAGTAATTCCGCGTATTCTATCATTGATATTATTTTGGAAAACTTGTTTAATCCGAGGGCTTTGTTGCCTCGGCCTTACGAGACTCTTTACACTTGGGCAAGAAGGAATCATCAGTTTCCCAGAGCACAGTTCCATCAATCTATTAGAAGGATGCGCCAACGAGGCCTAATCACGATTGTTGAGAAAAACAATCAAAAATTTATAAAACTGACAAGTGATGGCCAGTTAAAGGCGCTTTTAGACAAAGCTCGGTTTCCGGCAGAAAAACGCTGGGACGGTAAGTGGCGGTTGTTTATGTTTGATATTCCGGAAGACAGCAAAGAGAAAAGGAGCCTGCTCAGGTTTTTATTAAAGCAAAACGGCTACTGTAAATTACAGGCAAGCGTTTACATAAGCCCATATCCGTTAAACAGGGAGGCAATCTTATATTTAAACAATAGCGGCTTACGAAGCTATATCCGCATACTAAAGGTTGAAGAACTGGACTATGATAAGGACTTATTAAAAAGATTTAATTTACAAATAAAAGAATAATTTATTATTTAACGGCCGTTAAATAATGAATTATTCTAAAATCGTGTTATACTTTAATTGGAAACGTATTACTAGTAGAAATAAAATGACAAATATTGTTATCGCGGGAGGGGGATTTGGCGGGCTTAACGCGGCTTTGGGTTTGGAAAAAAGGTTCAAAAATAATAAAGACATCGCGATAACTTTAATAGACAGCCGCGATTACCATTTATTTACCCCAAATTTGTTTGAAGTTGCCGCTTCGGAAGAGGAGCTAACGACGGTCGCGCAAATGAAGCGGAGTATTACTTTACCGTTTGCGGAAATTTTAAAAGGCAAAGATGTTAAATTTTTGCAAAGCGGCGTAAAAAATATCAATCCGGCCAAAAAACAAATTGAGCTGGATCACAGGCAAATAAATTACGATTATTTAATTTTGGCTTTGGGTTCTCAAAGTGATTTTTTTAACATTGCCGGCGCGAAAAAGTTTGCTTATGTGCTAAAAGATTTGCCGGATGCTTTGAGAATTAGAAATCAAATTGAGTTTGCTATACAGGCGCATAAAATGGATGTCAGCAAAAAAAATATCCGCATTGTGGTAGCGGGCGGGGGATACACCGGAGTGGAATTGGCCGGCGAGCTAAAAGGCCTAGTGGATTTTTTGGCCTGGAAAAACCAGTACCCCCGGGAGAAAATTGAAATTGAAGTCGTGGAAGGCGCCGGACAGCTAGTGCCGGGGTTTGACGATAACCTGAGCCGGGACGCGTATTATCGTCTTCACGAACTCGGTATTCACATCCGGCTGGCGGCCAGAATAACGGACGTAGATGAGCATTTTGTTGAATTTTTGTCCGGCGACAAAGTTGCTTACGATGTCCTGGTCTGGACTGCGGGCGTTAAAGCCCAAGGCTGCCATATGCAGGTTGCCAATTTGGACAGAAAAGGCCGTCTGCCGGTTAATGAATTGTTCCAAGTTGAGGGGCGCCATAACATATTTGCCATAGGCGACATGGCCTGTGTTATGGACAGACACGGCAAGCCGGTTCCATCATCAGCCCAGGACGCGGAAGGTCAGGCCTGCTTTATTGCCTATGCTTTGCCTTTTGTAATTCAAAATAAAAAACCGCCCGTGCCGTACAAAAATAAAAAGCATGGGTTCATTGTCAACGTCGGCGGCGAGTGGGCGATTATGAGTTATAACGGCTTTTATATTACGGGTTGGATTGCGTATTTTATAGATAAAATGGCGCACCTGCGCTACTACGCTTCCTTAGTCGGGTGGTTTAAAGCTATAAGGTGCGTAATTTTCCAGATGGAAATTTATAGTAGAAACGACTAATACAAAAAATACAATGGGCATCATTGTAAATTTACAATGATGCCCATTGTATGAATTTATGAACAATAGAGATTATAAGCAATTTGGGCAGGGTGGTTACTACCATATTTATAATCGTGGAAATAATAAGCAGGATATTTTTTTGGATGACGAAGATAGAAAATGTTTTTTATTCAGGTTAAGGGAGGCTTTGTATCCGGAACTTGCAGGCTTACGCAGGAAGCCTTTGCCCGCTGGATCGTTTACTATGCCGGCTTACTGTCTTATGCCTAACCATTTTCATTTGTTGATAAGACAAAATTTAATCACGCCCGTAAGTGAGCTATTAAAAAAAGTCTGCACCGGCTATTCCAAATATTTTAATAAGCGATACGAACGTGTTGGCCATTTGTTTCAGGATCAATATAAAGCTATTTTAGTTCCGAATGATAGCTATTTAACATGGGTATCAGCTTACATTCATCAAAATCCCAAGATCGCCGGTTTGACTGAGGTCCTGGAGCAATATCCATGGAGCAGCTATAAAGATTATTTAGGTTTGCGAAATGGAAAGTTATGCGATAAAAATTTAATTCTTGGTATGTTTAAGAACACCGAAGAATATAAAAAGTTTGTCGATAATTCGTACGAAAAGATTAAGGCTAGAAAAGACATCCAGCAATTATTATTGGAATAAACACTATACAATGGGCATCATTGCGCAGCGCAATGATGCCCATTGTATCTATAGTCCCCACGATTATCTCGGGGATTTTTTATTTGACAGCTAAAGAGAGAGAGTATTATAAGGGCAAGATTGATCAATAAATATTGAAAGGAAAAATATGGTGGAAAAATTTTCTAGCAACAAGCAACTGCAAGTTGATATTGATCATTTAAAAGATCCACAGCCTTATAAAGAGAAGTACGAAACCCAGGAAGTTCAGCAATTGATGCAAGCTATAGACATACTTGATACACTTCAGTTAAGCCAATTTGAGGCAGCAAGCCATATTGGATACAATAAGCTAAGAAATGCAAAAATGCATCTTGATGAGTTATTGGCAAAACAATTTGATGCTCCAAAAGAAGAAAAAAACCGAGTAGCTACTCGGTTTTTTTCTTAGCGTATGGTTTTTTCGGCTTGGGAGGATTGGCTAGCCAGGATTTGTAGGCTTCATCCAGCTGTTGCTGAGATTCCGGTTTGGCATTCATTACGAAGTTGCAATCCGGGAAACGGGTGCAGGCAAAAAAGGCTTTGCCGCGGCCGCGGGATTTTTTCTCCACGACATCGCCGGGCTTGTCTTTTCTATCGGCGCTGGCCAAGCAGGCTGGGCACTTGTAACCGGTTTTATTCCAGATTTTGCTTATGCCTTTGCACTTGGGGTAGTCTACACACCCCAAAAAGAAACCAAACCTGCCGCGCTTAACTTCCATTTGTTTGCCGCAAACGGGGCACATTTCTCCTTTGGTCTTAGCTTCCAGTTCTTTAATCTTGGCCGCTTCTTCGGGCATAGGCTGCGTAATTTTGCTCTCCGGATCCGGGCAGGCCAAAAATTTTCCCATTCGGCCGTACTTAATTTGCATCATTTTGCCGCAGTGCGGGCAGGGCGTGGTGGAGTATTCCACGGTTTTTTGCACGCTTTCTTCTTTTTCCGTTAAGTGTTTTTTAAACGGGCCGTAGAACTCTTTCATTACTTCCACCCATTTGATTTTGCCGCTCGCTATGTCATCAAATTCTTCTTCAATGTGCGAGGTAAAGTTTATGTCTACGATTTCGGGGAAGTTTTCCACCAGCATATCGTTAACCAAAAATCCTTCCTCGGTGGGGGAATACTTTTTATCTATTTTATTTACGTAGCCGCGGTCTTGAATGGTGGAAAGGGTGGGCGCGTAAGTGGACGGGCGGCCAACGCCGTGGGCTTCCAAAGCTTTAATTAAGGTCGCGTCGGAATAGCGCGGCGGGGGTTCGGTAAAATGCTGAAGGGGATTTAGCTCATGCAATTGTAATTTTTCATCAGCAAATAACTCCGGTAATACGCCTTCTATTTCATCTTCGGTTTTTTCATCCTGGCCTTCGGTATAAGCACGAATGAATCCGTCAAACTTAATGGTTTGGCCGTTGGCTCTAAAAAGGTAGTAGCTTGTAGCTTGTAGCTTTTTAGCTTCAATGTCCACACTGGTTTGTTCAAGAATTGCCTGGGCCATTTGGCAGGCAATAGTGCGTTTCCAAATTAAATCGTAAATTTTAAATTGGCCTTTATCCAGGCAGTCTTTAATATCAGCTGGTTTCCGAAAGACATCGCTTGGACGAATGGCTTCGTGGGCTTCCTGCGCGCCCTTGCTTTTGTTGGTAAAGAATCTTGGTTCGGATAAAGAGTATTCAGAGCCAAATTCCGTTTTTACAACTTGAGCAATAGATGTAAGCGCCGACTGAGCCAAATTCAAGCTGTCGGTTCTCATGTAAGTGATTAAGCCCTGGTGGCCCTCGGCTCCAATATTTATGCCTTCATAAAGCTGTTGCGCGATTACCATAGTTTGTTTGGCGGACATGCCGAATTTGCGCGCGGCTTCCTGCTGTAATGTTGACGTGATAAATGGGGGAGCGGGCGTGCGCTTAACTTCTTTTTTATTGGTTTCCGAAACTTTATATTCCGCGCCTTTTAAATCGGCGACAATTTTTTGGGCTTCGGCATCGGCTTTAATGTCCATTTTGCCGATGGTTTTTCCATCAATGGAGTTAAGTTTGGCGATGAAGGTTTTTTCAGAACCCTGACCCTTAATCCCTCTCCCAGAGGGAGAGGGAAATGGAGACAGTTTTGCTTCTATGCTCCAGTATTCATCCGTCTTAAATTTTTGAATTTCGCGTTCGCGCTCCACTACTAATCTTACGGCAACGGATTGCACGCGGCCGGCCGAAAGGCCGTAACGGATTTTTCTCCACAAAAACGGCGAGAGTTCGTAGCCCACCAATCTGTCCAAAACCCGGCGCGCCTGCTGGGCATCCACCAAATTTAAGTCTATATCGCGCGGATTTTTCATGGCCGCGTCTATGGCGGTTTTGGTAATTTCGTGGAAAACAATGCGTTTTATGCGCTTATCCTCCTTGCCTTTGGCAATTTCGGCCTCGTCGCCCAGGCCTAAAGCCTGCACTAAATGCCAGGAAATGGCTTCCCCTTCGCGGTCTTCATCAGTCGCCAATATAATAGAGGAGGCATCCTTAGCGTCTTTCTTTAATTCCGCGATTATATCTTTGGCTTTTGGCGGGATGATATATGTTGGCTCAAAGTTGTGCTTAACATCAATTGAAATTTTACTTTTAGGCAAATCACGCACATGCCCAAAACTGGCCTTCACAATATACTCGCCATTCAAAAAACGGCTGATTGTACGGGCCTTTGCCGGTGACTCCACTATAATAAGAGGCTTGCTCATAATCTTTAAAATTGGCGTCATTCTGAGGGGTGCACAAGGCGAAGAATCTCTTTTTTGATGAGATC
>Ga0265325_10002634_pt1 | contig 12016 bp, 13 predicted proteins | sample 41420metaG_FD_202090 | JGI IMG/M metagenome (GOLD analysis project Ga0265325, IMG submission 202090) | Rhizosphere microbial communities from Carex aquatilis grown in University of Washington, Seatle, WA, United States - 4-14-20 metaG | ecosystem: Host-associated > Plants > Roots > Rhizosphere...
ACCAGCGAGAATGCCGAGGACGCTACGCCCAACGTTCCCTAGTACCTGCCTTCTGAGATGGAGAGAAGTTCTTGCATGACCGCGGGTTGAAGGGCACTCCGGGGGTACGGCCTGCTGCCCTTTCCGCCCGCGGGTTGTTCCAGTGGAAATCGATATGGATGAACTGACGATCTTCATTGCCATAACTGCCGCTGCAGTTTTTCTGCAGGCCGTGGTTCTCTTCGCTCTATACCTCGCGATGCGCAAACTCAGCGCGCGCATCCAGGAGGTCACCGACGAGACCCAGTCCCGCGTGTTCCCGTTGCTGGAAAACGCCAAGGTCATGCAGCAGGACGTGAAGAACCTGCTGGAGACGACCCGCCCCAAGCTCGACCTCGTCCTCGACAACCTTGCCCACATGACCACCACGGCGCGCGCCAACGTCGAGCGCGCCGACGCCACGCTCAACGATCTGTTGGACCGTGTTCGGCTGCAGGTTATCCGCGCCGACGAGATGGTGACCCGCACCATGGACCGGGTGGAGGAGACTTCCGAGAAAGTGCAGCACTCGGTGATGTCGCCGGTGCGCCAAGTCTCGGGAATCGTGCAAGCCATCAGCGTGGGCGTGGGAACGTTCTTCAGCAATCAGAAGCGCCGCAGGAATGGCGGCCCGTCGGACGAAATGTTTATCTAGCCGGCGCTGGAGACGCGGCGAATGTTCGACCTGGGCGGAACTCCTATGGTCAATTCCCGCCAGATGTTACGGTGTCATCCCTTAAGTACTAGAGCGATTCCGGAGATGCTGTATCCGGTGTTGGGTGGAGCACGCCTTTCACAGGCTGCGGAAAAAATCGGTTTGCGCGCGCTTCGTGTCAGGGCACGACTTCAGTCGTGCCGATAGGTCGTTTACTGAGTTTATCCGGAGCCGGCTTTAGCCGGCGGCAGATCTTCATTGCCGAGTTTTTCCGCAGCCTGTTTCAGGCGTGCATACCAACCCTGCAAAAAAGGGCGAGGCTTTAGCCGAATTCAGAGGCGACTCTCAAATGCACCGCTGAAGCGTGTGCTCCACCCGGATACACCAACTCAGAATCTGCTCTAGATAACGTTCACAACGCCCCGCCCGCGTCCCGGTGCGTGCTATGCGTTCCCCGTCGGCAACTGCACTGGAATGATGTCCGTGTTTTGCGATGCCGCGATCAGCCAGCGGTCGCCCTCTTCCTTGAACACACAGGTCAGAATTCCGCGCCGGATTTCTGGCATGTTCACCCCCGGCACAGCCTCGTGCCCAGTCATCTCCCATAGGACGTGAGCCACGGCGACGCCGGAGGCGAGGAAGCGGACCGAATGCTCCAGGGTCTGCAGCCTGCTGTTACGGAAAATGGTGCGGTGCACGGCAATGTGCCGCGCTTCAATCTCGGCCCGACCGCGCCAGTGCATTCCGATCACGTTCACGAAGTCGGCGTCCTCGGCAAATTGTGCTGCGTAGGCCTTCATGTCGTGCCGGTTCCAACTCTCGGTGAGGGCATCGATGACGGTCGCGATTTGCGACCTGGCATCGGTAACGGTTTGATCACCAGTCTCCATAGCGCATTCTCCTCCAGCTCACTTGATCCAGCCGCCACCAACCACGGCGTCTCCGTCATAGAACACGACGGCCTGGCCGGGTGTGATAGCGCGCTGTGGCTCATCAAAGGTCACTAATACTTCGTCGTCGGCAGTCTTCTCGATCACGGCCTCCGCCGCTTCGTGACGGTGGCGGATCTTGGCCTGCACGCGCATGGGCTCCCGCAGATCGTCGACCGCAATCCAGTTCAGGCGCTTGGCGTAAAGCGTTGGCGAGTACAAGCCATCGCCGGCGCCGACCACGACCTCGCGCTTGTCGCCGCGGATTTCCAGCACGTAGAGCGGCGATCCCGTCGCCACGCCCAGACCCTTGCGCTGTCCGACAGTAAAGTTGTGAATTCCATTGTGCGTGCCGACCACCTCGCCCGTTGTCGTCACCAGCTCGCCCGCAGTGTCGGGCAGTCCCTCGCCCTGCTCTTCCAGGTAAGCGTCTAAGAACTGCTTGTAATCGCCGCCGGGCACGAAGCAAATCTCCTGCGAATCCGGCTTCTCGAACAGCCGCAGACCGGCGCGCTTGGCCTCCTCGCGGACCTCAGGCTTGCGCATCTCGCCCAGGGGAAACAGCGTCCGGCTGAGCTGCTCCTGGGTCAGGCCGAAGAGGAAGTAGGTCTGGTCCTTGGCCCGATCGGCAGGACGCTTGAGCACCCAACGGCCGGTGTGGTCATCGAATTCGTTGCGCGCGTAATGCCCGGTCGCCAGCAAGTCGGCGCCGATCTGCCGGGCGGTAATCAGCAACTGATCGAACTTCAGATGGTTGTTGCACAGGCTACACGGGATCGGCGTGCGCCCGGAGAGATAGTCCTCAACGAACGGCCGTACCACATCCTGCTCAAAGCGATCTTCCTGATTGACCACGTAATACGGAATGCCGAGCGTCTCGGCAACGCGGCGTGCGTCGTAAACATCGTCCAGCGAGCAGCAACGACCCTGCACCGGCTCCGATGGCATTCCACGATGGCCGGCCAGCCGACGCTGGTTCCAGAGCTGCAGCGTCAGGCCGATGACGTTATGGCCCTGTTCGCAGAGCATGGCCGCGACAGCGGAGGAATCCACTCCTCCGGACATGGCCACGGCAATAGTGTGGTGAGTATGCATCTTTATGGATCAGATGACCCGACGTTTGGTCCGCCCGGACCAACTGTTAGGACTGTCTTGTCAGGCATAAAGAAAAGCCAGTATTTGTCTCTGTCATCAGTATCCTCGAGGTAATCCGCCGGAGAAACGATCAAGCGAAACCCGCTAAAGATAAACTCCGTGACCGACGATTGAGGATCAAAGTTGACGTTGGTCAATTCACAGCTTTCGAGCCGTTGGACTGCAACGTCTGTAGCCTGTCGCGCCGAATCGGAATCAGCAATCTTGCGATCACCGTGAAGGAGGACCCAGTTAGCCTGAAATATCCAGAGGTACCATTCCCCGCGAAAGTGATGGTCCTCTTTAATCCGATGACCGAAGTCGATAGTTAGGAAACTTCCCACGCCCAGCCTTGCACGCCAGGGACGCTGACCCGTAATAGGCCTGAAATACTGCTGAACATCGAACTCAACTGTTCTCATAAGAGATTATCCAAACATTCCCACGCCAATTTCAATGATCACCTTAAACGAGTAGTCCTGCTTGCTTACCTCCCTGTGCAGCCGCTCCCATTCTGTGTCCGTTAGCTCGCGACCGAGAATCCGCTCAATCTCGCGTACAGCCGCCCGAAACTGATGATTTTGTTCCCGATTCCCAAATTGATGGCAATTCTACCGAAATTCCAGAAACCGGTCGTCCGGTTGTCGCAAATAGCGAAAAGCGGACGCGCCTTAGCTGAGAGCTGACGGCTGATGGCTGACGGCTTTCTTCCACACTGGACTCAACTCCCTTAGCCTCGCTACAACCTCAGGCACCAGCCCCAGGGCGAACTCCACATCCTCGGCCGTGTTCTGCTTGCCGAGGCTGAAGCGAATACTGGCGCGCGCTCGATCGGCCGACAGCCCCATTGCGGTCAGTACATGCGACGGCTCGATTGCACCCGAGGAGCAGGCCGCACCGGTCGAAACCGATAGGCCCTTAAGGTCGAGCGCGATGACCATTGCTTCGCCTTCAATGCAGTCGAAGTGAATGTTCGTCGTATTAGGCACTCGCGGAGCGCCGGCGCCGTTCACGCCAATCTGCTCGACTGCTTCTACGATTCCCTGCTCCAGCCGGTTGCGCAGCGAACCCATGCGCTCGACGCTGCCGTCCGTGAATCCTTCACGCGCGATCTCCGCCGCTTTGCCCAGCCCAACGATTCCCGGCAGGTTCTCCGTGCCGGCTCGCCGCGAACGCTCGTGGCGCCCGCCATAGAACAGCGGCTGGAGCAGCGTTCCCTTTCGCACATAGAGCGCTCCCGCGCCGATCGGCCCGTGCATCTTGTGGCCGGTGAGGATCAGCAGGTCACAGCCCATCTCCTTCACATCCAGCGGCACTTTGCCTGCCGCCTGCACCGCGTCGGTATGGAAGTAAACGTCGGCTTCGGCGGCAATCTGCGCGATCTCCTGCACCGGCTGCAGTACTCCGGTTTCGTTATTCGCCAGGATGATGCTGATGAGCTTCGTCTCCGGCCGCAACGCCCGCCGAACATCATCGGGATCAACCAGAGCGCGGCCATCCACCGGCAAATACGTCACGGCGCAGCCTGTCTCTTCGAGGCGTTTGCAGGCATTCAGCACCGCATGGTGCTCGACCGCCGAGGTAATGAGGTGGTCGCCCGGCTTCATCAGGCCAAACAAGGCCAGATTGTCACCCTCGGTCCCGCCGCTGGTGAAGACGATCTCTGCCGGACGACAGTTCAGCAGCTCGGCAACCTGCTCGCGCGCCTGCTCGACAGCCCCGCGCGCCTGCTGCCCCTGCTGATGAATGGACGAGGCATTGCCAAACTTCTCGAAGAAGTAGGGGCGCATCGCCTCAAACACCTCGGGTAGAAGCGGCGTAGTCGCGTTATTGTCGAGGTAAACACGGTGCATGGGAACAGTTGTCACTTGTCAGTAGTGAGTTGCCGGCTGCCGGGTTGGCCAATCCCTGACTCCCTGACCATTCTATTTCTATTAGATACTCGCGTCTTGCCTGGTGATTCCAGAGGGCAGGCTTGACCGATTGTCTTCGGTTTCATAAAATACGATAATATGAAATCCATAATTTCGGCGACGGAGGCCGCTCGCAGCTTTTCGGAGTTGATGAATCGCATCCGCTACCGAGGCGAGAGCTTCGTGGTGGAGCGTGGCGGCAAACCCGTCTGCGAGATTGTGCCCGTTGTTCCGCAGCATTTCAGCGGCCGGCAATTAGCAGAACTGCTGCGCACCTTACCCAAGCCGGACGAGACGTACCTCACATTGCTGGAGCAGCTAGCGTCAAAACAGCCCAGGGTAGCGGAATCGCGATGGCCACGCTGATCGATTCCAGTGTCCTGATCGCGATTGAACGTGGAGATCTCGAGCTAGAAGTCTTGTCTGTTCGTTACGCAGAAGAAGATCTCGCAATTTCCGCCGTGACAGCCTCCGAACTGCTGCATGGCGTCCATCGCGCAAACACCTCGGCACAACGGCACCGGCGTCAAGCCTTTGTAGAAGGGCTGCTCGCCCAGATTCCCGTGATCGCCTTCGATCTCACCGTAGCCCGCGTACATGCTTCTCTGTGGGCCGGACTGGCCAAGCGCGGCGTACTGATTGGCGAGCGCGACCTGATGATCGGCGCAACCGCGATCGCCAGAAATCTTGCAGTGGCGACTCGCGATGCCGCCAGCTTCTCCAAGATCCCGGGGCTCAAAGTCGAAGCTCTGTAGGCGATCGCAATCTTCGCTTCCCCAGGCGCGATGTCACCTCTCTTCTATGGGCACGTACTTGTTGGGGTACAGCGGCCCCTGATATTCCGCGCGCGGACGAATCAGCCGGTTGTCGTTGAGCTGCTCGATCACGTGCGCCGTCCAACCCGCGATCCGAGACACGGCGAAGATTGGAGTGAACAGGTCAATATCGATGCCCAGCGTGTGATAGGTCGAAGCCGAGTAGAAATCAACATTGGCGTTGAGCTTGCGATCCGCCACGATGAACTCTTCGATCTTGTGCGAAATCTCGAACCACTTGGGATTGCCACTGGACTGTCCCAGATCGCGCGACATGGTGCGCAGATGCGTCGCTCGCGGGTCTTCGGTGTGATACACGCGATGCCCGAAGCCGGGGACCTTCTTCTTCTGTGCCAGCATGCCTTTGATGTAGTCCACAGGATCGGCGCCGGAGGCATCAATCGCCTCCAAGATACGAAATACCGCTTCGTTGGCGCCGCCGTGCAGCGGGCCTTTGAGCGCTCCGATGGCGGCAGTCACGGCCGAATGCATATCGCTGAGCGTCGCCGCTACCACGCGCGCGGCAAAGGTGGAGGCGTTCAGCTCGTGGTCGGCGTGCAGAATCAGCGCGATGTCGAAGGCGCGCTCCGCGGTCTCGCTGGGGATTTCGCCATTCAGCATGTAGAGAAAATTGCCGGCATGGGAGAGCGAACGGTCGGGCTCGACCAGCGGCTTGCCCTTGCGAATGCGATCGTAAGCGGTGACCACGTAAGCAATCTGCGCCGTCAGCCGGACCGCTTTGCGGACGTTGGCCTCGTGATCGTTTACCTTTTCCTCGGGATCGTAATACGAGAGCGCCGAAACAATGGTGCGCAGCACATCCATGGGGAGGGCGTGCGCCGGGGCCTGCCGCAGCAGGCTGATGATGGAGGCGTCCAGCTTGCGCTCGCGCGCCAGGTGCAGCTTCAACTCCAGCAGCTCGGCGCGGCTCGGCAGCCGGCCGAACCACAGCAGATAGCAAACCTCCTCAAAGGTCGAGTGGTCGGCCAGGTCGTGGATATCGATACCGCGATAGGCGAGTACACCCTGGTCGCCATCGATATAGCAAATGCCGGAATTTGCAGCGGTTATTCCCTCCAGCCCTTTCGGGCCGGGCACCGTAGTTGACATCGGTCGTTACCTTTCGCAGTCCTGAGAACGCCGGGAAGATACGGCAGGTCGCGCGCCAGCAGGCCGGACGGGCCTCAAGGAGCTCAACTGACTTTTATACTCCTCAGATTCCGCGCCCGTCCATCGGTCCACGACCACGGAACTTTGGCCGTTCTCTCTTCGTACCTCGAAGTGGAAGCTGTTGCCGGACAAGATGGACAGGCGACAGCGCGACAGGAGGAGGAAGGTATGAGCGACAACATTGTTCCCGTAGTGGCCATCGTCATGGCATTCAGCGTTCCCATTGGTGCGTTGTATACCTATTACCGGGTACGCAGGCTGCGCAGTGAAGAGCGGATGGCCGCCATCGCGCGCGGCGTCAGCGTGCCGATGGAACCAGAGCTTTCCCAGGCCGCCCATTCGCGGCGCACCGGGATATTGCTGGCCTTTGGCGCGATTGGCTACGTCGTCACCTTCGGACTCATCGCGCGTGTTGAACCCGACGCCTGGGTCGCGGCCGCCTTCGGCATTATCCCGTTCGCCGTCGGTCTCGGCTTCCTGCTGGATTCGGCGCTGGTACGGCGCGACGTGCGCGTTTCCTGAAGCAGCGAATCGCCTGCCTTCCGACTTCCTCGTACCGGCCGGACCGGTGATGAGTCCGGCCGTGCGGGTCTCGTCCCCTGACATGGCGCGCGGGCGAGGTCGGCCTTCCATCCCTTCCGGTATCATTTCCTCACCATGGAAGTTGCCGTCCGATGCCGAGGCCTGCGCAAGACCTACGACCAGAAAGTCGAGGCGGTGCGCGGGCTTGACCTCACCATCTACGCAGGAGAATGCTTCGGCCTGCTGGGACCGAATGGCGCGGGCAAGACTACGACCATCGAGATTCTGGAGGGCCTGCTGGCGCCCACCTCGGGCGAGGTCGAAGTCCTGGGCTGCACCTGGCAAAAGAACGAGCGCGAGTTGCGCGAGCAAATGGGCATCTCTCTCCAGGAGACCCGGCTCTCCGAGCGGCTCTCGGTCCGGGAGACGATGCAGCTGTTCGGCAGCTTCTATCGCCACCCAAGCACGGTGGACTCCGTTCTCGAAGACATGGCGTTGACGGAAAAAGCCGACGCCTGGGTCGGCAAACTTTCCGGCGGCCAAAAGCAGAGGCTGGCGGTGGCGACCGCGCTGGTGGCCAATCCTAAGATTCTCTTTCTTGACGAGCCGACCACCGGGCTCGATCCGCAGAGCCGGCGACAGTTGTGGGAGATCATTCGCAAATTCCAGGAGCGCCAAGGCACGGTGCTGCTGACCACGCACTACATGGACGAGGCCGAGCGGCTGTGCGACCGGCTGGCCATCATCGACCACGGGCAGATTATCGCCGAGGGCACTCCGGCGGAGTTGATCGCCCGCCTTACCGGACATCATGTGGTGGAGTTTGCGATCTCCGGCGGCGCCAATGGCGCGGACGATCAGGTCTGGCGGCGGCTGCCGGGCGTGCAGGGCGTCCGGGCCGACGACGGCCTGTATTGCCTGCAAGTGAACGAGCCGCATGAGACCATTCCCGCGCTGCTGTTGGAGGTCCAAAAGCAAGGCGCTCAACTCGCACATTTGAACACGCGTCAGGCCAGCCTGGAGGATGTCTTTGTCCAGCTCACAGGCCGGCATCTGCGGGAGGAATAGTGGCAACCGAGCAAGCACCCCTAGGTCGCGCGCAGCAGCCGCAAATCACCAACGGCCGATGGACAGGATATCTCCGTCTGCTTCAGGCCCGCATGAAGGAGCTGCAGCGTGAGCCGGAGGTCATTTTCTGGGTCTTCGTGTTCCCTCTGTTGCTGGCCCTGGGATTGGGTATCGCCTTCCGCGACAAGCCGCCCGCCGTAACTGCGGTCGCGATTGTCCAGAACAGCGATGCCCAGAAGCTGGCTGGCCTGTTGCAGCAGTCTCCGGCGCATAACAGCATCCATGCCGAAGTTCTGGATGAGCACACAGCGTTCGACAAGTTTCGCCTGGGTGCTTACGACCTGGTAGTGAGCATGGATGAGCAGGGCGCGGTCCACTATCGTTATGATCCGGCGCGGCCCGAAAGCGTGCTGGCCCGTACCCAGGTGGACGACGCGCTGCAAGCCGCATCGGGCCGCAAGGATCCCGTTCCGGAGGTCGCGACCGCCGCCAGCGAGCCCGGTGCGCGCTACATCGATTTCCTCATCCCCGGCCTGATTGGCATGAACCTGATGAACTCCGGTATGTGGGGGATCGGGTTCGCCACCGTCGACATGCGCCAGCGCAAGCTGCTGAAGCGCTTCGTTGCCACCCCGATGCGGCGCAGCGATTTTCTGCTGGCGCTGGCCAGCAGCCGTTTGGTGCTGATGCTGGTCGAGGTTGCCCTACTGCTGGGCTTTGGGCTGCTGGTCTTTCATCTGCGAGTCGAGGGCTCGCTGCTGGCAATCGTGCTGATCGGAGCGCTGGGCGCGGTCTCCTTCGGAGGGATCGGACTGCTGACTGCCAGCCGGGCACAGAAGATCGAGAGCGCCAGCGGGCTGATCAACCTCGTGATGATGCCCATGTGGATCTTCTCAGGCGTGTTCTTTTCCTATGAGCGTTTCCCGCAGATGGTGCAGCCGGCGATCCGGGCCTTGCCGCTAACCGCGCTCAACGACGCGCTGCGCGCCATCATTCTCCAGGGGGCTTCCCTGCCCTCCCAGCTTGGCAGGATCGCCGTGTTGGCGGTCTGGGGCGGTCTGTCGTTCTTCCTGGCGCTGCGCTGGTTCCGGTGGAGTTGATTGCGGGTGTGGCTGGCGGAGAGGGAAATATTTTGAATTTCGTGTCCCACTAAAGTTATTGCCTTCTCACAAAAGTACATGTAAACAAAAAGAAGCCGACTCATAAGTGTGCGTGAGAATTGTGTCGTCCCTGAAGGGACTCAAGTCGATTTCGCACTCTACCCAGGGCTCACGCCCTGGGCTAACACCAATTCCGCCCCTGCGGGGCTGACTTTCAGCCATTCAATCCACAGAGGCAACCGAAACATAGTTCTCACGCACACTCTGAAGCCATGCCCTTTCAAACCGGATTTATGAGATGGCTTCAAGGTATTACTGAGCCGAGCAGCCCACTTGCGGCCAGCTTAGGACAACCTTTGCTAAAGCTGGAAGCGTGAGTGTCGAAGATTAAGATTAGTGCCAGGAGGAATCCGCATGGCCAAAGACAAGAAGGGCAAGAAAGATAAGAAGGAGAAGAAACTCGAGAAGCTCAAGAATGACAAGAAGGTCGGTAGTGGGGAAAGCTCCCCCAGCGCCGAGAGCGAGAGCCTGGTGGGTGGCCAGACCTACTCTGATGGCCATCCCCTGGATCGGGTGCAGTACCTCGAGGCCAAGCTCATTCTCAAGCCCGATCGCTTCACTTCCGTACAGAGCTTTCGTGATTTTGGCAAGCTGGTGCAACGCACCGCCAAGAAGGCCGGGGTTGGCTTCCTCACCGATCCCAAGACCGGGTTGCGGCCTGAGACCCGGGAAATCGTCTTTATTGACACCCCGGATTTTCGCCTCTATAACAACGCCTTCATACTGCGCCGCCGTATCGCCTATGTAGACGGTTTCCCCGAAGGCGATCCCGAAATTGTCTTCAAGTTTCGTCATCCCGACGAAGCCCAAGCCCAAGCCTTGGACGTGAGGCCGAACATCGCCGGAAGCTATCGCATTAAGTTTAAGGCTGAGGCTTTGCCGCCAAAAACTGAAATCGGCGGGTTTCGCCTGCTGTATTCCCACAATTGCCAGTTCGGCATAAGCCAGATGCACGACGCGGACAAGACCTCGATGGGCACCATTGGCCACGTGTTTCCGGCGCTGGCGGCCCTGAAGAGGTCGGACGAAGAACGGGTCGGGCTGGTCAACGAAGGCATCGTGGAAGAAGTGCTGCTGCCGCTGGGACAATTGGACTTCGGCAAAGGCGTCCTGGCCAAGTGCGATGTCTCTTTGTGGCGCACGCGGGGCGAACATAAGCCGCTGTGCGGCGAGTTTGCCTTCCAGGTCAAGTTTGACCGCAGAGAAGATGTGGCCGAAAGACCAAAGAAATTGGCCGCCCAGTTCTACATTACCTTGCAGTACGACGTGGCCGACTGGCTGGCCCTGGGCACCACCAAGACAGGGATGGTCTACCGCCTGAAAGGCAATGAGCCGCAAAGCCATGAATGACCCTGCCGCCAAAGCCGCTCTTCAGCCCGCACCGGCCGCGCTTGCTCTGCCGAATGCATCCATTGCCGAGATCTTTATCGAATTCCTGATCATCGGCGCCACCAGCTTTGGAGGCGGCGTCGTAGCCTACCTGCGAAGCGGCCTGGTCGGCAAACGCAAGTGGGTCGACGACAAGGAATTTGTCGAGATGCTCTCCATCAGCCAGACCCTGCCCGGCCTGAACGCCACCAACATGGCCATCCTGGTGGGAGACAAGCTGCGGGGGGCCATGGGCGCCATCGCTGCGGTGGTCGGCGTCTGCCTGCCGGGCGCTGTCCTGATGTACATCGTAGGCATGCTGTACCACGAGCACGGCGACCGGCCGCTGGTCACGGCCGCGCTCAAAGGAGTGGCCGCCGCCGCCGTCGGGCTCATTCTGGCAACGGCCATCCAGCTGGGCAGGAAATCGCTCTCCCATACTTACGATCTCATCTTCATCGCGCTCACCGTAATCGGCGTCAACAAGCTGCACCAATCGGTGCCGCGGGTGCTGATCACGGTTGGCATCATTGCCATTCTCTGGTATTACCCGCGCAAGCAGGTGAAGGAGGCGCCAAGCCAATGAACCAGCTTCCCGCGCTCATTCGGGTGTTCGCCTACTTGTCGCTCCTTACCGTCGGCGGAGGCATGGCTGCCTTTCCCGAACTCAAGGTGCTGACCGTCGAGGTCCACCATTGGCTCACCTTCACGCAGCTCATCCACCTCTACAGTATGGGGCAGATGGCGCCCGGTCCCAACATGATGATGATCGTTTCCATCGGTGAGTGGGTGGCCGGACCCATGGGAGCCGTGGTGGTCCTGCTCGCGTTCTTCGGCCCCACCGCCCTGCTGGCGTTTCTTATCGGGCGTTTGTGGAAGAAGCTGGAACACTGGCCGTGGCGGGACTCGATTCAGAAAGGGCTGGCGCCTGTCTCCATCGGCCTGCTGCTGGCCGGCTGCTTCACCATGGCCAAGGGCGCAATTTCCGGCCTGGAAACCGCAACCATCTCGGTAGCCACGTTGATGATCCTGCTAGAGTACAAGATCAACCCGGCATTGCTGGTGGCGGCTGGGGCAATTATCGGAGCCTTTACCTTCGTCCCCAAGTAATGCGATTGTTCCCCAAGCTAGCCTCGGTAGCCGCGATTGTGGCGTCTCTCGCGCAGGTACTCTGTGCCCAGACGCTCGCTCCCCGCGCCTACGTCATCACGCCGGAAGGTTCCAATGCGGTCACTTTGACCTGGAACTTTTACACCGGCGACAT
>Ga0265325_10002643_pt1 | contig 12003 bp, 9 predicted proteins | sample 41420metaG_FD_202090 | JGI IMG/M metagenome (GOLD analysis project Ga0265325, IMG submission 202090) | Rhizosphere microbial communities from Carex aquatilis grown in University of Washington, Seatle, WA, United States - 4-14-20 metaG | ecosystem: Host-associated > Plants > Roots > Rhizosphere >...
GCGCTGGTGAAGTACTTTCTGAGCTGCGGCGTTACAAACGTTGCCATCACCCAAGGCGCGGAACCGGTGCGTTTCTTTGCCGACGACAAAGCCGGTGAGATAACGGTGCCGAAGGTTGTTGCCGTCGACACCATGGGAGCCGGAGATATTTTTCACGGCGCCTTCTGCTATTTCTTCTCGATTGGAAAGGGCTTTGAAGAGGCTCTGCAGCAAGCAGCCGAGATCGCATCGGAGTCGTGCCGGTATGAGGGGACGCGCGAATGGATGGAGCATTTGCATGCTGACCCCGCGGGGCCTCTGCGATAAACTGACGGTCAGCCAAATGTGGCAAAGTGAGGCACGGTGACCGACTGGGATTCGCGTTTCCTGGATATGGCGCGGCTGGTTTCTACCTGGAGTAAAGACCCCAGCACGCAAGTTGGCGCGGTAATTACGCGCGGCAAATTTGTTATTTCTCTCGGCTTCAACGGTCATCCGAAAGGTGTGAAGGACTCACCCGATCGGCTGGAGAATCGCGAAGTCAAATACCGCACCATCATCCACGCCGAAATGAACGCCATCCTGACCGCTAAGCAGGGGCTCGACGATTGCACTATCTATGTGTGGCCCTTTATGCCCTGCTCACAATGCGGAGCTGCAATTGTGCAGGCCGGAATCAAGCGCGTTGTGTCGCGCAAATCAGACAACGACCGTTGGGCCGAGAGCTTTGCCTTTACCACGGAAATATTCAAAGAAGCCGGCGTGGAGCTGGTGATGCTCGAAAGTTGATCGGCGAGAACCACTGCCGATTCCTGATTCCGGGTTCACCTTTCCAATTTTTTTGCGTCCATTCCGGCCTCCACCATCAACTATCCTGAGTCCTGATCGTCTAAACGGACGACGGTGGATCCCCAGAACGCCATGCAAAAACACCCCAGACGCCTTATCGCTCTTTCGGTGCTGGCAGCAGCCAGCCTTCCCGCAGCTTATGCACAACAGCCCGGTGCCCCCTCCCCTGCCGGAAGCCAACCAGCAGCGGACCAGCCAATGACCACGCTTCGCGCAAAGGGGCCAGAGGTGCTGCTGGCCGTAACGGTGCGCGACAAACGCGGCGACCTGGTGAAGGACCTTTCCAGCGCCGACGTAACGCTCAGCGAGGACGGGCGCCCTCAGCAGATCAGGGGCTTTGCGCGTGACAGCAAGGCTCCCCTCCGGCTCGGCTTGGCAATCGATACCAGTCGCAGCCTGCAGGCCGCGATGAACGACGAGCGCAAGGCGGCGGGCAAGTTTCTTGAACAGATGATGCCCGCCGATGCGAAGTCCGGAACAAAGGCCGACGAAGCCTTCCTGATTCATTTCGATCGCGAGGTGGAACTACTACAGGACTTTACTGGCGTGCGCGACAAGCTGCAGCACGAGTTGGACAACATTGGCCCCAGCGAGCGGGAGAGCCATAGCCCCCTCGGGCCGGAAACCAGCGATGAGGATCGCACCAACGGGCGCAGGACCGGCAATGGCGGCGGCACTCAGCTTTACGACGCGATTTACCTGGCCGCCGACGAACTGATGAAGCTGAAGGAAGGCCGCAAAGCGCTGGTCGTGTTTTCTGACGGCGAGGACCGGGGCAGCAAAGAGACCCTGAATGACGCGATTGATGCCGCGGATCGGGCCAACATGGCGATTTACACCATCTACTTTAAGGGCCAGGGACAGCGCAGTGAAACTCCATTCCCGAACAGCGGCCGGCGTGGTGGCGGAGGTGGCTATCCCGGTGGCGGTGGGGGCGGTTATCCGGGTGGTGGTGGTGGCGGGTATCCCGGTGGCGGTGGCGGTGGTTATCCCGGCGGCGGCGGGGGCTATCCGGGTGGCGGTGGCAACGGCCGGCGCGGCGGGGACAAAGGAGCTGAGATCGACGGCAAGAAGATTATGGACAAGCTCGCTACCCGCACAGGCGGGCGCTACTTTGAGGCCAAGAAGAAAGAGAACCTCGAAGACATTTACAACGCCATTGCCGACGAGTTGCGCAACCAGTATGTGCTGACCTACACGCCCGATCAGAAGATCAACGAGGATGAGTTCCACAAGATCGTACTGAAGGCCAAAAAGGACGACCTGACAGTAGCGACCCGCGAAGGTTACTACACGGCCGACAGCAAGTAGAGCTAAAAGAGGAACGGCACAAAGCGCCGGGTGTGCCTCGTGTACTCGGCGTACTCATCACCAAAGCGGGCGAGGTTCTCCTTCTCTTCCGCAAGGGCGGTGGCGAGCAGGAATCCTGCAGCGGCGAGCGCCATGGTAATATTCAACGCCGAGAGCGGCGCTTTAAGCCATACACACAGCACTAGCGCCAGCAACGAAGCATAGAGCGGGTGGCGAATGAAGCGATACGCTCCCGAAGTCACAAGCGTCGTCGTGTTCTCGAAGGCCAGATTCGTGCTCTGTGTTGCTTCAGGAGAGGGCTTGCCAATCATCGCCAGAAGGCGAAATCCCTCCACCGCAAGTGCAATTGAGATGGCTCCGAGAACATAGGATGCTATCTGCCGCGCGCACCAGGGATCGCGGAACCAGATGGGTAGATTTAGGACAATAAGGGCGGCCAGCAATTCAAAGGCAAAGAAGCGATAGAAGCCGTGGGCTCTGAGAGAGCGCAGCGATCGCCACGACAATCCGACGATTGCGATAGAGGCCGCGAGAAAGAGCGCAATACCGATCATTGCGTCCACCGTTGGTTTGGGCTTTGCCGATAAGAATACGCCGAAAACAGAAGGGGCGCAGCCGAATGGCCGCGCCCCTTTTGATCTTGCAGCTTGCTACTTGTTGGTGTGGACCGTGGTCATGTTGTCTTCGAGAGCTGCCTGGGCTGCCGCAAGGCGAGCCGTGAGCAGTCGGAAGGGTGAGCAGGACACGTAGTTGAGGCCGATCTTGTGGCAGAACTTGACGGACTCTGGATCGCCGCCATGCTCGCCGCAAATGCCAACCTTGAGAGCCGCACGTGTGCCGCGACCCTTGGACGTAGCCATCTTCACCAGTTGCCCAACGCCGGCTTGATCGAGAGTGGCGAACGGGTCCTGCTTGAAGATGCCAGCCTTCATGTACGCCGGCAGGAAGTTGTTGATGTCGTCGCGTGAGATGCCGTAAGTGGTCTGCGTCAGATCGTTGGTTCCAAAGCTGAAGAACTCAGCTTCTTCGGCGATCTGATCGGCAGTCAAGGCAGCGCGCGGCAGCTCGATCATGGTTCCCACCATGTATTCGACCTTGGAGCCCTTTTCCTTGAATACTTCGTCAGCTACGCGGCGAATGATTGCCGACTGGTTGCGCATTTCCTCGATTGAGCCAATGAGCGGAACCATGATTTCGACATGCGGGTTGCCGCCCTTCGCCTTGACCGCGACTGCGGCCTCGATGATGGCGCGTGCCTGCATCTCGGTAATCTCGGGGAAGGTAATGCCGAGACGGCATCCACGCAAACCGAGCATGGGGTTCTGCTCATGCAGTTCTTCCACGCGTGCCAGCAGCGAGCGCAGATCCTTCAGCTTGGGCGACCGCGGCTTGGTCTCTTCCAGGCGGGCGATCTGAACCAGCAGATCTTCGCGCTTGGGCAGGAACTCGTGCAGCGGCGGATCGAGAAGGCGGATGGTGACCGGCAGCGACTCCATGGCCTTGAGCAAGCCGATAAAGTCGGCGCGCTGCATGGGCAGGAGCTTCTTGAGCGCTGCGCGACGGGTCTTCTCGTCGTTAGCCAGAATCATGGTGCGCATGTGCCCGATGCGGTCTTCTGCAAAGAACATATGCTCGGTACGGCAAAGGCCGATGCCTTCCGCACCGAACTCACGAGCCTGCTTGGCATCGCGAGGGATGTCTGCGTTGGCGCGGATCTTCAGCTTGCGCAGAGGATCGACCCATGTCATGAACTTGACCAGATCCGGATCGTCAGGCTGCGCCTCAAGTGTCTTCAGCTTGCCTGCGATTACGCGGCCGGTGGTGCCGTCCAGCGAAATCCAGTCGCCCTGCTTGTAGACATGGCCCTTGACGCGGAGTTCTTTCTTGGCTTCGTCCACCGTGCACTCGCCGGCGCCGGCAACGCAGCACTTGCCCATGCCGCGGGTAACGACAGCAGCGTGCGAAGTCATGCCGCCACGCGAGGTGAGAATACCGTCGGCAACTTCCATGCCGGCGATGTCTTCAGGAGTGGTCTCGCCGCGAACCAGGATGATGGTCTTGTATGCGCCAATTCCGTGCTGTTTGACCGCTTCTTCGGCCGTGAACACGATCTGTCCTACAGCTGCGCCAGGTGAAGCCGGCAAGCCGGTGGCGAGCACTTCAATCTTCTCGCCCTTCTCAACCAGGCGCGGAACCAGAAAGTCGTACAGCTGGTTCGGCTCTACGCGATGGATTGCCTCTTCCTGCGTGATCAGGCCTTCACGAACCATGTCGATGGCCACGCGAACTGCGGCCAGACCGGTGCGCTTGCCGTTGCGGGTCTGCAGCATGTAGAGCTTGCCATCCTGGATGGTGAACTCAAAATCCTGCATATCGCGGTAGTGCTTTTCCATGCGGCGGGTAATGTCCTTGAGTTGGTCGTAGCACTTGGGCATTGCCTTCTCAAGTTCGCTGATCGGGTTCGGCGTACGAACGCCTGAAACCACGTCTTCGCCTTGAGCGTTCATCAGGTATTCGCCAAAGAACACATGCTCTCCGGTGGCCGGGTTGCGGGTAAAGCCAACGCCCGTTCCCGAATTCTCGCCGAGGTTGCCGAACACCATGGCCTGCACGTTGACGGCAGTACCCAGCCAGTCGTCGATGCGGTTGATGCGGCGGTAGGTCTTGGCGCGCTCGTTCTGCCAGCTTCTGAACACGGCGTCACGCGCGGCGGTAAGCTGCTCCAGCGGATTCTGCGGAAAGTCCTTGCCGGTTTCCTTCTTTACAAGCTTCTTGTACTCGGCAATGATCTCCTGCAGCGCTTCCGGCAGCAGTTCGTAATCGAACTTGACCTTCTTCTTTGCCTTGATGCCGTCGAAGATGTGCTCGAACTTCTTCTTGGGAACATCCAGAACCACGTCGCCGAACATCTGGATCAGGCGGCGATAGGAGTCATACGCAAAACGAGGATTGCCGGAGCGCTTGGCCAGCGCTTCAACTGCCTTGTCGTTGAGGCCGAGGTTCAGAATGGTGTCCATCATGCCGGGCATTGAGAACTTTGCGCCCGAGCGCACGCTGACCAGCAGCGGATTTTCGCCCGCGCCGAGCTTCTGTCCCTGCAGCTTCTCGAGCTGCTCGAGGGCCGCCTTCATTTCCTTGTCGATCTTCGGGCTTACTTTTCCGCGCATGTATTCGCGGCAGGCTTCGGTCTGGATCGTGAATCCAGGAGGCACTGGAAGGCCAGCACTGGTCATTTCCGCCAGGCCGGCGCCTTTGCCACCCAGCACGTCCTTCATCTTGCCGTTGCCGTCGGCCCGGCCGTCGCCAAAGAAGTAAACATATTTAGTTTCGGTTGACGTCGAGCCTGCCGAATTGGCAGGCGCTTGCTCCAGAACGCCCTGCGTCATGGGGTAAAGCCTCCGTTTTCTTTTTGAATTCCGCGGCGGTCCGTCAAAAAGCGTGGCAAATCGCAGATTCAGCACTCAAAGTTTGGGCCTTTGGCTACGCTGCTGCGGGTCATCCAGACAAACGACGGGGCCTTGCGGCATTCGGGTTTCATTAGAACAAATAGCGCCCCAAGTATACGATTGCCTGTGCCTTTCGTCACAACGGATTGCTAAACGACTGAAAACCCAAGTATAGATTTTAAAGACTTTTCGCGATCTGAGACAGAGGGTGGAATCTTGAGCCCACTTTGAAGAGGAATTCCGGCGCCGGATTTACCAGAATGATCTGCCTCGGTTAGGCAGCAGCCTGCCCATCAGGCAACATTCTGCCCGTCAGGCAGCATTCTTCGACATCCGGCGGCCGGTAGCGGTTGCACGGTTCGCATTATGAGATACAAGAATCCCTTCGAGCCCGACCAAAGCCAGCAGTTCGCGAACCCGGGGTGCAACGTTCAAAACGCTGAACCTGTGTCCAGACTCCTGGGCCAGCCGGTAGAGGGAGATCAGCGCCGCAATTCCGGCCGCGTCCACGCGCTCCACAGGGCTCATGTCGAGCGACACGTCCTGACGCCGAACCAACGGCGACATCTCGTCAACCAGGCATCCTTCGCTGCCTCGCACAATCTCGGTCAGCGCACAGGTGCGGACTGCTCTTTCACTTCTCGTCATCAATTCACTGCAAGTTGCTACGTTCATATAAACCTCCTACGCAAATACCTTGCCCGCGGTTAACAAGCGGCTCAAGCATTACGCTCGCTTAAGGAATTTGCACGTTGACGGCCAGAATCACATCATGGGGAATATGCTGAAAATACAAGGGAAACCAGGTTCTCCGATTTCCGTTTCGCTCTTCCTTGTGTCCGGTTATCGATTTTGCCGTCCGTTATTGAACACTGCATATCTTTACGCAAACGAGGTCTCTCCGGTTCCATGCTGAACACCCCAGCCACTGCCGCCAATCCGAGCCTGAATGCGGCCCAGGCGCGCCTGTGGGCGCTTGAGGCAGGGTTCACTGAGGCTGGCCTGGTGTCGCTGCCTTACGGCGGCACTGAGCGCGATGCCGGGCGGTTTGAGCACTGGATTGCGGCAGGCACGGCAGGAAGCATGCAGTACCTCGAACGCCGCAGCGAAGAAGGCCAGTTGCTGCGCGCGCGTGTTGAGACGCCGTTTCCGTGGGCACGTTCCGCAATTGTCTGCTTTGCCCTCTACAACAGCACGCGCCAGCGCTCCCTTGATGAATCCCCCGAAGGAACAGGTTGGATCGCCCGCTACGCATTGAGCAGCAGGGAAGATGCAACCGGCAAACGTGTGCCGAGCGATTATCACAATGTCCTGAAGAAGCGTCTGCAAGCTCTGGAAGCGCGCGTGCGTGGGCAGTTTGGTGAATTTGAAGCTCGCGGCTTTGTCGATACAGGCCCGGTAGTTGAGCGATCGCTTGCCACTGCCGCCGGGCTTGGCTGGACCGGCAAGAATACATGCCTCATCCATCCGAAAATTGGGTCCTACGGATTTCTTGCGGTTCTGCTTACTTCTCTCGAAGCTGCGCCAGAGGATAAGAGGGCGGAGCTCGTACCAGACCGCTGCGGCACGTGCCGTCGCTGCATTGACGCCTGCCCAACCAATGCGCTCACGCCGTATCGCATGGACGCTACGCGGTGCATCGCCTACCTGACGATTGAGCACAAGGGCCAGATCAATCCGGAACTGATGCCGGGAATAGGCCGACAGGTTTTCGGTTGCGACATCTGCCAGGAAGTTTGCCCGTGGAATCGTAAAGCGCCCATTGCTGTCGATTCTGATCTGGCACCGCGCGAAGAACTAGTGAACCCGTCGCTGCAGTGGCTGGCCTCGCTGGGTGAGCCGGAGTTTGAAGCTAACTTCAACGGTTCGCCGGTGCGGCGCGCGGGCTTTCTCGGGCTGCGTCGCAACATTGCCGTTGCCATGGGTAACAGCGGGCTGCCCGGCTATATCCTAATTCTCCGCGAATGGGCGGCCGCAGACGATGATGGCCTGCGCGACGCGGCACAGTGGGCACTCAATCAAATCGAGAGCAATTCAACTTCGGGTGCGGAATCTCCGAACGCCGAGCCGTAATACTGCGTATCCACCTGCAGGAATATTCTTAAAGAAGTGCTGAACACAGCAAGGAGCCAAGTTTGTCTGAAGTCATAAATTCCGGTGCGCCGGTCGACTCTACCCACATAAACAGCGCACCCGTCGAGACGAGTCCCGGCGAGGGGGCCATTGAAGCTGCGATCGAGCACGCCGTTTCTCCCGCTCCAGACGTGCCGGTTCAAGAATCGAAGTGGTTCCTGTGGCGCACCAACGGCACCGCGCTCCTCAGTTACCTGCTCGACAGCGAGGTGCACACCTTCGCATTCAGCGTGGCCGCTAATGCAATTCTTTCATTCATTCCATTCATCGTGCTGCTCTATACGCTGGCGCGCTCGTTCTTCCGCTCCGAAGCAATGGTGAAAGTGATCAGCGATATGGTGGAGTATTTCTTCCCGTCGAACCAGGGCTATGTGGCGGCCAGCTTGTATGCCGTGGCACCTCGAGGCGGAGTGCAGGTGTTCTCGCTGATCATGATTCTGGTTGCGTGCACCGGCATTTTTCTGCCGCTTGAAGTGGCGCTGAACCAGGCCTGGGGCGTCACCAAGAGCCGCAACTATCTTCACAACCAGACAATCGCGCTCGGACTGGCGCTGCTGATGGTGGTGCTCGGCATGGGCAGCGTTTATATCAATGTCAACGCGCGCAACGCCGTCGCCGTTGTGTTTTTTCAGCACATCGATAACTTTGCTTTCAGAAGCGTCAGCCTTCTGCTGTTGGCTGCAACCACCGGCGTGGCCTCGATCCTGTTCTTCTTTTCCATCTACTGGGTGCTGCCCAACTGCAAAGTGCCGTGGCGCCCCGTATTTCGCAGCGCGGTCATCACCGGCGTAATCTGGCTGGCGTCGAAGTACCTTTTCATCGCCATACTTCCACACCTGGACCTGAAGGCGCTCTACGGCCCCTTCTACGTTTCAGTCGGGCTACTCTTCTGGGCCTATATTTCAGGCCTCATCATGTTTGCCGGAGCACAGTTCAGCGTCACTCGTCTGAAGCATTCAGAGATCGAAGAATCGAACGCTGCATAGGGATACGGGCGAGTCAACCAGCGCGTAGTGCGAGAAATCACTTCCCCATGCAACGAATCTGGGTGCCCCATCCTTCTCGCGGCCCTATCGCGAGAAGGGTGGGATACCACAAATCCCCACCAAGAATGGGAACCTACAGGCTGAATGACTTGTCGGCGACGGCGTTGGGTGCGCGGCCTGCCGGAATCAGCGTGAACAGCGTCATGCTGGCCGTGCGCACCAGCGCTACATCATTCGACCGCGAGTTGACCACAAACAGCAGGTGGCCGGCGGCGGAAAACGCCATCGCCGAAGGGCCATCGCCCACGCGCACCCACCCCGCTCTGCGGCCGTCGTTGATCGCGTATACGATCACGTTTTGCGAGCGCTGGTTGGCCACGTACAGCAGCGAGTTGTCTTTCGAAACCAGCCCGCCCACCGGGTCGTCGCCCATCATGTAAGCGCCCTGCACGTCGTCAGTTCCGGTAATCACTTCAGAGATGGAATCGCTGGCCGAATTAACCACGAAAACTTCGCCGCCATCGGGCTTGAGCGCCAGGTCAACCGGGCTTCGTCCCACATCCATCAGCGCTTCCAACTGGTCGGGCTGGCTAGCGTGCGCCAGAGCAATCGCCATCATCTGGTGTCCGCCCGTGCACGGCGCAAAAACTTTCGACGAGTCCGGTAGCACAACCGGATCACCCGCGCCGGGACAGCCGCTGAACACCGATCGAATAGACATGGTCGCTGCGTCAAACAGGCTTACGGAGTTGCCGCGCCTGTTGGCAACAATCAGAGTCTTCCCATCGGGAGAGAGCCGCGCTGCGACGGGCTGTTCGCCAACACCCACTTGCGCCAGTTCGCGCCGGTTTTTAAGATCAACCACAGAGATGGAGTTCGAACCGGAGTTCGCAATGTAAGCCAGTTTGCCGGCCGCGTCGATCTCGATGGAGACAGGCTGCCGATGCAGCGGAATGGTCGCCGCGACGCTGTTGTTTTCAGCATTGATGACCGAGAGCGAACCCGAGCCCGTGTCAGTGCCGGAGTTAACAACGAACACTTCGTTGACGGTCGGGCTGGCCGCAACGGCAATCGGATTCTGACCAACCTGGAGTTCGCGGTCAAGGCGCAGGTTCACAACGTCAAGCACCGTCACAGTGCCGCTTCCGCCATTGGTCACATACACATATTCTCGATAGTTGGCCGGGTATTGCGGAAAGTCGTGCGTGCGGCAGCCGGCGAGCGAAAGCGCAAGAAGGCCGAGAAGCAACAGGCGCGATTTAGCGGCATTTCTCAGGTTCATGCTGTTCGAGCGGCTTTCATCTTGAGGGTCCAAACAGCAATCATAAATGGCGGCTGCAATGTGCGATCGTCCCTACTCGGCAGAGACGCCAACATGGATTCCGCGAGGCAGAGTGCGGCCCACCACCGGAGCAATCTTCTCAATCTCTCCCATCATCTTTTCAAACTGCGCGGGGTAGATCGATTGCGGCCCATCGGACAGTGCGTTCTCAGGCTGGTGATGCACTTCCACGATGATGCCGTCTGCGCCGCACGCAACCGCGGCCCTGGCCATCGGTAGCACGCTGTCGCGGCGCCCGGTTCCGTGGCTTGGGTCTACAAGGATGGGCAAATGGCTCACGCGCTTGATCGCCGGCACAACGCTCAAGTCGAGCGTGTTGCGCGCATGATCGCTGAAAGTTCGCACCCCCCGCTCGCACAGAATCACCTGGTAGTTGCCCTCGCTCATCACGTATTCGGCGGCCATCAGGAACTCTTCGAGCGTTGCGCTCAAGCCGCGCTTGATGAGCACCGGCTTGCGCAACCGGCCTGCCTGCTTCAACAGCGAAAAATTCTGCATGTTGCGTGCGCCAATCTGCACCACGTCGGCCCATTCGGCAACAAGCTCCAGTGTGTCGTTATCCAGCGCTTCCGTCACAATGCGCAACCCAAACTTGTCGCGGATCTCGGCCATGATCTTCAGCGCATCAAGTCCAAGGCCCTGGAATGCGTAGGGAGATGTGCGCGGCTTGTAAGCGCCGCCGCGGAAAAACTGCGCCCCGCCTGCAGCCACTTGTTCGGCGATGGCGAAGGCTTGTTCGCGGCTCTCTATCGAGCACGGTCCCGCAATAATGGCTAGCTCGTGGCCGCCGATCGCAGCATCAGTGCCCTGAAAGCGCACGATGGTGTCTTCCTGTTTAACGTCGCGACTGGCCAGCTTGTAGGGTTTTGAAACGCGGATGACTTCGGCCACGCCTGGCAGCTCTTCAAGATTGCCGCGCTCTACCTCGCCCTGGTTGCCGGTAATGCCGATGGCCGTGCGCTGGGCGCCCGGTAAAGGATGCGCGCGGAATCCAAGATGCTCAATGTAATCGCACACAACCTGGATCTCCTCAGGCGTGGCCTGCGCTTTCATAACCACCAACATGGCTGGCCCCCGATCACCCAGTTTACGGCAATCGGACTGCGGCCTGTTCAAGTTTATGGCTTAACGGGATCTTGGACGGGTCGAAAACACTGCCGCTCTTTGTTGGCATGGCAGCAGCTTGTTTCCGTTTGATCGACGGGGAGAGGATTTAACAACGCAAATCTGGAGAACGGAGAGGAACCCTAGCATTGCAAAAGTCCAACAACGCAAATCCAGGGATGGTGAGAAGTTGAGAAGCATGTCTTTTACTTAGTCTCGTCTGTAGCTTCGATGTCCGTTTTAGCAGCCACTATCGCCGGTGCAAGCACCATTCCGATAAAGGCCAGAGCGATCAATAAGTCGTGCATTATTTTTTATTTCCTCCGAGGCCTTCCACCGCACTCGGCCTACCCTTTGATGATCGACAATATTAGAGAAAACTTGAATAACACTAAGAACTTGCAGGATGAGAAGTTCGTGCTACCTGCTACTCACCCAAATGGGGCAGGAAGGCGCAAATTATTTAAATAAGACGAGGATTTTGACTAATCTGAACCGTTGTACGCGCGATTTTGGATGGTCAATGTGATCTGGCTCACGCGATTTTTGGGCGTACGAAAACGGGTGGCTTTACGATCTCACGAACTCAGACGGAAGTGGGGAAGCGTGCGCAATTGAAAAGCCCCGGGTTGAATGCCCGGGGCGCGAAGGTGTCAGGCCGGTTACGGCGTGGTTGTCTAACGCAGCGCTTTGGCACAGTTCACGCCCAGGCGCTCCGCTTCGCGCTTTTGGGCGCGCCACTTCATGGCCAGCCAGAGGACGTAGCCAATCTGAATGGCCCAGGTTACAACGTAGGCGGCAACGCGGAATTGGTGATCGAGAATTGCGGCTTGGTCTGGGGCTTGAAACATTT
>Ga0265325_10002645_pt1 | contig 11999 bp, 11 predicted proteins | sample 41420metaG_FD_202090 | JGI IMG/M metagenome (GOLD analysis project Ga0265325, IMG submission 202090) | Rhizosphere microbial communities from Carex aquatilis grown in University of Washington, Seatle, WA, United States - 4-14-20 metaG | ecosystem: Host-associated > Plants > Roots > Rhizosphere...
CTCGTTCTTCACCGCGCCCTTGACGTTGGCCTGGTGGTGGTTCAGCATCCACAGTTCGGGCAGAATCTCAGCCACCAGATCCCCGTGGCAGAACAACCGCACCACCGCGCTTTGCGACACCACAATAGCCACGGCACGAGTCGTTCGGGTGATGCTGGCTCCAGCTACGTGGCGGCTGCCGAGTCCCAGCGGCACATCGATACCCGCGGCGGCCGCATCCAGATAACGGCAGGCGGCCTCGAAGATACCGCTGTCGCTCACCACGAAAGCGCCGTCGAGCTGCGCCAGTTCCTTAATGGTGCCGCGCAGGTTGGGATTGTTGATGTCGCGATCGGCGGCAGCGTGGCCGGCCAGCGGATCCAGAATCAACGGCCGCGATTTGGCCAGCACCGATGCTTCATCGCCCACAGTGAAGATGGTGCCGATACGCCGGCCTTCGCGGCCTTCTCGGGCGATTTCCACCGCAAGTTCGATCAACGGCTCCAGGATGGCCGGGTCGAACGGCGGCAACTGGCACAGGATGCTCTCAAACATGAATGGCGCTCATTCCATCACGGTGGCGTGCTTCACTCCACGCGAAAGATCGTAGGTGGTCTCGTCGACAAAACACCATCCCCAAGCCTCTCCGGGCTCGATGGAGCGCATGATGGGATGCGTGGTGGCATGAAAATGCTTCGTCGCGTGCTTGTTCTTTGAGGAATCGCAGCAGCCCACGTTGCCACAGATGAGGCACAGGCGCAGGTGCACCCAACGATCGCCCATTTTGATGCACTCTTCGCACACATGCTTTCCGGGCTTCAGATCTTTCGCTTCCGCGAGATGCTCGCAGTTACTCATTTGCTTTCTCCTTTGGACGCCTTCGCGGATGGCAGCCGCACCTGAAAACGGGTGTCGCCGGGCTTCGATTCCACTTTGATTTCTCCGCGATGCTTCTGCACAATTCTCCAGACCGTGTCGAGTCCGAGCCCCGTTCCCTCTCCCACCGGCTTCGTGGTGAAGAACGGATCGTAGATCCGGTCGAGGATTTCCGGCGGAATGCCGGGGCCGTTGTCGCCAATTTCCACGAGCACGCGATCGTACTCGGCCGCGGTGCGGATGCGCAGCTCACCTTTTCCGTTCATGGCGTCGATGGCATTATCAATCAGGTTCGTCCACACCTGGTTCAGTTCGCTTCCCGAAGCGCACACGCGCGGAATGCTGCGGTCGTACTCGCGCTTCACGCTGACGCCCTGCTTCAGCCGATAGCCGAGAATAATCAGCTTCGATTCGATCCCGTTGTGGACGTCCACTTCCGATTCCGGCGCCTGATCCATCCACGAATACTCTTTGATGGCCCGCACCAGCTCGGAAATACGCGCGGCGCTGTTCTCCACTTCGCCGGTGAGCCGCGCGATGGTGAACGCGGCAGTCAGGCGGTTGAGGACATCGACGAGCGTCTCTTCGTTGAAGCGGGCGGCCAGTTCGTTGAGCGTGGCCAGATCGCAGGAAGCGTCGACCAGGCTGGCGGCCAGATTCCAGGGCTCGGGGATGTGATGCTTTTCGAGCCAGTTGGTGATTTCATCCACGCGGTCGCTGCGTTCGAGCGAGTCGAGCGCGACGGTGGGATGATTCCTCTCCCAATCGCACTCCATCTGCGAGAGATAGACGCGATCGTCGGTGCAGATGCCGCGGCCGTCGAGGTGCAGACGCGCGCTTCGCGCTGCTTCGAAGGCCAGGCGCAGGTCCGCCGCGGCACGCTTCGCGGCTGCCGCGGGATTGTTCAATTCATGCGCAAGACCCGCCGAGAGCTTTCCCAGCGCCATCAGCTTGTCGCGCTGTTGATCCGCGCGCGTGTTCTCGCGAACGCGGTCGGCCAGCACGCCCACCAGCCGCTGCCCCAGCTCCGGCATGCGACGAAGCATTTCGTCGAACTTGTCCGTATGCAGAATGGCCACGCGGCTGGGAACTACGGCGCGTGTCGAGAGCGGGAAATGGGTGAGCCGCGAATACGGCAGCATGCCGGAAATCTGGCCGGCCTTGGCGCTGAAACTGCGTGGCGCGGAGGCGCGCTCACTATGGCCTTGAATTTCGCCCTCCAGGATGACGAACATGCGGTCGGCAGGCGAGCCCTCCGAAACCACAGTGTCGCCGGGCTGCAGTTCCAGTACGGTCATCTGCGAGGCCAGCCATTGCAGACCATCTTCATGCAGGTCGGCAAAAGCGGGGATCTGCCGGAGGTCGCCGATGAGAGAATCCACAGAAACAGACATGGTTTACGATTTCGCCAGATACTGATGCACTAATTGGATGGCAATCGAGCCTTCGCCGACTCCGGATGCCACCCGTTTCACCGATCCGCAGCGCACATCGCCCACCGCGAATACTCCTGGACGGCTGGTTTCGAGCATGCCGGGGAGCCGCTCAAAGGTCCACGTTTTGGGCGCCTTGCCGTCGTGGATGAGGGCGTCGCCGGTAAGGATGAAACCGCGGGGGTCGCGCTCGATGAAGCCATCCAGCCACTCGGTGCGCGGCTCCGCGCCGATGAACACGAATAAGGCGTCGGCAGGAACCTGCTCCACAGTACCGGTTTCCGAGCAGGAGATGGAGATGGATTCCAGCCGCTCGGCACCGTGAACTTCGGTCACCTGGCGGCGGCACTCGACGCGAATATTCGGCGTTTTCGCGATATCGTCGATCAGATACTTAGACATGGTGGACGACAACGATTCGCCACGCACCAGCATGACCACTTCGCAGGCATAGCGCGAGAAATTCATGGCCGCCTGTCCCGCCGAGTTCGCTCCGCCCACGACAAACACCTTCTCTCCCTGGCAGGCCGCGGCTTCGGTGGATGCCGCACCATAGTAGACGCCGGCACCGGTGAGACGCTCCATGCCAGGAATGCCCAGGGTCCGCCATTGGACGCCGGTGGCGATGAGCAAGGCCTGGCAAGACAATTCAGACTTGTCGCCGAGCGTGATGACTTTATAATTCCCCTCGGCGCGGACCTGCACCGCTTCCTGCGGGGCCAGAATTTCCGCCCCAAAACGGCGTGCCTGGGTGACTGCCCGGCGCGTGAGATCGCTGCCGCTGACGCCGGCGGGAAAACCCAGATAATTCTCAATGAGAGAACTGAGGCCGGCCTGTCCGCCGGGCGCTTCGCGCTCCACGATGACCGACTTCAGGCCTTCCGACGCTCCATAGACACCCGCCGCAAGACCGGCCGGTCCGCCGCCCACGATGACCACGTCGTAGTATTTCGAGTCGGTGTGTGTGCGCAGGCCAACAGAGCGCGCCACGTCGGCGACGCTGGGTTCACATAGCTTGGTGCCGTCCTCGAGGATCAGGATGGGCAGCTTGCGGTCGTCGGCGGGGCCCAGCATTTCCAGCGCGCGCTTCACTTCCGGGTCGGTATTCTCATTGGTGACGTCGAGCCAGCGATAGGGAACCTGATTGCGCGCGAGAAAATCGCGCAGTTCATGCGAACTCGCCGACCAGCGCGTTCCAACCAGACGAATTCCCTCAAACGGCGGTCGATAATGGCTCTGCCAGGCTTCCAGCAGGTCGTCAAGGACGGGATAGAGATTCTGCTCGGGCGGGTCCCAGGGCTTGAGCAGGTAGTGATTCAGACGGATTTCGTTGATGGCGCGGATGGCTGCTTCAGTATCGGCATAGGCGGTGAGCAGGACGCGGGCCGCATCGGGAAAATCCTTGATTGCCGCGGAAAGGAACTCGACGCCGTTCATCTGGGGCATGCGGTGGTCCACCAGAAACAGGGCTATGGGTTCGTTCCGTTGGCGGATTTTCGCCAGCAGATCCAGCGCGGCCGGGCCGGAGGGCGCCGTAAGTATCCGGTAACGCTCGCCATAGTGGCGGCGCAGGTCGCGCTCGATAGCTCTCAGGACATCAGCGTCGTCGTCAACTGCAAGAATCGCGGGCTTCGCCATAGGCTGGGCTTGTTGGACGCGGTTTCGGCCTGCGTGGCTTCAGAAAAAAGGTTACTGGCACTCGAACGGGAAGGTGTCGCTTTCCCAGTATCCGGTTTTGTCGTGGTTCAGAACCCTGACCGAGAGGCGATGTTTGCCCTTTTCAAATGCGGCAGCGGGAAAGGAAAATGAAAAACCGCAGGCTGTATAAGCGGGAACCTTGAGAAACTTAGCGACGTCGGGCCGGGGCGCTCCGTATTTGGCGGCGTAGGCCTTGCCATCGATGACGATGTCGACACCCCCGGCGAGGAGCTGGGCCGGACCGTCCGCGGCCCAGCCCATGCCGGCAACCTGATCCGTCGACGAGATCGGCACAGCTTTGGCGGTGGACGGAATGACGACGGCTCCCAATCGGTCCAGAAAGTATTTCGGCGGCCCGCTCAGATGCGGCAGGTTTGTCGTGGCTCCGTCAGCATTCAGAACAGGGGCGGGCGCGCTCTCCGAATCCGTGGTGGATTTCGAGCCGCAGGAAGCAGCCAGGATGATGCAGGCCGCGAGGACGATTCCTCCCAGGACCTTCGTCATGCTCCCAACATCTCCAGATATTTCGCAACGGCTTCGATGCCGCGATAGTAATTCGGAAGATGGAATTTTTCGTTCGGTGCGTGCAGGTTGTCGTCGGGCAGGCCGAAGCCCATCATGACACTGGGAATGCCCAGCGCGTCGAGGAACACGCCGACGATCGGGATTGAACCGCCCGAGCGGATGTACACGGTGTCCTTGCCGAAGCTCTGTTTCATGGCCTCCGCCGAGACCTCGATGAAGTGATTATTCGGATTCACCAGCGACGGTTCGGCCTGATGGATGAGCTTGAATTCCGCGGTGACGCCTTTGGGGCACGCTGCCGCGATGGCGGCGCGAATCTGCTCGATAGCCTCCTCCGGTTTCTGATACGCCACCAGACGGGTGCTGATTTTGGCCACGGCTTTCGCGGGAATTACGGTTTTGGCGCCTTCGCCGATAAAGCCGCCCTTGATGCCGTGTACTTCAAACGTGGGCCGCGCCCAGGTGCGCTCGAAGACGTCGTAGCCGGGCTCGCCCGTGAGAGACTTGGAACCGATTTCCTTCTCCAGATACTCGGCCTCATTGAACGGCAGGCGGGCCCAGGCCTCTTTTTCTTTGGCGCTGGGAGCTTCCACACGGTCATAGAAGCCGGGGATGTGGATGCGGCCGTCCTTGTCCTTGAGCGTGGTGATGATCTCGGCAAGCGCCTGTAGCGGATTCGGGGCCGCACCACCGTAAATACCCGAATGGAGATCCTGTCGTGCCGCCTGCACGTGAATTTCGCCATACACCATGCCGCGCAGCCCAACGCAGAGGGTGGGCAGTTCCGGCGCGAACATTTCCGTATCGCAGATTACGGCGGCATCGCTCTTGAGCAGCGGCGGCTTGCTTTTCACATACGATTCGATGTGTTCGCCGCCCATTTCCTCTTCGCCCTCGATGAGGAACTTTACGTTGATGGGCAGGCGGCCGTTCTGCTTCATGAGCGCTTCAACGGCTTTGATGAGAATCAGAGCCTGGCCTTTGTCGTCGACGGCGCCGCGGGCGTAGATATTATCGTTGCGAATTTCGGGCTCGAAGGGCGGGGATTTCCACTCGTCGAGTGGGTCGGCCGGCTGCACGTCATAGTGTCCGTACAAGAGCAGGGTTGGCTTGCCGGGGGCGCCGAGCCACTCGCCGTAGACCAGAGGATTCCCCTCGCCTTCGATGAGGTGGGTGTTGTCCATGCCCGCCTTCTTCAATTGGGCCAGGGCAAACTCGGCTGCCTTCCGGATGTCGTCCTTGTGGTCCGGGTCCGTGCTGATGCTCGGAATCCGCAGGAACGCTTTCAGGTCCTCGAGGTATTCCGCGCGATGCTGTTCATAATAGCTCATAAAATCTCCCTTATACCTGCTCCAACAAATGGCCACAGATCAACGCGGATTAACGCAGATGAATAATTTGTCTGGAATCTGCGTCTATCTGCGTTCATCGGCGGCTCATCTTTTTCTTTTCTATTTCGCCATAAATCCGACATTCAGTACGACAATTCCCGTTTCGCGAATATCCGGCGACGCCGGTGCAGCCACCTTATCCAGAGTGAATTCCACGGTGGCCATATCCTGTGGCAGCGCGGTAGCGGCAATATCGCGCTGATACAAAAACTGGCCCGCATGATCGTAGGTTTCGGGGGCCAGATCCACTCCGTTGACGCGCGCGCTCAGCGTCAGCGATTTCAGCTTGTCCAGTTGCGCCTGCGTGACCACCACTTTCATCATCACGCGCGCTCCGTTTGTTGCCGCATTCGGCGGAACGCGCAGGCTGACTCCGAAGTTCTTGCCGGTCCATCGCCACGCGCCGGCCTCCAACTGATAAAACCCGTGAACGAGTTGCATGGAGGCGCGCGAGTCGGCCATATCGAGCATCATGGCCGGTTTGTTGGGGTCGTCGGCATCGCCGCGCGGTGCATGATGGCGTCTACAGGCCACCGGAACGAGCGCAATCATGGCGATGAGCACGCCTGGGAAAAGGTGCCGCTTTAGTCTCCGCATTTTTCGACTTGTACGAGACAACTATAGAACACCGGGCCGCCCCCGATGTCGGTGAGGCGGTCCGACGTCAGCGAGTTGATGCCCTGGCCGTTGGCGGAAGACTTTGCCCAGCGCACCGAAGGCGCCCGCACTACACCGCTGCGGACTTTACCATCCACTTCGGCGCGCAACAGCACTTCGCCCCGATCGTTGAAGACACGCACAGGATCGCCATTGCGAATGCCGCGCTGGTCGGCGTCGTCGCGATGGAGCCAAAGCACCGAAGTCTGGCGGTCGGTGTCGGGTTGGTAGCCGAACGTAGAGTTCATGCTGTCGTCGTTTTTGGAGGAAAGCATCTCCAGTGGATATTTCGCGCGCAGTTCCGCGGCTCCGAGGCGCGATTCCACAGGCGGCGTGTATTCGATTTCGGCGGGACGAAACTCGCATTTGCCCGATGCAGTGCCGAAGCCGCCTTTCGCGAATGGCAGAAACGGTTCATCGGCCGGCGCGACATTCAGGCGCACGGAATGTTCGCGGTCCAGTTGCTCGATGGTGATGCCTTTGACGAATGGGTGATCCGACGCCAGCAGCCCGCGAATCATGTCGTCCTCCGAATCGCGGAAGCAAGGCTCATCGAAACCGAGCCGTTCAGCCAGCAAACGAAATACCTCCACGTTCGATTTCGCTTCGCCAGGCGCGGGCAGAGCGGGGCGGGCCAGTTGCAGATGGTAATGCCCGTACGCGAGGTAGAGGTCGGTGTGTTCGAGGAACGTGGTGGCCGGCAGGAGGATGTCCGCATAGTCGGCCGTGTCGGTTTGAAATTGCTCCAGCACCACTGTAAACAGGTCTTCCCGGCGCAACCCGCGCGCGACGAGATTCTGATTGGGGGCGATGGCCGCGGGGTTCGAATTGTAGACCACTAACGCCTTCACCGGCGGATCGTCGAGCGCGGTGAGCGCGTGGCCCAGTTCCGACATATTGACGATGCGCGCTTCGCGGCCCAGCGGCGATTGCATCTGCAACTCGGGCATTTCCAGCGCGGTTCTGTTCAATCGGAAGGCCTGCGAGGTGGAGAGTGTCAGGCCGCCGCCGATTTCTTTCCACGAACCGGTGAGCGCAGGAAGATACGCTATCGCCTGCACGGCTCGTCCGCCGCGCTCGCTGCGCTGCACGCCGTAGTTCAGGCGGATGAAGGCAGGCCGCGTGGTGGCGTATTCGCGGGCCAGCAGAACAATTTCATTGCGCGCGATGCCGGTGAGGGCCTCCACGCGCTCCGGCGTGTATTCCGCGGCGTGCTGGCGCAGTTCGTCGATGCCGCTGGTGTGCGCTGCCACGTAATCGGCGTCGTGAAGACCCTCGCCGAGGATCACGTGCATCAAGCCCAACGCGAGCGCCATATCGCTGCCAGGATTGATGTGAAATACTTTGTCGGCGACGCGGCCGGTACGATTGATCACCGGATCGATGACATAAAACTTCGCGCCACGCCGGCGGGCTTCGACAATGAACGGCCAGTAGTGAACGTTGGTGCCCAGGATGTTGGCACCCCAGGCGATGATCAGCTTCGCGTGGACGATCTGTTCAGGCTCGGTGCCATATTTGAAACCGGTGGATGCCACAAGGCCCGCACCGCCCGCGGCCGAACAGATGGTGCGGTCGAGTTGCGATGCGCCGAGGCGGTGAAAGAACCGGCGGTCCATGCCGCCTGTATTGAGCAGGCCCATGGTGCCCGCGTAACTATAGGGAAGAATCGATTCGGGCCCGCACTCGTCCGCAGCCGCGCGCAAACGCGCCGCGATAGTATCGAGAGCTTCGTCCCAGGAAATGCGCTGGAAGCGACCCTCGCCTTTTGCTCCGGTGCGCCGCTGGGGATAGAGGAGGCGATCGGGGGAATATTCGCGCTCCAGATACCGCGCCACCTTGCCGCACAGAAACCCGCGCGTAATCGGATGATCCGGGTCGCCGCGCAGCCGCGAACCCACGCCGTCCTCCACATTGATCAGCAGAGAACAGGTATCGGGACAATCCAGCGCGCAGACCGAATGTCGCACCGCCACACAAGAATTATAGCGATTGCGGCTATGCGGGCGTTTCGTGCGCGAGCGGATCGGAGCCGAAGCGAAGGATGTTTCCGTCGGGATCCTCCACCTGAAACTCCAGCGCCCAAGAGAAATTGGTTGGAGGCATGTGGATGGGTACGCCGCGCGATTGAAACTCCTGATGCAGTCTCTCGGCATCTTCCACACCGATCCAGACCCACGCCGCGCCCCGGCCCTGGCCGCGCTGGCAGAGATAGATGCCGGCCCGGTCGCGATTGACGCTGGTGAATTCCTCGGTTCCCCACGGGGCGTTGTGAAAGCCAAGGCGATCCACGTAGAAATGGACGCTGGCGTTCATGTCCTCGACGCGGAGAATGGGCTGGCTGCCCTCAAAGTGTACGGGTTGCATTTTTCTCCAGTTGGTCAATGGTAACGCGGCTGCGGGAGGGGCCGGAGGGACATGCGACGTCAGTCGCGTTCCAGCGCAACCAACCCGAAGAGACGCGACTGGCCACCGAAAGTGATGAAAACAGCATCGCCAGGAGTGGCGATGCGGCACGCGATCCGCGCGTGCGCCACACGGTAGCGGAGAGCCCTGATCAATGTGGGGCGGCGTCTCACGCTGCGGCGGACTCTCAGTCCAGCGAGCGGACGGCGGATGGCGTGTGGATTAATCGTCATCCACAGGCGGTGGTAGCGTGGCGGCCAGCGCGATCAGCGAATCCTCGAACGCATAATCGGGCTTTGGGAAGAGATTGTGGCGCAGCCACCAGCGGTACGTCTCGCGCATTCCCTCATCGAAATCAACCGGCTTCAGCTTCAGCAGTCGCTGCGCTTTGTTCACCACCATGGTGATGGCGGGCAGGTCGTAGTAGAAGGCGAAATAGAGCTTCGGCCCGAATGGGCTTCCACCGGCGCGCAGAATGCGGTCGCGCGGAATGCGGACCAGTTGCAGAGGACGGCCCGCGGCGCGTGCGATGGATTCCAGCGCCTCAATCTGGGCAATTGGCCGCGGATTGGCGATGTTGAACGCCTGGCCGCACGCCTCGGGCACCTCCATCGACCTGACCATTGCGTCCACCAGGTCGCGCACGTGGACGAACTGCATCAGACGGCGACCGTCGCTGGGCAGGATGATGGGACGTTTATCGCGCAGCCGCTCCCAGAAGAAGGCTTCGCGATAGAAGTTGTTGCCCGGCCCATAGAGAAACGGCGGGCGTACGGTGACCACCGGGAACTTGTCGCGCTGGTGCATGCGGAACAGCGCGCGCTCGGCCATGGCCTTGTTGCGGACGTAGGGCTCGGGATGGTCGTCCGCCGCCAGCGCGTCGCCCTCGTGATGATTGAGACCATCGCCATAGGCTCCTACGCTGGAAACAAAGATGTAGCGGCGGAGGTGATTGCCGGCCACCAGGCGAGCGGTTGCTTCCACCTGAGCGGCTGTGGTGCCGCGTTCCCAATCGTAAACGTTGTCGAAAACAACATCGAAGCGGCGGCCGGCGAGCGCGGCCTTGAGCGATGCGGCATCGTTGCGATCAGCCTGCAGATTGGCCACGCGCCGCCCGAGATCATGCTTCGGACGGCGATGCAGAACCGTCACTTCATGCCCGGCTTTGAGTAATTCGTTCACCAGCAGGCGGCCGATGAACAGAGTCCCTCCGATCACCAATACGTTCATGCGTTGTAGGAAAAGGCCCGGCAATCATCATATGCGGAGTGAGGGGGTTGGCGCCACCGGGGGGCGGATTCAAAGTTCGCTAAGGAACTCTTCCTACTCGACGCCTGCCTGTCGTGGACGCTCCGAAGTGTTCCGGCGCGATCGCGGCGTGCCTGGGCACGGTGACCCGCCTCTCGCCTTTTACGAGCTGAACGTGGGAACCAACTTGTCTGACCTTCCGGAATCCCAATCGCTCCAGGGCGTCAACACCCGAGCAATCGCGCGGCAGCTTCACAGGCCCACAAGAACGGGATCGGCAATGAAGTGAAAACGGATCTTTCGGGGAAGTGCCGCGGGTTCGAAATGGCAGCGGACAGCTTCAGCAACCTGCTCCTGAAGCTCGCGAAGGTCCGCGCCCTGCGTGGTGATTCCGCCGAGCCCTGCCGGAGCATCCCACGAAGCAACCAGCACCCCGGATTCCTCGCAAGGCTCGACTTGAAAGACGATTTCTTCCACGTCTTGACAGTACGGTCGAACAGGGCAAGGAGTCAAACGAGTCAGCCGACCAGCGGATTGCGGACGGTGATGCCCTTCATGCGGGTAAAGTCGCGATCGGCAGACCAGAATTCGCGCACGCCGTTTTCGCAGCAGATGGCGGTGATTCGCGCGTCGTGCACGGCGCCTCCGGCAATGCGCCCAGCAGTGAGGACGGCACACAGTTCCTTCCAGTGCCCTTTCAATTCACCGATGGTCCGTAGTGATGGTGATTCGAGCCATGCGTCCAGCTGAGCGATTGCCTTTGCGAGCGGTGTCGGCGGTTTGTAAATCTTCGGATGCGTCACAATTGCCACGAACTCATGCACGCACGGCCAGGGGAGGCACCATGGCGCGGTCCCTTCGGCCAGTCCGGCGATGGCGCGAGTGGCTGGTTCATGCCATTCCGAGTCGCGCCGGTGCGCGTAAACAAGGATGTTAGTGTCAACCGCGATCATTCGCCGCGGCCCTCGTAGATGGCGGCGCGAACGTCAGGCCAGGCGATCCGTTGGGCGGCACCGGGACGGCCGAAGGAAGCGTCGCGTAGACGGAAGCGGGCCGCGGGCTTCTGCTTCTTCGCGACCACGGTTCGCAGGCCTTCTTCGACCAGGTGACGGAAGGGAACACCCTGCGACTCCGCACAGGCGCGTGCTTCCTCGAATAGGGAATCGGCGATCTCGACCGTGGTCTTCATGGATCCATACTACCAGCTTTGAGAATATGGGTGTATGGGCATTGGTCAGCGAATCTCAATGGAATTCAATACTGGCAGTCCATCAAAAACGCATCTGGCCCATTCGAGTCGATCAGAACGCTGTAGTTGGGGGTGCCTTCTTTGACGCCCCATATCTCATACCGCGCGAGACCCTTCGGCGCAAACCACGGCGGTCGCGGTTCGCATGCGCCTGTCATATTGGCCTGCTTTGCCTTCAGGCGAACATAGTCCGGCTGCAACAGCAGTCGACGCCCTTCAGGAGAAACGCGTATCTGAAAGTAATAGCCACCTTCATAGGTGAAGTGCGGGTATCGCCAATAGCGAGAATGAACGATGCGCCAGCCTTTCGGAGGCGATAGCCCAAACTGCCCAAAGGCTCTGTCCCAGTTGGCCGGATCGTCATCCCAGCGTCCCGATTTCAGGTACCCGCAGCCGACAAGCCCAATCAAGTTGAAGAGGGCTATCGCTTGTACCCACAGCGCTGCCGAACTTCTTCGTTTCGATCTGATCGTTGAGGGACTACTTAATCGTAATATTCCAGACCCAAATGCGTGATCAGATCTTCGCCCTTCATCC
>Ga0265325_10002647_pt1 | contig 11997 bp, 10 predicted proteins | sample 41420metaG_FD_202090 | JGI IMG/M metagenome (GOLD analysis project Ga0265325, IMG submission 202090) | Rhizosphere microbial communities from Carex aquatilis grown in University of Washington, Seatle, WA, United States - 4-14-20 metaG | ecosystem: Host-associated > Plants > Roots > Rhizosphere...
CGTTCGGCTGGTTTCCTGATCGTTCAACGCGTAGTGCTTGGCGCCGCCGATTACATGCTGGTCCTGAATGGCGCGGATGTGAGCGGCCCCGATCTTCCCCGCGAGGATTGGATCTTCACCTTTCGTCTCAAAGGTGCGGCCATCGCGCGGCTCGCGGCCAATCAGGTTGATGTTTCCGCCCAGATTCACGTTCATCCCGTAGGCCGCCGTCTCAGCCCCAATCACCGAGCCGAACTTGTAGGCGAGATCCGTGTCCCACGATGCGGCGCTCGCAAGTGACGATGGAAGCGCCGTCGCGGGCGCGCTGCCATCGGCCAGCCCCAGGCTTCCATCCACGAAGTACAAATCGGGAATGCCAAGCGCGGGAACGCCCGGAATGAATCCGCCAGCGCCTCGCGGCAGCGGGATAATATTCGTCACCGGGCCGCCTGCCCCAAACACAAGCTGCAGCTTCTGCGCCTGGCTCATCTGCGCCAGCATCGCATCGGCACGAGCGTCGGCATCCGGCGGCGCGGGGACGCGGAAGTGGCCGGTGGCACCGTTGATGGTGAGCGTGGCGTCGACGAATGGCTGACTCGTCGACACGCCCGCGGGGTAAGTGAAAGCAACCTGGTCGATGATCTCCGTCGGAGCCGAGCCGCAATACACCACAGTGGCCGGCTGACCACCGATCGTAAGCGCGCAACTGTTCGGACCGCCAGGCACCTGCACTGCCGACGATTCGGGCACGCCGTCCTGCTGGAGTGAACTCAACTGCCCCAGTCCATTCGCCCACAGATTGTAGGTTGAGCCGGCTCTTACGGAACATTCGGACGTCGGAGTGGGACACCCATCGGCCGAATTTCCAGTCACCCACGCCACCCCATTCGTGAACTCGCTCAGGAAGAATGAGGGCGACGCAGGCGATGCAATGCTCACCAACTCAATGTTGCTGTTCGTAGAGTTCCTCGTCACCTTCACGGGTACGCTGAGGCCTGTGGATCCCGATGGTGTCTCCCACGGAATCTGAAAATTGATCTGGGTCGGAGAGACATACGTGAGTGGCGCGTTGATTCCGTTGACGCTCACGCTGACACCCGCTACTGTTGACGGGAAACTCTGGCCTTCCGCGGGCACGGAGACAAGATGCTCCGAATCCGCAAGGTTCTCTCCATAGACAACCGCTAAACTGCCGGGCGAAATCGCTCCCAGATACGAAGCGGCGTTGACAATTCGCCCAGGACTGATGACAGGCGTCGTCGAAGACACGTTGGTCGCCTGATATACGCGAACGTAATCCACCAGCATTTCCTGCGGGAACTGAACAACAGAATCCGGCGTCCCCAGAAACGATCCTGGTGCCCCAACCGCCACGTTCAGAATCAGAAAAAACGGCGCGTTGAAGGCCCACGGCGAGCCGGCGGGGAGCGATGCCGGCGTGAGTTTCTGGTAGGACACGCCATCCACAAAGAATTCGATGGAATTCTTGGCCCATTCAATCGCGTAGACGTGGTAGTCGTCGTAAACTGTTTCGCCGAACGGCAACGTCGTAAAAGTGCTCACGGCGAAGGGATTGTTTCCCGCACCCTGACCGTGCAGACTGCCATTGTTCACGCCCGCGTTATTGCTCCAGGTGCCGTAGTTCTCCATGATGTCGGCTTCGCCACAAGCCGGCCAGCCCACGGAGTTGTAGTTCTCGCCCAGCATCCAGAAGGCCGGCCAGACGCCGGTGCCGAATGGAAGTTTGATGCGAGCCTCAATTCTGCCGTACTGCCAATTCAGGTCTGCCGTGTGGGTGGAGGCGCCAGGCGAGCCCGTCTGCACTCTTCCGGAAATGTAATTGCCCTGCGCATCCTGGGTAACTCGGATCACCAGGTTGCCGTTGCCGTCGAGTGCGACGTTGCTGGCGGAGTTGTTTTCGATTTCGTACTGACCCCAGCCGGTCCCTGTATCGATATTCCATTTCGTGGAATCGGGTGCGGCGCCTGCCGTGCCATTGAACTCATCGCTCCACACCAGTTGCCAGCCGTTCGTGCTTTGGGCGAAGGTGACCGTGCTGGAGAGAAATACCAGGTAGGCAGTAAGAAAGATACGCATGACAGTGCCATCATGTCGCACTTGGCAAGGTATTACAACGAGGCGCGGATGGGAGATTAGAGCGTGATTGTGACCGTCAGATCCAGGCCGGGCATGACGTCAACGCCCGCAGGGACAGACACGACATTCAGATTCAGTGTGGCGCCAGCGGAGAGCAAGCCCAAACCAATCCCTCCAACGGTTTCCGACTGTGTCGACCCATCCGGAACCGTCACGCGGCAAATCTCGACTTCGTTCTGGGTCACCGCAACGACGATGTCGCCTCCCGAGGGCGCCACATTCACCGTCGCCGCCACATTTCCGATCGAGCGGGCACGATCCACCGTTACCTTCGGACCTGCGTCGTTCTGGACTGCCAGAACGCCCGCGATTTGAAAGCAAAACTGACCGCCGGATAACGTCCTGAGTCCTTCGTCCACTGTGTTCGTGTAACAGGTGCTCTGCACTGGCCCATCCCCGATTCGGTTGGTCATGAAAAACTCGCCCGCGGCAACGCGAACGTTGGGAAGATCGATGCCGTACGCGTATGTGCCGCTGGATGGGCTGCCGAAGAAGCCCTCCGGGAATGGCATCACATAGGTGCGTCGCGTGAGCGTGTACACAGGAGTACCGTTCGTGTGTGCAGCCGGGGTGGAACTCAGCACGCCCCGATTGACCTTCAGCGTTCCGTCGGACGCTGGCGCCTGCGCAACAAGCAGAAGTTCCTGGTCGATTTGCAGCAAGTCATCCAGATGAAATGCCGCGCTCGTCTCTGCTGTGCACGTACTCGAACCTGCATCAAGGGCCGCTGCGAGTTGACCGCTCGCGCTGCCGCTCAGTTCGCTCCAGAAGTAAAGCGTCAAACTGCCGGAGGTAATCGTCGCCGTATCGGTCAGCGTGGAGAAACCAATGCCCGAAACTTCGAGGCCGCCTCTTCCAGTCACCGCCAAGCCATAAACCGGCGCAGGAGGGATATCGGAGTCAATCAGACTTCCTGTGCCGATCCCAATCTGCCATCGGCTCACCAGTGACTCGCCATACCCGCATTCTTCGTTGAACACGTTGGCAGATCGGCCGCAGATCTCCGCGGTACTTCGAGGATCTGTTGGGATCTCAAACACCACCTGATTCGAAGTGGTGGTTCCTGCCGGAGTCCATCCGGCCTCCGCGACCGTAAACTCGCTTGTGGCATCGGGAGTCACCGCCCAGGTGGACGACACCGTGACCATCTGCGCTGTGTTGGATGCAATTGCTAGCTCCTGGCCCGCGCCCGTTCCCTTCACGATTCGCACTACCAGCCCGACGTATTCATCAGGGGGCATCTGCAGAGTGGAGTTTCCAATGGTCGTCGCGGAGAACCCGTCGGCAAGTATCGCCGGCTGCGTCTCCAGGCGCCAGTAGAAGTTGGCATGGTCGTAGTTCTGGTCGGGCGGAGGCGTCGATGTACCGGCCAGACCGGAATCGCCGAACGTCGCGCTCAAAGGCACGGCCGCCGCGATCAGTCGCAGCGTCTGCGGTGTCAATCCACGATAGACATTGAAGCTTGCTGTGAGCGAGGAAAAGCTGAGAGTCTGCAGCGTCACCGTGTTCGTGTTGCCGCCGGCCGGAACGGAGGCGGTGATGACGAAGGACAGCCCCGTTTCGTTACCACCCGCATCCAACCCGCTAATGCCGTAATAGTAAGTTACGCCTCCAGGCAAACAACCCTGCGTCGTGTCGATCAGCGGAGACAGACTAACCAGTGGGATGAACGCAGCCGAAGCGGTGGGCTTTCGCGGCGCAACAAACGTCACTTTGAGCAAAGTCGAAACCGTGCCATCGCTCTGTTCCTGTTGTTCTTCGGTAATCCCGTAGTCCGTGGTCCCGTCGGAGTTAATCACGGATCCCGCGAGTGGGCTTGGTATTCCTGTACCGGCCGAACCCTGCCTTCTCCCGGCGGGCTGTGTCACGTTGGCGCTATCGCTATACCACTCATCATCGTGAATCTGCGCGCAAATAATCGCCGTTCGATAATTGACGCCTGGTGCAATCGACGTAATTCGAAACAGTTGGCGGGTCCACCCTTCCCTCGCGTACGTGAGCGAAACAATACCTCCGGGTTTCAGCCCGGCGCCTCGAACACTCGTCTCGAACTGAACGTAGATATTCCCATTCACCGCTTTGTTCAGTTCTCTCGCGAGCATTCGGCCAGCCTGATTGAAATTCGGAATTCCCAGCGCCTGCAGCGTCACTGTAATTTCCTGACCGGTCAACAGCACGTCATCGAGGTCCGACAACGAAAGACTGTCCTGCTGATACTCGTTCAATTGGTCCTGAAACTCAACGGTCAGCCGATTCGGTGTATCCGCCAGTGTCTTCGATGACACCGTCAAACTGGAACTGCCATCAGAGCGCCGTGCAATGCCTGAGAACACGTTATCGCCGAATTCGTACGCCGGCCAGCCGTTTTGAAGCAGTTCCATCGCGTTGCTTCCAGGCGTCTTGGTGGGCTGTTGTGAAGCCATCGTGCCCTGCAGCACAGCCTCCAGAAGGCCGCTCTCCCCCATGGTCAGAAGAATCCCCGCCGAATTGCTGATGCCTCGAACCAGGTCGCCCACACTGCGTCGCCGCGTCACAATAAGATTGCACTGATAGCGCGGTACCATCATCGCGTTTCCATTGAGGTCGGTCGCCGGAATCAATACGTCGCAGATCCCAGCAGCGTGCGCGAACGATGGGATGCTGATTTCCGTTGTGTCCCATCCAGAACGGCGCAGAATGTCCAGTAACACCCACGCCGGATTGTTATTGAAAGTGACATCCACCAAAGTGCCCGTGGCATCGTACCGAGACAACTTCAACCCGCGCATCAGAACATCCACCTGAGGCAGGCTTGTGCCGTCGCTGATTCGGTTGGGCACAACTACCGACAGGAACGCCATGCTGCCGTATGGATCGCCCAGCGGATTCCCTGCGCTATCGCAGAAATCCTTGTTGAACGCTCCACCTCTCGTTCCAGTGCCCACCACTGTGTACCAGCCGGTGCCGGTCATATTCGTGCCGGACTGCCCGGCGGGAAGTTCCACGTCGTTCACAATTACCTTATCGACGCCTGCAACCTCGCCTGAACCTAACAAAACCTCCATGCGAGTCAGGTTGCCGTCATTCCGTGCGAACACGATCGGAGGCTGATACCATCCCGTCCCATACACTAACGGGACACAGTCGTTGTAAACCGCCAGGTTGTCGATAAGAGGCGAAAGATGGTGGCCGCGTTCGCCGTAGCTCCGCACCATAATCGCGGGCGGCACAAACTCGATTCCCCCGAAACGCCGCGTAACCTGATTTGCGTGATCCAGATCGAACATGCCGCGCTGCTGACATTGCGTCCGGCTGCGATCGCAGTCTGTGAAGGGTCCGGAAGTGTCCAGGTTTCCTGCGCCACCCGTCAAACCGGCGGAGTAACCGCACCCATAAAAAGGTGACCAAATGCCCGACGTACCACCCTCCACCGCTTCCGCCATTTGCGTCGGATTAACGGGGAAGACCCAGGGACATCGGCGCTGGATACGAATTGCCGGCAGACAGGATCGCTGGAGACTCAGCCGATTCACAAAACTGAGCTGGAGTGTGCTTTCCGTTGCCAGATTGACCGGGTCGGCCACGCCCCGAAATACAACGATGCTATCGGAAGCAGCGGTGCCGGATGGCAGATCGAAAAACAGAAATGTGACCGTAACGTCGGCGCCCTTCCACCCGGCGGTTCGATCAACCTCCGACATCACGGCGTCAGCGTCGGCAAGCAGCACGCGCAGACTGGCGGCGCTCCCGATCGCGTCATCCACGCCGTTTCGAAACTCAAATGCGTTGTGATCCAGAACGCGGGCTGAGTAGGTGTTGCCGTTCCAGGAAATCGTGTGAGTGCTCAAACGCCGCACAGTTCCATCGCTCAGGGTGCAGTCGAACAGAAACAGAGGCGTGCCGGGGCACTCCACTTCTTTGAGTTGGTAGATACTACCGCTGGCCATTTTCCCTCTTTTCCTGGAATCGCGACAACTGGCTGAACCACCGTCTAGAGCCGGCTGAGGACTTCCACGGTGCAGGCAAACAGACCCTCATCGGTCGCCGTCACCTCCAGAGAATCCTGATCGAATCGGCTGTCCACAAACACGCCGCCCGTCGCAGTGCTGCTCTTGTAAGTTCCGGCACATGGTTGTGCCTCCGCTTGCAAACCGCAAACCTCAATCGTGGCCGCCGCCGGAATTGATAAGCCAAATGTCACTTGCTCACCCGTCCCGCCGATGCCAACAGCTTCCCACCTTCGCCACGTTCCACTTAGTTTGGCCGTGAGAATCGTTGCACCGCCAAGCTCAAACATCGCCTGCGCCGGCGTATCACTACGCAGATACCCGCTGAAGCAATATTGAAGACCAACTGGAGCGTTGGTTGTCTGCGAGATGGACTGAGCCGTCGCGGCGCCATTCGCGATGCGCATCCCGGCCGTGCCCCCAAATGCATCCTGGACTGGTGTGAGCACCAATTGTGGATCACGATTCCACACCGGCGGGCTCAACTCGTCGCTCCAGAGCAAGAGATTCGCGGTCGGGTCGACAAAAGTGAACGCATGCAGGCTTCCTTCAGCGCTCACGAAGAGGCTCTGTAGCCGACCGACTTCATCGGCCGTCAGACCCCTATATCGCAGCGACCATCTGACGTTGTTGAACCCGCCATCGGGCATCCGAATGACACTTCCATCGGAGAGCGCATTCACCAGCGTTCGATAATTCTCCGACCTCTGGAGCGGTAACTGCGCAATCGCTCCGCTCTGTAGCTGCGGGAAGATGAGCATTTTAGGTCCTGTTTTGCTCTATCAGAACGGCCGTAGTGCAGCGTCCCTTCGCGTCCATCGACGTCTGCACAACATCGGAAGCAAAGGAGCAACTCGGATACACAGCCCCATCCTGCGGATCCGTGAAACTGAAGACGCCATCGGCGCCTCGTTGCGCGCGAAAGAAAGCCAGTATTGCATTGGCTTCTGTTTCATCCAACAGGTTTAACCGGACAAGCCATCGGCGCAACGGCCCTGCGTACCTGCGAAATCGCTGCTCCGTTCCGTCAATAAAAAGAACGACATCCGTTGCGAACTGCGTCTGCGATCCAAACGGATACTGCGCCTCGACTCCGGTCTTCAACAGGGGAAAGCTAGTCATCGCTATAGCTCCGAAAGGACATCGTTAATGGAATGGGAGCTCAGAATCGCCTGTCGAACCGCGCTCGCAATATCGGTGCTGTGGTCGAGAAACGACCTGCTATCGATTGCGTTCACCTGAACAGTAACGTTAGGCGTCGTCTGCGATAACGTATCCGCCCTCGGCATTCCGTTGCTGCCATAGTCGCTGCCGGCAAGCTGTCCCCCGGTGGTTTGTCCGCCGGTCGCGTTCACGTTCAGGGCGGGCGGCATCGTGAAGGCTGTCAACGGTGGCGGCGCATTCGAGTCACCGGAACCGAACAGGCTCATGAGCCCGCTGATAATCGGCGAAAGCAATGAGCCCCCGGACAGGATAGTGTCGCTTAAGCCCCCGCCCCCTGAGAGCGCGGTGCCGAGACCGCCTTGTACTCCTGCGACGCTGGTCAGCGCTCCCAATACGTTTTCCGTGGTGCTCTGTTGTTGCCCCTGTTGTGCCGCGGTCAGATTGGCGACGCTTTCCGTTGCGTCTCTGAAGGCTTCCACCAGCGCCTGCGTCAAGCTTTCTGTCGTGGAATTCACGCTTCCGTTTTGCCATGGCGCCCTGCTGATCACCTCTGTCGTCACGGACTGTAGTTGCCTCTTACCTTCCGATTGGCTGGCCATGTCCCTCCTGATTCGAGCTATTCAGTTCCGCTCGGAATTCTGCTTCGAGCATCAGAATTGCGTCCGCTACCCGCGCCGGCATCGAATGCAGCGTCGCCCCGGGAGACCCCTTCCAGACATTGAATTCACCGAGCAGGTAAAGGCTCTCAGCGCTAATAATCGACTTTGGGCATCGTGTTGCCGCCACCTGCCGTCGGCCCCACACAATGTGGCTCCGGCCCGGCTCTTCTTCGTTCGCCCACGCACAATGACGCTTCTGTTCCAGGCCCGTCTTCCTGCATTCGTCGCACCTCCATGCGGCCTGATTGGCAAATTGGAAGTGGAAGGCGACGATTAGTTTTTTGTTTCGTCCTGGCTCAGACCGCACTCCGCTTTGATCGCGGTCACAATCTCCCGCACCAGGTTCTCGGGCCCTCGTTCCAGCAGCGCCTCAGGGTTCGCCGACTCTCCGTCAATCAGAAGTCCCGACAGCTCCCGCAAGCCCCAGCGCAGGTAGACCGCATCGATCGCGCTCCCTACCAGGCTCGCCTCGATCTTGTCCTTGAAATCCTGTCCCGCTTCCAGATACTCAGCCTTCCTGCCGATCTCCCGTATCTGGCGCAGTAACTCGCTTCTCCGGCCAAACGACATCCGGTGAATCAAGAAGCTCACACCTGGATATTGCGAGGAATCCTTCCGCACAACGCTCCCGTAGTGCACCAGTTCATCCGAATGCAACGTACACCTCATCGTTCGTCAAACCCTGTGCCTGGCAGCTTTGAAATCGCCACTGCAACCGTCTCTGCGAGTCGTCGAACCCCGGCACTTCCAATGCAACGCTCTTCAGATAGACACCAAGGAGCTGGCCCTGTTGTTCGCCCAGTTGCAGCATGACGCTCATAGGCGACCTCTGTCGCGCTGCCTGATACAACTGCTGTGTCTGGGCATCATCCTGCTGGAACACGCTGAAGTCGATCGTTACGCTCCGTCTTCCCGGAGCAATCGCGCGCGCCAGGCCCGATCCGAATTCACGGTTTCGAAGATCCAGGTCGTTGCCCAGCGTGATCTGTGCCGAAGTAAGTGTAAAAACCTGCGCGGGTACCGCTCCCATCCATACCTGGCCGAGGTAACCCGGCACCACCGTGTACTGCCCCGCTGTCGTAATGGGCTCCGGCGGAAATTCGCTCAATCCCGCTTGCATCGCCACGAAGCTACAACTGTCGACAAGATCCGCAGCCACGCCCGAGAACTGCAGCTCCTGATAATCGCCGTTAGCGATGATCCGGGTCTGATTCACTGCCGCACCCGTAACAACGCGCTGCACCGCCGTCGCTGGACTCCAGTAATCGTAAATGCTCGCGCTTGGCAGTTCCGTGGCCGGGGCATACGTAACCGTAGGTCCCGATGTTCCCGCGGAGCCCACTGCACTCGAAAACGGCGCATTCAATTGAACCGTATTCGCATCCACGATTCCGGCAACAAACCGCAACTCGCCACCATAGGAAACTGTTTGTCCCGGCGACAAGCCGTGTGCCGCCGCGAACACGAGTGTGGATCCGGATGCCGACGATAAAGCTCCCCCCGCACAGGTCTGCGCCGTACCCCCCAGCGCCGCCTGAATCAGCGGCCCGTGTGCCGGCATCTGTGTCTGATCGGCCCACGAGCTAAGATACGTTCGTAACTCAAATTGAGTCGTTCTCCGCAAAGCGGGAGCGTCGCCGGTAAATGTGCGCGACCCCGTCTTGTCTCGTCGCTGGCCCCGTTCCGTCTTCTGCGATGCACTCAGACTAACCGGCGGTATTCTGTTTCCGCTGCCCACTGGTGCGGCAACCCCGTAACTCGTCTCGAGTGCAACATAAAAGCGATTCTCACTGGAAGAAACATAAGATGGCATTCTCTCGACTCCCTCGGACGCGCATCCGACTCCGAACCTCACCGGCTCAACGCCACTATAAAAGTCACCTTGGCGCTTTGAAGAAAATTGCGGCCGCCGTGCTTAACGGGGCTGTACGTCACCTCATAGCCGCCCGCATAGAACACTCCGTCTCCCCACTCCCCACCGTTTTCATCCAGTGCCTGTGTGACGGCGTCCACGCAACCGTGTAACTGGTCTTCCAAACCGTCCACCCGATCCTGCGAAACTCGAACCTCAACCGCGGCGCTCACTTCGCCGGAAAACACGCGAAACCGCTCCAGATGCGAATTCGTCAGCCGCTCGCAGTAAACGCAAAACACCGGATAGTTCAGGCTGCTGCTTTTGCCAACGACATCCGCCGCCACATTCTGCGCGATCACCTGTTGAGCCGTAATCGTGGGAAGCGTGACGCCGGACATCAGCGCGATTTCCCGAGCGGTCGCCGGCAAGCCCGTATCACCGCTCAACAGCGCCACCGTTTTCTGGACAACCAGCGTGCTTGCAAGCGCCACACTTACCCCCTTCGGATTACCCTGTTTTGAACCGCCCAAAACGTCGGGCACTGGCCTCCCCCTGGCGAGCTGCCCGGGTTCAGCAGTTCCGGTTGTGTCCACGCCGCGGCGACCTCGAGAACGGCATCGTTCTGCTTCAGCAACAGTCCTGGCGCGTTGCCGGCGTAAACGTTCCACCCTCGCGCATTCGCGGGCGCTGTGCTCAGATGCACATCGGCTTGCATCGCCGGAGGCAGGTTCGCCATAACAACCTCGCTGACCATTCCCTCTTGTCCGGCGCCATTCACCAACGCGGCGGCGAAGTACAATGTCCCGCCTGCCCCGCCGCCCGCCACGGTCGTCACGACAGGCGTCTGCGCTTTGGGAATCGGATCGGCCGCCAGCCCAATTCCGATATCCAGACATCCTGCCTTTGCGGTTCCCGCCAGCGTCCCATACTCCTGCCATTTCCACTGATAGCGGTCATTGGTCTGGCTGCCGTTCGCATCCTGATAAACCGCCTGAAGCGTTCGGAACGCGTGCCAGCGTTTCAATTCCGGCGTCACCACCACATCGCCGATGCCCAATTTCGCGCGCCTGCCGCCTCCACCGCCAAACACCGGTTCAACCGATTCGTTGTCGAGCAGAAATGTGAGCACCTCAGTCCCAATCGCAGCCTGAGCGCCGGCCATCTTCGCGCCGACGTCAATGCGCTCGATCGTTGCTGTCTCCAGCAGGGAGCTGTCGTACAGTGCCAGTTCTTCAATGCGATGAATCGGGCCGTCGTTGAAGAGTGCCATGCTGCCTCCTCAGGCGCCCTTGGCGGGCTTCATCGCACTCCGCAGGGCTTCGATGTCGCCATCGGATAGCAGCCGTGCTTGTGCCTTACCGGTCAGTTCGCGACGCCGGGCCGCTTCCATGCTGCGCACTACTTCTGCCTCGTGGTATGCTCGCTCTTCCGCGCTTGCCAGGCGTGCTTTACCCTCGACAATCATCCGCGCAGCCACGCCTTTCGGAACTTCCGACGTTTGTCCCGCCTTGCCTCCGTCGGGCGTTTCATTGCTAACCACCACCACGTGACCCCCCGGCATTTCTTTTTCAAGCTGCCGGACTCGTTGATAAAACAGTCGTAAGTCCACCGTTGCGCTCCTGATCCAATAAAAAAGGGGAAGCCGCCGCCCGGCCTCCCCTGCTTTGTTTTGCGGGCGTCCATCCGCCCTTCGCGCCCCTGGTTTACGAATAGACCTGTACGCCGCAGGAATTCCGCAACACCGCGCATCCGTAAAGAACGTCTACTGTGAACTGCTGCGTCAGCGTATTGGGCTGATAACTCATCACCACGCGAATACCGAAATTGCCCATTTCCGCGTACTCGGCAACGGCGCCGGTTCCCTGCAGAGGCTTCGGCAGTCGCCGCACCACCAGGCCGATGGCATCCTTTGTGAACGCCAGGTTATCCGTAATCACCGGCGTGCTCCCGCTCTTTGGAACGAACTGCGATCGCAGAACGAAGAAATCCTTCATCTTGCCAACCGTCCCATCGATCAGCGCCCGCAACCCCGCTTCGCCCGCCGAATAGAACTCGCTGAACCGGGGAATCTGTCGAAGTGCCGAGTATCCGTTGGAATCGACAATCAGATACTTCGCCGCGCTGCTGGGGACCTTCGCCTTGAACAATGCGGATTCCGCCGCATCCACCGACGCTTCGGTCAACGCCGTCCCGGGCG
>Ga0265325_10002650_pt1 | contig 11992 bp, 11 predicted proteins | sample 41420metaG_FD_202090 | JGI IMG/M metagenome (GOLD analysis project Ga0265325, IMG submission 202090) | Rhizosphere microbial communities from Carex aquatilis grown in University of Washington, Seatle, WA, United States - 4-14-20 metaG | ecosystem: Host-associated > Plants > Roots > Rhizosphere...
TAGTCGCCAAACCGCGGAAGTGCCGCCTTCCGATAGGGGCTGGTAAGTCGGCCAGTGTCTACGAATGTGTGCTCCTCCCGGTACGCGGTCTGCTCGGAATGTCACTTGATGAAAACAGGGCTTCCCATGAGCTGAGGCTCCAACTCCCCGATGGTGGGCAATAAGGAAGTGGTCAGGTTCCTGAAATCACTCCGCATGGGATTCTCATTCGACCACAGTCAGGCTCTACCCCGGAACTGGATGATTCTTCGACGATCGCGTTTGGATGGTCTGCTTGTGGGTGACTCTTCGAACTGCTTCATCGCCTTACACTCCGCTGCCAGCTTCAGGCGTAGCTCGCGGCTCGCCTCAGTCTCACGGTACAGCGTTTGTGCAACAGACGCCGGGCCGCGCATCTCGCTCAGAAGCAGCACTTCCACCTGAAAGTCACCGCCATCGTTCGTCACTCGCAACATGTCGCCAATCCGAACCTCGCGCGCAGCCTTTGCGGGCTGCCCATTGGATTGAATCCTACCGAGGTCACAGGCGCGTGCGGCCAATGCTCGCGTCTTGAAGAATCTGGCTGCCCACAGCCACTTGTCCATTCTCACGGGCGTCATGATCTATTTTCCTATACGAACGGGATTTCAGTGGGCATTCCTGTTGCTCTCGTCACGTAACCTCGAGAAACTGGCGGCAATCTCACACCGCATTGCGCACCAGTACGTCGCCTTTGGGCAAGCGTGCGACCGATCGCTGGGCGCTCCCCTTGCTGACATTGAGGGTTCGGCATACCTGGGACCACGAAAGTCCCTCATAGCGCAGCTCAGCCACCCGTGCAGCATCAACCTGGGCGCCGGGCCTCCCGAACTTCTTACCCTTGGCCCGCGCATTGCGCAGCCCTGCCTTAACGCGCTCCTGAATGAGCGACCTTTCAAATTCTGCCATGGCACCGATGATCTGGAACATCAGCCGGCCAGACGGGGTACTGAGATCGAGGTTGTCACGGAAACTGATAAACGCAATGGCATAGGCGCAGAGGTCCGCGAGGGCGTTGACTAGGTGCTTGAGCGAACGACCGAAGCGATCGATCTTCCACACGAGCACTGCATCAAAGTTGCGCCTGTGAGCGTCGACCATGAGCTGGTTCAGTTGCGGTCGCGATTCCTTTGAGCCAGATACGCCCTGATCAACGTACTCGCTGGTGATGATCCAGCCGCGGCGGGAAGCGTACTCCCGGAGTTCCGAGAGCTGCATCTCGGGATCTTGGCCGTTGAGAGTGGAAACGCGGGCGTACAAAGCGACGCGGGAAATTGTGGGGGGTGGTTCTTGAGCCCGGGATGATGCGGTGTTACGTTGATGTACAGCCATTGGGTGCCTCCTCGTTAGGTGCCCTGGTTAGCGTCGTGTCGGTGTTTGCGCATCGGCACGGCGCGCTCTAAAGTTTGGTCGTCTTCTGCTCCTTGCGCGGTCGCCCGCCCTTCTTTCCATTCTGGCGGGCAATTTCTCGTATCCGTTCAATGCCGAAGCGCTGTACTCGGGTGGCATAGCTACGCTTGCCAAGCCACGACATCACTTCGGAAACCTGCAACTGTTTCACCACATTAACCTAAACTGTTTAGGTTATTATGTCAAGAGAAGGCTGCTAACTTCTTCTTCAAGCACATGTCCGTCCTAAGCATTTGAGGTGAAACTGTATGGCGAACAAACAGCGAATATGGCACTATAATGCCTTGCATGGCCACCGCCTGCTGCAATGTCTCATTCACCGATAGCGATGGACTCTCACATACTGCCCACGTTCAAGCGGAATCGCTTTACGAAGCCGTCGCCCTCGCAGTCGCGGAGTTCAGGGAAGACCCAATGGTGCCGACACCTGCTGCGATGACAGAGTTCGTGGTTGCTATCGAACGGCCCGCTGTAGAGCATCGCATCCGTCTCGCTCAGGTGGCAAAGTGGGCTGAAGGAACGACGACAGATGAACCGGCCGGTATCATCAAGCGGCAGAAAGTCAAGGCGCTCATCGGATGAAAGCGCTACGGGCTAAGATTGGCATCCTGCCGAGTGTGGCTCAGCCGACGTTCAGGCTGTCCGCCTCTGACCTCCGCCGTGAAATCGGAGCTCGCAATCTTCTGTTGGCCCAGGGGATCGCTCACGAATCGACTTTCGGTTCGGTCCCCAGCGTCTTGTATCAGGAAGCAAACGGTGACCACGGCAACTTTCTCCCAGCAACCTATCGTCGTATCTGTGCCTCTGCCGACTGGAACCGTCGGCTGAAAAAATGCTACACATCCAGTAAGAGAATCGCTCGCTCCGGCGACCGGACTCGTCGAGAGCTCGATTGCGCCAATAGTTCCGATGCGCTCCTGATGAATGTCTTCTGTTATCCGGGAGTAACCTGTCGAGACGCGGTGTGTTCCCTTCTCGGGATCGAGCCGGGGTTGAAGCCAGAGTTCGGCGTCAGGCCGGGTACGCCATTAGTGAGCGGAGGCGTTGACCGGACCGAAATTGATATGAGCTTGGGGCACCTTTTCGTGGAAGCGAAGCTGACAGAAAGCCGTTTTCAGACTGTTCGACGTGACTTGGTTTTTCGATACACGGATCTGGATTCTGTGTTCGACGTGGGCGAACTGCCGACTTCAGATAACGTATTCCACTCCTATCAATTGATTCGGGGAGTCCTGGCCGCGCATCATCGGCAGCGATCTTTCCTGGTTCTCTTCGACGCGCGCCGCGCAGATTTGAGCGAATGTTGGTATCGCATTCTGCGTGCAGTACGGAGTTCCGAACTGAGGTCGAGACTAGCGATTCTGACCTGGCAGGAACTGAGTTACGCTTTGCCCAGGACGCTCCAAGGCTTTCTCCAGGGAAAATACGGCATTTCTGCCGCGGAGACAAGAGCGCGAGAGCGGTCTGCCAAGTGAGCGCAAAGAACGATCCCGAGACAGAGACTGTAGGGACTTTTGTAGGCGGTAGATGCTTCGCGGGACTTGTATAGGGTAGGACGCACAGTTGAGAAAGGCCATTATTTGTGCGCCTTTCCAAGCGGCGCCAAACAAGCCTAAACCTGCGAACTAAGATTATGAGTCCCCTGCTCTAACCAGCTGAGCTACAGGCCCTTCCATGGAGTTATAGCTGCCCACTTTGCCGAGAGCAGGGACTCTTGTGGGCGGCGGCAACGCTTTCGGGGCGCGCAAATGCGTGCAAGCCGATTCATCCAGCCGCATCAGTATTGTAGGGCGTAATCAGCGAATCGCAAAACCTGAGGTCGGGAGCGGCTCCAGCTTTTTCTGCAGGCAATACGAGGACGCAAACAGAAGCAGACTAGAACTCGGCTCTATTTTCCGCAGGGGATTCTCTGTCGAGCACCGGGCGCACGAAGCTAAAAAAGCACACCCGCTCTTATGGTTTGCCCGAACATGGATAGGATTCCTGCAAGGCGTTGGCTATGACCCGCGACGCCGGGCCGTGCAGGGTGTCCTGGTTCTTCGCACCGTATTTTTGTACGATCTTCACCAGCTGCTTCACTGACACTTCGGGCGGAATGCAGACCGAGCGATCGGACAGAAGATCGGCCACGCCTTCGATGTATCCGGCACAAATCTCGGCTTCCATGCAGGACTCTTCCGGTTTCGCCATGCAATCTGCCATGATCTGGCCACCGTCCAGGCTGAAAGTCTTGCCGTCTTCGGTAAACCGGTTATGAGTGAGCTTCGGATTTTGAGCCAGGGACACAGTGGACAGGATCGCCAGCAACAGGACCGTTTTCATTTTGTATGCTCCGACGGACTTGCGATTGCAAGATCCGGTTTCAGGGCCGATGGCCCGCCTCACTTCAGACTGTGAGTTCCTGCCAAGGATTGTCTGGATTGTATGTCGCGGGAAGTGAATCACAAAGGCCCGCCTGCGCGAAACACGAAAGCGATGCGGGCGTAGTCAGTAAGAGCACGTCAGCAAAGCGCCGCAGCCTATTCCGCTATCTCGGAGGCATGCCGAGCACGAAAAACGAGAAGTGCGCGTAGCGCACCTAACGCAGCCGCCAATCCCCTGAGCAGTTGCTAGGCCAGGAAGGCAAACCGTTGCGTCAGGCTCACTAGCTTGAGCACCTTGTAAATCTCGACGTTGACGCCGCGCAGCACGACTTTGACAGCTTTCTCGTGAGCGGTACGCGCGAGCTCTTCCATCTCCCTGAGAGCACTCGGGTCGATCCGGTGCACGCCGGAGAAATCCAGTACGACCTCGCCCTCGGCGCCGTCCAATTTGGCCCGCGCCTCCTGCAAAGTGGGAACCACGGACCCGCCATCGATTGCAAACCGCGCGGGAATTGTCGCCGTTTTCATACGTACACCTTTTCCTCAACTGTTGGTTCCTGCGATGCACGAACCGGCTGCGGCAGGCTGCGGCCACGGTAAGCGCTGCGGAACAACTCGACCAATTCGCTGACCAGCGGCATACGAGGGTTCGACCGCCAGGAAGGATCGTCAAACGCAACCTTGGCCAGATCGGGCAAGGCCCGCTCGAATTCTTCCTTCGATATTCCGAGGTCGGCGATCGAACGCGGGATGCCCAACTGGTCGAGCAACTGTTCGGTCGCGCTCACCAGCTTCTTCACTTTTTCGTCCACCGTGTGGCCCCCTAGGCCCAGCAAGTCCGCCATCATGGCGTATTTTTTGTGAGCGACGTACGACCGCTGGTTAGGGTTGGGCACGAACTTGGTGGGGACCGAAGCGTTATAGGCAATCACGTGCGGCAGCATAAGCGCGTTGGCCCGGCCGTGCGACACGCCGAAGCGCGCGCCGAAGGCATGCGCCAGGGCATGGTTCACTCCCACCGCTGCGTTGGAAAACGCAATCGCCGCGATGCACGCCGCGTTGTGCATCATGCTGCGCGCCTCTTCATCCTGGGGATGCTCAAAAGCGATGGGCAGGTACTTGAACACCAGCCGCACCGCCTGCACTGCGTTGGAATCGGTATAGGCGGAAGCAAGGACCGAAACTCCGGCTTCCAGGGCGTGGGTGAGGCAGTCGATGCCGGTATCGGCGGTAAGCCCCTTCGGCATGGACATCACGAACTGCGGATCGACAATCGCCACGTCGGGCGTCAGCGAGTAGTCGGCCAGGGTCACCTTGAGATTGCGCTCCTTGTCGGTCATCACTGCAAACGGAGTGACTTCGCTGCCGGTCCCGCTGGTGGTAGAAATGGCAATCAAGCGCGCGTGATTGACTTTTTCCGTCGGGTACTGCACCACCCGCTTGCGAATGTCCAGGAACGGCGCAGCCAGCTCCGCGAGGTCAGCCTCGGGCGATTCGTACTTCAGCTTCATCAGCTTCGCCGCGTCGATGACCGACCCGCCTCCCAGCGCAATAATCTGGTCGGCCTTGTAGAAATTAAGCGCCTCCACTCCCTGCTCGACGATCTTGCGATCCGGCTCCGCATCCGGAATGATCGAGACCCTGACCTGAGTCTCCGGCGGAATGCACCGCCGGACGATGTCCACGTGGCCCATCTGTTCCAACGACGGATTGGTAATGATGAGGGTGGAACGCGAGGTAAATTTGCGCAGGTTCTCCACTGCGTTCATGTTGAAGTAAATCTGGTTGGGAACGCGGAACCACATATGCGCCTCGGTCCTGCGCGCTACGCGCTTGATGTTGAGGTAGTGAAAGACATTGACGTTGTCCATGGTGCTGTTGCCGCCGCCGGTGCCGCAGCCGAACGAGAAGGTCGGCACCATGTCGTTGTAAACCCCGCCCAAGGCCCCAATGGAGCCCGGTGAGTTCACGATGATCCGTCCGGCGTTGATGACTTCGCTAAACTTCCGGATCACTTCCTCGTTGATCGAAAAGATGACGGCGGTATGTCCAAGCCCCCCGAAATGGTTCACATCCACGCAGGCCTTGAGCGCTTCGTCGACGGACTTCGCGCGATACACCGCCAGCACCGGAAACAGCTTCTCGGCCGACAGAGGATATTCGCGTCCTACACCTTGAATGGGCGCAAGCAGGAGTTTGGTTTTCGGCTTGACCTTGATCCCCACAAAGCGGGCTATATTGGTGGCATTCTGGCCGACGGCCATGGGCTGCATGTACCCGGTTGCCGGATCGATCACCGTGCGCCCCAGCAGCTCCGTCTCTTCCTGGCTGCAGATGTGGGCGCCCAGGTCCTCAAATTTCTTTAGCACCCGATCGTAAACCTGGTCGTCGATCACCACCGTCTGTTCGGACGCGCAAATCGTTCCATTGTCGAACGTCTTGGAGATGGTAATGTCCATGACTGCCATGTCCAGGTCGGCCGTTTTTTCCACATAAACTGGCGTATTACCCGCTCCCACGCCCAACGCAGGCTTGCCCGAGCTGTAGGCGGCCTTGACCGCGCCGGGGCCGCCGGTGGCGTCGATCAGGCCCACATCTTTGTGGTGCATCAGGTAAGCGTTGTCCTGCAGCGTGTGCGACTCCAGACAGGTAAACACGCCTTCGGGGGCGCCGTACTTCACCGCCGCCTCATACATGATCCTGACCGCTTCGGAGCAGCAGCGCCACGCGCTGGGATGGGGACTGAAAATGACCGCGTTCCGGGTCTTGATCGCCATGATGCACTTGAACAGGACCGTCGAAGTCGGGTTGGTAATCGGCGTAAGCGAGAAGATGACCCCGATCGGTTCCGCCACTTCCACCAGGCGTCGCTCGGGATATTCGCGAATCACGCCAACCGTACGTTTGTCCTTGACGTAGTTGTAAACGAATTCCGTGGCCACCATGTTCTTGAGGGCCTTGTCCTCCATAAGTCCGATCTTGGTTTCCTCAAACGCCAGGCGCGCCAGATACTGGGCCTGTTCCAGGCCGGCCACGACCATCGGTTTGACGATGCGATCGACGTCCTCCTGGCTGAATTGCGTGAAAACGGCGGCGGCCGCCCGGGCTTGGCTGACTAGCCCTTCCAGGTAGGCAATCCGTTCTTCACTGAGGGGTGCATCTTTTTCATTCATACTTCGGCCCTTCTTTCGCATTCCCCAAGTACCGCCGGTCGGAGTTCCCGTCTCGGGTGGCTCCGATGTCGATGCAGGCCGGCTAATTCGTCCGACTTAGAGGCCTGGGAGGCTTGGAGAAGCTACCGCTCATAGTATCCGTGGGGGGCGCGCCGCCTGACAGTGAGCGTCGTCACTGCAAGGTGTGAGACTTGGCCAATGGCTAACCGGGGAATGCCCTGCGGCGAAGCAATTGGAGCGGAGTGGCGGCGGGCGCCAGGTGGCGCCCGCCCAGGCAAACAAACGTGGTTATCTCGCGTTGCTGACGCGCGGTCAGTACGCCACGTACGGCGGCGTCCCTCCGGGAGCACCCATATTCTCGATAGCGGTGAACATGTTTCGCCCATAGAAGAAAGCCAGGCCCCAGTCAAAGCCGCCCGGGTTCGGCGCGCCCAACGTGCTGAAGGCGGTGTTGTTGCCGCCGTTGTTGCTGAACAGCGTACTCGCGTCCTCAATGGTGAAATTGAACATGACCGGAGAACTCATGTTCGTGCCCTGATTGCCGGCTGACAGGTTATCCGGCGAGATAGTTGGGCAATACCACGAGTCATTGGGCTTAGCGCACATCGGTATCCCGGTGGTCGCGCTGTCCAGGAAGAAGATTCCATTGGAGCCGCTATCGATGAAGCTTTGCGGGTAGGTAGTACCGTTGAAGGTGGTGGTGAGGTCAGCCTGGCTATCCACGCCATATACTTGCGCGGATCCAAGGGCGTTGTTGGCCTGCGTCCCGATACCGAAAATCAGCGAGCCCTGCACGTTGGCAGAACCTCCATTCGGAACCGCTGGCAGTTGAACCAGCACGCCATTGTTGTCGGAAGCAAAGAAAATCACCGGATTCGGGATCTGCTGCGCCAGTGGGAGCGTGGTCGGAACGCAGCCCGAAGAAGGGCAGCTAAAGTAAATGTAGGGAGGGCCCGAACTGGAGACACAGAATGGACCGCAATCCTGCTGGAACACGCCCACTCCAAGAATGCCATTCGCGCCAAGCCCACTCACGCTGTTGCCTTCGTTACCAGCTCCGCCGGGCGGACTCTGGTTGGAACAGAGGGCTGGCGGTGCGGGCGAAGTCGACGACGGAATCACTACCTGCACCGCCGCTGAGGATGCTTTCTCACCCGCCATTGTTATGTCGGCAGCCGATACCGGCCCCCAGATGTAGCCGTCCAGAAACACCAGGCACTCATCCAGCGGATTTCCGGTGGAGTCGGTGGCTTGAGGGAGCGGGATGGTCAGTTCACCGCCGCTGGCCGAGGACAACAGTCGCAGTCCGAAAGACCCGGTGTCTACCAACACATGGTCGATGTTTTGGCAGGTGTTGGTGCCGGGAACACAAACCGTCACCGTCACAAAGCCTTCATTGGCGGCGAAAAAGGTTTGCGGCTCGGGTCCTGAGTCAACAATGATCGGCAGCACGTTGTTCGCCGCTCCCGGATTCACCGTGACTATTGTCTTTCCCGACTTGCTCGTGTCTTGCGATGAAGTCGCGGTGATTGTCACCTGCGTCGGGGAAGACACGACCGGCGCCGTAAACAGTCCCGAGGATGAGATCGAGCCGGCACTCGCCGTCCAAGTTACGTCACTACTAAAATTTCCGGTTCCGGTCACCGTGGCCGAGCACTGACTCGTCTGGTTGGACTGAATTGTGGACGGCGAACAAGAATCAGTTACTGAGGTGATCGTCCCTGCCGGGTTGACCGTGATCGTCGTCGTTCCCGACTTCGAGGTGTCCTGGGTTGAGGTCGCCGTGATAGTGACCATCAGCGTCGCATTTCCGCCGGACGGAGCGGTGTACATGCCCGAGCTCGAGATCGTGCCGGTGCCGGTGCTGACCTTCCACGTGACCGCCGTACTGAAATTGCCAGTCCCCATCACCGTGGCCGAGCATTGGCTGGTTCCGCCATACGTAATCGTCATCGGCGAGCATGAGTCGGTCACCGAAGTAATCCTGGGCGTCGTTACGCCCCCGCTATTGCTCGAACCGCAGCCGACCGTCAGCACTAGGACCCCAACCACCAATAGCAATCCGATTGTTCGCACTTGATTGTCTCCTTAGCGGATGTCGCTGGCTTGAAGGGCGCTGGGCACGAGTTGTGGGATGTAGGCAACGCCATGAAAACTTCGCACGTGGCCGGTCTGCTGAAACACCAGGCCGGGAGTGTTAACGACAATGGGCGCGCGCCTCGGACGTGGATGTTCGGACGCAGCTTGTTGCTGCGACGCGGCCTCTTGGGCCTGCTGGTAGTACGGACCCAGGAGTTGCTGAAAATCGGGCGGGAACTGGCCTTCCCAAGCCACACCGAACACCACTCCGGCGGGTGAGACGTACTCCCGCACCACGGTTCCGCTGGTGGCAATCTCATGGACAACGTAGGTGTGTTCGTCCGTGCTGCGCAGGGTTCCCTTCATCCGCGCCTGGTCTGTCAGGACCGACGCAGCGTTGTCGCCCAGCGCCGCCCACGCCGGCATGGACGCGGCCGTCAGCAGAATGCATACGATCGAAGCGATGCCTGCGAAGCTGCTCCGCCATCTCAAGGATTTCATATTTCCGCCCTTCTCATACGGCGTGCTCATACAGCGCGGGAATACCGCGGCCATACTCTCCCTACTAAACTCCGATCCAAGGCCATTGTTTCGCTCACCCAGACGGATGTCCAGGACATGCGCGGTTATTTCCGACAATCCGCAAACTTTCCCCACGAACTGTAAGAAGGTTAGAATGTCACATTGGGTTGTGAGCTGCCATGTCTTTAACAAAAACTGAAGCGCTGGAGATGTACCGCTCCGATGACCTGATCGGCATCGGCATGGAAGCCGACGCGGTCCGCCGCCGGCTGCATCCCGAAGGCGTCGTCACCTACATCATCGACCGCAACATTAACTACACCAACTTCTGCACCGAGTATTGCACCTTCTGCGCCTTCTACCGCCCGCTCAAAGGCAAGATGGCGAAGGAGGGCTATCTCCTTGATTTCGATATCATTTACGACAAGGTGCGGGAGACGGTAGAGCTGGGCGGCACCGGCATTTTACTTCAAGGCGGGCTGCATCCCGACCTCAAGATCGACTGGTTCGAGGCCTTGCTCAGCGGCATCAAGCAGCGCTTTCCGCAGGTACATCTGCACTGCTTCTCGGCCTCGGAGATCATCTGCATTGCCGAGGTCAGCGGGCTCAGCATCGAGGAGACCATTCGCCGCCTGCGCGATTCCGGTCTGGACTCCATTCCCGGCGGCGGCGCCGAAATCCTAGATGACGAAGTGCGCTACAAGATTGCCCGCCTCAAGTGCTTGACCGGCGACTGGCTCAACGTGCACCGCACCGCCCACAAGCTCGGCATGAGGACCACGGCCACCATGATGTTCGGTGTCGGCGAGACTTACGAGCACCGCATCAACCATTTCCAGCATGTCTACGATTTGCAGGAAGAAACCGGTGGCTTCACCGCCTTCATTCCCTGGTCGTTTCAACCGCAGAACACCGCCCTCGGCGGACGCGGCTGGGACGAAGCTACGGCGGTCGAATATCTGAAGACGCTGGCCATCGCGCGGATCTTCCTCACGAACTTCAAGAACGTGCAATCCAGCTGGGTGACCCAGGGCCTGAAGGTCTGCCAGACTGGCCTGCGCTTCGGCGGCAACGACGTGGGCTCGGTAATGATCGAGGAGAACGTTGTGGCCGCGGCCGGCGTGCGCAATTGCACCACAGAAGAAGAGCTGCGCCGCATCATCCGCGACGCCGGCTTCCGTCCCGCGCAGCGCGACACTCTGTACACCAAGTTCTTTCTGAACTGACGAAGGCCGCTTTTTCGCTTTTCGCTTTTCGCTGGTCGCCCAACGTTGTCATCTCGACCGAGGGCTCAGCCCGAGCGGAGAGACCTGCTTTTCCAGCTATCAGCCATTAGCTAAAGCGGGTAGCGTCGGCCACCACCGCTAACCGCCAGCTTCTATCCACCATCCACCATCCACTAACCACTAACCACTGCTTTGTCATCTCGACCGAGGGCTCAGCCCGAGCGGAGAGACCTGCTTTTCCAGCTATCAGCCATTAGCTAAAGCGGTTCGCGCCCACTATTGCTAACCACCAGCTTCTATCCACTATCCACCATCCACTAACCACTGCTTTGTCATCCCGACCGAGGCCTTCAGCCCGAGTGGAGAGATCTGCGGTTCCCTTCTGGCTCGCCGCGCTGCCGGTCAGCCCGAAGGCACGACTTCACAGGCTGCGGAAAAACTCGGTTTGCGCTCGCTTCGTGTCAGGGCACGACTTCAGTCGTGCCGATAAGTCGTTTATTTAGTTTGTCCGGAGCCGGCTTTAGCCGGCGCCAGATCTTCCTTGCCGACTTTTCGCAGCTGTTCAGACATACCGCACACGTCCGGCTTAAATGGCCTTTGGCCCCTGGGATACACTCAGGAGTCTTTGGTGCCGCGCACTCTCCTCCCGCATCAAAAGCTGAAAATACCTTCCGGCTCAAAGCCATCGAAAGGCCTCCTCATGGAAACCATCGCCCAATACAAAGCTCGCATCCTCTCCTACATCGAAGGCAAGGACCCTCTCGAGGTCCAGCGCAAGACGCCGGAGCTGCTGGCGGACTTGGTCGTCTCCGTCCCGGAAAAGAAACTTCATGAGCGCCCCGTGCCCGACAAGTGGTCGGTGCGGGAATTACTGGCACACTTTGCTGACGCCGAGATCGTCAGCACCTGGCGCTACCGCCAGATGATCGAGCACGACGGCTGCCCGCTGCCCGGCTATGACCAGGAGCTGTGGCACAAGCTGGGCGAGTACTCATCGCGCCGGCCGGAGGAGTCAGTGATGTTGTTCCGCCTCCTGCGTGAGGCCAACTTGCGAATGTTCGCACAGCTCACTCCGGAACAGTGGCAGCGGCACGGGGTTCACGCCGAGCGCGGTCCGATGACCGTTCAAGACCTGGCGCGGCAAATTGCCGGTCACGATCTCAACCACCTCGAGCAGATTCAGAAGATCCTGGGAGAATAA
>Ga0265325_10002651_pt1 | contig 11991 bp, 9 predicted proteins | sample 41420metaG_FD_202090 | JGI IMG/M metagenome (GOLD analysis project Ga0265325, IMG submission 202090) | Rhizosphere microbial communities from Carex aquatilis grown in University of Washington, Seatle, WA, United States - 4-14-20 metaG | ecosystem: Host-associated > Plants > Roots > Rhizosphere >...
TTTATCCGGTACGCGCGACCAAACGTAGCTTCCGACGATGATGCCTGGCACTGAACCAACCAAGAGCGAAATCAATAGCAGCCCGTCGATCGATCCAAGGAACCAGTGCCCGATACCCGCAATCAGCGTAAGGGGAACCGTGTGCGCGATGTCTGAGCCAACAAGCTTCCCCGCAGGCATTTTGGGATAAAGAATGAGCAGAAACGTCACACCGATCGCACCGGCACCAACCGAGGAAAGCGAAACGAGAACGCCCAGTACCGCGCCCGACAGAATTGTAAAGAGCGTTCGCGCTCGCGAATCGAGATTGCCTGCTACGGTGGCGAACGTGTCCAATATCCATTTGCGGAATACGATCGATATCGCAGTAGAGATCAGCGCAACACCGAGAATCGTCGTCAAGGCATGATTGCTGCCATCCATCTGCCGTTGATAGCGAGACAGTACCACGAGCGTTAGAGCCGTAGCGGGAACACTGCCGGCCGCAAGCTTTCCGACGATGGGCCAGTCGACCGTCCCACTGAAACCGTGCACAGCGGTGCCCACGCTCTTGGTGATGCAGGCATAGAGCAGGTCTGTGCCGACGGCGGTCGTTGCGCGAATGCCCAAAAGTAGCACAAGGAGGGGAGTCATTAATGACCCACCTCCTACACCGGTTAACCCAACCAGGAGCCCCACGACGAACCCCGACAGCGAGTACAAGGGGTGAATGGAGTGCAAGATTTGCATGTCGCTCTGCCTTATATCCCCTTAGTGCTGGCGGAGGATTCCTCAGAACTCCTTCGCAGAAGAACTAAATTAACTGCTGGTGCGCGCAGAGAGCGTCGGCGTCTCGGGGTCCTGGGGTGTGAGCCAGGGAAGGGGCCCGTAACAGGCCGACTGCTCTCTGGGCGCGTTGCATTCCGCGGACCTACCACGTCGGCGGAATCTCGCAGAATTCATGTGGGAGCTCAGAAACGCCCTCGACATTTGCAATTTCTCACTTTGCCTCCGGATTTTTAAATGCGTGCGGCCCATGCTTCAATGCGTATTCCGCCGCTTCACGGCCCACTTGCTGGGCTCGGCCGTTCGAGAATGAAAAGTGGATGCCCCCGTAGATTCGGCTTAGGCCATTCTCCTCGGCGATTTGGCTCAGGTTCGCAACAGTTCTGGCATTCTCACCTGGGGTCGTCGTGTGAATTGTCAATGAGTCTGCGTCGCCATAGAACTTTTTCAGAATATCGACGCTGGCCGCCACGGTGGCGCTATGGCCGCTGAGGTATTCCGGGTGCGGAGGAGTTACCAGCAGAGGCGTCCATGCCGAGTAGTTATTCGTGACCGTCCCATCCGGGTTCGCATTTAGAGCGGTAACGGGACGCCAGAATTTGTAGGTGTATTTTGCCTCGGAAATGGCGATTCGTGCGTCGGCAACAGCGATGTCGACCAGCGCAAATACGAGCGCATTCGTTTCCAGCGACGTTCCGTGCTTCTCGGCAAGAATCCGGGCAGCCTCATTCGCCGGCAACTCCGCGTCTTGCGTATAGAACCTGGCAATGTGCGTTTGATCTGCCGTGCGAGTAGTGCTGGTCGCGGAGCCAATATCTTTCACTTCTGCCGAAGCCTTGTTGTACGCCGGGCTGCCTACCGCCGGAGGAGCTGGGGGACGGAGTTGACTCGCCGATTTCAGAACGAAGGGTGTTACGGTTCCCCACTGCGAGTTGATCCCGGGCGCGAATCCCGTAGGGGTTGGACGCCACTGCCCTACACCGGTCACTCCAGTGGCGGGGTAGGAAACATCGGGACTAGAGCAGTCGTTGGATCGGAGAGCAGTGATATCGAGCGCGGCAGCCGCGCCAACGGCTTGCCCGTTCGATTTCTCAGCTCCGTTGGGAATGGAAGCCAGGCTGCTCGCAAGATTTGCATCGAGGTCTGACTGCTGGGCCGGGAAAAAGTGAACCAATACATCGTGCGCAGCCTGCGCAGCGGCTGCCTCTGGAGAGGCTGGACCGGCCGCGGGCTTGTTGTAATGATACGGTGAACCGAAATGCTCGATGGCGTTCACAGCATCGTACACGGCGATCGCTTCGATTGCATCCACGCGCGATCCAAGATTGCTGTTCAATTTGCCGGTCTTGGTGGCGTTCACCGTGACCAGGTTCCACTTGGTAACTTCGTCAGCGGATGCCGGGGCGGCGAATTGCGATACCGATGCAACTGCCGATAGAGCGAGTACGAGACTCCACTTCGAACGTGACAAGTAACGCATCATGTTTCTCCTTTTCATCCTGCGCATGTTGAAAATGTCGTAACTGTCCTAAAGAAACCCAATCGCCCGTCCGGCAAAACCGACTGCAAGCCAGAGTACCAGAGACAGTGCCGCTGCTGATTTTGCCCAAACCGAAGAAACTGTCCCCCTTGCCGATACGACCGCATTGCGGTGCAGCGTAAAATGGAACAATAGCGCGACAAGAAGGATCGCCATCTTGGCCCTGAAAGCGGTGTTGTAATAGCACTTCATGGATTCGGCCGAAAGAATGACGATTCCCGATACAACAATCACCGCAAAACTCCCCCAAAAAATTGGCGATAGTTCCTGATGGAGCCCCGAGGCAGACTGCCGTTTGAGGCCAATGCCGAAAAGACGCAGATCTACAAGCAGGATTGTTCCGCCGAAAAGCGCGAGCGCGAGGAGATGCACCATCTCCACAATCGCCACTCCATACGTGGAGTGCTGCATGGCGCGCCCCACGGCTGTGTGCCCAAGCCACTGAAAGACAGAAAGAGCTGTCATCACCATGCTTTCATGACTGATGCTATTTGAAATAGGCAATGGCCCGCCCCGATACAATGATCGCGCTCCATAGCGCCAGCGAAATGACTCCGGCCAGCTTCGCTTTATTCGGCGTAGCTGCGGACTCACCCCATGTGGCAACTCTACGATAAATAGTTGAATGGAAAATTAGCGGGTTCAGTCCAGCCAGAAGAAGAAGCACTAACTTTATCCGGAACGCCGGATTGCCATAGCACTGCTCGGCTTTCGACCAGAAAAGAAGAAAGCCGCTAACGAACATAATCACAAAGCCGCACCAGGTCAGCGGCAAGACTTGGCTAACGACTTCCGAGACTTCCTCGCGTTTCAATACAACGCCAAGCAGCCGCAGGTCTACAATGGACACAGTTCCCACCAGCAGTGTGATCCCCAGGACGTGAATCGACTCGATGATTGGGTAAGCCGACGGCGATTCGCGAATCGCCGTTCCCACTGACGTTCCGTAAAGCCATTGGCACAGATGTAAGAGATTCATCGATGTGCTCGCCTCCGAGCCCGTTTCAGATTCCTGGAAACTATTCCCCAGCGCGTTAACGTGTAGCCTCGTTGTTCATCGAAGAGGGAGTCGGAGACAGCACGTTCTGAGTCCGTCTGCCGAATCCGCGGGTTCCGTCCGTGGTTCCAAGACCCGGCCCCAGGTGGCTACGGTCGACGTTGTTTTCATCGCAGGCCTCCTCGTCCACTTCGAGGTACGACTGCAGCTTGAGCCTTCGCGTGATCTTTAATGGTTTTGTGTAGTACTTGGGGTCGTCAATCGTGAGTTCGAGCAGCAAGGTGTCAGCGTCTGGCCGCGACCATCGCTCGATCAGATGGGTGGCTTCGCTGTGCGGGTGCCCGACATTGTCAGCCCAGACCCGCTCGCCCTTCAGCCCAACCACATCCACGACAAGCGTGTCTCCGTCCCAGTTGCCGACAGCGTCGCCAAAGAAAGAAGGTTCGGGGTCGTTGGGGTGTTGGCTGCCCAGCCGAATGACGCGCCGCGAAGCATCGCGCTCATAGAGAAAAGCCACGCGGTTCGCGTTCTGGACAATCTCAAACGGGCGCCCGTCCACATCCGCTCGCGGCTGGCCAATGATGATGCAGAGAGATTGCGGATCGACCGCCTGCGTCAAATTGAACTGATAGGCGGCTGCACCGGCCGGAGTATAGGGCAACTCCTTCCCCGGCAGGTCTTTGTTGATGTTTGCGCCGCGCCCGTCCCAGATCCCTGACAGGTCCGGCTTGCCGTCTGGCGTCCGCGGCGTAGGACGGGGAGGCCCAGCAGGCTTTGACTCGCGCTTCCCATCTCTCGCTGCTCTTGCATCGGCGCTGTCCGCTTGCTGGTCTCGATTGGGAAGTGGCGGCTGAGCGCAATTGGAAACTTGAGCAAGAAATAGCACGGCGAAAGATGCCGCCGCAGCAACCGTAAAACTGACTCGGAACTTTCTCACGTGTAAATCTCCTCGATCTTCGCGAAGTTGATTCGACTACTGATCCTTGCTCGCATATCCGGAATTGGAATCGTCACCAGGTGCCCCTGCTCCGCCCAGAACTCTCCGCCCGTCAGCCAGCGTCACAAGCCTCGTGCCCACCAGATGCGAACCATCCTTGGCGGCGAAGCCCTCGACATTGACGTGGTCTCCCACTTTGAGTGAATCGTGCTTCCAACCATTGCGGAGCAGTTGTCCCGGATTTCCGCCCTCGAAGCCCCAGTTCACAACATTCCCTTTGTCGTCGGTCACGTCGATATAGAAGTAGACGTGTGGATTCGTCCACTCGATCTTGGTGACGACGCCCTTCAGAGATAGTGGCTTGTTCACGTCGAACTCCGCAGCGAAGGAATGGTGCGCGAATGCCGGGAGTGTGAACGTCAATCCAACGATGGCGAGAATAACTGCATATTTCGATTTCATATTCGATTTCTCCTTGGCTTGGCAATGAGTGCCAGTAGCTGTTTGCGCGCTCTTCCGGCGCCGGTTATAGAAAGCCGGCGCCGAAGACAGGCGCATTTTCTTAGTCGACAGTTCCGTTAGTCATTTCCGTTGCTGCCGGCATTCGCCTGCCGGGGAGGAGGCGCGACGATCTTTGTCAACGTGCCGCCTTCCTGCTCGTAGGTTTGAGCGCCGATTGCTCCGGCCACCCTGAAGCCGTTTTTCGCAAGGATGTCCGCCGCTCGTCCCCCGCGGGCGGCATGGTTCGACACGGCTACAATCGTGCGATCCCGGGGAATCCATGCCAGGCTCTTCTCGAGTTGGTTGATCTGAATGCTCAGGTAGACGGGAAAGCCGCCGATGTCCTTCACTTCGTCCGGCCTGCGCACATCGATAATCAAGAGTTGATCCGGCTTTGCGAGCAGGGCATCGAATTCCGCTCGTGTGAGCACCTTGGCCTGGGATTTAGGAGCATGCGAACCAGTGCCCCCCTGCTGGCCAAACGCGACCGTCGTTGCAAGAAGCGCCATCAATATCAGTCTCTTCATTTATGGTTTCCTCTCCTTTTGGATTTCCTGCTAGAAATAAAACTTCAGTGCTAACTGGTTTTCCCGTGGAGTTCCGGCCGAAGTGATCTGCCCAAATCCGGAACTGCCCAACTGCGCATTCGGGGCAGCCAGGGGTGGTGTGTTCGTAAAGTTGAACGATTCGACGCGAAGCTGAGCGCTGAACCGTTCGGTGAGCTGGAACGACTTGTGCGCAGCGAGGTCCAGGTTGAACAAGCCCGGCGCGCGAAGAATGTTCCGTCCCGCATCGCCGAAGGTGCCCGGTGCGTTTATGGCGAATGCCGATGTATTGAACCATTCATTCACGGTGGGATTCGCAAGGTGCCAGTTGCCGATTACATTGGGCCGGTCATATGCCGTGCCGGTGTTCGAGGGATCCGTGCTATCGGTCAGGTTCACTGGGAAGCCGGAACTGACCGTCACAATGGGGTCGATACTCCATCCGCCGAGGACAGCATTCGCGAAACTATTCCAGTGATCGCCGAATTTCTTGCCTCTTCCGAAGGGCAATTCGTAAATCACGCTGCCCACGAAATGGTGAGTCAGGTCCTGCGCGGCGACCGAATAGTCCGCGTTCCAGTTGGCGAAATTCTGAACGCCCGTAGCGTCACCCAGCGCCATGGTTTTCGAGTACGCATAGGAGGCGATGAACGACACGCCGTTGGAGTAGCGCTTCTCGATCTTGGTCTGGAGTGCGTTGTAACGGCTGTAACCGTCCTTCTGAATCCGCACGATGTTCGCCAGTGTGATTGGGTTGGCACTGCCCGGCACCAAAGCCGATGTATATATCCGGCGGGAATTCAAGCTGCCGATCGGATTCGCTGTGGGTGGCGCCGGATTGCCGTCAATAGACCACCAGTTGTGGTCGAAATTGTTGGCCTCATACCCGACCTCCAGCACGATGCCGCCCGGCAGTTCCCGCTGAATGTTCAAGTTCCACTGGTAATCGGTCGGTATAAGATCGCGTTGGTCGTAGGAAATCAGCTGCACATTAGTCGCGTTCGCAACCGATAGCGCGCCGGCTGGGAATCCGTTCTGCAGGAAGACGGAAGGCTTCGTCTTGCTGGTCGGCGACAGATTAACCACCACGCTGAAAGGTGGATTTTTTTCCATCGACGACATACCGCCGATCGTAATGAAGTTCGAATAGAAAATTCCGTACCCGCCTCGCAGCACCGTCTTGCTGTTGAGGCTGTAGGCGAATCCGAATCTGGGAGCAAACTGATGGTAGTTGACGTTTTGCAGCGCCCGCGACGCAACGTCATTTCCGTTTGTGCCAGCAAAAACCAGCTGCGGCGCCGGAGCTGTGATGTAAGGGTCGGCATTCATCTCACAATTCGCGATCGCGTTGTGCGTATCGACCGCTGGCGGCGTTAGCTCATAGCGCAGGCCGAGATTCAGTGTGAGCCGGCGGTTCACTTTCCAGTCGTCCTGGACAAAGAAGTGAGTCTCGGGAACGCGAAAGTTCAGTTTCGAATACGTCGAGAGACTGGACGCCGACGCATATCCAAGCAGGAAGTCCGCGAACCCGTAATTGTTGGCCGAGTTCGTATACTGGCCGTTGTGGCTGGTGTATTCGCCGTTGAAGGTGTAGGTTCCGCTGCTCGTTTGCGAACTGTCAAAGTTGGTCTCGAGCCAGTAGGCCTGCACGCCAAACTTGATGCTGTGAGGTCCCTTCGTCCAGGTCAGGTCGCCCGACAACTGCCGGTTCTGAGAAGCGTCCTGGTTGGGCACGTTCGAGATGCCCAGGGCCGGCAGGTTCGTAATCGTGAGACCCGAGAAGCCGGGGTTTGTGGAGGTTACTCCCGGAATACCAATTCCGCCGAGCGGCTGAGCAGGAAAGGAGTTAATCCAATTCAGATAATTCCACCCTGCATGAATAGAACTGACGAGTGTTGGAGACCAGACGCGGTTGTAACTCAGCACGAAGCTTTTGCTGACAGTCGTCTGTGCACCGGTTTCGCCCGTGGGGCCAGACGAATAGTAGCCCTCTCCCGAGGCTGGAGGCAGTAAAGAAACGACGCCATTATCCGAGTCCTGCGAGCTGTACCGAAAATAGAGATTCTGCTTGTCGCTTAGAACCTGGTCCACGCGAAAGTCCCAGCGGCGCGGGTCCTGATTCTCGGGACTGACGTATACATAATTGGCGGTTGCTGCGGATGTTTGCGCATGCGGCAAAAGGTTCAGGATCTTCAGTGCAATGGGATCGATGCGGCTCGCAGGGATTGTGTATTGGCCGTTTACGATTGGGAACGCAAGCCCCGTATTTGGGTCGTAGATGGGAGTCGCGAATGCGCCTTGCCGCTGAAGGTCGGTAGGAAGCGTGCTTGTGGTTGTGACGCTTTGCCTGATTCTGCCGATTTCAAAATCACCGAATAAAAAGGTCTTGTTGTGAACGATCGGGCCGCCAATCGCACCACCAAACTGATTTCTTCCGAAAGCTGGCTTGGGGGCACTTGCTGGCGTGAAATAGTTTTCGGCATCCAGCGCGGCATTGCGAACGAATTCATAGCCAACGCCATGAAATTGATTGGTGCCCGACTTGATCGCAGCAGTGATGACCCCGGACGAGGAGCGTCCGTACTCCGCCGAGTATCCGTTGGTAACAACCTTGAATTCCTGAATGGCGTCAATCGACGGCTCGACAATGTCTTTCTGCCCTGAATGGGATGTCGAAATCTGCTGGTTGTTGTTATCCTGGCCATCGAGTAGAAACGCCACCTGCCCACCCGCCTGGCCTCCGATGCTGATGCCCACGCCATTACTGATCACAGGTACTGTTCCGGAGGAAAGAGTGGCGAGCTGAAGATAATCGCGCCCGTTGAGGGGCAGCTCCGTTATCTGCTGATTCGTGATCAGCGTGCCTACGGTCGAATCTTCGGTTTGCAACAACGGGGTCACGGCCTCGACAGTTACAGTCTGCGATACTTGCCCTACTTCTAGAACTGCGTCCACCTGCCGAACGTCGCCGATACTGAGCACCAAACCGCGCTGATCGAAACGCTTGAATCCAGAGGCCTCTACAACAACTTCGTATTCTCCGATTCGTAGCGGGGGCGTTCGGTACTCGCCGTGTTCATTCGTATGGACCTCGGTTGCGGAGTTCGTGGCTACGTGGACTAACGTGACCTTTGCATCTGCAACGGCCGCGTGGCTGGCGTCGAGAACCGTGCCCGCAACGATTGCAGCGTCAACCTCCTGACCGAACGTTCTCGTGGCTGCCAGAGAAAACAGGGAACTCAGTAGGAGTCCCACAAAAAGCTTACGGATTGACATGTATCTCTCCTGGTAGTGATTTGGCCGAGGCCTCCAGGAGACTGGTTGGCGGCGATCTTTTCTTCTTACCTCCCACAGGGTGGGTAGGTTTATTGCGCCTGCGTTTGCTACGTGGAATTCCGGCGGATTCGCTCGGTCTTGCTCACTTCCACAAGGCGCCCGTCATGAATTGTGAGAACGACGGAACCGTATCGAATTCCCCGGATGGCGACGGCCAATTCCTTAAGCAGGTCACGTTCGCTCTCCGAGAATTCCAGGCTCCAATTCTGTGTGTCGGTGCTGCTCATTCACCCCGGCTCCTTGTATGCTCGGCACAAAAACAAAAAACCCACCGGCCAGCGTTTCTGGCGGTGGGTCATCACAACTCGCAGCTAGTATTCAGCGCTTAAACGGCTCTGACTAGCCTCCCAATGCCAGAAGACACCCCGAATGAGCCGAGACAACAATTCTTCGATTCAATCTTCTGGTTGAGGAATCTCACAAGCGGCACCTTACAGGATCATCTTTTTCGTGTCAACACAAAAAACGAGTGGATACCGATAAGATTTGGGGCAAGAGTTTTCCGATCCTTGCTACTCTGGCCCTCAGATCGCCAAAATCTTGTTTCCTTGGCATCGCCATCGCGAAAGGCTCATTTCGTTAGGAATCCTTTAACGAAAGAATAACGCACTTTTCTTTCGTTATCTAGCGGAAGGCTTTTCGACTCGACGAAAGGTCACTCTGAGTTCTGAAATCCCCTTATCAATCGGTAAAGCTATTGGCAACGACATACCCAAGCGCGGAATAACCAGCTAGCCTCTTCTTGTACATCCGAGCGAGTATGGGTACGAGCACATCCGAATAGTCGTATACAAGCACTTCCTTTTTGTTCTCGTGAAGACGATGTAGTCGGCCTACGTATTGCTGGAGTGTTCCTCTCCACGAAATCGGCATCGCAAGAAACAATGTGTCAAGGCGAGCATCATCGAAACCTTCACCAAGATAGCTTCCCGTCGCCAGAATCATACGTGGCTCGTGAGTGGAAACAAGTGCGAGGGATTCAGTTACTTGCTTTCTTTGTTTCGCGCCCATACCGCCCTTCAAAACAAAGACGTGCTGGCAAATACCGCGTAGGCGTCCAGCAAGATAGTCCAGATGTTCCTTCCTACTCGTCAAAACAAGGGGGGAACGCCCGTTAGACAAAGCTTGCCGCAAATCTTGGACGATCAGATCGTTTCTCTCATGGTCCGTGACTAACGCGCCGTAAATGTCCTGGATTGTGGTTTCGTTCTCTGAACGATTCCAGCCAAAATTGGTGAATCGCGGTATGACCTTGTGTTCGAGTGGCGAAGACTGAGCCGCTTTCTTGGGGCTAAGATGAAAGCGAATAGGTCCGCATTGCATGGAAATGATGGGATGGTGCCCGTTCTTCCGGGTCGGCGTGGCAGTCAGTCCGAGGACATACTTTGCTCTGACCTCGCGAAGCACACGCTCGAATGTGAACGCTGCGAGATGGTGGCATTCGTCAACAATGACGTGGCCGTATTCGGCCACAAAATCTTGAACCGAACCTTTGCGCTGTAAGCTTTGGATCACAGCGACATCGACAATGCCTGTCCTCTTGCTCTTTCCTCCTCCGACTTGCCCAATATTGGCAATTGGCAATTCTAAGAAGGCTGCCAATCGTTCGCGCCACTGGTCCATCAATTGACGGCGATGCACGAGAATCAGCGCACTGACACCTCTCTGAGCAATAAGGCACGCTCCGATCACAGTCTTTCCAAAGGCGGTAGGCGCGGACAGTATCCCCTGGTCATGCGCGAGTAATTTCTTCACCGCGTCCCGTTGTTCGATGCGCAGTTCTGCGTGAAAGGAAACATCAATATGTCGTCCAGTGGTTCGTTCATCTTGAATCTCGGTTCTGACACCATACTCATTCAATAAGTTGACGACTTCCTCTAAGCATCCTCTCGGAAGGCCGATGTGTTCGGAGAAGCTCTCGCTGCAAGATATGACACGCGGTTTGCCATAGGTCGAGAGCCGCATAGCCTGGGCTTTGTAGAATTCAGGATTCTGAAAAGCGGCAATACGAATTAGGCGGTCCTGCATGGAGGACGGGAGGCCCTTTTTTTCCACATAAACCAGGTTGCTGGTGATCAACCGAGTAGTCGTTGGCAACGAGTCTGTGATTCTTGTTTCATTCCTGCTCCGTGACGGTCGCCACAACCACGGCGGCTCGCCGTCGCTTTCTTCGGGCAGGTTAAGGTGCACTCCTAATGTGTTCCCTTCGGGTGCGATTTCGTGGATCAACTTGGCTAACGTGTCGGTCCGAAGCTTCTGGACTGACTCTAGGAATTTCCACTGATCCGAGTACGGTTCGAAAAGCTCATTCAAGAACACGCTGTTGCCTTGTTCTCTAGGACCTTTTTGCAATGGCAATGCAATCAGATTCCCGAAGCCGCCCTTGGGCATAGTGTCCTGACTTGGGAACAGACGGTCGTATGAGTCGAGGCCAATTTCATGTCTCTTTTCCATAGTCCGTGTCAGCAGTGCACAGCCAAGCCTTCTGGCATCGGCAGCAGATATTGGGCGATCGAAGAACATCCAGATATGCGCGCCGTTTCCCGAACGTGATCGCTCGATAGCCGGTGTCACCAGGAAGCGTCGGCACGTCTCAAGAAACGCAGCGGCATCGGCCATCCACGATTTCTTATCGAAATCGACCGCAAGAAGCCAGCACGTTTCATCCGGCAGGAGTGGGTAGATACCTATTGTCTGCTTCCCGGTGAGATGTTTTCGAATTACGTCATCCGTCAGTGGCAGAAGCATACGCGTCTTGCGGGCAATCCGTTTGCGTTCCTCCGGGTTTGCCGCGTGAATGGCACGCCAATCCATAACTCCGGCTGGCGAATATCCCGATTTCCCTCCCCTCCCTTCCCATCGGACGGCATAGATGTCCTCTCGCCCGCGAAAGAGGTTCTGAAACAAGGCGATCTTCTCTTCTGCTGTGGAAGGGCCGCCGATGACCTTGGTTGAATCTTCGGGTGCCGGATTGGGGTGCTGAGTAGTTCGGTCTTTGGCTAAAGCCGGGATGCCGAGCATTGCACGGAGACGTGAATTCTCTTCACGAAGTCGTTCGCACTCCTCCTGAGTAGACCGCAATCGATCTTGAAGGTGTTCCTGACCCGGCGTGTGATCGTTGGATGGCATCGCACTCAGGGCAAGATTCTATTCGAGGAGCAGTCCGAATTGATAATGCAACTGGCGTCCTGAAGCGTGGACGAGATGTGCGCGAAAAAACGGCGTGCCCATAACTTGGGTCCAACTTGGGTCCAAACGCTGCCAAATCAGGTCCAAAACCGTGTACCATGACGTAGAACAAAGCTAGACGGACCAACAAGACAGATTTTTTGCAACTGCCTTGGGCGCAGGAGGTCTGGAGTTCAAATCT
>Ga0265325_10002653_pt1 | contig 11989 bp, 11 predicted proteins | sample 41420metaG_FD_202090 | JGI IMG/M metagenome (GOLD analysis project Ga0265325, IMG submission 202090) | Rhizosphere microbial communities from Carex aquatilis grown in University of Washington, Seatle, WA, United States - 4-14-20 metaG | ecosystem: Host-associated > Plants > Roots > Rhizosphere...
GCCTCACCGAGCGCTTCTACCGCGTCGACCGCGGCCGGTCGCGTGATACCGGCGGCACCGGCCTTGGCCTGGCCATCGTCAAGCACGCGTTGAACCGCCATCAGGCGCGGCTGGAGATCGCCAGCACGCCGGGCATGGGCAGCCGCTTTGCGGCCAAGTTTCCCGCCAGCCGGGTCGTCGGCGTTTGAGCGGCGGCGGTACCCATCGGCAGTGAGTTGCTATTCGTCGCGAGAAGAGGCAATATGCCGCCTGCGATCTTCAAGAAGTGTTGTTGTTGTTCGGTCCAGTACCCGCTCCCGCGGATTTCTTGCCCTCATCACTCCGCCGTCTTGACCGTCGCGTGCCCCGGGTCTGCCCCGATTTCAACAATTCCAGGACATTCAAGACATGGCTACAGGTACCGTTAAGTGGTTCAACGATTCGAAGGGTTTCGGCTTCATCACTCCGGAAAACGGCGGTGACGATCTGTTCGCCCATTTTTCCGCCATCCAGGGTCAAGGGTTCAAGACTCTGAAAGAAGGCCAGCGCGTGACTTTCGACGTCACCACCGGCCCCAAGGGTCAGCAAGCTTCGAATATCCGCCCCGTCGACTGATCGGCCGGATCGGCCTCGCCGCACTGTCTGGCTCGGCCGCTATGGCGACCGTGGCCGGTTCGGTGCGGCGGCCTGCTGTCTGCGTGATTCGATGTAAGCCTGCCACTCCGGCATGATGAGATCGAGTGCCCCGAGCAAGCGGGGCAGCTGGTCCCTTGCCCGCTCCATCGTTTCACTGGTGCAGCACTTCTCAATTTCAGCGACGATGTCGCGCAGCTTGGTCGCGCCCCCACCCCCCGCCAGGCTGCGGATGGTTTGCGCTTCCCGCAAGGCCCGCTCGGGCTGAGCTTCGCTGATTGCTGCAGCCAGACGGTGGCATGCGGCCGGCAGGTCCAGGCGCAGTCCCTCGAGCATGATGACGACCATCTCGGGGTCGCCGCCGACATCTTCGAGCACGCGATCGAGTGCGAACAGGGGCTCTTGGCCCGCCTGTCCTGCAAGCAATGCTGGTTTGATGGCGAAGATGGCGGTGAACCAGAACCTTGATCCTCTGCCCACTTCGCTGTCCAAGCCGATCTGGCCGTTCATCGCCTCGACCAGTTGCCTGGCGATGGCCAAACCCAGGCCAGTACCGCCGAAACGCCGGGTGGACGAGGCATCGACCTGAGCGAACGGCGAAAACAAGGCTGATTGTTTGTCGGCAGGGATGCCGATGCCGGTGTCGGCGACTTCAAAGCGTATGGTCGCGCGATCGATCGAGCGTTCCAGGCAGCGGATGTCGAGACTCACCGAGCCATGGTGGGTGAACTTGATGGCGTTACCAATCAGATTGACTAACACTTGGCGCAGGTGGCGGCTATCGCCGACGACGCGCGGCGGCAGGTCGGCTTCTCGCTGGCAGACGAATGTCAGGTCCTTGCCGCGTACGCCGGCGGCGAGCATGCCCTCGATGCCGGCGATCTCCGCCAGCAGATCGAATTCGCTGGCCTCGAACGACATCTGGCCGGATTCGATACGCGAATAGTCGAGGATGTCGGCGATCACGGCCAGCAGGGATTCAGCACTTTCCTTGATGATGCCGACGAACTCGCGCTGCTCGTCGTCCAGGCGCGTATCGGCGAGCAAATCGGTCATGCCGATGACGCCGTTCATCGGCGTGCGCATTTCGTGACTCATGTTGGCCAGGAACTCGCTTTTCGCCCGCGTCGCGGTCTCGGCGGTTTCGCGGGCCTGATTGAGGTCGGTGACCAGGTTCATCTTTTCATAGGCCAGGCGCAAGGACGTATCCAGGGTGTTGTGCATGACCCGGGCGCTGCGCAGCATGCCGACGAGAAACAGGATCGCCATGACGCCAAAACTCCAGTCCAGTGGCGTCTGCGCTTGCAGGAACATCACCACCGCGACGGCACTGGCGATCGGCACGGCGAACACCTGAAAGGCAATTGCCACCGGCGACAGCAAGGGCAAGGAACCTGCGACCATGCCCATCATGACGAAGCCGGTGAACAGCTGCTCGACGGAGGTTCCGCCGGCCATGAACATCAGGGCACCGGCACTCCAGACCAGTCCGGCGATGGCGGCGCCGACGACATAGCGGCGACACCAGAAGGCAGCCGCTTCGGCGGTCGGGTTAGCCAGGCGATAACGACGAGCCAGGACGAGACGCCCGCCGGCAGTGGCAATGACCATTGCCAACCATGTCCGCAGCGCAAATACGGTCTGGCTCGACAGCACCCAGGCGACCAGGCCGGCATTGACTATGGCGATTGCCTGGCTGAGGACCGCGTTGTCGTAGAGAAGCGCGGTCTTGCGCCCGAGTACCGCCGTGTCGACGCTGGAGGCAGCCATCAGCTCGTTGCCGTTGTCCTCCGCTTCTCGGTCAGCCGCCCGGACCGCCGAGCATTTCGTTGGGGTTTTGCTTGCACAATTGCTTTCCGGGCGGTGGGTACAGGGACCATTGCCTGGCGCAAAGTGAACGCTTGATCGATTCGCGGCAGAACGTCCCTGCGAACCCAGCCGCGCACTCGCGCGCAGTCCGGTTCTGGTAAATCTCGTCGATTGTCTGCGGCGCCGGTGCCGGCTGCGCCACCTGCGGCGGCGCAGCGGTGTAAGAAGACGAATCCGCCGGGGACGGGCCCTTGCGCTCGCCAGCATCCTTCGCCGCCTTGCGTTTGGCCGTTGGCGAACTGGCGGCTGGTTTGGCAGTCGCAGTCTTGGCCGCCGTTGCGGGCGGGGGCGGCTCGGCCACTGGTGGCGCCGCAACAGGCGGGGTTGGTGGCGGTACCACTTCGGCCGGAGCCGATGGTGGCGGCACCACTTCCACCGGAGCTGGCGGGGGCGGCGGTTCTGCCGCCGGGGCGGTTGCCACCGCTGCCGCAGTCGAGGGTGGCGGCGCTGACTCGTTCTTACCCGACAGCGCGTACCAGGCCAGGCCGCCAACGGCTGCGGCAACCACGACGAAGCCGACAACCAGAAGCAATCCGGAGCGGCCGGGCGACGCGTCCGGTTCGGCCATTTCCGCCGTCGCTGGCTGGGTGATGGGCTGGGGCGGAACCGTGGCGGGCGCCGGCGGCTTGACTATGGGCGGCGGTGCTTTGACTACGGGCGCTGGCGGCACAATTGGCGCTGGCGATGGTGGCTCGGCCGCCGCAGGCGCAGCGACGGGCGCCGGTGGTGGCGGAACTATCTCGGCCGGGGGCGGTGGTGGCGACGGGTTCGTCAGCACGACCGGCTCGTCCAGGATGACATGAAGGACCTCGGGCGCCGGCGGTGTGGCAGCCACTGGCGGTGGCGCCGGACGCCTCAGCGGCGTGCCGCATTGCTTGCAGAACTTTGCCGTTTCGACGTTCTCAGTCGAGCAGGAATCGCACTTCATGACGGGCTCTCCCGGATGGTCGCAACTGCCGGCAATTCTAGCAGTATGGAATGTTGGGCCCCGTAATTAGTACCGGCCGCCGGCGCGTCGGATGCACGCGACTTTGCCCGCCCATTGCGGCACCATGCACTCCAGACAAGAAGAAAGGACCGTGTATGTATCGAGGACGCAAGATGATGCTGGCACTGCTGATCGGCGCCGCCAGCTTTACCGCCACCAGCGCATTTGCTGATCGCGACTATCACCGCGACTGGGATCGCCCCCATCACAGCTATCACAACGGCGCCGCGGTGGCCGCAGGTCTGGTGCTCGGCTCGGCCCTGCTCTGGGCCGCCACACGGCCGGCGCCGGCCGTCTATGAAGCGCCGCTGGTCGTCGCGCCGCCGCCGGCCATGCCGCCGCATGCCGAGTACTGGTACTACTGCCGGCCGGCCGGCGCCTACTACCCCTATGTCGGTAGTTGCCCGACGCCGTGGGAAGCGGTTCCCGCCCACAGCTACTGATCAGGTCGGTCGGAACAGGTGGGCGTAGGATCGGCTCACCGCCAGCGGTGAGCCGCCGCTGCGCAAATCCAGCCAAAGTCGCCCCATCAGATCGCGGCGAACCTCGCGGATGGCGGCGACGCGCACGATGGTGCCGCGATGGATCCGCCAGAAAGCCTGCGGATCGAGTTCGCCTTCGAGTTCCTTGAGCGGCGTCCGCAACAGCCACTGACGGTCGGCGATATGAACGGCCGTGTACTTGTCGGCCGCTTCGAAACGATCGACTTCAGCCACGTCGATCAACTGCATGCTGTCACCGTTGCCGGCGCGCAACCAGCGCAAGGGCTGTGGCCGGGCCGCTGTCCGGTCGAGGCGGGTCAGCAGCTCGCGTAACAGGGCCTCGCCCGGCGGTGCCGCCAGCGCCAACCGCTCGAGCGATTTGGCCAGCCGCTCGGCGGTGACCGGCTTCAACAGATAGTCGACGGCCGCTTGCTCGAAGGCGTCGACGGCAAATTCCTCGTAGGCGGTGACGAAGATCACCCGGCAGGGGACGTTGATTCGCGCCGCGACTTCAAGCCCCGACAAGCCTGGCATGCGGATGTCGAGCAAGGCGGCATCGGGGCGCAGCGACTCGATGGCCGCCAGCGCGCTGGCACCGTCCGCGGCTTCGGCGACAATGTCCGCATCCGGCGCCACTTCGCCGATCAGGCGAACCAGCCAGGCGCGTAGTGGCGGCTCGTCATCGGCGATCAACAGGCGCATGGGTGCTCCAGGGCAAATGCAGGCAGGCGGTCACGCCGCCGGAGGCTTTTGATTCTATCGTCAGGCTTGCCGCAGAACCGTAGCACGCTCGTAAGCGCTCACGCACATTAGCCAGGCCGACGCTTTCCCCATTGGCTGTGCCGACGAACCCGCAGCCGCTGTCTTCGACTGCCACGACCGCCGCGTCGCCCTTGCGGACGCAGCGAATGACAAGATCGCCGCCCTCCGGCTTCGGTTCCAGACCGTGGCGAATGGCGTTCTCCACCAACGGTTGCACCAACAGTGGCGGCAGGTGCAAAGCGAGTATCGCGTCGTCCGCCTCGATCCGCCAGCGCAGGCGTTCGCCCATGCGCACGGCCATGATGCCGAGGTAGGCGCGGAGAAGATCCATCTCCTCCGCCAAGGTCACCTCGGCGCGGCGCGTGCGCGCCAGGGAGGTGCGCAGCAGCGCGGTGAGATCGAGCAGCATCGTCCGCGCCACGGTCGGCCGCGTCTCGATCAGGCCGACGACATTGGAGAGCGTATTGAACAGGAAATGCGGCTCGATCTGCGCCTGCAGTAGCGCCAGTTGGGTTCGCGCGGCAAGCGCCTCCTGCTCGACGCGCTGCAGCCGCTCGGCACGTGCCTCCGCCTGGGCTTCGAGCATGCGCGCCTCGTCGTGGAAGTGCCAGACGGCCAGGATGCCGAAGATCAGCGCCGTGGCAGTGGTGATCAAGGCAACGTCGGGGTGGGTCGCCAATACTTCGGCGAGCGTGAACCCCTTGACCCAAGTGGCGAGCGCGAAGCCGACGAGGCCACCCAGTGGAATGCCGATTGCGGCGCTGACCAGGCCCGGCCGCGGCAGGCCCAGAAGCCGGCAGGAAGCACGTACCGTGGCGTAGATGGCAAAGCCGACACACTGCGCATAGACGAGATTGGTCGGCAGGTCGTAGGGCGTGACCGCGGTCAGGAACAGCCCGACGGCCGTGTTGTACACCAGCGCGAGCCCGAGGTCGTGGAACAATTTGGTCAGCGGCATCTTGGTCATGGTCAGAATATTGCCAGACGCCACTCGGCCCACAAAATGCGTTTGCTCGGCGCTTCGGCGTAGGCCGATCCGGCGCGGCCGCCGGACTGGCGCCCGCCGAGCGTGAAACGCTGGCGGTTGCCTTCCCAACTGGCGCCGACGGTAAGCACGCGGCCGCCGTCGCGCGGCGTCACCAGCAGGTCGGCATAGGGTTTGCAGCCGTCGCGGTCGTCCCATGCCAGGCGCAGCAGCACGTTCTCGCGCGGCGTGCCGGCGGCGAGCGGGGCATCGGGATCGTCCCAGGCCTCAAGCAGTACGCTGGTGCCCGACTCCCCGGTCCACTGCGCGCCGGCGACCGCCTTGATCGCTGCGCCGGCGAATGAGCCGTCTGCTCTCATGGGACCACGCCCCTGATAGAGCGCCGCGCTGTAGATCGACCACTCGTCGCCGACGACGCGCGTCGCACCAACGCCGGCCTCGAGCTGACGCCGATGGGAGACACGCAGCACGCCGTGGAGATCGTCGCCGTCGACAAGGCGATACCAATGCAGCGCCGCGGCGGAGTCGCGATCATCGCTTTCGCCGGCGCCCTGGCCGGGTCGCGTCCAGGCGATCGTCCAGGCGTCCGTTCCGCTAAAGCGTTCGACGGCCGCCAGCGGCACGCCGGAGAGCGGCGGCGGATTCACCGCGCGGCGATTCTCACGCTGGATCACGTCCAGCGGCTTGAAGCCGAAGCCGACGCCCCACGCCATCACCTTCTTGCCGGCCGTCCAGCCGAGCTCGGGAGACAGGGTTCCATCGTAGTAGAACTGGTTGGCAATGCCGTGATACTCGGGACTATGGCCTTCTGCGATCTGCTGGCGGAGAATGCCCTGGGCGTTGAAGCCGCCGTCCTGCAACTTGAGTTCGATATCCTGGCGCGAGCTGCGGCGCGGAGTATCGACGTCGTACGGGCTGGCCGTGTTCCAGGTGATGAACTCCGGCGCCACCGTAATGGCGCCATGGATTTCCGCCGCGCCGGCACTGATAGCGGCGAGCATTCCGATCAGCGCGAACGTCAGCCGTGGTGGCACGGCTCTCTACCAGTCCGTGAGCGGATTGCGCACCAGCGCCGCCGGGTTGAAGAACTCGTCGGGCGCGGCCTTGGGCACGATGCTGCGGTAACGAATGACTGTGCGCCGATTCGGCTGGATGTCGTCGAGCAGCACCATGGTCATAATGCGCAGCTGGCCGTCGACCGGCGTGCCGAAATACCAGGCTTCCTTGGCGCGCTTGCCAGAGCCGACGTAGAGGTCAGATTTGACCGGCATCTTGCTTGCCTTGTCGAGATAGAGCTCGACGCGCGCGTAGGTGACACCGTTCCTTGCCTGGGCCAGATCGAGGTGCAGGCAGCGATGTGCTTTCGCCGGCGCTTCGCTAACGCCGGACGGTGGCTGCGGACAATCGACCTCGTCGGTGACGCTGCCGTCGTAGTCGTCGCTCCACGTCATGGTGGCGATGTCGCCCGTCGACGCTTCGCCGAGCAGCTTCTGGCTGGGCGTGATGCGCAGCGGCCGCTGGCTCTCCGGCATCAGCAGCCAGAATTGATCGGCGAGCAGCAGAACCTTCTGGCCGATTTCGCTCGGCGACTTCATCAGCACCAGCGATCGCCGGCCCGGCCTGACGTAGACCGTATAGAGCCGCTCCTTGTCCAGCGTCCCGTTCTTGTACAGCTCGACGTGCGTCTCGACGCGCACCGACTCGGCCGGCAGACGGAAGGCATCGGCGGCCTTGAGCAGCGCGGTGACGCTATCCGCCGCCAATGCCGCAGGAGCGATGAACAGCAGCGCCAGTAGCAAACGTTCAGACATGATTCAGGGCCTCGACGATAGGCTTCTTCGCCGCCTTGCGACTGACGAACCAGGCGGCCGTCGCGCAAAGGGCGATGATCAGTGCGTCCGTGCTCAGGTACAAGGGTAGCGAGGCATCGACGAGCAGTGGATAGCCGACCGAACGTCCGGGCGGCGGCGGCATCTGGAGGCCGAAGTGTGGCAGCGTCAGTACGACGACGCCCGCGAGCAGCGTGCCGAGCACGGCGCCGATGGTGCCGATCAGCGCGCCTTCGCGCAGGAACTGGGCGACGATTTCGCCGGGCAGGGCGCCCAGCGCGCGTAGCGTGCCGATCTCGCGGGTTCGTTCGACCACCGCCATGGCCAGCGTGTTGGCGACCGAAAAGAACACCAGAATGGCGATGATCAGGCCCAGCAGGCCGAAGACGCGGTCGTACAGCCCGCGCACCGAATAGTAGTAGAAGGCCTGCTCCCACCACGGCTTGTAGGCGTGGCTGGCATCGCCGGCCGACAAGCGCCCGAATACCTCCGGCGCCCGCTCCGTGCTGTCGAGATAGACCGACAGCGTGCTGATGCGTGGGCTCATCAGCAGGTGCTGGGCGGTGTCGACATCGGTATACACCAAGCGCTTGTCGACTTCGCGCCAGCCGGTGGAGGCGATGCCGGCGACCTGAACGTCGACGGCGTTGATGCCGCCGGAGGTGGTTGTCGCCAACAGGGTCAGGCCGCTGCCCGGATGGGCATTGAGACTCTTCGCCAGATCCGTGCCGAGTAGCACCGACGGCAGGGTTGCGGCCGGATTGGTCAGGCTGCCTTCCTCGACATTGAGAAACTGACCGCGGACGTCGGCTTCGGCGGCGAGGTCGGCGCCGAGGCCGAGAAAGATCACCGACTTGTCGCCGTTCGAGATCAGGCCCGAGAGCGACACGCGCGGCAGCAGGCGGCGTACGTGCTCGTCCCGGCCCAGTGTCGCCGCCAGTTCGCGGTAATCGTCGATGCCGTACTGCATCGGCGTCTCCTCGTCGCGCGTGAAATACTCCTTGCCGGCGATCGTGATATGACCGAACTCACGCGCGGAACTGTCGCGGAGCATATTGTAGGTGTAGAGCGCGAAGCCGCTGGCGATCAGGATCGATGCGCAGCCGACGGTGGTGATCAGGATGGTCACCAGCGAGCGGCGGCGGTTGCGCAGTACATTCTTCCAGGCGAGCTTGAAGGTGTTCATTGCAGCACTCCGTCGACGATGGCACGAATGTCGTCGCAATGGGCGGTCATGCGGTCGTCGTGGGTGGCGATGAGGAAGGTGGCACCGTGATGGCGGCCGAGCGCCTTCATGAGATCGATGACCTGGCTGGCCGTGGCGGTGTCGAGATTGGCGGTCGGCTCGTCGGCGATCACCAGGGTTGGCGACTTGACCAGGGCGCGGGCGATGGCGACCCGTTGGCGCTGGCCGCCGGAGAGCTGATCCGGGCGCCGGTCGGCAAGTCCGGTCAGGCCGACCTGAGCCAACACTTCGTCCACCCGTCGGCGCCTTTCCCCGGCCGGCAGATCGGCCAGCAGCAGCGGGTAGTCGATGTTGTCGCGCACGCTCATCACCGGCACCAGGTTGTAGCTCTGGAAGACGAAGCCGATGCGGCGGCGGCGGATCATGGTGCGCGAAGTGTCGTCGAGATCACCGACGTTCTCGCCGGCGAGCAGATAACGACCGGCATCGAAGTTGTCGATCAAGCCGCAGATGTTGAGCAAGGTGCTCTTGCCGCTGCCGGAAGGGCCGCGCACGGCAACGAAGGCACCGACCGGCACTTCGAGGTCGACTCCCTTCAGCGCCTGGACGTCTTCCTCACCCATCCGGTAGTGTTTGACGATGCCCGTAAGGGCGATGGCGGCAGTCATGTGGCAACTTTCCTTCTTCGTCGCGAATTGTCGGCAGCCTAGACGATTGCCTCCGGTGCCAGCCGGCGATGCGACCAGTTGTCGCCAAGAGGCGCCAAGCGACGCTGGAATGCGCGACCGGTGCTGATTTCTCGTGGCGCCGCCACGTAGACCTAGCCAGACAGTCGCGAATGGACGAAAATGCCAGGCATGTGTGGTTTCGCAGGTTTTCTGTCTTTCTCCGGCAATTCCCTCTCGACACCAGAGCGCCATCGGATTCTTGCCCTGATGGGGCGCGCCATGGCACATCGCGGGCCCGACGACGAGAGGTACTTCGATGACGGCATGCTCTCCCTGGTGTTCCGGCGACTTGCGATCGTCGATGTGGAACGAGGACAGCAGCCGATGTTCAACGAGGACGGCACGATCGTCTGCGTTGCCAATGGCGAAATCTACAACCACGGCGAACTCCGGCGGCAATTGGCAGCCCGGCATGAGCCGGCCAGTGACTCGGACTGCGAGGTACTGCTGCACGGTTACGAGCAATGGGGACTCGAAGCCTTTGCCCGCTGTCGTGGCATGTTCGCTGCGGCGTTATGGGAAAGGCGACATCGTCGATTGACGCTGGTTCGCGATCGGCTGGGCATCAAGCCGCTCTATGTGTGTCGTTTGGCCGACGGCTTGCTTTTCGGTTCGGAGCTCAAGGCACTGCTTGTACATCCCGAATGTCCTCGGGAGCTGGACATGGGTTCATTGGCCTGGGACGTTTCGCGTTCGCCGCACGTCCCGACGTTCGTGCGCGGGATAGAGTTCGTGCCGGCTGCCTCGTCTTGGGTGACGGAGCCTGATGGTCGTTCGCAAGTGCGCTCCTATTGGAATCTCGACGACCACCTCGGTTGCGCGCCCTTTGGCACGACTTCGGAGCGCTACGTCGAGGCGTTGTGCGATCTGCTTGAAAGCTCGGTCGGTGAGCACTTGCAAGGCGACGGTGGTGCTGCCATTCACTTGAGCGGCGGGCTCGATTCCTCCTTGCTGGCCGGTCTGGTTGCCAGGCGAACCCGGGACGCCCCCTGCTTCACGGTGGTTGAGCGCACGACGCTGATGGCCGGCGACGTCTTGTCGGCGGGCCATTGTGCCGAGAAGGTGGGCCTGCCCTGGTATCCCGTTCATTACCAATTCGGCAGTCTGGTTGACGACATGGCTTTCGATCTGGACCGGCTGGAGGAATCGGTCTGGATGATGGATTCGCCGCGTTTCGATCTGGAGTGGGTGATGAAGGCGGAGCTGACGCGTGCCATACGCAGACATCGGCCGGACATCAAGACAGTCTTGCTGGGTCAAGGTGTCGACGAGTTCGCCGGAGGCTATTCCAATCGTCTGGATGCGCCGCGGACCAGTTGGAACAAGTATCTCGTCGACGAGATCGTGCCGTTCATTCGCGGTAACGATCTCGCTGCCGACAATGGCCGGATCGGGCCTTACCACAGCGCGATGCGGATGTTTCTGCGCCAGCTGCAGCAGCACAACCTGTGGCACGAGGACAGAACCAGTGCCTGGCACGGTGTTGAGGCGCGGGTGCCCTTCCTTGACCATCGGATCATCGAGCTGCTGGCCGCCATTCCGGCGTCGTTGCACGAAACCCTGTTCTGGAACAAACGCATTTTTCGCGACAGCGCGCGCCGGTTGCTTCCGGATCTCGATTGGCAGCGACCGAAGGTGGCCTTCTGCTGTACCGATGACACGCGGTCGCTGGACATCATCGTCCATGGCCTGGCAACCAGCGTCGTACCTCAGTTTCTGGACAAGTACCTCGCGCAGCCGGACCTTCCTTTTGAACGCTCGGAGATGATCGAGCTGGCGCAACGGATACTCAATCGCGCGCCGGGCTTCTACGCCGCCAGCTATCATTTTCTGGCGCAGGCCAGCGTTGCCATTTTCAAGCACCACTGCGCGCATCGGCCGGAGGCCGCCTTGCGCTGGCAGAGCCTGGGTCGGCCAGCGCTGCCCCTGGTTCAATCGCAGGCCTGGGCGGACACCTACAAGGAAATGGCTGCCCAACCAGTGGTCCCGTCCCAATGGTGGCCGAGCGATCGCCTTGGCCTTCCCGAAGCTGCCCAGATCAGCTGTTTCCGTTATGCCAACGGCCGTGCGCGGTTCACGCTTACCAAGGACGACGAAGTGTTTGCCGAGCTCGAACTGCGCAGTTCTCCGCACTGGCTGGGCAAGTTTCTCGGCCATCTCGGCAAGGGCGCGGCGCGCGACTTCACAGTACAGGATTGGCTTGACGAGTTCGATGTCGGCCGCAACGAATTTTGTTCAATGCTCGATACCCTGTACCAATGCGGTCTGGTTGTCCTGGCCGACACCGCCGACAAGCGCAGTCAAGGGTCCTTGGCTGACATCGACGTCTAGCGCCGATTATCTGGCAAGATCCGCCAACACGGGGCGCTCCTGGGTTGATGTCCGCGCGGTTCCGCCAAAGTCAGCTGTCGCGGCCCGATTCGTCGTGAGCGGCGAGGGTTGTCGTTGGCATATTGACCGCCGGCAAGATTCCTGCGATGCTGCGTGCCCGATAACTGGCGCTGCGGGCTCGCAGTGCCGCATCATGTGGCGAGACATTCCAGGGAGA
>Ga0265325_10002654_pt1 | contig 11989 bp, 13 predicted proteins | sample 41420metaG_FD_202090 | JGI IMG/M metagenome (GOLD analysis project Ga0265325, IMG submission 202090) | Rhizosphere microbial communities from Carex aquatilis grown in University of Washington, Seatle, WA, United States - 4-14-20 metaG | ecosystem: Host-associated > Plants > Roots > Rhizosphere...
GTGACCGTTACGGGAACTCCCGCACCGGCTCTGACTGAATCAGGGGCCTTACCCAGCGGCGTAACGTTCAATACAACGACGGGAGTGTTGGGTGGAACACCGGCTCAGGGAACGGGCGGCGTCTACAATATCAGCTTCGAGGCAAGCAACGGTGTGGGAGCCAATGCCATCCAGAACTTCACGCTGACAGTGAATCAGGCTTCGGGGAACGGATCGGGAGCAAGCTTCCTAGGCACGGACACGACGACGAAGGGAAACTGGAAGACGCGCTACGGGGCCGATGGGAACGTCATAGCGAACTACGGCCAGAGCGTTCCGAGTTATGCCACCTTCGGCGTCGAGGCAAACACGCCGACTTACACGTGGGCCACCAACACCACCGATCCGAGAGCATTGCAAACAACGACAGGAAGCATTGCGTCGTGCTGGTACAGCAATCCGACGACGTTCTATTTTGATGTGAACATCACCGACGGGAACACCCACGAGGTAGCTGTGTATGCGGTGGACTGGGACAATTATCAGGGCGGCCGCTCAGAAACCGTCCAGGTGACCGACGTAAACGGGAATGCACTGGACACGCTACGGACACTGTCGAACTACACGGGGGGCACGTATTTAGTGTGGAACATCAGCGGGCATGTGCGAATTAACATCACGTTGACGGGTGGAGGAAATGCGGTCGTGAGTGGAATATTCTTCGGCGGTGGCGCCACTCAGACGGCTCCCGGGATCACCAGCGCAGGCAGCACTGCGTTCAGGGTGGGAACGCCGGGAACTTTCGGCGTGACGGCGACGGGCTATCCCGTACCCGTTGTGAGCGAGGCGGGGACCTTGCCAAACGGGGTGACGTTCAACGCGGGACAGCTCAGCGGGACACCGGCAACTGGGACGGCAGGGACCTACCCGATCATGTTCACGGCGAGCAACGGAGTAAGCCCCAATGCGACACAGAGCTTCACTCTAACCGTGAACCAGTCCGCAGGGACCGGATCGGGAGCAAGCTTCCTAGGCATGGACACGACGACGAAGGGAAACTGGAAGACGCGCTACGGGGCCGATGGGAACGTCATAGCGAGCTACAGCCAGAGCGTTCCGAGTTATGCCACCTTCGGCGTCGAGGCAAACACGCCGACTTACACGTGGGCCACCAACACCACCGATCCGAGAGCATTGCAAACAACGACAGGAAGCATTGCGTCGTGCTGGTACAGCAATCCGACGACATTCTATTTTGATGTGAACATCACCGACGGGAACACCCACGAGGTAGCGCTGTATGCGGTGGACTGGGACAATTATCAGGGCGGCCGCTCAGAAACCGTCCAGGTGACCGACGTAAACGGGAATGCACTGGACACGCTACGGACGCTGTCGAACTACACGGGGGGCACGTATTTAGCGTGGAACATCAGCGGGCATGTGCGAATTAACATCACGTTGACGGGTGGAGGAAATGCCGTCGTGAGTGGCGTATTCTTCGGCGGTGGCGCCACTCAGACGGCTCCCGGGATCACCAGCGCAAGCAGCACTGCGTTCACGGTGGGAACGCCGGGAACTTTCGGGGTGACGGCGACGGGCTATCCCGTACCTGTTGTGAGCGAGGCGGGGACTTTGCCAAACGGGGTGACGTTCAACGCGGGACAGCTCAGCGGGACACCGGCAACTGGGACGGCAGGGACCTACCCGATCATGTTCACGGCTAGCAACGGAGTAAGTCCCAATGCGACGCAGAACTTCACGCTGACAGTGAATCAGTCCGCGGGGACCGGATCGGGAGCAAGCTTCCTAGGCATGGACACGACGACGAAGGGAAACTGGAAGACACTGTACGGGGCCGATGGGAACGTCATAGCGACCTACAGCCAGAGCGTGGCGAGCTATGCCACCTTCAGCGTCCAGGCAAACACGCCCACCTACACGTGGGCCACTAACACCGCCGATCCGAGAGCATTGCAAACAACAACAGGAAGCATTGCGTCGTGCTGGTACAGCAATCCGACGACGTTCTATCTTGATGTGAACATCACCGACGGGAACACGCACGAGGTAGCTGTGTATGCGGTGGACTGGGACAATTATCAGGGCGGCCGCTCAGAAACCGTCCAGGTGACCGACGTAAACGGGAATGCACTGGACACGCTACGGACGCTGTCGAACTACACGGGGGGCACGTATTTAGTGTGGAACGTCAGCGGGCATGTGCGAATTAACATTACGTTGACGGGTGGGGGAAATGCGGTCGTGAGCGGCGTGTTCTTCGGCGGTAGCGCCGAATAGACAGGTCCGACCCCAAGTAGAAACAAACAAGCTGCCAACGTCCCTGGATTGCCCGTTTTGATCCCTTCCCGAGCCCCCAATTCCTAGCCAAAGCACGAGTCTAATTCTGCGTTATCAGGGATTGGGATCATTTATTGCCGTAGGGGGCCGGGAACAGAATGGCCGCCGTTCGATGGCGGGCCCCTTCATCGTTGGAACGCGAAATTCGGCAACCCAGCTTTCGCTCCGGCCCGATGCTTTGGCGCCGCACGCTGCCGCTGGGCGTTGCCGCAAAACGCTCAGCCGCCATGCCTCAGAAAAACACTCCGCTGATTACGCCGTTTCCGCTCGTCATGCTGGTCACTTTGATCTGCACGTGGCCGGAAATGTTCCAGATCAGGTAAACGCCGTTGGTGAAGCTGGAGATCGTCTCGGTGTCCAGCACCATGGTGCCGGTCGAGTCGTCACGTTGTATGTGCTGTTGGTCCCGGGACCCGGCGTGCCGCTCAGCACTCCCGTGAGCGGATTAAAGTTCACACCCATCGGCAAGCCTCCGCTTATACTCAGCGCCGGCGCGGGATTGCCCGAGGCGGTTACAGTAAACGTTCCCGGCGATCCCACCGCGAACGTCGTCGATGCAGGGCTGGTAAACATCGGAGCAATCTGCGGCGCCATATCAAAGAACGCGGCGCTCACCACCGCCATTGCTCGCGTTGTTGGTCACTTTGATCTGCACGTGCCCGGCAATATTCCACACCAGGTACTCGCCGTTGTAAAACCCGGAGATGGTTCGCATGCCTTTCCTAATCGCTTAGCTGCCGCCTCGTCGGTTCAAATCTTTCGTTTGCCTGAGCTTGCCCAAAGTAGGTATCCGATTCTCTTTCGGACGGTCGATACGCCGACCCGGTGTTATTATCTTGCTGTTTTGGAAGCATGAACAGGCGTGACTGATACGGTGAAAAACAAACTCGCGCGGGTGACGGAGGAGCTGAAATGATTCGGGAGAATTCGAGTTCGAGAGGAGGACGTCTCATGATGCGGCATATGCTGATGGCTGGCGCTTTATTCGTTGGCTTGTTCGCTTCGGCATTGGCGATGGCTCAGGGGAACCTATTTGCCGGAACGTGGAAACTGAACACTGCAAAGTCGCATTTCGATCCAGGGCCCGCGCCGACGAGCCAGACACGGACGTGGGACGCCGATGGAAAAGTATTCGTCAAGGGTATCAACGCCGCGGGAAAGCCCACGACGCACACGTTTACGGTCAAGCCTGACGGCAAGGCTTATCCCTCCATCGGGGCAAAAGACGAGGGGGAAACCGTTTCTACTAAACGCATCAACGCCCGCACCGTGGAAGCCACTTTCACGAGGGACGGCAAAACGCTCGAGACGGCCCGCTATTCGGTTTCCGAGAATGGGAAAGTCCTGACGCTCGTGGCAACGGGCACCGCAGCGAATCCGCGGTCCTTCCATAACATCGAGGTATCGGAGAGGCAGTAGTAGCTAGCTGAGCCTTCGCCGCCCGGATCGCGGAATGTCGCGGCGGGGTGCCGCGTGTCGTTTTCACAAGCAGTACCCTATTCGAGTATGGCAAAACTCAGCACCATGGGGACAGCGCGCAAGATCACGGTGGAAGTGTCTGAGGGATTGCTCGAGCAGGCTCAGCGGGCCAGCGGCGCGGGAATCACGGAAACCGTGCGCGCCGGACTGCAGCTTCTTGCGGCATCTCGTACGTATGCCCGCCTGCGGCACCTCCGGGGTAAAGTTCGTTTTTCGCGCACCGCCGCCAATCTCAAATCCGACCGTTGATCGCGGCGGTTTTGGATAGTGTGGTGGCGAGCGCTACAGGTCGCGCGGGCCGGGGCTTAGGTGGACGGCGGGCGGCGCTTCGTTGAACAGATCGCGCAAGTCCAGGCGGTGAGTGAACATCGCTAATTGTCCGTCCGGTGTGCGCGGCCACTGCTCTTTGGGGCGATCCCAGTATAATTCGACGCCGTTGCCTTCCGCGTCGCGCAGATAGATGGATTCGCTCACGCCGTGGTCGGCCGCGCCTTCGAGAGGAATCTCCGCCACGAGCACTCTGCGAAAAGCTTCCGCGAGCGCGGCGCGCGTGGGATACACGATAGCCGTGTGGTAAAGACCGGTGGTGCCGCGCGGCGGGGGCGAGCCGCCGAGGCTTTCCCAGGTGTTGAGCGCGATGTGGTGGTGATAGCCACCCGCGGAGAGAAACACGGCTCCTTCCCCGAGCCGCTGGGTGATCTGAAGCCCGAGGATCCCGGAGTAGAACTTCAGCGCGCGGTCGAGATCGGCCACTTTCAGGTGTACGTGGCCGATTCGCACGTTCGCGTCAACCACAAAGGGTTTGTCCGCGCCTTGATTCATGCTTTCGTTCGGGCTTTGATTCGGGCTTTGATTCGGACCTCGATCTGTTTCGTGAGAAGCCATCTTTTTGTGCGAGAGGCGCGGCGCTCGCATCCCTAAATCCGAGAATAGCACCTTTGGGATAGAATTCTTGCCGCGCGGGCAGGGGGTGGGCTTCCGGTCCCCAGGGAGGCGAGATTCCATGGGCTATATCGAGAAAAATCTGATCTCCGGGGAGAAGATTCTCTACCGGACGCGGCTGCACTCGGTGGCGGTGCTGTTTCCGCTGCTGGTGGGCGTCGCGGTGGCGCTGGGAGGATTTTATTGCCTCTACGCGTCGATGGCACAGCGGCAGAACGCGACGGAGGATGCGAAGCTCTGGGCAGGGGCGGGACTGACGCTTATCGTTCTGGCCGCAATCACGGTGCTGGTGGCTGTGCTGAAGCGCAATGCGACGGAGATGGCGGTGACGAACCGGCGCATCCTGATCAAGACCGGGATCATGTCCCGACGCACGATCGAGCTGCTGCTTTCGCGTGTGGAAAGCATTGTGATTACCGAGCCGTTCCTGGGGAGGATGCTGGGGTACGGGGCGGTGATCGTACGGGGTACCGGTGGGACGCCGGAGCCGTTTACGCTGATCGCCCATCCGACGGAGTTTCGGCGACACGTGCAGGAGCAGATCGAGGCGGGACAGGCGTCGATGCGGCCCGGGGGGACGGGGCCGGCGTGAGTGGGCGTTGCGTGCGGGAAAAGGGTCTAAGACAAAGTCACCAATCGGGAGATTGGCGTTCCCGGGGGAGAGTCTTGGCGACATCTTGGCATCCGGTGCATCGACAATCGGGAGGGATTCATCGCTCGAAAGGCGAACGATGGAGAACCGTTCTTCGCTTGGCCTGACACCCGCAACCGCGAAAGAAGAAGCAGTTCCCTCACCCATCCGCGCCGGGCGCGTATGGGCTCAGGATGACAACGAAGCAAAAGCAGCGGCAAGAAGAGCAGAAGGCCGACCCTTAACACCGAAGGGTCGGGCACCCGCAAAAGGAGCAAAAAGGCAGCCTCTCAGACTCGCTCCCGAATAGGGATGACGGCGAAAAGCGGCGCTTCGATTATGGCGTTCGGGAGGCGGTGTAGGCGGCGATTGAGACCATGTCGCTTACCGTGAGATTGGCTACTACCGGCTTCATCAGCGCGCTCCAGCGGCCGTTGCGCGTGCCGTTCTGGAAATCGACCAGCTGGCGGACGACGTAACTTGGGGAGCGGCCTGCAATCGGAGGCACCGGACCAAGTCCGCGCAAATCCTGGCCGTGGCACACGCCGCAGGCGGTGGTCTTTCCGGCGGCTCCTGTGGTTACCAGAGCCGCGCCTTTGTCGACGCTGCCGACGGGCGCGTAGGCGATGAAACCGGAGGCGGCGTCGCGGAGCTCGGTGCGGTCGAGGTTCTCGGGCGTTTCGATGATGCGTTCGCCGATGGGCTCGGTGCCTCCCGTTGCGTCGGGGACTAGCATGCTGCCGGAGACGTGCGTCTTGGGGACGGTTTCGGTCTCCACGACGCGAATCCACGACTTCAGATGCAGGCTCGAAAAATAGGCGGCGGCCACGCTGACGTCGGGATCAGGCACGGCTTTCGCGATGGCGACCATGGCCACCGGGGGCCCCATTTTGGGCTCGGAGCTGATGCGCGCACCGCTCCTGAAGTCAGCAATCTGCTGCGCGATGTAGTCGGGGGGAAGGCCGGCGATGGTAGCGTTTTCCGGACGGCCAAAACCGTTCGGGAGATGGCAATAACCGCAGGCGCGTACCTCTGGCTTCCGTCCATGGGCCACAACCTCGGGCATGGGCGGATGCCCGTCCGGGTGCCAGTCGGGGACGTTGTAACCGTCGCGCGTTTGATCGACGGTGAGCGCGACACTACTGCCGGGTACGTGCTTCGGACTCGTGTCGGTGTTCCTCGGAGGGGCCGCGGGCGGATTCACCGGGAAAGCCCAGGGCGGAGGGGTGGTCATCGTGGCGGCAAAAATAGCGCCGGCAGCCATGGCCGCCAAGCCGAGCAGCACGAATCCACGCATGTTCTTCATGAATCCCCCTCGCGATGACTAGCGCCGGAAAGCGCCATTGTAATGGGGGGAGTATATTTCTTCGCTGGTGAACGGTCAATAATTTGACAGGGTGAGTGTGCGCGCCATCTTGCGGCCGATAGCCCGCGTCGCGCGGCATGGCGCTTATTGCTGCATGAGATTTTGGAGACGTTTGGGTTCTTCGCCGAGCCAGTCAGGATGTTCGGCGGTACTGTCGAAGATCGAACTGATCTTGAATGGTTCAAACTGGCCGTCCGCTGCCGCTTTCGCGGTCTTGGCGAGGATTTTGGACAGCTCGGCGTCGCTTAATGGGTGGAAGGTGCGTGCGGCTTCGAAGGCCTGGTCGAGAATCTTCATGCTGTCGATGCCGGTGATGACGACCGATGTCGGCAGGTTCAGCGCGTAGTGAAGGCACTCGATCGGAGTGGCGGTTTTGGACTTCAGAATGATGCCGTTGGCCATGGGCTTCATGCCCAGAACGCCGATTTTTTCTTTCACCAGCTCTGGGACAACCAGCTTGGCAAAGCTGCGGAAATGCGCGTCCATCACATTGAGGGGCATCTGCGCCGTGTCGAAGTGGAAGCCGTTTTCGCGCGCGACCTCCAGCATCTGAAGATGGACGTGCGGGTCCTTGTGACCGGTGAAGCCGATGTAACGGATCTTGCCCGCTTTTTTTGCTTTCAAAAGGGCCGCATTCGCGCCCTCTTTATCGAAGATGCGATAGGGGTCTTCATAGCGCAGAATTTCGTGGTGCTGCACGAGGTCGATGCGGTCGGTCTTCATGCGCTTGAGGGATTGCTCCAGCTGCTTCGTCGCTTCCTTCGCGGAACGTCCATCGATCTTGGTCATCAGAAAAACCTTTTCGCGATAACCGTCGCGCAAGGCTTTGCCCATGCGGATTTCGCTGATGCCCCCGTTGTAGTCCCAGGAGTTGTCCATGAAATTGATGCCGCGGTCGATGGCGGAGCGGACAATTCTGATCGACAGCTTTTCGCTGACGCGCTTCAATCCGATGTGCCAGCCCCCCAAGCCGATCGCGGAGACGTTTTCGCCGGTGATGCCGAGGGCGCGGTAGGGCATTTCGGAACTGTTTTGGTGAGTGGCCATGAATTCCTCGCAGTTGGTGTGGAGTACCGGTTCATTGTGCGCGCGGCGAGCCCTGCGTTTCAATATCCCATCGCGGCCATTGGCCTGAATACCTGGAAGTATGGATAAGAGGCCGGCAGGAGACAGTATTGCAACCGCCGGTAGCAACGGATCCCAGTTTCGCTGTCCGCTGGCGCCTCGCGGTACAGTATGATTTGAAGCTGTGGACCTAATCCTCAGCGATATCGAAGCACGCGTTCTGGGAGCGCTCGTCGAAAAGGGCGTGACGACGCCGGACTATTATCCACTCTCCCTGAACGCCCTCGTGAACGCCTGCAACCAGAAATCGAATCGCGACCCGGTGATGAATCTGGACGAAGAGAGCGTTCGCCAGGCCATCCGCGGGCTGGAGAAGCATGCTCTTGCCGGGCCAGCTGACAGCTTTGATGGGCGCGTCACGAAATACGAGCATCGCCTTCAGGAAGCTTACAATTTCGACCGGCGCGAGACGGGCGTCCTTTGCGTCCTGCTGCTGCGAGGCCCGCAGACGCCCGGCGAGCTGCGCTCCCGATCCGAGCGCATGCATTCGTTTGACGACCTGAGCGAAGTCGAATCCACGTTGCAGCGACTGATGAAGCGTGACCCTCCACTGGTGAAAATACTTCCGCGTCAGCCCGGAACCAAGGAGGCCCGCTACGCGCACTTGTTTTCAGGAGATGTGGAAGTTGCGCAAAGCAACGTAAGTGAAGAAACACCGGCTAAAGACGGCGGAAGCCCGGAGCGGATTGCGAGCCTCGAACAGAAAGTCTCTCAGCTTCAGAACGAACTCGCTGATCTGAAGAAGGAATTCAGCGCGTTCCACAAACAGTTCGAGTCCTGAAATCTGGCGGGGATCTTACTTCATAAGCTTTTGCAGCAGGGACTTCCCTTCCGATTCGGTGAGCACTCCCTTTTGAAGCAAAAGCAGAATGAGTTCGTTGACGACGTAGAGCGGCTGGCTTTCTCCCACCTTGCCACTTCCCCGGTTTTCGGAGGCTGCCGCGCTGGTGGAGATAGGAGCGCCAGGCTTGGCGATCGGTTCCCCGCTTAATTCGCCAATCCAGTGATCGAGGAGCGACTGCTGATCGGGTTCGGACTCCGTGAAGGCGAGTCCCATTCCCATGCCGGGCTGGGCAAAGGCTACCTTCGCGGACATCTTGAGGGTCTGGCTCTCCCTGTTGATGCGCACAACGAGGGCGGTGCCTTTGGGAAAGGGGCCGATAGTGTCGATATAGCATCCACCCTGACCAAGATCGGAGGTCCGACCGATGATTTTGGCACCCGACTTAGGCTCGGTAGCGTCGCACGTGGCCGTAAATGGGTAGCGTGGGCTGGTACGCCGTTCTTTGCCGAAACGGCGGCCCGTAACATAACGAGTTTGCAGGTCCTGGGGCATCAGCCTAGATGTAAGAAAGCTACCGTGTTAGCTGCAATTGTTTCGGGATTCGGCGTCCAGCGCAATAGCGCGTTGGGCCGATGTGCCGGAATGGCAATTATTGCGACCAGTTAGTTACAGGTTAGTAACTCCAGGGATCACCCGATACCAAGCGGCGCTTTCAGGGCAGGAGTCTCCATCTCGAGAGTACGGGTGGCTCGAGGAGGCTTTCGGCGCAAATGCTTCGAAAATGAGTGATATGCGGAGACCTGGCGTGTGCTTCGAGAGCCGCGGGGCTCGTCCAGTTTTCATAGAAAACAAAAGACGAGGGATCGTCCGCCGATTGGTGCAATTCGTAGTCGATGCATCCTTCTTCCAGACGCGTGGGGGCCACGAGTGCCTGTAGGATTTCGCGGGCCTGGGCTTCTTTGCCCGGCTTGGCCCGGGCATGAGCAATTACCGTCAACATTTCACTCACCGTTTTCTCCTGTTTCGGCCCTAATCCGCTTCCCTGCTGAGAGCCCCCCTCAAGTATTCGTAGAAGACTGAAAGCGCTCCATGATACGGAAGGTGCCGGGCCAGGGCAATCGGAGTTCCCTCACCCCAGCAAGGACCTTGGGCCGCTCACAAAGGGATTGCCCCGTTCGAAGAACCGAAACAGGCGGTGGGCCTCGCGGGACAGGCCGATTCTGGTGGTAATGCCAACCGCGCCAGTAGGCTGAATCGCGCTTCCCAACCAGAGCGGGCTATGCGGGGAGCAGAGATCAAGACCGTCCTGCGCCTTGTTGATGTGCATCGCCTGGGCCAGCCGTCCGGGTCCGCGGGTAAGGTCCGTGAGGCGCGACACACCGCGATTGCGTTCCATGATATCGATCCCTTCGATCGGATCGAGAGCGCGGATCAAAACTCCGGCACCCACGCCGGCAGCTTCACTGGAGATATTCATCATCCAGCTGGAACCGTAGGCAAAGTAAACATACGCGTGTCCGCGAGCGAGAAAGAGGGAACCGTTCCGGGGCGTCTGTCCCCGAAAGGAATGAGCCGCGGCGTCCCCTACAGGATATGCTTCGGTCTCGACGATCCGGCCGCTTACGCGGCCTTCCGGGAGGTCGTGGACCAGCGTTTTGCCCACCAGGTAGCGGGAGAGTTTGATAGTGTCGACGGGGAGTTCGCTCCGTCGAAGCCGCCGCGCCGGCCTCCGCGAACGAAGAGATGGGAGGCGCTCGGAGTCAGGCATCAGCCGGAGAGAATTGCGGATAGGCACTGGACACGATTTGTTTTAGCATAACCTGGGGGCAATTCGAAAATGGCGAACACCTGCACGCACGTGAGTCAGATCCGCAACGTAAAACCAAAGACGACGGGCTGCGAAGAATGCCTGAAAATGGGCGACACCTGGGTCCACCTGCGTCTGTGCCTGATATGCGGGCACGTGGGCTGCTGCGACAGTTCGAAGAACAAGCACGCCACCAAGCACTACCACGCAACGCACCATCCGATTATGCAATCCTTCGAGCCTGGCGAGGACTGGAAGTGGTGCTACGTCGATGAAATGGAGATCGATTCCCCTTCTTAGTGGCAAAGCAGCGCACGGCCCTGTAACAAGTTGAGTTGCGATTCTTACTCTCCGACCGAGGCGCGATGGCAAGCAACCTGACAACTCCGAGAAGCGAATCCTGGCCCGCTCTGCCCCTGGCGGAATGGAAGGATACGTGCGACACGCTGCACATGTGGCTTCAGATTGCGGGCAAGGTCCGCCTGGAACTGAGCCCGCACATCAATCATTGGTGGGAGGTGCCGCTTTACGTGAGCGCGCGCGGCTTGACCACCTCTCCCATTCCTTACGACCGGGGCATCTTCGAGATCCATTTCGATTTCATCGATCACAAGGTCGATATCGTGACGAGTTCCAATCAATCGAAGACCCTTCGGCTCTATACGCGCACGGTCGCCGGATTCTACCGGGAGTTTATCGATTCGCTGCGAGCCCTGGGGATCGAGGCGAAGGTCTGGCCTATGCCGGTGGAGGTGCCGGATCCGATTCGCTTCGATCAGGACGTGACGCATTCGCGCTACGATCCGGAATACGCGCACCGCTTCTGGCGGCTCCTGGTGACCCTGGACACGATTTTCAAGGAATTCCGCGCGCGGTTCATAGGAAAGGTAAGCCCGGTTCATTTTTTCTGGGGAAGCTTCGATCTGGCGGTAACGCGGTTCTCCGGCAGGCCCGCGCCCGAGCGCCCGGGCGCCGATCCGGTGACGAAGGATGCCTATTCCCACGAAGAGATCAGCGTGGGTTGGTGGCCGGGGGGCGGAGCTGTCGCAGATGCAGCCTTTTATGCATACGCGGCTCCCGAACCCGCAGGATTTCGCGAAGCAAAGGTGCAACCCTCTGCGGCCTATTACAACACGCAACTCAGCGAGTTCATTCTGCCCTACGAAGACGTTCGCAATGCAGCCGACCCGAAGGCTGCATTGATGCAATTCCTCGAAGCGACCTACGACGCGGGCGCCGATCTCGGAGGCTGGGACCGAGTCGCGCTCGAAAAGAGGATTTAGGGCACGCCCGGTCAACGATAATTGCCGCCTGCAAAATCTGTCGAGTATTTTAACGGGATCTTCGAGACTGTGTTTCGTACACTTCGGAGATAGAGGGTTCCGAGACCATCTCTGCCGGCAGCAGCGAACGAACAGCGCTCTCCAACTCAGAAGCAGTCGCAGCGTGCTGTGGATAGTTGAAGATCTTCACTTCGTGCGTAAAGCGGTCGACGGCCCCGGAAACGTCGTTCAA
>Ga0265325_10002657_pt1 | contig 11975 bp, 7 predicted proteins | sample 41420metaG_FD_202090 | JGI IMG/M metagenome (GOLD analysis project Ga0265325, IMG submission 202090) | Rhizosphere microbial communities from Carex aquatilis grown in University of Washington, Seatle, WA, United States - 4-14-20 metaG | ecosystem: Host-associated > Plants > Roots > Rhizosphere >...
GTTGCGCGCCAGTCCGCCCAGATCGTTCACACCCTCGAAGACGATCACCCAGCGCACGCCGGCGGGCGCCAGCACATCGCGATCGAGCCGCGCCAGCACATTCGGCCCCAGCCCGTCTGTGAGCAGATGATTGCCGCCGATTCCCTGGTTCGACACGCCGACATCGCGCGTCTTTTTCTCCGCCTGCAGCCGCGCGGCCAAAATATCCGGCCAGCGGTCGTTCCCATTTGTAGTTGCCGCGTGGCCGTCGGTGATTGAGTCACCCAACGCCACGATCGTTCCCGCCTCAGACGAGGTCAGCACATCGATACCGGTGAGCTGATACCAGTGATCGACATGTTTTGCGTCGGGCAAATCCGTCGCGCCCACCGCATCGCCATGCTCGTAATACGAAGTGGATCGCGAACCCGGATGCCCTGTTTCAGGATCTGGCGGCGCGTCCAGATGAAACGACACGGCAATGTCCGACAACGGCGCTACCGAAATATTGAGCGGGTCAGAAACATACTCCGCGCCCGGCGGAATCGTCACGTCTGGTTTGCCGGCAAAAGTCAGCGCGTGATCGCTCGTGGGATCGATTGCCGCGGCTCTGGGAGAAACTGCGTGCGCCACATGCACCGAAGTGAAGTGCAACGCCTGCGTTCCGAAAGCGTTCGACAAATGCACGCGCATCGCCGAGCCTCCCAGCGACAGGTGAACGATCTGCCGCAATGTCGCGTCGCGCAGATCATCCGTGGGCAGCGCATTCTGCGGCTCCGGAATCTGCTGCGAAGCGCCCCAGCTCTCCACCCACGCCTCTCCCTTTGCGCCCTTCTCAGCCCACGCGCAGGTTGCCAATGCCAACAACCCCGCTAACAACGCGATTTTGCCAGTCTGTCTCATAGTGATGATTTAGTATGATCCTCGAAGAAATTCTACCCCGCAAAGATCGCTGCAAGCATATTATTCCGGAGCGCGCCTATGCATTCCTGCCTCAAACCCGTCTTTTTCGCCTTTACATTCGCCGCTACCTCCGCCGTTCTGGCGCAAGCTCCCTGTACCCCGGTCACCTTCACCGCCGATCAGGATCACCAGAACATGATGGACCAGCTCGGAATCAAGACGCTTCGCCCGGGATGGAACGGGAATGAAAATGCCCCGAACCACGCCAACTACGACGAATCGAAGGCGAATCCCTATCCCAATGTTCCCGATCCGCTCACGATGAACGACGGCAAAAAGGTGACCACTCCGGAAATGTGGTGGAAAGATCGCCGCCCTCAGATCGTCGATATGTATTCGAAATACGTCTACGGCTACGTGCCTGCAAACGTCCCTAAGGTTACATGGACCGTAACCGCCATCGACCACGAGATGATCGGCTTCACTCCGGTGATCGCCAAGGACCTGATCGGCGAAGTGGACAACTCGGGCTGCCCCGCGATCAGCGTGAAGATTCACATGACCGTCGTCACACCGGCAAACGCCACAAAGCCCGTTCCCGTGCTCATGGAGTTCACGCGCGCTGGATTTCCCTACCCCAACCAACCGCGCGGGCCAGAGCTCGACCAGATCAACGCGGCGTGGAAGGCTGCGCTGATCCAGCAGGACCCATCGCTCAAAGACGTCTTCGCCAAGCATCCGGCATGGGAGCCACTTGAGGAGCCGCCTTTCTTCGTGCCTCCGCAGTTGAATGCCGACGGTGATCCCCCGAATGAATGGGAGCTCGTCGCAGCCGGCTGGGGTTTCGTCCGCTTCGACCCTGCAAGCGTGCAGGCCGACAACGGTGACGGCCTCACCCGCGGCATCATCGGCCTGGTGAACAAAGGCCAGCCGCGCCAGCCCGACCAGTGGGGCGCGCTGAGGGCGTGGGCGTGGGGTGCCGATCGCGGACTCGATTATCTTGAGACCGATCCCGCCGTCGACGCCAAACACGTGGGCATTGAAGGCGTCTCGCGCTACGGCAAAGCCGCACTCGTCACCATGGCCTACAACGATCGCTTCGCCATGGTGCTGGTCGGTTCATCGGGCAAGGGCGGAGCCACTCTGCTGCGCCGCAACTACGGCGAGGGCGTGGAGAACCTGAGCACAGGCGAGTATTACTGGGAGGACGGCAACTTCATCAAATACGACGCCTCTGAAGCCAAGTTCGGCAGCTTGACCCCTGGCGATCTTCCCGTCGACTCGAATGAGTTGATCGCTCTCTGCGCGCCGAGGCTCACATTCATCAGCTACGGCGTCCCTGAAAAAGGCGACGCGCACTGGCTCGATCACCAAGGCAGTTGGATGGCCACTGTCGACGCCAGCCGCGTCTTCACTCTGCTCGGCGCAAAGGGTCTTGGCGTCACCGACGATTACAAAACCGCCAAGATGCCGGCTGTGAATGATGGATTGCTCGACGGCCAGCTTGCCTGGCGCCAGGATGACGGCGGCCACACCGACGCGCCGAATATGAAGTGGTTCATCCAGTGGGCCGACAAGTTCACCGGCCACACGCCGGGGCAGTAAAGCGCACTACAAAACAAAGAGCGGCGGACAATCCTCGTCCGCCGCTCTGGTTTTTCTGCTTTTGTTTCTCAGTCGTCATCCGGCGGGCCGCTCGGCTTTTCGAGAATCAGTTTGTCCGGCGTCGTTCTGGTTGCAATCGGCGCGAACGCGCGCGGCTTCTGCGAGTAATCGAAGCAATCGCTAAAGTCGTCCGCAGTCGCGTCGCGCGCGCCCAGGTTCCCCAGTCCCCAGTTGTGCTCGATGAACGCGATGAAGCCGCTGGCTTCGTGCACATGGTGGGAGATATAGCCGTGCTTCGCGTACGGCGATACCACGATCACAGGAACGCGAAATCCCGGGCCCATCGCGTCCACCGTGGGCGGAAGGACATGGTCGTACCAACCACCCCAGTCATCCCAGCAGATGAAGATGGCGGTCGAGTTCCAGAATTTGCTTTGCCCAATGGCGTTGACGACCGATGCCACCCAGTCCGGCCCCTCCACGCTGCCGCTTCCAGGATGATCGGAGTGCAGATAATCGGGGATCACCCAGGTCACCTGCGCAAGGTGGCCGTTTTGAATATCGGTCAGCACCTGGGTCTGCGGATAAATCACATTCCTGTTCCAGTCGGCGCCGTAGCGGATATGGCGAATGGCGTCGTAGGCCGAGTCGACGTTGATCGGGTTGCCGCCGGCAGGCGCATAGTACCGCCACGTCATGCTTCTCGCGTCGAGCAAATCGGCCGCCGTCGCATAGTCCCAGCACGGAAAAACACCTGGAAAAAGGTCGGTGCCATTGGGCCCAAGCAAAGGAACGGTTGTTCCAGCCGGCGCGTCGCATCCCCAGAAACCGCTGTCGGGAGGCTCGGTGGCTAACGCCGATTGCCCCGCAATCATGTACAAATGCGCCGGGAAGCTCGGGCCGGTGTTGGATTGGAACATGCGGTCGCCGAGCACGTATTGCCCGGCTAGCGTCCAATAGATTTGGATTTCCGAGCGCGGGACATAGGCGTACGCGAATGTTGGAGGATTCATGTTGCTGCGCGCGAATCCATCCATCTTCCCGTTGTCCAGATCCTGCCACCATCCGGGATGTGTGTGATCGAGATCGAGGGGATCGGCCAGAGAAACCGGCACGAGGGGAACCGGCGTTCCCAGGCTCATCCCAACATCGACGGTGTCGGCCCCGGGAAAATCATGAAACAAATTGTCGAAGCTGCGATTCTCCTGCATGATCACGACGACGTGCTGGATGGGCGATGTTGCGGAGTCTTGGGTCGACGGTGGATAGACGAACGAGGCCTGGCATCCCGCCAACCAGACAGCCAGGAACAAGGCCGGCACCAGAACAGAAGCGACGATCATGCGGCGCATGCTGTGCGCAGATCTCGGAGCCGGCGCGCTTCGCATCGATTCGAATTCCTCGGCATCTGGATTTGCGATTTGCAGTCCGATTGCGCATGAAACAAATCCGGTCTCATCAGAGTAAGGCGAACGCATTTGCAAGTTGTCACTGAAATTGCAACGCCAAGAGAAATCCTCTACGCGGGGATCGGCGGAGGAGCACAAGATGGCATTGGACAAGGTTGGCTGGCCAGCGAAATGGTTTGCACCACAGACATTGGAAGGTGAGCATGCGCCCGCGGATCTCGGCAAGCCCGCGACTGTAACCCTAGCTCGTTACGACTACAAGGGCCGGTATAGCCACCTTTTCCCCTGTCTCTGATTTCGGGGTCATTGTTCTCAGTCGTCGTCGGGCGGGCCGCTGTCCAGTTCGCGCATAATATGTTCCGCCGTAACCTTGGTGGGAATCGGCGAAAATGGGACCGGTGTCTGCGTGTAATCGAAGCAGTCGCTGAATGCATCGCTTCCTGCATCGCGCGCGCCCAGAGTGCCCAGATTGAAGTTATGCTCAATGAACTTGATGAAGCCGCTGGCCTCATGGAAATGATGCGTGATGTAGCCGTGCTTGGCATACGGCGAAACAACAAGCAGCGGCACGCGGAACCCCGGCCCCATCTCGTCCACTTTGGTTGGGGACACATGGTCATACCAACCGCCCCAGTCGTCCCATGAAATGAAGATCGCGGTCGAATTCCAATATTGGCTGTTGCCGATGGCGTTGACAATCGCGGCTATCCAGGCCGGACCTTCGTTCCCCGATCCCGGATGGTCGGAGTGCGCCCAATCGGGAACGATCCACGTTACCTGCGCCAGCTCTCCGTGCTTGATGTCGACCAGCACCCGGCGTGAGGGCGAGATGACGTTCTCACTCCAGTCCTTGCCAAAGCGAATGTGCCGGACGGCCTGGTAAGCCGAAAGAACGAAAAAATTGTCTCCGCTCCCGGGAGCGTAATAGCGCCACGTCACGCCCTTCTCATCCAGCAGATCGGCGCTCGTTACGTAATCGAAGCAGGGAAAAACGCCAGGCATTTCCGTGCCATTCGGTCCCATCACGGCGGCCGTCGTTCCAGGAGCCGCGTCGCAACCCCAAACCGAGCCGGTAGGATTCTCGACCACGTTTCCTGATTGCCCGGCGATCATGTACTGATGCGCCACAAAACTGGGCCCAGTGTTCGACTGGAACGTGTGGTCGCCGATCACATACTGCTGGGCCAGCGACCAGTATTCCTCCACGTCACTCCTGGGAACGTACGAATAGGGCAGCAGAGAGCCGGACTGCGCGAAGCCATCCATCTGCCCGTGATCCCAGTCCTCCAACCAGCGCTTGTGCGAGTGGCTCAGGTCGCGCGAATCGCCCAGCGAAACCGCCTTAAGCGGAACCAGCTCATCCCCGTTCATCCCGCCCTGGACGGTGTCGGCGCCGGGATAACCATTGAACAGATTGTCGAAGCTCCGGTTCTCCTGCATGATCACGACGATGTGCTGAATCGGCGAACCGGGAATAGGTGACACCGAGCTTACGGGCACAGGCGGCGATGGACTTACCGCAATAATCGAGCCGCCGCAACCGATGAGCCCCGCAAAGATCCATGCGCCGGCTGCCGCGACAATGGCCAGCGACACACCAATGCACAGCCGCTTGCTCACACGCGGCCTCTGCGCCTGGTCCAGTCTTGAGTGCCCTTTTTTCATTTCCCCCGAGTACTGCGCAGATCACGGCAATCTTAGGTCTGATCTTTCCGCATCCCTGTGATTTTAGACACTTCGTTACAATTCCGTTACATTTCTTCGGGGCTTAAAGGCAAGTCTTTGGTTTCCATATTCTGGTTACCACTGGCGGCGCAGCGATTCAACCGGTTCCTCCTAATTCTCAACAACTTACGGTATGTCTGACTTTTCTTCGAGAAATGGACAGATGCCTGGCGAAACAATCGCGCAAGCCTGCCCGACCGGAAATCTCCCGACGCCGGGGGCCGAGGGGCAAATCCCCATTCCAATCCACATCAGCTTCGGGTGTAAGATTCTGCCGTCCCCAGAGATTCATTCACCGACGGAGGGTATCCGTATGTTTGGCTCGTCCGGCTTGATCGATTCGCCAGGGGTGGCCCGGAGATTTGCGCCAGGACTTGCGATTGTTGCGGCGGTATTCGTCCTTGCCTGCACAGCGGTATACGCCGCGCTCGATCAGCCCAAGCCCGGCGAACCCACGGATCCCAAGGCGCGCAAGACTTTTTTGGGCGCCGCCGACTGGGAAAAGCATGGCAGCCTGAGCGCCGCGCTTGATGACTATCGCAAGGCCAATAAGCAGGACGGCGGCCATTGCTCCGAGTGTCTCAGCCGCGCCTATGACCTCGCCATGAAGACTGGCGCGTACAAGGATGCTGTCAGTGTGGCTCAGGACTGGTTGCCCCTCGCCCAGACCGATGTGGATCGCACGGCGGGTCACTTCCGGCTCGGGGTAGCCTTGCAGCGCCAGGGCACCGATGAAAAGAAGGAGCAGCTCTTCATCCAAAGCTGCGACGAGTTCAAGGCCGCGCTGTCGCTCGAGCCGTCATTCGCCGGAGCGCACTTCGCCCTGGGCACGTCGCTCTCGCATCTCCACCAGGACGACGCGGCACGAGCGGAGTTCAAGGCCTTTCTCTCCCAGGCCGGAACCGATTCGTCCCTTCGCGAGCGCGCAAGCCGGTATGCGGAACACCCCGAGCTGGCGCGCGCCCGAATGGCTCCGCCTTTCGCGGTCATCACGATCGACGGCCGCCACATCTCCATGGATGGACTCGCCGGCAAGGTTGTGCTCATCGATTTCTGGGCCACATGGTGCGGTCCCTGCCGAGAGGCGTTGCCACACGTTCGCGACATGGCGCAGAAGTTTCAAGGCCAGCCCTTCGTCGTGCTCAGCATCAGCCTCGACAGTGACGATGCCAAATGGAAGGACTTCGTCAGTAAAAACGGAATGACCTGGTTGCAGTACCGTGACGGAAGATGGACGGGTCCAATTGCAACCGAGTTTGACGTGAAGGCGATTCCCGCAACATTTTCAATCGACGCCGATGGCGTGCTTGAAGACCAGCACGTGGGTGATGCCGACATCGAAGGCAGGCTGAAGAAGATGATCGCGCACGCTGTCCAGGAGCAAGACAGCAAACCGGCGACCGCGCCTTCGCAGGCGGGCTCCGGCGGCGGTGATTGAGCGCCGGTGCCGTTTCGGGCGGGCCATGCCACATTGGCACGGCCCAGGACGGTAGCACACCCTGCCCCTCCCGCACAAGACTTGCAATTCCACCCGATGCCCCGTACTATCCGCATTAGAAACCGGCCTGCAAAGCAGGTGGGTAGTCAACGCTGGTTGAACCAACATTCAATGAACAGGGGCTCGACTCGACAATCGGTTCCGTGTGCAGTGTCCGCCAGTCCGGAATGCCTAACGAACCGCGGAGAGCTCCACCGTCTTAGGACGGGTTCACCGGCGCATTACCCACGGCCCAGCGGGTCGGCTTCTACTTTCCCCGTCAACCCTCGCCACAACTGAGTCGTGTTTCAGTTCCTGCTGCAGCTTCGACGCGGCCGGATCGTGGGGCTCGGCCGCCAAACTCTCGATGAATGACTCGGCGATGATGCGCTCGTCGGGAAACCGTGTTCGGCCGAACCTGAAAAGCTGGTTTAAAGGGCGTGACCAGTGTCGTCACCCACGATGAAGGAGTACCTGGCGCAAGACCGAAATGGTCCTTTCATTTAGCACTTGGCTCTTTACGGCGATCCTAATTGTGTCCGGACCAAGTGAGTCGTGGATGCTTGCTCCACTGCGAATGAAGAGGTTTTGCTCACGCACCCGCCGCACGATTTCGTTTGCGTGGGGGGCAGTGGCGGGCAGACGGCAAAGTAAACAGTTCGTTAAACTTGGGAAAGAGACGATACCGCATTGCGTCTTCAGTTCAGCGATGAGATGTTCGCGGAGTTCTGCGGTCGCGTGGAACTGCCTCGCGTAATACTCGTCCTCTTTCAACGCTGCAACGGCAGCGACCTGTGCCGGCAGCGAAACCGCCCAAGGCGGCAATAGGCAGGAAAGCGAAGCGATCTCTTCCGCCGGTCCGACGAGGTACGCCGACCTTAGGCCACTTAGCGCATACACCTTCGACATCGACTTGCAGACGAAGGCGTTATGAGAAGCCGCGGCGAATTCCTCTAGAGAGTGACCCGCACCGCAATATTCAATGTAGGTCTCATCGATCCAAAAACGAGTATCGGGGAACTGCGGAATTAACTCGGCAAGCATGGAGGATGGAAGCAGCACTCCGGTGGGCGAGTTGGGATTGACGAGCGCCACGGCGTCGTACCCTCGTTCCAGCCGCTGCGCCAGTTCCTTTTGGTCGATACGGAAGCCTTCGTCGGCTCTCGCTATGATCGAGTCGACGCTGCACTTTACCACCGTTTCAAGCACATGACGGTATTCCCCATACATCGGATCGAGCAGCAGCACGCGTGAGGTCGGGGTGAACCAGGACTCAAACGCGATGAAGATGAGAGTCGAGGACCCCGCCGCAGGCAAGACACATGACTCTGGCACTCCCCGCGCACGAGCGATTGCGCGCACCATGCCTTCGGCATGCGTGGGAGGGGAAGTACGCGCGAGCAGGGGAAGGTTTTCCCGGATGGTGCTGAGCACCGAGGGTGCCGGATCGAACCAAGCATCTAGAACGTCAGCGTTAACGACTTCCTGCGAGCGACCAAGGCGTGCGAAGTCGTCGCCAAGCACATCCCAGAATGCTCCTCCGTGATAGCAGTGCGTATTCTTGCGGAATGGAAATGGAAGCTGCCAATCGACCATTTCGGCCAACCGCTCAGAACTGCGGCTGAAAGGAGCAATAGCTTGCTGGACGCCATCAGTGCTCCCGGTCATCAACTCATACTCCACCGAGCCGGATTGCACGATCCGGCCGGTCGGCTCCATTCCGCAGCGAAAGTACATTGTCACGACCTCACGCCTGCCGATGGCCACCAATTGTGATCCGCCCATAGACTCCACGTAGCGCAGGGCACCGTACATCAATAGGGGACCGATGATCCGGCCGCGGTGCGCCGAAAGCACTGTAAGCAGGCGGATCTCAAATAGCGACTGGTCGAAGGTAACTGGAATTAGATCGCGGCTGAAGTACTTATCGACCGAGTAAGCGCCGCCTGGAGGAGTGACGCTAACGAACCCGAGCAGATCGCTATCCTGCCATGCAACCAGATATTCATTGCGCGCGTCGAGCGCATCGCTTAGCAATCCTTCGCTATTGGCTCGATGCTGCTTGAGTTCGATGGCATAAACATCATGGCGAGCGGCGTAAATGAGTTTGCGGTGTTCGGGTGAACAGAGCTTGACGACAACTTGCGAAGCCATTGCTGCTTGTGAGCTCATCAGTGACAAAAATTATACGTTCTCCCTAGCGTCAGCTCGAAGCGGGACTGCACTTATACCTCGGCGGCCTGGGCCAGAGTTGCAGCCGGGGACTTAAGAGCCCTCAGGCTGATTTCTTCGGAGCCCACGGAAGTCGGTCAGTGTTGAGGAACGCATTGGCTCAGATTATGTAAAGGGTTCGACTGTCGCCGACAGCCCAATGCACTCATCCAACTCCATGCTCCTAAGTTTTCGAGCGGAATGTCGCAGTCAGGACACCGCGACACGAGCTACGGCGGCACCGATCGGTCAAATCACTTATCCTGACTCCAGTGCACCCCGTCCTCTTCCACATCGGCTCCATCCTGATCCCGTCCTACGGCGCGATCACCGCGTTCGGCGTGCTTGTTGCGCTGATCCTCGCGCAGCGTGCCGCGCGAGTCGTCGGCGTGGTTGCCAGCAAAATCTGGAATCTTTGCATCCTGAGCCTGTTTGCCGCGCTGGCCGCGGCCCGTTTGCTCCTGGTTGCCGCCAACTGGAGCGCGCTCCGCAATCATCCCGCCTGGCTGCTCGGCTTAGCCATGGTGCATCATCCGCTGCTCGCGGGAGTGGGCGCAATGGCCGGCACCGGGTGTGCCGCATGGTACGCGCGCCACAACAAGCTTCCCTTTCGCGCTGCGGCAGACGCGCTGGCCCCGCCGATCGCCGCAGCTCTCGCATTCGAACAACTCGGCGCCCTTGCAGCCGGCTCCGGCTACGGCACCGACGCCGGACCCAAGGTGGGCTGGGCCATCATCTACACCAATCCTCTGGCCTTCATTTGGAGCGGCACCCCGCTCGGCGTTCCGCTGCATCCTGTGCAGGCTTACGCCGCGATGGCTTTTCTCGCGCTGGCCGTCCTGCTCTGGGTCTGGCTTCCGTTTGAGCGCCACTCGGGCGACGTGGCCGGCCTCTGGCTGATGGGAGCCGGCGTGGCCATCTATTTCACCGAGCTGTGGCGCGACTGGGTGGGCCGCGGTTCGCTCTTCGATGGCGCGATCAACGGCCCGCAGATCGCGGCAGTCTTTCTCGTGCTGGCAGGCGCGCTCACGCTCCGCGAGAACAAAAACGTCCCGCGCGAACACGAAGGCGCGCAGGAATCCGAATCGCAATACCCGAAGGCAACCGAAAACCGAGGCGCCGCATGAGCTCCGAGCCGAGCACGAGCCCTGTCCGCACCATCGAAGTCCCATCCGAGGCGCATGGCCAACGGCTCGATGCGTTTCTCACCGCGCAACTCGAGGGCGTGAGCCGTTCGCGCGTGCAACTGCTCCTCGACCAGGGCGGCGTGTTGGTGAACGGTGTCCGCGTGAAGGCGTCACTCAAGTTACGCGGAGGCGAAACAGTCACCGTCACCGGCGATCCGCATCCCGCGCCACTCAAAGCCGTTCCGGAAGCGATTCCACTCGACATCATCTACGAAGACGCCGATCTCGCCGTGGTCAATAAGCCGGCGGGCATGATGGTCCATGCAGGCTCTGGCCAAAATGACACGGCGCGCAGCAGCGGAACCCTCGTCAATGCCCTGCTCCACCGATTCCAGGCCCTCTCTTCTACGGGCGGTGATCTGCGTCCCGGCATTGTTCACCGGCTCGACAAAAGTACCAGCGGCCTTATCATTGTCGCCAAAAACGACCGTGCTCACGCTGCCCTCGGCGCAATGTTCTCGGGCCGCCACGTTAAAAAAACCTACATCGCGCTGGTTCAGGGCTCGGTTGCGCGAGAGAAAGGCACTCTCAGCGCGGCGGTCAGCCGCGATCCCATCCGCCGCACCCGCATGACCACGCGGCCCAGTGAAAATGCTCGCACCGCGATCTCTCACTATGAAGTCGTGCGCCGCCTGAACACACGCTTCGGCAAATTCACCCTGGTCCAGGTGCGCATCGAGACCGGGCGCACGCATCAGATCCGCGTGCACATGGCTTCCATGGGACATCCCGTCGTCGGCGACACGCTCTATGGCGGCGCGGGACAGTTAACCGAGCAAACCGCTGCCGGAAGCAACCAGTCTGCCGGCAAAAAACCCGATGCAGAACGGCTCAGGCTCGGCCGCAATTTTCTTCACTCCGCAAAGCTTGAATTCGCGCATCCGATCACCGGCAAGCTGCTTCAGCTTGAAGCGCCGATGCCCGAGGAGTTGACTGCTTTCCTCAGCCGCCTCGAGTCCGTCTAAGAGTCACAGCTCAAGCCCTTGTTGTTGATTGCTGACGAAAGTACCCGAAAGGTCAATCCCTGCCGCCAACCATGCGACCACTGCGATTGTTAGAATAGGAAGTGATGAACACACAGCAATTCACGCCTCTGTCTGCCGCCCCGGCGCGGCTCGGGCGTATCTCCTCGCTTGCATTGGCGGTTGCGCTCTGCTCTGCCGTCGCATTTGCCCAGCAGCCCGCACCAGGCGCAGGCAGCCAGGCAACTCAACCAGCAGCGCAATCCCCAGCTCAACCAGCGCCTCAACCTCCGGCTCAGCCTGCGGCGCAGGCGGCTCCGGGCGCCGGGTCGAATTCCGACTCCGGCACGCCGACCTTTCATGTCGGCGTCAACGAGGTCAGCCTCATCTTTACGGTCTCAGATAAGCACGGCCACTATGTTGCCGACCTTGGCCAGAATGACTTCGCCTTGCTCGATGACCAGAAGGCTCCGGAACACGTCAACTCGTTTCACCAGCAGATCAACCTGCCACTCCG
>Ga0265325_10002659_pt1 | contig 11967 bp, 10 predicted proteins | sample 41420metaG_FD_202090 | JGI IMG/M metagenome (GOLD analysis project Ga0265325, IMG submission 202090) | Rhizosphere microbial communities from Carex aquatilis grown in University of Washington, Seatle, WA, United States - 4-14-20 metaG | ecosystem: Host-associated > Plants > Roots > Rhizosphere...
ACCGCGCCTTTGCGCCGGACAAGCTGGAAGAAGGAACGCTCGCGATGGCGGAGCGCGTCGCGAAGATCCCGAGCGATGTGCAGCAGATGAACAAGCGTTCGGTTCACCGCGCGATGGAGATCATGGGACTGCGCGCCGCAATCCGCGCCGGTACGGAGATCCAGGCCCTGGCGCTCACGACGGAAAGCTCTCGCGAGACCTTCGCGAAATTCCGCGACGGCGTGACCAAGGGGCTCGATGCGCGCGATGCGGCGTTCAAGGACTACCGTACGAAGAGCTGATGCTTCGAAAACAAAGAAGGGCCGCCCTTTTGAGGACGACCCTTCCATTGTCTTACTGCGGTCCGTGAAGGGCCGCTCAGGCGTCGCACTTAAGCGGCGTTGTCCTCACGAAGGGTGAGGATCCAGGTCGCGGCTTTCGACGTCCGCAGGTAATGACAATGAGACACTGGATCACCTCCTTTCAAAAATGGGTTGCAAATCAGCTATAGCCGAATTCGCCCGGGCGCGTAAGTGGCGGCGGCGCAACAATCGCCGGATTCGAATGCGAGGATTTCAGCGGAATCTGGCCGCGACGCTCGCGCCGGCGGCCAGCATGGCATCGTCCGACGTCACGGTCGCAAGGTCGAAGCCGCGCGCGAACATCGCCTTTGCGTCCTCGGCATTGCGGCAATAGATGCCGGTGCGGACGCCGGCCTTCTTGGCGGCGGCTACGATCTGGTCGATCGCCTGCAACAGGACCTCATCCGACAGGCCCTTGCGAATGTCGCGTCCCAGCGACAGCGCAAGATCGGTCGGACCGACATAGATCATGTCGAGACTCTTCACCGCTGCGATCTCCGCGACGTTCTCCAGACCGAGCGCCGACTCCACCTGCACGATGGCGAGCAGGGTTTCGTTCGCCTTGGCGATATAGTCCGACCCGCCATACAGCACCGCGCGTTTCGGTCCCACGCTGCGATAGCCGAGCGGGGCATATCGCGCGGCGCCGACAAAACGCTCGCACTGGTCGCGCGTATCAACGTTGGGGCAGATCACGCCATAGGCGCCGGCATCGTAGGCGCGCATGACGTCGCCCGGCTCATTCCAGGGCACACGCACCAAGGGCACGGTCGGTGTCGTGGAAATCGCCGTCAACATCGCCACCATGGATGCGAAGTCGATGTGACCGTGCTGCATGTCGACCGTGACGCTATCCCAGCCGTGATGCGCGACGATCTCCGCGGACAGGATGCAGGGCAATCCAAGCCAGCAATTCGTCGCCGGCTTTCCGCCAGCCCAGATTTCCTGCAATCGATTTGCCCGCATCGTCCGATCTCAGTGTGTGATGTTTGTGACGCCGGCGCGACTCTATACCAGCAAGGAGACGTTTGCGACGTCGCCGGTGCCCGCTAAAGTCGATTCGTGGAAAAGCTCTCGACCCAGTGCATCATCGCAGGCGGCGGCCCGGCAGGGCTTGTCTGCGGCTATCTTCTGGCGCGTGCCGGCGTCGACGTCATCGTTCTCGAAAAGCACAAGGATTTCCTGCGCGATTTTCGCGGCGACACCATCCATCCTTCGACGCTGGACATGTTCAACGGGCTCGGCCTGCTGCACGGCCTGCTTTCGCGTCCGCATGACGAGGTCGAAACAGTCACCGCCGAAATCGGTAAGGACCGCTTCGTCGTCGGCGACTTCACACAGCTGCCGACGCGCAGCAAGTACATGGTCCTGATGCCGCAATGGGAATTTCTGAATTTCCTTGCCCAGGAAGCGCAGAGGCTGCCGAACTTCCATCTCTTCCTGGAGGCCGAAGTGACACAACTTCTGGCCCGCGGAAATCGAATCATCGGCGTGCGTGTGCGCGCGCCGGAAGGCGAAGGCGACATCACCGCCCATCTCGTCATCGGCGCAGATGGACGCCACTCCACGGTGCGCGCCAAGGCTGGTCTTGCCGTGAGGAAGATCGGCGCTCCGTTCGACGTTTTGTGGATGCGCCTGCCGGTCGAGGACGCTGATCCGAAGGAACCGGTGGCGCGCGCCGTGGCCGGGAATTTCTTCATCATGCTCAACCGGCGCAGCTATTGGCAGTGCGCCATGATCATTCCCAAGGGCGGTTTCGCTGCGCTGAAGGCCGAAGGACTTTCCGGCTTTCGCGCGCGTTTGCGAACCTGTGCGGGCTTTGCGCGCGACCGCGTCGAGTCCATCGAAAGTTTCGACCAGGTCAGCCTTCTCACGGTTGCCATTGACCGATTGAAGCGGTGGTCGCGTCCCGGGCTGCTGTGCATCGGCGATGCGGCGCACGCCATGTCACCGGTCGGCGGCGTCGGCATCAATCTCGCCATCCAGGATGCGGTCGCAACCGCCAACATCCTGGGACCGATTCTGCGGCGCAGGCGCGCCTCGCTCAAGGAGTTGCAAAATGTTCAGAAGCGGCGGGAGTTTCCCACTAAGGTGACCCAATGGTTCCAGGTCCAGATGCAGCGCCGCGTTCTGTCGCGCACAATCCGCTCGCAGGTCACGCCGAAAGCGCCGTTGATCCTGCACCTTCTCAATCGCTGGAAGTGGCTTCGCCAGTGGCCGGCGCGCTTTGTCGGCATCGGCGTGCGGCCGGAGCGCGTGGACCGCAAAATATTCAAGCACGGCGGCAGATAGAGTTTTGCGCCGGCGATCAGGCGCCGATCACGTCAGGACGAGCAAAACCGGCCTGATGGCAGGCGGCGAGATAAAGTTCGAGCACCGCGCCGGCATCGGTCACCGATTCCACATTCCCCTGCTCATCGAGATTGAGATTGGCACCGCGGATCGCGAACCAAACATCAGTGACGCCAGGATTGCTCTTGAGCACATGCAAGGTGTGCACCGAACCCGCGGGCTCATGGAGGTAAGATCCAGCGGTGTTCACCTCGGGATATTCGAGATATTTCCAGGATCCTGCGATCGTGAACGCAAACACCTCTCCGGTATGCTTGTGCCGCTGGATCGTCACACCAGGCTGCGCGCGCAACCGCACGACCCATAGTCCGGACTCGACATCTGCCTGCAGTAGCTGGATCGACACGCCTTCCTGATAGGTGATGAAGGGCAGTTCCTTTTCGCCGCGATGCAGCGCGGTCGGGATCGGTTTGGGGCTCGCGCTCATGGATCGCCTCGCAGGAAAGACGGCCGACTATGGCCACCGGGCTCGATCCAGGCAAGCTCTCAGGCGTGCCGGTATCGCGCCCATTCGATGCCGTATACGTCGATGCCGAGATCGTCCGGTCCGGTCATCCGCTGCCAGCCGGTCGCTTCATAGAATGCGATTGCTTTTTTGTTCGGCGTATCGAGTTTGAGCGTCAAAGGCTGGCCGGTTTCCTTGCGCAAATATTCGACCAGCGCGCGCCCGACGCCCAGCCGCTGCGCATCCGGATCGACATAGAGGCAATGGATGAAGTTTTCAGGCCGGAACAGAGACAGGATCCCGAGCAGCGCGCCGCTCGCCAGCGCCAGCCAGACCTCTTCCTCCTCGGCAAATCGAATGAAATCGTCAGCCTTGAAATAACCCTTGGGCCGCCAGGTGAAGGCCGCGGAGCCGGCGCGTTCGTACAGTGCGCCAGCATCTGCGAGTTCCGCGGCATTTTCGGCCTTGCGGATCGTGAGCGTCAGCGTGCTGCAGAATGGCCGCGCCATCATCATCTACATCTGCATGGTCCAGCCTTCGACACCCATCGCGGCCTGCCGCACGGCTTCGCTCAGCGTGGGGTGCGCATGGCTGGTGCGCGCAATATCTTCGGAAGACGCTCCGAATTCGATGGCCAGAGCGGCTTCGGCGATCAAGTTGCCGGCTTCGGCGCCGAGGATGTGGACGCCGAGAACGCGGTCGGTCTTGCCGTCGGCGATGACTTTTACGAATCCGTCGGTTGCCGCGATCGTCTTGGCGCGCGCATTCGCCGTGAACGGGAACTTGCCGATCTTGTAGGCGATACCTGCGGCTTTCAATTCCTCCTCGGTCTTGCCGACGCTGGCGACTTCGGGTGCGGTGTAGACGACCGCCGGAATCGCATCATAGTTCACATGGCCCGCCTTGCCAGCGATGCGTTCGGCGCAGGCTGTCGCTTCGTCCTCGGCCTTGTGCGCCAGCATGGGTCCTTCGCGGCAATCGCCGACCGCCCAGATTCCCGCAACATTCGTCGCAAAATGCGCGTCGGTGACGACGCGGCCACGCGCATCGAGGGCAACGCCGACCTTGTCGAAACCAAGATTGTCGACAAAAGGACGTCGTCCGATGGACACCAGCATGATGTCCGTCTCGATTGTCTTTTTCTCGCCACCGGCTGACGGTTCGACCGTGACGACCAGCGCGCCGCCTTTCTTGTCCACGCCAACCACCTTGGTCGAGAGCTGGAACTTCATGCCCTGCTTGGTCAGGATGCGCTGGAACTGCTTGCCGACTTCGCCGTCGAGTCCCGGCGTGATGCGGTCGAGAAATTCGACGACAGTGACTTCGCTTCCCAGACGCCGCCACACCGAGCCGAGTTCGAGACCGATATAGCCGCCGCCGACGACGAGCAGACGCCTGGGTACGGATTTGAGCGCGAGTGCGCCTGTCGAAGATACGATCTGTTGTTCATCGATGGTGACGCCCGGAACCATCGCCACTTCGGAGCCGGTGGCGATCACGATGTTCTTTGTTTCAAGCGTACGGACGGAGCCGTCCTTGCCCTTCACCTCCACCTTGCCGGGCGCAGTGATGCGCGCCTCGCCGACGATGGCCTCGGACTTGTTCTTCTTGAGGAGAAACTCGACGCCCTTGGTAAGCTCTCCGACGACCTTGTCCTTGTGCGCCATCATCGCAGCGAGATCGAGACTGACCTCGGCCTTGATGCCGAGCCTGGCGAAATCCCTGGATGCTTCCTCGAACAGCTCGCTGGTATGGAGGAGCGCCTTGGAGGGGATACAGCCGACGTTCAGGCAGGTGCCGCCGAAGGTTCCGCGCCGGTCGACGCAGGCGGTTTTGAGGCCGAGTTGTCCCAGCCGGATCGCCGCATTGTACCCGCCCGGGCCACCGCCGATTACGACTGCGTCAAATGCGTCCGCCATGAATCAGTTCCCGAATTGCGCGAAAACGCGTTATGCGCCGCCAAACGGTGCGACACAATCGGCCCGTTTGGCGCGGAGCCAATGTCCGGTTCTGGGCGTTTCCTTAAGTGATTATTTGGGGCATTCTGGGACATTCTCAGCTGTCCCGTCATGTCTGACGACCCGGAGGATTACCCATGGCCGCGACTGCCAAAGCCGCCGCGAATTCGAATGTTGAAGCCAGGCTCGCCACGCTCAGAGACGATCTGGAGACCCTGCAGAAGGACATAAGGGGCCTGGCCGGCGAAGTCGGCGGCGTTGCCTCGAACAGGGCGAACGAGGCCCTGAAAGCGGCCGAGAAGCTCGCCCAGCGCGCATATGAACTGGCCGAAGAGACGGCCGATCAGGCGACGACCTACGGCACCAAGGCCGCCGAGGACATCGAAGCCTGGACCAATGAAAACGCCGAGACGCTGCGCGAAACGGTGCGCGAACAGCCCTTGACCGCGCTTGCTGTTGCGGTCGGCGTGGGCGCCTTTTTGATGCTGCTTCTGCGTCGCTGATAATGGCTCAGTTCGGGATGAAGGCCGCCGCGGCGGCGGTGCTGGCCTTGATCGGCATCCTGCTTCTGTTTTTCGGCGTCGGCTTCCTGGCCTATGCGCTCGCGACGGCGTTGACGCCGTCACTGGGTGTTGCTGGCGGCGCCGCGTTGACAGGCGGCGTCTTTGTCGGGCCGCCCTTCATCTGGGCGGTGATCATGCTGTCCCTGCGCCCGCCGCCGCCACCGCCGAAGCCGGCGATTTCGCCTTCGGGTTTGTGGATGACGCTGTTCGCCGCTATCGCCAAGGAGACGCCCTGGGTCGCCATCGTGGGCGCTGGGCTTGTCGCTGCGGCGGAAATCTTTTTCTCGCATCGCGCGAAGAAGAAGTAGCACTCAGGGTACCCGACCAAGCGGTGCTCCGCGCAAACCGGCTATGCGGTAGACGATGTAGTGCGCGATCGGCACGCCTCGGCGCAGGCGGTCGAAATGCGCGATTTGAGTCACGCTCTGGAAATGCGGCGCGAGCAGATCATGGCGGTCAAGGCGCGTCTCCACGACATAGAGCAGGGGTTGCGAGAGAAGGGTCGCATCGGCCCGCCGCGCATCCGGATAGCGGTATTCCTCGTTCAATTGCGCAATCGCCGGATGCGACGGCAGGTAAAATGACAACCAGGCGGTCGAGGCATAATCCGTCGTGACGATTGCCGCGGCATGATTGGCCGCCTGCAATCCCTCGACATTTTGCGCGACCCGATCAAAGCCCACCGCGAGCAGCCGCGCCAGCGGATCGCTGCGGCCGAGCGGCACGATCCCGAGCAAAGCCTGCGCATAAACCGTGAGCAGGAGAACGGCGGCGACCGGTACGGCGAGCCTGCGCGAAACGCGCCAGATGGGTGCGGTCCAGCCGCTCCAGTCGGTGCGCGCGAACGCCTCGGCCGCCGCGACGGCAAGCGCGGGATAGAGAAAGCACGGCCAGTTGCCCTGAATGCGGTCGTGCAGCGAGTGAACAAGAAAATAGACTGCAGACGGCCACACCAAAGCCGCGAGCAGGAACGTCCCGCCGTTGCGGTCTCGGCTCGAGAACGCCATGCCGAGCGCGGCAAGTGCGAAGATGAAGGGCGTCGCGAGAAGGATCTGCGCGCCGAGAAACTCGAACAGATAACGCAAGGTGAAAGCGCCCGCACCGATTCGGCTGAACTGGAAGACGAACGTCGTCCAGTCATGCGCGTAGTTCCAGAACAGGTTCGGCGCGAAAATGTGCAGCGCGATCAAGCCGCCCAGATATGGCCAGATCGTCACGAACCAGCGGCGTGCCTGCGGTGAAAAGATCATCCAGGCCAGAACGCCTGCGCCGAGGAAAAATGCCGTGTACTTGGACATCAGCGCCAGACCGGCCGAGACGCCGACGCCGAGCCACCATGTGCCTCTTCCGGTTTGCAGCACTTTCGCCAGCGCGAAGAGAAATGCCGCCGCAGTCACGACTGCAGGCGCGTCCGGCGTCGCCGCCAGAGTCTCGACCGAGATCATCAGCGTGAGATTGAAGAAGAGGCAGGCACGGGCGGCGGAGACTGTATCGTGCAGCAGGATTTCTGCGCTGCGCCAGACGAACAAGCTGGCGAGGAGCGAAAGTATGATCCCGCCGAAGCGCACACCGAACGCCGTGTTGCCGAAAATGATCGTTCCCGCGCGGATGACAAACGCAATCGCGGGCGGGTGATCGAAATAGCCGGCCGCCAGATGCCTGGACCAGAGCCAGTAATAGGCCTCGTCCGCCGACAGCGGCAGCACCGCCGCCGCCGCGAAACGCAGAATGGTGAGCGCGGCGATGGCCAGCAGATAGCGCTGGGCCAGCGTCGGAAGATTCATCGCGTGCGCCACACAAAGAGGCTCGACAGCGCGTAGTTCCACAGCGCGCCCATGATGGCGCCCGCCGCGCCTGCAACCCACCACACGGATCGTTCCGAATAGAGCCAGTTGGCGAGACCGACATTGGTCAACGCGCCTACGGAGCCGATGGCGCAAAAGCCGACAAAGCCGCCGAACATCGCAAGTCCCTTGAGACGCCGGTCGCGATAGGTCAGTTCATTGTTGAGGAAAAAGTTGCTGGTCATGGCAACAAAGGTTGCGATGCTCTGCGCGATGGAAAAGCTTTCGCCGCCTACGGCAAGCGAAAACTTCAGCACGACGAGGTGGACGGCAAGGCCGGTCGTGCCGACAAGCGCAAAGAAGATGAAACGCGGATCCACGAGATCGCCCGTGAGCTTTGCGAGCAAAAGGCCGAGAAACTCGAGCCCGACCTGAACATTGAACTTGCTCTCGCCCTGCTCGCGCTTTCCGAAAACATAGGATTGCTCGGCGACGCGCAGCGATGGTCCGGCGGTCGCAACGATGTCGAGCAGGATCTTGAATCCGACGGGCGAAAGTTTCGGCGCCACCTCGTCGAACTTGTCGCGGCGCATCATGAAGAATCCGCTCATCGGGTCACTGAGCGGCACCGACAGGATGTTTCGCGTCAGCGTTGTCGCGAATCCGCTGATAGCTCCGCGCGACTTGTCAAATGACGCCGCGCTGCCGCCTTCGATGTGACGGCTGGCAGCGACGAGGTCCGCTTTTCCGGCGCGCAAGGTTTCGAGCATCGCGGTCAGAACGCGTTCGTCATGCTGCAGGTCCGCATCCATGACCGCGACATAGGGCGCAGCCGATGACAGCATGCCCTCGATGCAGGCGCCGGCGAGGCCGCGCCGGCCGACACGTTTGATGCAGCGGACGCGGGGATCCGTTTCCGCAATCGCCTTGGCCGCTTCCGCGGTGCCGTCGGGCGAATTGTCGTCGACGAAGATCGCTTCCCAGCCAATGCCTTTCAACGTCGCGTCCAGGCGGCGGATCAGCTCGGCGACGTTTCCGCGCTCCTTGAAGGTCGGAAGGACGACGGACAGTTCGACCCGGGGGACAGGCTCTGGAAGGGGAATCTGGGCGGCTGTGGACACAAAATACTCCCTGCGCCGCCTTGGTGGCCTTAGCGGCGCGCGGCGTCAAGATGTGCCCCGGCCGGCACACGATCGTAACGGCGGAAAGCCGATTTCCCTGCCGTCCTAGCGTTGCCCAGGACGGTAGTCGGCTTCGATATGTCCCTTTAGCTCGTCCTCGGTGAACCAGACCGGCTTCAGCTTCATCGCAACAAAGAGCCGCGACTGATCGGCGTAATGCCGCGAGGTCTCATCGAGCGTCGCGGAGCCGAACTGGTGGATGCTTTCGGAGGAGAGCTTTCCGCTTTTGCCCCAGGCCACAAACATGATGAACGTGTCGCCGTCGACGGCCGTCAGGGTGCCGTCATCCTGCTGGGTGCCGTAGACCGCGCGATAAATGTCCGGTCCGCCGTCGATCGGAACATCGACCTTGCCGCGCCGGAAGCGATTGACCTGGCCCCATTCCGGATCGAGCCGGCCGAAATGCGTCTTGAGGAGCGTCAGCGCTTCCCTCAGCGCGGCGATCGGTTTTTCCTTCCACGGCCCACCAGGATCCTCCGGCGCGGCGCGCACGCCCATCAGAACGGCGAGCGCCGCGCCGTGATTGTGGATGTCGGTTTTTCGGTTCCAGTTTTTGAGAATCTGCTGCGCCTGTCTCAGGTCGGCGTCGCCGCCTGGGTCGGTTGCGAGAATCTCGTTGATCATCCGCACAATGTTGGAATGAACACTGTAGGTGAGATCGAATTTGTACTCGCGGAATTTCTCCGCCGTGATCGAGGGATCGGCGCCATAGGTTTCCAGCGCGCGCATGGCGCGATTGGTCATGTCGGTCTGGATGCCAAGAGTTGGCGAAAAGTCGGATGGTTTCAGGTCGTCCTCAGGAGCCGTCGCCTGGAACGGGGTGTTGTTGGAATTGAACACCAAGTCCGATTTCGGATTCCAAAGCTGTGGAATCTTGTCGAACGGAACATAGGTATGCCAGATCAGATCGGATCGGTTGCCGGGAATGAAGCCTTTCCAGTTGATGCCTTCGCGACGCACGGGAAACTGGCCGTTATAGACATAGCCGATGTTTCCTTTCTCGTCGGCGTAGATGTAGTTGATGCTTGGCAGAGCCTGCAGCCGCATCGCATCTTTCCACTCATTCAGGTCGCGCGCCTTGTTGAGCCGGAAGTACTGCATTATCTGCCGGACCTCGTTCATGCCGGCGTAGCGGATCGCGAAGACGCCGTGGTCGGTCCTGAACACCGGACCCTGCGCCGCATAGAGCACGTCGCGGTGAAAGGTCCAGATCAGCGGACCAAAGAGTTTCACGCGGATCGCTGCGTCGGTCTTTTGGAAGTCGCGCCATTTTCCGTCGAGCATGTATTGATTGTCGTTCACCGGATTGATGGTGAGCCTGTAGATATCGGCAAGATCCGGCGCGTTGACCGTGTTCGCCCAGCCGAGATGTTCGTTGTGGCCATGCAGCATGACGGGCGCGCCGGGAAATACGCCGCCGGCGACATGCCAGCCTTCGCCCGACTGCAGAACGACTTCGTACCAGGACACCGGGCCCGCATAGGGCTGATGCGAGTTGACGAGAAGGCGCGTTGCGCCGTCGGCGCTGCGATGCGGACCGACGGCCAAACCGTTAGAACCGATTTCCGGCAACGGCTTGCCGCCCGTATCGGTGTTCAGCTTTCGGAGCATGGAATCCAGGCCGTAGAAGAACGGCGTCTTGAAGACGAACCCCGCGACGATGTCCTTTCCTGTCAGGGGCAACAGCCCGGCCGTCACCTTGTCAGGGTGCAACGCCGCATAATAATTCACGCCGTCGGCATAAGCCTCCGCAACCTTGCGCACGTCGACGGGAAGGTCTTTTTCATACCGCGCACCGACCGTTTCCCAGACGCGAAAGAGACGGACCAGATAATCCGTCGTCGCTCCTTTCAGCCCCTCACTCGCTGCAAGCTCGCCGCGCGTCGCCAGCGCGACTTCCTGGATTGTTGCGAAATCATCTTCCGAATGCGCGAAGCCAAGCCCGAACGCGACATCGGCGTCCGTCTTGCCGAGAATGTGCGGCACGCCCCAGCTGTCGCGACGGATGCGGACGTCATAGCGCGAAGCCTTGGCGATCAGCGCCGCGGGATCGGGCGGCGAAGGCTGCGCGAGGCGGTCGGAGACGATGACGCCCGCGAGTCCCAGGATGATGACGGCGACGAGGATGGCGGCATATTTCAGAAGGCGCATGATTTCCCCGTTTGTTGCGGCGCACGCTAGTCGCGCCGGTCGCAGGCGTCGAGATGTACAAAGCGCGGCCCCGTGTATAGTCGCCCGATAAGCGGTGAAAATCGCCAGGGGGAACATCATGAAGTGGCTGCTCGGCGCCCTCGGCGCGGTTCTCATACTGGCCGGTTCCTACCTCGCCGCCCGCATTCAGACCTCTGACGGCGTGCGCGTCGAAGACATCCGCTTTTCGGGCTCCGGCGGCACCCAGATGAGCGCCCTGCTCTACATTCCTCCGAATGCGACGGACAAAACGCCCGCGCCCGGCATCCTCGCCGTGCATGGCCTGATCAATTCGCGCGAGATGCAGGACGGCTTTGCGATCGAGTTTGCGCGGCGCGGCTATGTCGTGCTGGCACTCGACATGACGGGCCACGGCTACAGCGCGCCACCGGCTTTCGCGAACAAGTGGGGCGGACCGGACGGCCTTAAATACCTGCGCGGAGTTCCCTTCGTCGACAAGGACAATATCGGCCTCGAGGGCCACAGCCTTGGCGGTGCGGCCGTTCTGTCCGCGGCGCTTGCCTACCCTGACGGATACAAGTCTCTGATTCTGGTCGGCTCGACGACGGGTGCGCCGGCTGCCGGCAGCGCGACGTTCCCGCGCAATGCAGGCTATGTGCTCGGCCGCTATGACGAGTTCACGCCGATGATGTGGGGCTCGATGGATTTCGCCAAGCCTTCGCCGGCGGCCGAAACCCTGCTGGCGAAGGACGTGACGACGACGCCGAAGCTGAAGCGGAATTTCGGAACGACGAAAGATGTCGATGCCGGCGTGCTTTACGGCTCCATCGCCGATGGCACGGCACGCCGGCTCTACATGCCCGCCGTGACGCATCCTGGAGAGCACATCTCGACCGAGGCGATCGGCGATGCCATCGACTGGTTCGGCAGAACTCTGAAAGGCGGAACGCAGCGACCGGATCAGATCTGGTACTGGAAAGAGTTGGGCACGCTGATCGGATTTGCCGGTTTTGTGCTGCTCCTGCTTGGCGCGTTCGACGTGCTCCTGTCATTCCCGCTCTTCAACAGCATGGCGCGCGCGCCGGAGCCCGCACGCACGATTCGTGACCGCCAATGGTGGGTCGGGCTGATCGTCGGCGGTCTCATTCCCGGTCTCTCCTTTTTGCCGCTGATGATCGTCGGCGGCATGCTA
>Ga0265325_10002660_pt1 | contig 11966 bp, 9 predicted proteins | sample 41420metaG_FD_202090 | JGI IMG/M metagenome (GOLD analysis project Ga0265325, IMG submission 202090) | Rhizosphere microbial communities from Carex aquatilis grown in University of Washington, Seatle, WA, United States - 4-14-20 metaG | ecosystem: Host-associated > Plants > Roots > Rhizosphere >...
GCCCCGCATAACAAGAGCCTGAATGTCCGAGCTGAAGCTCGGACCTCCGAGGGAACGGAATCCCGCGATGATTTTCAAAGCAGGACCGCACCAACCTTCGAATTTCCTTGCAATTGCGGGAGGAATGACTATGCTGGCCGCAATATCGGAGACTTCAGAAAATTATTTTGCAACTTTCGGTTCAGTCGTGGGTTGAACCGAACTATAGAGTGTTGGTCCCAGCCAACCTGTCGTCGGATCGGGGGCACCTTTGTCAAATCGCTTTTTAGGTTGGTCGATTTGTGTTCTGGCTGTTAGCGCATTAGCTGGTTGCACAGGGACTACGGGTTCGTCCTCCTCGTCCAACACGCCTCAGGCCGCAGTCACAATCAGTCCGGCAGTCGCCAGCGTTCGGCCCGGAGATCCGGCGATGCAATTCACGGCTGCCATCACCGGGGCGTCCGACACCGCCCTCGTCTGGACAGCCGGCGGAGTACCGGGAGGCAACACCACGGTCGGCACGATCAGCAACTCTGGCCTATACACGGCCCCTGCGGGCGTTCCGTCGAACAATTCCGTAACGGTGCAAGCGGCGCTGGTAAACACTCCTGGAGTGCAAGGCACGAGCACGATATCTCTGCTGAATCCAATTCCCATCGTTTCATCGGTAAGCCCCCAGGCAATCGGCGTGGGCGCGTTCACAATTCAAGTGAACGGCGGCAACTTTGTCACCGGCGCGCAAGTGATGTTTGGCACGACAGCTCTGACAACGACGGTAGTTTCGGGGACTCAGTTAACGGGAACGGGCACCGCGACAGCTGCACAAGCAGGCAACGTGACGGTAACGGTGATAAATCCTGCACCGGGCACCAACCCGTCCACTACTTCGGCCATCGCAAAGGTCACCACCGGCGCAGTTCAAAGCGTGGGCGCGACCGTGCGCTTCCTGGAGCAGTCCACGTTTGGGCCGACGCCCGCACTTGTCACGCAGGTGCAGCAGATCGGTTTTCCTGAATTTTTGAGCAGTCAGTTCGCGCTGACCGGTTCCACTTATCCCGATCCGGCTTCCACAGTCACTTCGCTGTTGCCGACTCAACAGATTTTCTACACCAATGCTCTGACGAATCAAGATCAGCTTCGCCAGCGCGTTGCTTTCGCGCTGAGCCAAATTTGGGTGACGTCTGGTTTTACGGTGCCGCCGCAGGGCATGGCCCCCTACATGCGCCTGCTGCTGAAGGATGCCTTCGTTAACTATCGCACGCTCATGAATGACGTGACCCTCAGTCCGGCGATGGGCCGTTATCTCGATATGGTGAATAACGATAACCCCACCACTTCGACGCAGCACGCCAATGAAAACTACGCGCGCGAACTGATGCAGCTTTTCACGCTGGGCCTGAGCCAGCTCAACCAGGACGGATCGCTCGTGCTCGATAGCAGCGGGAACCCAATCCCCACTTATACCCAGGCGAATGTGCAGGCTTTCGCTCTTGCCTTCACCGGCTGGACCTATCCCACGATCACAGGCAGCACTCTGCAACAGCACAATCCTGCCAACTGGATCGGATCGATGGTTCCGTTCGAGAGCAATCACAATGTAGTGGCGAAGATACTGCTCCCGGTCAATGGGACGGTAATCACGCTTCCGGCTGGACAGACCTCCGCGAAGGATTTGGCCGGCGCGCTCGACAATATTTTCGCTCAACCCAGCCTTCCTCCTTTTGTTTCAAGGCGGCTGATCCAGCATCTGGTGACCAGTAATCCCAGCCCCGCTTATATCAAGCGGGTGGCCGATGTTTTTGTCAGTGGCACATTCAGCGGTGGAGGAGTAACACTAGGTTCCGGCCAGCGCGGCGACATGCAAGCCGTCATCGCCGCCGTTCTGCTCGATTCCGAAGCGCGCCGCGGCGACTCTCCCAGCACTGCCAATCCGAGCGATGGCCATTTCCGCGAACCGGTGCTTTACATTGCGAATATCCTGAGGGCGTTTGGCGCCGTTTCGGATGGCGCGGCGCCAGCCAACAATGGCGCCTCCATGAGCGAATCGGTAATGGACTCGCCGAGTGTTTTCAATTTCTTTCCGCCGGATTACACCATCCCTGGCACCACTTTGCTTGGGCCGGAATTCGACCTGGAAACCACAGCCACCACGCTGGTGCGCGCAAATTTTGTGAATTCATTTGTGTACGGTTCGATCGGCGCCGGGACCACGGTCGATTTCACGACGTACGCGAATCTGTCGGCCAGTCCCGATAGCTCGGGCCAGTTGCTCGATTCGCTGAACGCGCTACTGCTGCATAACTCGATGACGGCGGACGCACGCGCCAGCATCCTCGCAGCGGTGAACGCGGTTCCCGCTGGATCCACGCAAAATCTCTTGCGTGCTCAGACGGCCATCTATCTAGTTCTTTCGTCATCGCAATACCAGGTCGAGCAGTAGGGCCGAGCGTCCGCTCAAGGAGTTCCATCATGTTTACGCGCAGAGAGCTCTTACGCAAGTCGTGCTGCACCGCCGCAGTTCTGGGAGTCGCTTCCAGTTTTAGCCGTTTTGGACTGATGAGCGCCCTGGCGCAGGCCCCTGCCAATTATCAGGCGCTTGTATGCATTTTTCTCTTCGGAGGGAACGATGCCAACAATCTGCTCATCCCCAACGACACCGCCGGCTACGGCAACTATTCCAATATCCGTGGCCCAGGCGGCTTAGCTCTTGCACAGAATACTCTTCTTCCGATCGCTTCGAAAACTCAGCAAAATGGCCAAACCGCGTTCGGCTTGCATACCAACCTGCCCGAAGTGCAGGGGCTATACAATTCCGGCAAGTTGGCATTCCTGGCCAACGTAGGACCGCTGTCGCAGCCTGTCACGCGCGCCCAATATCAGGCCAATGCTTTGCCCGTTCCCGCCAACCTCTTTTCGCACGCCGATCAGCAACAGCAGTGGCAGTCTCTCGAGCTCGATGGATTTTACAAGACCGGCTGGGCCGGGAGGCTCGCCGATAATCTCGGCAGCTTGAACCCGACTGGGGCGTTTCCCCCGATTACTTCCGTCGCCGGCTCCGCCATTTTCTGCACCGGCCAGCAAACCCAGCCCTATGCCATCATTCCGGGAACAACTCCAGGACTAACGGGCTTTACCACCTCAGCGGCCTCTACAGCACGCTTGCAGGCGCTGCAGCAATTGCTTACATTCGATACCGGCGTTTCGCTGATTCAGTCGGCCAGTTCCATCACAAGCAACTCCCTGACCGACAGCAAAGTGCTTTCCGCCGCCTTAGCAGCCGCGATGCCGTTAGCCACCGTCTTTCCCGCGACAGGGATAGGCGGCCAATTGAAGCAAGTAGCCCAGCTATTATCGGTGCGCTCGGCGCTCGGCTTGAATCGGCAGGTATTCTTCTGTTCCCTGGGCGGTTTCGATACTCATAGCAATCAGATCGCTACGCAGCAAACTTTATTCTCGCAGCTGAGCCCGGCGCTCAGTTCCTTCTACAACGCTACTCTGGAATTGAACCTCGCCCAGCAAGTGACTAGTTTCACGATGTCGGATTTCAGCCGCACCTACCAGCCGGCCTCGGACGGCGGCAGCGATCATGCCTGGGGCAGCGTGCAAATGATTATGGGCGGCGCAGTGGCAGGCGGCGATATTTACGGAACGCTGCCGATCTTTACTCCGGGAGGCCCCAGCGATGTTGGGAGCAATGGCCGCTGGATTCCCACGACCGCGATCGATCAATACGGCGCAACCTTGGCGAAGTGGTTCGGCGTGCCTCCGGCGAGCTTTGCGGGTATATTCCCGAATCTCGCGAATTTCCCGGCACAGACGCTGACGTTCCTGGGCTGAGTTCCGAGGCTCGGCAATCGGACCCTGGGAACGCCAATCTCCCGATTGGCGTTTTGTGATTGTGTACCCTCGCCAATCGGGAGATTGGCGTTCCCAGGATTAGACTCCGAAGCCTGCCCCACACATTCGTTCGAGCGCATTTCTCCAAATTAGGACACTAACAGGGTCGCGCCGTCCTTGAGCCGCGCCGAAATCCGTGTCATTCTGTTTGTCTCGGCGTTTTGGAATGAACCATGGCCCCTCGAACCAAGGTCTTGTTTCTGTGTATCGGCAACGCATGCCGCAGCCAGATGGCTGAGGCAATCGCGAAGCAAGTTGCTTCCGATGTGATCGATCCGTCGAGCGCGGGCTTGGTTGCGTTTGGCGAGATCACGGGTCCCACGCTGGCCGTCCTCAGTGAGCACGGGATTTCAGCGGACGGCCAGCACTCGAAGACTTTGCGTTCGGAAGACGTGTCCGGAACGGAATTGTTGATTAATATGACTGGGAGGACCAGCGATTCGATCTTCGACGCGCCATCGGTGCCGTCGGAAGATTGGGACGTTGGCGATCCGTTTGGGCTCCATCTTTCAGTCTATCGAAAGATTCGCGACCAGATCGAAGCTCGCGTCGAGGACCTGGCCCGGCGACTCCGCGAAAAGGCGGATTCGGCGGAAAACAGGCAAACGGTCGGAAAAGGGTCCGAAGGGGAGCCGGCGAAACAGCCGGAAACGAAGACCGATGCCACGTGAAAAAACCAGCGTCTCGCGCGAAGATTACTTGAAGGCGATTTGGGAGATCGTCCAGGACGAGCAGGAGCCGATCAGCGCGCGCCTGGCCGAGGAATTGGGCGTTACTCCGCCGGCGGTTACGGCGGCGCTGAAACGCATGACGCGCGACGGCTTACTGGTCGTTGGCCGCGACGGGCGTATCCGGTTCACGCGAAAGGGAAGCGTTCTTGCGGATCGCCTTGCAATGCGCCACCAACTCACCGAAAAACTGCTGACGGAAGTTATCGGGCTGGATTGGACTCGCGCGCACGATGAAGCCGAACGTCTCGAACACGGAATCTCTCCCGAGGTCGAGAAGTTGCTCCTGGCGCGATTCGGCGCGGAAGGATTTTGTCCGCATGGCGTTCCGCTGCAAGGCGGTCTGGCCAAGCTCCGCCGCAAACATGGCGCCGTCCCGCTTTCCGACATGGCAGCGGGCCGCAACGTCGAGGTCTTGTGTGTATATGAAAAAGACCCGAAATTTCTCGAGTTCCTTTCTGGCCTGGCGCTCCACCCGGGCGCTCGCGCCCGGATCCGCAAACGCGAATACGACGAAACCATGACCATCGCCGTTGGCAGCCGCACGATTCACCTCGGCAAGTCCGCGACCAGCCGCATTTGGGTTCGGCCTGTGGCGCAATAAATCCGCCGGGGAAAATCAGGCCCGTAGTGCGCCGTCTCGAAAGCATGTTAGATGTCTTTTTTGTGGGTCAGGGCTTCAGCCCTGACATAAAAACCGCAAAATGGATGGGGCTTTAGCCCCTGGCGGTAGCGCGCATCCTCGACGTATTTACGGGACCGCACACTAGAGCGTTTTCAACTTAAGTGTCTACATTCGATGGCAGCTGTCTTCGATCACTTTTCGGAATATTCAGGATCTCGGAATTCAACACAGTCCGTCATGATGCGGTGCGACACACGGTGAGCATGAAAATACTGCGTCACCTCGGCGCTGATTCTGAGGGATTTAGCCGTATTTTCAGAGCAGAGGCCACAGAGGTACGCAGAGGGGGCACGGAGAAAACCGGGAGAGTTCCATATCGGTTCGGGCCGTGAATCGCTTTTCCAGATTCTCCGTGTGCTCTGTGCTCGTTGCGTTCTCTGTGTTGAGTTTTGGCGGAATTGGCAGGTTCGATCGAGTGTAGCTACTTGAGTCAAAAATGCTCTAGTTGGCTGCCGTGTTTCGTGGGCCGGACTTTTCTCTGTATTGTGGAGGCCCTTACGGTTGTGAAAACTACATCGAGAGCTGATTGTTGTTTTACGATAGTTCCAGTCAAAAGCAAACAGGCTGAAGCCTGTTCTACTCAAACCTGCCGCTTGAATTTTCCGCTTCAGGGGAGTAGCGTGAGGTTCACCTCACTGAACCCCTGCGTTTGAATCGTGGCCAGAGGTCCGGTAGAAATTTACCCTGCATTGGATCGCCGAGAAGGAGAGCACACTATGGCAACGACAGTACCGGCAACGCTCCTGGATCAGAACGTTTCGAGCTTTATTGCCAAGACGCACAAAATTCTAATCAATGGTAATTGGGTGGAAGCGGCATCTGGCAAGACGTTCACAACATTTAATCCCGCCACCGGAGATGTCCTGTCCCGGGTTGCGGAAGGCGATAAGGAAGATATCGATCGTGCCGTGAAAGCGGCTCGCGCCGCATTCGAGAACGGTCCGTGGCCGAAGATGACGCCGTCGGAACGTGGCCGCTTGATTTGGAAAATTGGAGATTTAATCGAGAAGCACCTGGAAGAATTTGCGCAGATCGAATCGCTCGACAATGGCAAGCCGCTGAAGGTTGCGCGCGTTGCGGACGTGCCTCTTGCGGCCGATCTGTTTCGCTACATGGCCGGGTGGGCTACGAAGGTGGAAGGAAACACGATTCCCATTTCCTCCGGCGGCGGAAAAACTCAATATCTGGTTTACACGGTCCGTGAGCCCGTCGGTGTTGTCGGACAAATTATTCCGTGGAATTTTCCGTTGCTGATGGCAGCCTGGAAGCTGGGCCCGGCTCTCGCCACAGGCTGCACGGTTGTGCTTAAGCCCGCGGAGCAAACACCCTTGACCGCTCTTTTGCTCGGCGAGTTGATTCGGGAAGCTGGAATACCCGACGGCGTGGTGAATATCGTGCCGGGTTACGGCGAGACAGCAGGTGCTGCCTTGGCGGCCCACCCGGACGTGGACAAAGTTGCCTTCACGGGTTCGACGGAGGTTGGCAAACTGATTCTGCAGGCAGCGGCCGGAAATCTGAAGAAAGTTTCCCTCGAACTCGGCGGAAAATCGCCCAACATTGTGCTGGGCGATGCCGAGGTCGATGCAGCGATCGACGGCGCCGCCGGCGCGATTTTTTTCAATCACGGCCAGTGCTGCTGCGCGGGTTCGCGGCTGTACATCGAAAGCGATATTTTCGACAGAGTCGTGGACGGCGTTGCACAACAGGCCAATCAGATTCACGTTGGGCCTGGAATGGACCCAGCGAGCGACATGGGCCCGCTGGTTTCCGAAGAGCAACTGAATCGAGTTTGCGGCTATCTCGAGTCGGGTATTTCGGAAGGCGCAAGGGCCGTCGCCGGCGGATCGCGAGAGGGAACCAAAGGCTACTTCGTGAAGCCCACGATCCTTGTAAACACGAATGAAAAAATGAAAGTGGTGCGGGAAGAAATTTTCGGTCCCGTGGTCACCGCAATTCCGTTCCGCAATATCGAGGAAATTGCGGCGACGGCAAACGATTCGATCTACGGTTTGGCGGCAGGCGTGTGGACTCGGGATATCAAGAAAGCTCATAAGATTGCCAGCTTACTCCGTGCCGGAACCGTTTGGATCAATTGCTACAACGTGTTTGACGCCGCTCTCCCGTTCGGGGGCTACAAGCAGTCCGGATGGGGCCGCGAGATGGGCCACGAGGTTCTCGAACAATACACAGAGGTCAAGGCCGTCTGCACGCCAATATCGTAGGGCAGGGGTGACAAATAAATGGAAGCAAGCTGAAAAATGAATAACTAAATAAAGAATTATGATGTCCGAACGAATTGGATGGGAAATAAAAGGAGAAGGCCGAAGATTTCTTCGCAGGTCGAAGGCTCTTTCGGCCTTCTCCTGGTTGCGCAACGGGAGAAAAAATCGCTTTGCGGTTTCGGAGGTCCGACCTTTAGGTCGGACAATCGGGGTCGGGTAAAGGGGCCTTTAGGCCCTGAAGCTTCAGGGGCTGAAGCCCCCGATGTTTCGAAATTGAACGTCGGGGCTAAAGCCCCGACCTCCTAAAAACCTAACCTCCTAAAGACCTAACCTCCTAAAAACTTCAGTTCCTAAAAACTCGGCCTCCCAAAAATGAGAAACATCGTACAATTCTAAATCGAATCGATATTTGTCCTGGCTAGAGGAGTGGCAATGGATTTGCGTTATCCGATTGGCGAATTGGAACTGAAGCCGTCGCTCAATCCCAATGAGCGCGACATAGCAATTTCGCGGATCGCGGAAACTCCCAGTCGTTTACGTGAAGCCGTGGCTGGCCTTTCCCATGAGCAATTCGACACGCCGTATCGTCCTGGCGGATGGACCGTGCGGCAAGTCGTGCACCATCTGCCGGACAGCCATCTGAATGCTTACGTGCGATTTAAACTTGGACTCACCGAGAATGAGCCAACGATCAAGCCATACGACGAGGCTCGCTGGGCGGAACTCGGGGATTCGCGCGAAACGCCAATCGAGATTTCGCTCTCGTTGCTCGAATCCCTTCACCATCGCTGGGATGTTCTGCTGCGATCGATTCAGCCGCCGGAGTTTTCGCGCCGCTTGCGGCATCCGGAAATAGGAGAGATCACGCTGGACACTGTGCTGGCGATCTATTCCTGGCATGGGCGGCACCACGTCGCTCATATCACGGCGCTTCGCGAGCGCGAAGGTTGGAACTAGCTACTGTGCTACTTACCGCTCTCCGCTATTACTGGATCACCGCCAAGGGCTACCGATTGCGCCCGTGGGCCAGCCCATACATTCGCTGGCGTCTGGAAACATTTTTGGGCGGAGACATGCATGCACTCGGTCCGGGCGAGTTCTTCGGACTGATGTGGCGCCAGCGAGCACGGTTCAAGGGATTCCTGGCGTGGACGGCCGAGCGTTGGCGTGTCCAAGACACGGATGCTTCCTGATTTGTGTAATCCGCGTGGGTGTATACTTGAATCAGAAATCGAATCATTTCTGAAAAGCCCCGCAAATCGCCATGCAAGAACTGAAAATATTTCAGAAGACGGAATCGCTCCACGAAGGACGCTGGTGGGAGCCCATGCCCGATGGCCGCGTGCATTGCTATCTGTGCCCGAGGCACTGCCACATCGGAGAAGGGCAGGCTGGGTTTTGTTTCATTCGCGTCAATCAGGGAGGGAAACTGTATTCCCTGGGATATGCTTCGCCGGCGGCTCTGCAGATCGATCCGATTGAGAAGAAACCACTGAATCATTTTCTGCCCGGCACGCGCGTGTTTTCCCTCGGAACGGCCGGATGCAACATGGGCTGCTTCTTCTGTCAGAATTGGGACATCTCAAAATCGACATCCGATCAAGTTCGGTCGACAAATATTCCTCCTGCGGATGTCGTCGCGCTGGCCATCCGTTACGGCTGCCCGTCCATAGCATTTACATACAACGAACCGACGATTTGGGGCGAATACGTGATCGATATCTGCCATGCGGCAAGGGCGGCGGGAATTCGCACGGTCATGGTCACCAATGGCTACATCACGCGCGAAGCTTTCCACGACATTTACGATCACGTGGATGCGGCCAATGTGGACTTAAAGGCGTTCACGGAGGGATTTTACGGACGCATCACGCTGACCCATTTGCAGCCGGTTCTGGACATGTTGACATGGCTGAAGCAGGAAACAGATGTGTGGTTCGAGATCACAAATCTCCTGATTCCGACGCTGAATGACGATCCAGGGGAAATCCGCAAGCTTTCGGATTGGATTCTGGAACACCTCGGACCCGATATTCCGTTGCATTTCACCGCATTTCATCCTGACTTTAAGTTGCAGGACAAGCCCCGGACGCCACCCGAAACGTTGCATGCAGCGCGAAAGATCGCATTGGATGCGGGCCTTCATTTCGTATACGAAGGCAACATTCATAGCGAAGCCGCTCATACCAATTGCCCCGGATGCGGTGAAATCCTGATTCGCCGGTCGTGGCACGAAGTTTTGAAAAATTCCCTTCGCGATGGTGCGTGCCCTTCTTGTGGCTGCGTCATCCCAGGACGCTGGACAAATTCCGGCGGTCCGATCGATGACGCCGCCGGGAGAGCCGCTAACATCGTAGCGAAAAAATACGGTGCATTGAATTTGTAGAGTAGGACAGGCTTCAGCCTGTCTGGTTTAGATGTGAATCGAACCACGACAAAAACCAGACAGGCTGAAGCCTGTCCTACTGATCGCATTTCGAGACCATTTTCGACTCAAGTAGCGACACTCGATCGAACCTGCCAATTCCGGCAAAACTCAACACAGTCCGTCATGACGCTGTCCGACACACGGTGAGCATGAAAATACTGCGTCACCTCGGCGCTGATTCTGAGGGGTTTAGCCGTATTTTCAGAGCAGAGCATGCAAAGAGCACAGAGCGCACGGAGAATCGGGAGAAGCGATTCAAGGCCCGATCCGATATTGAACTCTACCGGTTTTATCCGTGCCCCTCTGCGTACCTCTGTGGTCTCTGTGTTGAATTCCGAGACCGTGAATATTCCGAAAAGTGATCGTAAACAGCTGACATCGAATGTAGACACTTAAGTTGAAAATGCTCTAACGGCTGTCTGGACCCATTGGCATATCCATCGGCATTTCGGAGTCGTGCGACATCGTCGGCATTCCTGCCAGGTACGAGTAGATCCACAGTTGCCACTTTCGTTCCAGTTCCAGCGGCGTGGTTGCCAGAGTTGTGGCGACGCCAGCGACGGAGGCGTCTAGCATCTTTGTCAAATACAGTTTGCGGACGTCGGCAGGGCCGCTGAGTTCCGCGATTTCATTTACCCATGCGCCGCCGAGCACCGCGAGATCCTCTGGTGAAATACGCGAGCCGGGCGAAAGATTCAACAACGATTCCACTTTTCGATGGCCGGCCCTTTGTTCCACCTCGGCGGCCGCGATTCCCAATTCCTTTCCATCTCGCTCGCCGACCAGCCAGATCGCGGTCCATTGGCCGATGCGCGCATTTCCGCGCTTGCCCCAGGCGATTTGCAAGAGAGCTTCCGCATCGGCGGCGGGATCGAGTTGAGGAACTCGGCCGTCCAATTTTGTCCGAATCGTCGTTCCCGATACCGTGTAGGGCTGAGGAGTACTGGCGGTCTCGACGGGGATTGGTGCATCGCTATCGAAAATAATTGTGATTTCCGCGTTCGACTCGGCATCGCCGAGTTTCCGATCGAGCGCCATGAAGACGGATTCCCGCTGCGTGGCAAACTGCGTCATGGTCTCCTGCGACAGTGCGCCCGGCAGACATCGGATCTCATAGTGAGCCGAGGTCACGCGCTGCATCAGAGATTCTTGGATAAACCGGCGCACGAGACGGCCATAAAACCCGAACAATGTTGCGACTAAAAGGATAGCCAGCACAACAGCGATTGCCGCTTTGGAGAATCCTTGTTCCGAAGTCGAATTTTCGATCATGCCTGATTGTCGATCGTGCTTTCGAGCGTTTCCGAGCTTGCGCCGGCCGTCGCGAAATACCGGCCCGTATCGATGTCCGGGAAGCCTCGATTGTTCAAATGCAGCGTGAGCCTCGCGGCGGTAATCGGGCCGCCATGGAGTAAAGCGCCGATCGACTCGAAAACCACTTGGCAGTCGGGTTCGAGAAAGCGATGACCCTCGAGAGACTTCATCAGATTCTGACGCTGCCGGTCGGTCATCGTCGAGTCGCATAGCGCGCGCAGAGCACGAATCTCGGCCGCCAGTTGTGTCGTTCGATTCATTTATGATTTACCGAAACTAAACTTAATGCCTGGGAGCATTCTTGGTTCAAAGTACGCACCCTATGGCGCCACTATATTATTCCGCACGAAGAAAAGCAAAGCGGCGTTCGTCACCGCGGAGGTTCTTTTGAGGGAGCCTTTCCTCGTATGCGGATGACCGCGTCCTTGGCTATCGGGTTGGAAGGATCCATTGCCAGGCCGCTTTCGTATTCATGAAGTGCATCGCCTGGATGTCCGGTAAATTCGAGCACTTGTCCCAGGCCAATATGAGCATGGCCGTCGAACGGATTGATGCGAAGGGCGCGCCGAAATGCTTGTTCTGCCCGGGGCATATCTTGCCAGGTGAGGTAGATATCGCCCAGTCGGTCGTACGCGTCCAATGTGGGGTCGGCCCGCACGGAACGCTCGTATTCAGTTCGCGCATCTTCCAGGCGGCCCGCCTCATACAAGAAG
>Ga0265325_10002664_pt1 | contig 11955 bp, 10 predicted proteins | sample 41420metaG_FD_202090 | JGI IMG/M metagenome (GOLD analysis project Ga0265325, IMG submission 202090) | Rhizosphere microbial communities from Carex aquatilis grown in University of Washington, Seatle, WA, United States - 4-14-20 metaG | ecosystem: Host-associated > Plants > Roots > Rhizosphere...
TGCGGACCGCGCGGGCGCGCAAGGAAATCCTGGTCTGCGGCGGCGCCTACAACTCGCCGCAATTGCTGCAGCTCTCCGGCGTGGGCCCGGCGGAGCTGCTGCGCCGGCACGGCATCGATGTCGTGCTCGACGCCGCAGGCGTCGGTAGCGATCTACAGGATCACCTGCAGGTCCGCGTGGTGATGCGCTGCACGCAGCGCATCACGCTCAACGACGTCGTCAACTCGCCGGCGCGCAAGGTGCTGGCCGGCCTGCGCTATGCGGCCTTCCGCACCGGGCCGCTGTCGATCGCGGCCGGCACCTCGGGCGCGTTCTTCAAGACCAATCCGCGGCTTTCGACGCCCGACGTCCAGATCCACTTCCTGCCGTTCTCGACCGACAAGATGGGCGAGAAGCTGCATTCGTTCTCCGGCTTTACCGCGTCCGTCTGTCAGCTGCGGCCCGAGAGCCGCGGCTCGCTGCGCATCAGGAGCGCCGATCCCGCCGCGCCGCCGGAAATACGCATCAACTATCTCGCAACCGAAGTCGACCGCACCACCAATGTCGAAGGCCTGAAGATCTTGCGCAAAATCCTGCAGGCGCGGGCGCTCAAGCCCTACGTGGTCGACGAGGTCGATCCCGGCGCGAAGGTCTCGACCGACGACGAACTCCTGAATTATTGCCGCCAGCGCGGCAGCACGATCTATCATCCGACCTCGACCTGCCGGATGGGCAGCGATCCGTTGGCCGTGGTCGACCAGCGCCTGCGGGTTCGCGGGCTGGAGGCCCTGCGCGTCGTCGACGGCTCGGTCATGCCGGACCTGGTGTCGGGCAATACCAACGCCGTCATCATCATGATCGCCGAGAAGGCCTCCGACATGATCCTGCAGGATGCGCGGTAGCAGGGGCGGGAGGCCCGGCCTGGTTTGCATTCCGGCATCGGCTGGCCTTATGGTCCGGCCATAAGTCTGCTGCGGCGTCCGTGGCGAAGGGAAACTGAATGGCGTCAATTCGCATCAGGATCGGTACGCGCAAGAGCGTGATGGCGCTGGCCCAGACCGAGGAAATCGCAAGGCGGCTGACCGCGGCCGTTCCCGGCCTCGAGGTCGAGATCGTGAAGTTCGAGACCACCGGCGATTCCGATCAGACCAGCAAGCTGTTGCAGCACGGCGGCAAGGGCGGCGCGTTCGTTGCCGAAATCCGCAAGGCGGTCCTGTCGGGCGAGCTGCAGGCCGCGATGCATTCGCTCAAGGACATGCCGGGCAACGAAGATACTCCGGGGCTGGTGATCGGCGCGACGCTGTCGCGCGATCCGCCCGGCGACGTTCTGGTGCTGCGCGCCGGCGTTTCGATCGACGATCTCAGGCGATCGCGTGGCAAGGGCTTCAAGATCGGCACCAACGCGGTGCGGCGCGCGGCCTATGCGCGGCGGCTGTTTCCGGAAGTCGAGGTGATTCACTATCGCGGCGCCGCCGACACCCGGGTCCGCAAGCTCGACAATTCCGAGATGCAGCGGTTGCCCGGCGGCGGCGCGGTCGGACCGGCGGATGCGCTGATCATGGCGCGCTCGGGACTCGAGCGCGTCGGCTTCGCGAGTCGAATCGCCTATGAATTTTCGATTGCCGAAATGCTGCCGGCGGTCGGCCAGGGCATCGTTGCGGTCGAATGCGCCGCGCAGGATTGGCAGACGCGCCGCATCCTGTCCGCCATCGACGACGCCGCGGCGCATAGAAGCGCCGACGCCGAGCGCGAGGTGCTGTGGGTGCTCAACGGCCACTGCAATTCGCCGATCGCGGGATTTTCCTCGATCGACGGCACGCAGATGTCGCTGACCGCCTCGGTGCTGGACGAAGCCGGCGGCCTGTTCATCGAGGCCTCGCGCTCCGGACCCGCCGACCGCCCGCGCGAACTCGGCCGCGCGGTCGGGCTCGAGCTCTTGGCCAGGGGCGCAGCCGGGATCATCGAACGCAGCCGGCCGGTGTAGTACCTCACCCCTTATACGCCCGCACCCGCTTCAGCATCTGCTCGACATGCGCGATCGGGGTTTCCGGCTGGATGCCGTGGCCGAGGTTGAAGATCAGCCGGCCCTTTGCGTAGTTCGTCAGCACGTCGTCAACAGCGGAATCGAGCGCAGCGCCTCCCGCGATCAGCACCAGCGGATCGAGATTGCCCTGCACCGCGACGTTGGTCTGCACGCGTTCGCGGATCAGCGACGGCTCGGCGGCCCAGTCGATGCTGACGGCATCGACGCCGGTGGCCTCCACATATCCCGGCAGCATCGCGCCGGCGCCCCTGGGAAAGCCGATGATCTTCGCATCGGGTACTTTGGCGCGGACGCCCGCGACGATGCGCCTGGTCGGCTCGATCGACCAGCGCGCGAATTCGCGCGGCGGCAGCACGCCGGCCCAGGTGTCGAATATCTGCAGCACGTCGGCGCCGGCGGCGAGTTGCCCGAGCAGGTATTGAATCGAGTTCTCCACCAGCGTGTCGATAATCTTCGCAAACGCGGCGGGTTGCGAATAGGCCATCATCCGTGCCGGCGCCTGATCCGGCGTGCCGTGGCCTGCCACCATGTAGGTCGCTACAGTCCACGGCGCGCCGCAGAAGCCGATCAGCGCGATCTTCGGATCGAGTTCGCGGCGCACCCGGCGCAGCGCCTCATATACCGGCTCGAGTTTGCCGAAGTCGGCCTTTGGCGCCAGCGTTTCGACCTTGTCCGGCGTATCCAGCGGATCGAGCCGCGGGCCCTCGCCGACCTCGAAACGCACCGAACGGCCGAGCGCGTAGGGAATGACCAGGATGTCGGAGAAGATGATCGCGGCGTCGAAATTGAAGCGGCGGATCGGCTGTAGCGTGACCTCGGCGGCAAAATCCGGCGTGAAGCACAGGTCGAGAAAGCCCCCCGCCTTGGCGCGCACTTGCCGGTACTCCGGCAGATAGCGGCCGGCCTGCCGCATCATCCAGATCGGGGGCACCGGCTGGCGGTGGCCGGAAAGCACTTCGAGGAACGGCTTTGAGGGCGAGTTCGGTGTCAAGCCACATTTCCGATCTGGAGCGACAAGTCTGGTTGTCGTTTCTGATACACTGCTGCTAGGCTCTTGGCCACGGCAAGGTGGGTGGGATCCCGGAAAAAGGGGAAACACAAGATGGCTGAATTGCCCGCACCCGTTTCCGGGCAGCGCCATGAGATCGGTAGCCCGGTCGGTCGCCTGACTTACTACGCCGCGGGTCCCGATGCGCAGGGCAAGGCGCCGCCGCTGCTGCTGATTCACAGCATCAACGCCGCCGGCTCGGCCTACGAAATCAAACCGCTGTACGAGTATTACCGACAGAGCCGTACCGTCTATGCGCTGGAGCTTCCCGGCTTCGGGCATTCCGAGCGCGGAAAACGCGAATACAGCGTGCGCGTGATGACCGACGCCATCTTGCTTTGCGTCAGGGAAATCCAGAATGTCCACGGTCGCGGCCCGATCGACGCGCTGGCGGTGTCGCTGTCGTCGGAGTTCATGGCGCGCGCCGTCACCGAAACGCCGCTCAAGTTTCGTAGCCTGGCCCTGGTCAGCCCGACCGGATTCCGAAGTCGCGACAAGGCCGCGAAATGGCGCGACGGGACGCGTGGCATGCCGGGGCTGCACGCCTTCTTCGAGTTTCCACTGTGGAGCGAGGCGTTCTTCCGCCTGCTGACCAGCCGCGCCAGCATCCGCTATTTCCTGCGGAAGACCTGGGGCTCGCCCGACATCGACGAGGGCCTCGCCGAGTACGACTATCTGACCACGCATCAGCCGGGCGCGCAGCATGCGCCCTATTACTTCGTGTCCGGATTCCTGTTCAGCCAGGAAATCCTGCGAATCTATCAATCGCTGACATTGCCGGTGTGGATGTCACACGGCGTGCGAGGCGATTTTGTCGATTACAGCAACAAGACGGTGGTCGAGGGCCGCGCCAACTGGACCATCGAGGTTTTTCAAACCGGCGCCATGCCGCACTTCGAGGCCAGAGAGGAATTTGTCAGGAGTTATGATGCGTTTCTCGCGCGTGCGGACGCTCCTGGATAGAGCGCGCGGCCGATGTCCGATCTGATCTGGAGCAGGGATGGCGGCGACTGGCCCAACCGGGAGGCCAGCGCCTTCGTCGAGTCCGCCGGTATCCGATGGCACGTGCAGCGGACCGGGGAGGGGCCGCCGCTGCTGCTGCTTCACGGCACCGGTGCCGCAACGCATTCGTGGCGCGGCTTGATCCCGATCCTGGCACGGCAATTCGCGGTCATCGCGCCGGACTTGCCGGGGCATGGTTTTACCCGCTCGCCGCCGGCGCACCGGCTGTCGCTGCCGGGCATGGCGACGGATGTGAGCCAGCTATTGCGCATGCTCGACGTCAAGCCTGAGATCGCAGTCGGTCATTCCGCCGGCGCCGCGATACTTGCGCGGATGTGTCTTGATGGAAAAATCGCGCCGCGGCTTCTCGTCAGCCTCAACGGCGCGTTCATGCCGTTCGGCGGCGTCGCTAACCAGCTGCTGTCGCCGCTGGCGCAACTGCTCGTGATCAATCCGTTGGTGCCTCGGCTGTTCGCCTGGCAGGCGTCGAACGCCGGTGCCGTCGAACGGTTGATCCGGAACACCGGCTCGAGCATCGATCCGCAAGGCATCGCGCTCTACGGCAGGCTGGTACGCAGTTCCGCGCATGTCGCAGCCGCGCTGCAGATGATGGCGAACTGGCGGTTGCAGCCGCTGCTGCACGATTTGCCGCGACTGAAGACGAGCTTGTTGCTGGTGGCTGCCGATAACGATCGATCGATTTCGCCCGACGTCGCGCGGCAGGTCCACGAAATTGTCCCGCGAGCAGCAATCGAACACCTGCCCGGCCTTGGCCATCTCTCGCACGAGGAACAACCGCAAGAGATCGCGGATCTCATCATGAGCTACGCGGCGCGAACGAATGGCGCCGGCGAAACCGCGCCGGCTTTGTAAATCAAATTTTACACATATGGGCTAGGCAAATGTCAATAATTAGTTACAGTGCCGCTCATGCTCGATCCGAACCCCTATCGTTCGATGCCACGAACTCAGGATCACCAGCCGCGTGCGGTGGTGATCGGCAGCGGCTTCGGCGGCTTGGCGGCCGCGGTGCGGCTCGGCGCGAAAGGCTATCGCGTCACCGTGCTGGAAAAACTCGATGCGCCGGGTGGCCGCGCTTACGTCCACCGGCAGGACGGCTTCACCTTCGATGCGGGTCCGACCATCGTCACCGCGCCGTTCCTGTTCGAGGAATTGTGGAGGCTGTGCGGACGCAAACTATCCGATGACGTGACGCTGGTGCCGGTGTCGCCGTTTTACCGCATGCGCTTCCAGGACGGCTCGCACTTCGACTACTCCGGCGATGCTGGCGCGATGCGCGCAGAGATCGCACGATTGTCGCCTGGCGACGTCGGCGGCTATGACGGTTACATGAAGGCCAGCGAGGAGATCTTCAGGGTCGGCTTCGAACAGCTCGGCGACGTGCCGTTCGGCAAGTGGACCGACATGGCCAGGATCGCGCCCGAGATGATCCGGCTGTCGAGCTATAGCAGCGTCTACAGCCTGGTCTCGAAGTTCTTTCGCGATCCCCGGTTGCGCATCGTGTTCAGCTTCCATCCGCTCCTGATCGGCGGCAACCCGTTCACCGCAAGCTCGATCTATTGCCTGATCGCCTTCCTGGAACGGCGCTGGGGCGTGCATTTCGCGATGGGCGGCACCGGGCGCCTGGTCGATGGCCTGGTGAAGCTGATTGAAGGGCAGGGGGGCGTGGTCAATTGCAACCAAGAGGTCCGCGAAATCCTCATCAGGGACGGCGCGGCGTGCGGTGTCCGGCTGGCGTCGGGGCAGAGCGTCGGCGCCGACATCGTGGTATCCAATGCCGATTCGGCCTGGACTTACCGGCATCTGCTGCCGGCCTCAGTTCGGTCGCGCTGGACCGACAGGCGGATCGAACGCGCCAGATATTCCATGAGCCTGTTCGTCTGGTACTTCGGCACACGGCGCAAATATCGCGACGTGCCGCATCACACCATCCTGCTCGGACCGCGCTACAAGGAATTGCTTGCCGACATCTTCGAACGCAAGATACTCGCCGACGATTTCAGCCTGTACCTGCATCGCCCGACCGCCACCGATCCGTCGCTGGCGCCGGAGGGCTGCGATGCCTTCTATGTGCTCTCGCCGGTGCCGCATCTGCAGAGCGGTATCGACTGGAGCGTCGCGGCCGAAAAATACCGCTGCGCCATCGCCCGCGAGCTCGGCAACACCATGCTGCCCGATCTGGAAAACCAGATTGTCACCTCGCGCATGCTGACGCCGCAGGATTTTCAGGACCGTCTGTTATCGTTCCGCGGCGCCGCCTTCGGACTGGAGCCGGTGCTGACGCAGAGCGCATGGTTTCGGCCGCACAACCGGAGTGAAGACGTCGATCGGCTGTATCTGGTCGGCGCCGGCACCCATCCGGGCGCGGGCCTGCCCGGCGTGCTCTCCTCCGCGCGCATTCTTGATTCTCTCGTCCCCGACGCGCAAAGCCTGGCGCGTTCGAAGCTGGAGACTGCATGACCACACGGACAGAACCATCCGACATGGCGGCGTGCCGCGCGCTGCTGAAGGGCGGCTCGCGCACGTTTCACGCGGCCTCCCTGGTGTTGCCGCGCAAGATCGCCGATCCCGCCATCGCGCTCTATGCGTTTTGCCGGCTGGCCGACGATGCGGTCGATCTCGGCGGCAATCGCGCGGCTGCGGTGGAACGATTGAAGGAACGGCTGGATCGGGCCTATCGCGGCCATCCGGTAAATTTTCCAGCCGACCGCGCCTTCGCCGACGTCGTCGCACGCTTCTCGATCCCGCGCGAATTGCCAGAAGCTTTGCTCGAAGGACTGGCGTGGGACACCGAAGGCCGCCGTTACGAGACGTTGCCGGATTTGTATGCTTACGCGGCGCGGGTCGCCGGCGCCGTCGGCGCGATGATGACGCTGGTGATGGGACAGCGCGCGCCGGAGATTGTCGCGCGCGCCTGCGATCTCGGCGTCGCGATGCAGCTCACCAATATCGCCCGCGACGTCGGCGAGGATGCGCGCGCCGGCCGGCTCTATCTGCCGCTGTCATGGCTGCGCGACGCCGGCATCGACCCCGAGGCATGGCTGTCGAAGCCAGTGTTCGGAAGCGAGATCGCCGCGATCGTGCAGCGTCTGCTCGATGCCGCCGACGCGCTCTATGATCGCGCCACGTTCGGGATCGAACATCTGCCGCGCACGTGCCGGCCGGGCATCTATGCCGCGCGCGCGCTCTATGCCGAAATCGGCCGCGAACTGGAGCGCCGAGGGCTTGATTCCATTTCGCAGCGGGCGGTGGTTTCGGGACGCCGGAAGCTGGCGGTGCTGGGCCGAACGCTGGCGCTGCGGCAGACGGACTGGTTGCCGGCAAGAAAGCTTGTGCCGGCGATCCAGATCGATGAGATACGCTTCCTGGTCGAGGCGGTCGCAGCGATGCCGCTCCGCGACGCCGTGCGGCCGGTGAAGGTCAGGGCGATCGAGGATCGTGTGGTCTGGGTGATCGATTTGTTCACGCGACTGGAACGCCGCGATCAATTGCTGCGCGGCAGTTCTTTCCGGTAGACGGCCGCGATGTCCGGAAGCGATGGCATCCGCGACGACAAGACCAGCCTTCGCGAACGATACCGCGCGGAGGCCAAGGCCTGGTTCGAAAGCTTGCGAGACCGGATCTGCGCCGAAGTTGAAAAGCTCGAGCGCGAGGCCCCGGCTGAGTTGTTTCCGGGCGCGCCTGCCACGTTCACCTACAAGCCCTGGACGCGCGCTAAAGGCAGCGGCGGCGGCAGCGGCGGATTTCTCGGCGGTGGCAGGCTGTTCGAGAAGATCGGTATCCATACCTCGTCGGCCAACGGCAAGCTGACGCCGGAGATGGCGAAGACGCTGCCTGGCGACGGCGTGCAGCTGGATTACGTCTCCACCAGCATCAGCCTGATCATGCACCCGCGCAGTCCGCGGGTCCCGACCGTGCACATGAACACGCGATACCTCGCGACCGCGCAAGGTTGGTTCGGCGGCGGCGCCGACCTCACGCCGATGCTGCCCGAGCAGCGCTGCGAGGATTCATGGGATGCCGTGACCTTTCACGACGCGATGAAACGCGCCTGCGACGCCCACGATCCGGCCTACTACGACAAGTTCAAGCCATGGGCGGACGTCTATTTCTTTCTGCCGCATCGCGGCCAGGCGCGTGGTGTCGGCGGCATCTTTTACGATCATCTCAATACCGGCGATTTTGCCAAGGATTTCGCCTTTACCCGGGACGTTGGGATTGCGCTGCTCGACGTCTATCCGCGCATCGTGCGCCGACGGATGATGGAACCGTGGACCGACGCAGAGCGGGCGGAGCAGCTCGCCTGCCGCGGCCTCTACGTGGAATTTAATCTGCTTTATGACCGTGGCACCATGTTCGGGCTGCAGACCGGCGGCAATGTCGAGACTATCCTGAGTTCGATGCCGCCGCTGGTGAGCTGGTCCTAGCCGTCGTTTGAAACCGGACGTTCTTTGAAACGCTAACTGTTCAAGAGCAATGCGCGAAAGGACCGGCCATGGACGGCTATCTCGGATTTATAGAATTCTTCGTCGTCGCGCTGTTTGCCATGGCTTGGGGCGTCCTTGAACTGGTCGGACGGAGGCTCGACAGCAAGAAGGAAGCCGAAAGGGCGAAGGAACAAAACCCGGCGGCGTAATCCCTATCGCCACGCCCGCGGCATCCGGAACGGCAGCATCGCCTGTACCACAGGTATCTTGAAACGGTCGAGCGACAGGCTTTCGTGCATCAGTATCACGGGTTCGCCGAGCAATTTTGCTGACACCAGCGACCGCGCGTAGAACGGGGTGTCTTCCAGCGTCCTGACGAGGTGCGCTGCGTCGTCGCTGCGGATATTGCGTCCGACGCGCCAGCCGGTGCGCCGGAGCTCTACCACCGGCGGCGGATCGAACGCCTGCATCCTGCCTTGCGGATCAAAGGTCATGGCGAGCTCGACGCGGTTGCCGTCGCGGCGGCGTGCTTCGTAGAGGATTGCGGCGCCGTCCTGCGTCGCCCCGCGCGCCCATTGCCAGTCGGCAAAGCCCTGTTCGAGCGGTGCATCGCCGCGGTTCATGTCGAAATAGCCGTCGCCCTGCCACCGAAGATGCGGATGATCGAGTGCCGCCTGGACCCGCGCGCAAGGCGCGATCGGCCACCACCGGTGATTGCCATTTTCGTTCAACGTGAACGCCTGCTGCGTGATGGCGGTCGGAACCAGACGCACCGTGCCCCGGATGCGGCCGGGAATCGGCACGGCGATCTCGTCGATGCGTATCGTCAGCGAATTGCCGTCCCAGGCAAGGCTGCTTGGGCCGACAGCAAAAATATCAGCCGTTCGACCCACGGCGCTGCGCGGCCGCTCCGTCATCGCCCAGCGCTTGCCGCGTTTGCGGTAGATCGCGACATTGATCGCGCAATGATTGAGCGGATCGGCCGGGCTGTTGCGCCGCGCCAAGGCGTAATAGGGCGAGAACACGCTGCCGATGAAGGCGATGATCGTAATGCCGTTTTGGCCGTCGTCGCTCAACGCATCGACATACCACCAGGCATAGCCGTTTTTGGCGACTGGCTGATCGAACCCAAGTCCTCCATCAGGCAGGCGGCCGCCGAGCGGCCGGACAGCGCCGCCATCGGCACGCCCGGGCCCGGATGGGTACTGCCTCCCGCCAGAAATAATCCCGGAATTCTGGTGCGCGCTCCCGGACGCTGAAACGAAGCCGTCCATCCGTGTGAGCTGCGGCCGTACAAGGCGCCGCCCGTCGCAGGGAACAATCTGTTGAAGTCGGCCGGGGTCGTCACCTCCGTGGTCTCCGGCCGCCGGTGGATCCACAGGCCGCACCGTTCCAGCACGCCAAATGTCCGCTGCGCGCATTGTTCTAACTCCGCTGCACCGTAAGAATGCCTATCGCCATTCGCAGGCGCGTTGACGAGGACCAGAAGTTTTTCCCCGGCGGGATCGCCGCCGGCAGCATCGTCGCGATCCTGCGCGCAGACGTAGACCGTCGGATCCCGCGGCAGCCTGTCGCGGCTGAAGATGTCGTCGAACTCGGAGGCGTAGTCTCGTGAGAAAAATACATTGTGGCGCCGCAGCGGAAACCCGTCCGCCTTCGCAACGACGCTCCAGGTCAACGCCGACAGTGATCGCGCGCGAGGCGGGATCGCCGCCGCGGCGCGCCGGGCAGTGATGCCGAACAGCCCGCCAGCGACCGCCGCGACATCGGCATTGATGATCACGGCGTCGGCTTCGATGCGTTCGCCGGTCGCAAGTCTGACACCACTGGCGCGCCCGCCCGATATGAGAACCTCGGCGGCCTCTTCGTCGTATCGGATCGTCGCGCCCAGCGCCTCGGCCGATCCGGCGAGCGCGCGGGCAAGCCCATGCATGCCGCCGTCGATGCTCCAGACGCCTTCGCGCTCGACATGCGCGACCAGCATCAATGTTGCCGGCGCCTTGAACGGCGAGGAGCCGCAATAGGTGGCGTAACGCCCGAACAACTGGCGCAGCCGGGGATCGTGGAAATATTGCGACAGCGCCGACCACATCGAGGCGAACGGCTTGATCTGAGGCAGCCGCATCAATCCGCGAAAGCCGTCAGCGCCGATGAGTCTGCTCATGCTGGGCTGCGACGCGCGTAAGAAAGGCTTTTCGAGGATGTCGTAGATCCGCCTGGTGTCGCTGCAGAAAGTCCGATAGCGCGCCGCTTCTGCTGCACCTGCGAAACTTCCGATCGCTTCCACCGAGCGTGTTTCGTCGGCGAATAGATCGAGCCTGTTGTTCTCGTCCCAGGCGTGACGCGCGAGAATGTCGAGCGGACGCAGGCGGACATAATCGGTAAAATTCCTGCCGGCCGCAGCGAACAATTCGTCGAACACCCAGCGCATGGTGAAGACGGTGGGTCCACTGTCGATCTGCGACCCGCCGACGCCCACCTGCCGCATCTTGCCGCCGGGCGCCGCGCCGCGTTCGAGCAGCGTGACCTCGAGGCCACATGCGGCAAGCGCAAAGGCCGACACCAGCCCCGCGACCCCCGCGCCGACGATCACGACACGATCTCTGGGCATATTTTCAAACCGCCCTGCGTTGCCGGTTGACAAGTGTCTATAATTATTTACACTCTGTTGCGACAAGTCAAATTGACAATCAAACGGGGAGTCCGCCATGGATGTCAGTAGCCGGATCGAGCGGGCCCTCAACGAAGCGGTCACCCTAGCTGAGGTTCCGGGCTGTCCGCCCCGGCTCGCGGAAAGCATGCGCTACGCGGTATTCCCGAAGGGCGCGCGCGTTCGGCCGCGGCTTTGTCACAGCGTGGCCGCGGCCTGCGGCGAGGACCATCCGGCCGCTACTGAAGCCGCGGGTGCTGCGTTGGAACTCCTGCATTGCGCGTCGCTGGTACATGACGATCTGCCCTGCTTCGACGCCGCGGAGACGCGGCGCGGGCGTCCCTCGGTTCACAAGGCATTCGGCGAGCCGCTCGCGCTGTTGACCGGTGACGCGTTGATCGTGCTGGCGTTCCAGACTCTGGCGCGGATCCAGGGCAGGCCGGAGCGCCTCGCTACGCTTACGCTCACCGTTGCGCAATCGGTCGGCGTGCCCTCCGGCATCGTCGCCGGTCAGGCCTGGGAATGCGAATCGCAGATCGATCTTGCGCACTATCACCGCGCCAAGACCGGCGCGCTGTTTGCGGCGGCGACCGTCGCAGGCGCAGCGTCGGCCGGCGCCGACGCCGAGCCGTGGCGCATGGTGGGAGAGAAACTCGGCGAGGCCTATCAGGTCGCCGACGATATTCGCGATGCGGCCGCCGACGAGGATGAAATCGGTAAGCCCGTGGGACGAGATCTCGCGCTGGGCCGTCCGAGCGCGGTGATCGAACTGGGGCTCGATGGC
>Ga0265325_10002671_pt1 | contig 11936 bp, 12 predicted proteins | sample 41420metaG_FD_202090 | JGI IMG/M metagenome (GOLD analysis project Ga0265325, IMG submission 202090) | Rhizosphere microbial communities from Carex aquatilis grown in University of Washington, Seatle, WA, United States - 4-14-20 metaG | ecosystem: Host-associated > Plants > Roots > Rhizosphere...
TCTGAGCGCTCCGGCAGTGTACGCAATGTTTCTGCGCGGCGCGCAATCATCGCCTCCAGCGCCCCATCACCTAACGCCCAAAGTCGGAGCAGCGGAAGATCTGGGTCTGCGTCGCGGGGGATGAGCCGGCCCCCGGCCTTCGCGTTTAAATGCCGACAGATCAGATTCGATTCCGGCAGCGCTATGCCACTGTCGGTCAGTAGGGTCGGAATCCGTCCGATCGGATTAGCCACCACAAAATCAGGCGGATCGAACGCGATCGTGTGCGTCGCCCATTGGTGCGGCCAGATCGTCTTCACGATCTCAATGCGGTCGCTTAGGCCAAGCTCGTGCGCCGTCACCATCACCTTGCGGACGAAGGGAGAGGCCGGAGTCCAATAAAGTTTCATAGCTAGTCCTTTATCCGCCGTCGCGGCGCGGCGTGAATTGATAGAGACGCTGCGGATTTTCGACGAGAATCATCTCCAGCGTCTTTCGGTCGGGCATCCAAGAGTGGAATAAGTCGACCATGTCGCCGTCATTCGGCATCGGCGACGTCACGGTGTGCGGCCAGTCCGTGCCCCAGACGAGGCGATGGGAGGCCGCATCGATCAGGCATTCGGCGAAGGGCCGCACGTCTTCATAGGGGAACCGCTGCCGCGTGATCCGGTAAGCACCGGATATTTTTACCCAGGCATTGCCGTCGCGGACCATCGCAAGCATCGTGCGAAAGCCCGGATCGTGAATGCCCTTCGCGGCGCTCAGATGTCCGAAATGATCGAATACGATTGGAACGCTGAGACGGTCGAGGCCGCCGATGACGTCTTTGGCCTCAGATACGTCGCAAAGGATTTGAAGATGCCAGCCCAAGTCCTTGATGCGCTCAGCAAAAAAGAACGCTTGATCGAGCGCAGAATGACCGCCGTGGTAGATCAGATTGAGCCTCAGACCGCGGACGCCGCGGCGATGCAGATCGAGATAGTCGCGCTCGCTCGTCTCCGGCGCAACGACAGCGACAGCCCTGAACTCGATCCCGCAGTCGGGCGGGCTCTCGATGGCGCCCAGGATCGGTCGGTTATCGATGCCGTGCATGCTCGGCTGCACTAGCACGGTGCGCTCAAGGCCGAGCGTCTTTGCGACGCTGAGGTACGCCGCGATCGATGCGTCCGGAGGCGTGTAGCTGCGGTCTTCCACAAATGGATAGACCTGCGCTGGACCGATGGCGTGTGCGTGACAGTCCGCTGCGAAGCGCGGCATCGTAAAGGAAGGTGGTCGCGGCGCCGGATCGGGCGGCGGGCAGGGCGGCTCGCCAATGCGTACCGATGCGTTTTGGGTCATCACGCCGGGCTCACTTGGAGCTGGACAAGACACGCATCGTCGATGTCGCACGAGCGATCAGCGCGCCATCCTCGTTCCACGCCGAACTTTCCATGTAGAGCGTGCGGCCCCGACGCGCGGTGAGCTTGGCCGTGCAGTCGATCAGCGATTTCGCCTGGCCGATATAGCTCACCGACAAGTCCACGGTACCGACAGCATCGCGTCCCTCGGGATGCGCCGCATACCGCGCCGCGGCGGTCATCGTGCCGTCGAGGATCGTTGCGATGAGGCCGCCATGGGCGCCGCCAAACGAGTTCGTCAGCTCTGGCCGCAGCTCAACGCGAGCACGGAATGCGTCGTCTGTGCGACCAATTTCCGCAATGAAGCAATGCTCGACGAAGGGGGATGTCAGCCCAAAAAACATCCCTAGCCCGGAGCTTTCGGTTGCCGGAATTTGGGCGGACGTTTTTCGGTAACCGCGGCTCGGCCTTCACGCACCTCGGGACCGAAAAAGGTCGCCATTTCATAGGCCAGCGAGGCATCGAACAGCGGCCCGGCTTGCCGGAACCAGTTGTTGAGCGCGTATTTCGTCAAGCTGATGGCCGTCGGCGCTCCGTTGGCTAGCCGCGACGCGATTTCCAGCGCTTTCTTGTCGAGCTCGGAGTCGTCGACCGCCATGGTGACGAGACCAATGCGTTCAGCTTCGGCGCCGCTCAACGTATCGCACAATAAAAGATAGTATTTGGCGCGTGCCATACCGCACAGCAGCGGCCACAGCATGACGGCGTGATCGCCTGCAGCCACCCCGATACGGGTATGCCCGTCGAGGAGTTTCGCGTCCTTCGACACGATCGAGATGTCGGCAAGAAGAGCGCAAGCAAGGCCGCCGCCAACCGCCCAGCCGCGCACCGCGCTGACGATTGGCTTCGGGCAATTGATCATGTTGTAGACGATCTTGTGCGCCTCACGAATGGTGCGGTGACGCTCGCTGAATTCATAGTTCTGCGGGCTACGCTTGATATTGCCGCCGGATGAGAAGTTCTCGCCTTCCGCGGTCAGGATGACGGCAGAGGTGTCTTCATCCTCTTCGACATCGAGCCAGACCTGGCCAAGCTCCTGGTGCAGCTCCGGGTCCATCAAATTGTGCTTGGTGCCGGCCGAGATCGACACCCGTAGGACATGATCGTAAGGTCGGTCGAATTTGAGCCGCGTATATTTTGCGTATTTGTCGTCCACGAGAACTGACTCCCTTTTCGTCGGGCTGTTACTGCGCCAGAGTTGCGGTCGCCGAGCTCACGACACGGCCATCTGCAGCAGTGCCGGTGACCTTGACGGTCATTGTCTTGTCGTCCGAACCGACGATCTCGCCGGTCATCGTCACTTGATCGCCCGGCCAGACCGGCGAGACAAACCGGATCGCCCATTTTTTAATGCTTTCCGGACTGCCGCCCCAGTCGCGCAGATATTCGGAGGACCACCCGATCAAGAGATGACCAGGCACCACGACATCCTTGAAACCGGCCGTCTTCACGGCAAATTCACGGTCGAGATGCAGAGGATGACCATCGTTGGTCGCAACGCAGATCCAAGCGATGTCCACGCCACTGATGACCGGACAAACTTTCGACGGGGGCGGATTTCTCGTTGCCATGATCAGACCTTGAACTCCAAAGTGACATCGGTCGCGATCGCGACAAGTTCCTCTTTCTCGTTTAGGAAGCGCGTCTCGATCTTCATGAAGATCATGTCGCGCTTGCCTTTCTTTTCGTAGAGTTCGACCAGGACGCTGTGGCCGTGCAGTTCATCACCAGCGCAGACGTCCTTAAAATATTCCCAGCCCCATTCGCCGGCGAGGGCATTGGGCTCGTCGACCTCGAATGTGTCGAACTTCGCGGCGCGCGGCTGCAGGGTAAAGATGTTGAGGTAGCCCGGCGGCGCGAGCACATCGCGATACCCCGCTTTCACGGCAGCATCGCGGTCGAAATAGATCGGATCCGTCAAGTGCAGCGCTCGCGCGTATTCGCCTAGCTTTACTCTCTCGATCGCGCCCCGAAATGGCGGGCCGGCGTCTCCGACCTTACGCTTTGTTTGTCGTGCCATGACCTCTCCAACGTATTCTGACTTTGGCGCACCTAGACCTTGCGGACGTGGTCCTTCCAATAAGGCGCGCGCAGAACGTTCTTGCCGACCTTGCCCATTGTCGTGAGTGGCAGGCTGTCTCGAAATTCAAGGCTCTGTGGAGACTTGTAGCCGGCGATGAGTTTCTTGCAGTGATCGCGCATCTCCTCGATCGTCATTTCCTTGGCGCCGGGTTTGAGCACGATGACGGCGTGGACCGCTTCGCCCCACTTCTCGCTCGGAATTCCGATCACGGCCGACGTTGCAACCGACGAATGCTTGGCGATCGCGTTCTCAACTTCGGCGGCATAGACGTTCTCGCCGCCCGAAACGATCATGTCCTTGACGCGGTCAGCAATGAAGATGAAGCCGTCTTCGTCCATATAGGCGGCATCGCCCGTGCGCACCCATCCGTCGCGCAAAGTGTTCTTGGTTTCGGTCGGCTTGTTCCAGTAGCCGAGCATCGTATTCATCCCGCGAACATTGATTTCGCCGACTGTGCCCCGCGGGAGCTCTTTGCCATCAGAATCGCAAATCTTCACCTGTGTCTCGATCAACGGACGCCCGGTCGACCGCAATTTGCCGAGCTTCGGATCATGGAAGTGGGGGAACAGGAATGAGGTCGCTGGGGCCTCTGTCAGCGCATAGACCTGCACGAACTGGCACTTCGGCAGCGCCTTGATGGCGCGTAATTGCACTTCCTCAGCGATCGTCGAAGCGCCGTACCAGATGTGTTGCAGGCTCTCGAGCTTCTTGCCGTCGAAGCTCGGATGATCGATTACTGAGAGGATCATCGATGGGACGAGCAGGATATCGGTCCCGTTGTGTTGCTCGATTGCCTGGATCACCGCGCCGGCATCGAACCGCGGAAGGATGAGCTGTTTTCCGCCCGACAAATATTGCGCGAGCATCCAGAACAGTGGTGCGCCATGGAAAAAAGGCATGACCTGAACAAATAGGTTGCCCAGCCCGAGCCCGGCTTGCAGGTTCATCAACCCGGCAATGCCGATATTCGTGTGGCTGAGCATCACGCCCTTGGGATGGCCGGTGGTGCCGCCGGTGTAGAGGATCGCCGCGATGTCGTCGCCGTGCCGGTAGTGATCTTCGGCCGGCTTCGAATTCTCGATCAGGTCTTCAAAGAGGAGGGCACCGGCGGGCGGCGTGCCATCGCCGATATAGACGATCTTTTTAAGGCCCGGAGTCTCGGCTCTGATCTGATCGGTGAGTTGCGCGTAGTTGCTGTCGATTAGAAGGTAGGTGGTGTCGGAATCTTTCAGCGAATAGACGATCTCGGGAACGGCCCAGCGGTTGTTCACGGGGTTGACGATCGCGCCTGCCCACCACACCGCCATGTAGTATTCGAAATAGTGGTCGGAATTTTGTGCCAACATCCCGACGCGATCATTGGGAGAGACGCCAAGGCTGATGAGACCGGCGGCTAGACGCGACACGCGGTCCATCAGTCGGCGATAGGAGCTCTGCCGACCTTGAAATTCCAGCGCGATGTTGTCAGGGACCTGTTGAAACGGCCGATGGATGGCAGCAGTAAGGTGCATGGCGACTTTTCTATTGCGGTTTTCGCGTGAAGAAGTGGACCCACCCTCTCAGCGACGGTGGGTCGCACAACAGTTCGTTCAGGACGCCTTGGGCCAGATCAAGGGCGCGTAGGCATTGGATTGCGGGTAGACCGTGAGCGGGCGCCCGTTCTGCCACTGGAACATCACGACTGTGTTGTCGCGGATGCGACCCTTTTCATCGAAACTCAAGCGTTCGCCGGGGAAATACTCGGCCGGTCCCGTCGTCGTATCTGTCGCAAGCATCGCGGCCATGACGGCTTCCTTGTCCGTCGTCTTGGCGCGTTCGAGCGCATCCTTGATGAGAAGAAGGCTGCCATAGGCCGACAGGCAGTCCTGATTCATCCACGGCTCATTGGCGCGCTTGGAGAGGTCGGCCATCACATCTTTTTTCTTTGCGGAATCCCAATTGGTCGCAATGTGGATCATCGATTCAAGCTTGTCGGGGCCCAGCAACTTGGCCATTGCCGGATCGCCGAAATAGGAACCCGGTGCTACGACCGGAATCTTGCCGCCACCGAAGCCGTATTCGGAAAGCTTTTCGATGATCAGCTTGGCGTCGGATGCATTCGCGGTGTTGAGCCACAGGAATTCCGGCCGCGTATTACGTACGTTCTGAATTAACGGCGTCGCATCGGAGAGGCCTGGCGTGTAGACCTGATCCATGACGCTCTTGAGACCGAGAGAGTCGAGTGTGCCGGGTTTATGCAGGGGGTCCATGAACGACAGCGAGTAGGCGCTGTTGTCGTAAATAAAGCCGACGGTCTTCGGTCGAGAGCCTGTCTGCTTCTGGGCGAGACCCATCAGCGCGCGGATCGACTCGACTGAAACTTTGCTGCCGAGCGGAACCGTATTGACCACGAATTTGAAGCCGCGCTCGGTAATCGCGTCGCCCCAGCCATTTGCGACCCACGGTACTTGGGCGCGTTCGGTAACCTCGGTGATGGCCAGCGACCAAGAAGAGAGAAAGGCGCCGGTGCCGGCAACGAGATCGGGATGATCCGAGACGACCCGCTGAGCAGCGGCCCGGGCGCGCTGCGGGTTTTCGCCCGCATCCTCGGTGATGAGTTGGATCTTGCGCCCGCCGAGCGCCTTGATGCCGCCGCTCTTGTTGATGTCCTCAACGGCAAGCACGGCACCCATGCGGACCTGGCCGCCCGAGCGGGCGACCGGGCCCGTGAGCTCGGAGACGCAGGCGATTTTGATGTCGCCGCTTTGTGCCCTGAGGATATTCGGTACCGCCAGTGCGGCGGCAGCCGTCGTGCCGCCGATCAAGACACCGCGGCGCGTCACTCGATTCCGTGTTGACCGGGTTTTCATTTTGTACCTCCCTATGATTGTTATTCGGGCCGGAATAAAAACCGGCACGGCTGATTATTTTCAATCTAACAACGCTTGCCTTAGCAGGCAATGGAATATTAGATGCCGCAAAATCAACGCGACCGCGTCAATTCGCGCCGCAATAAAAAGAAAGCGGCCGGGAGGAGCCCATGAGCTGGTACGCCCTGATCGAGAACTTTCTGCAACTGTTCGTTGCAGGGCTCACCATCGGCTCGATCTACGGCCTGATGTGCGTCGGCCTGGCGTTGATCTTCGGGATCATGCGCGTGATCAATTTTGCGCAAGGCGATTACATGATGATCGGCATGTACATCGCGTTATTTTTCGTGACGGCAGTAGCCGGGCCCAACTCGCCCGCTGCGTTCTGGTGGGCTTTTGTTTCAATCGCCGTTGTTGGCGTGCTGATGTACTTATTTGGCGCGGCGACCCATGCGCTCTTGCTGTCGAAGGCCTCGGGCACGCACGTTATTCAGACCGAGGACGCCGGCCACACTGCGCAACTCCTGCTTACGCTCGGCGTCTCGGTTATTCTGATGAATGTCGCGCTGATGGTGTTCACGTCGAATCCGCGCACGATCCTCAATCCTTATTCGGGAAACTCCTGGCAGTTCCACGTATGGGGCAACGACATCATGATCTTTTTCAATTACGCGCGCACACTGTCGGCGCTGCTCTGCGTCTCTATTGCGGTCATTGTTGCGCTGGGTCTGCAACGCACCAAACTCGGCCGCGAACTGCGGGCGGCGGCTGATAATCCGGTAGCCGCGACTTACCTCGGAATCAACGTAACTGGGATTCATCGCGTCGCCTTTGGCCTTGGCTGTGCCTTGACCGCCATTGCCGGCGTAACGATTGCCACGTTCGGCGCTTTCCAGCCATTCTCCGGCCTTGACTACGTCATCATCATGTATGCCGGCGTGATCTTGGGAGGTATGGGCAGCATCCGCGGTGCGTTCTTTGGCGGGCTTACCATTGGGCTCATCCAGCAACTCTCGACTTTGGTGCTGCCGATCCAACTCCAGATGACCGCAATCTTTGGCGTCCTTCTGCTCATCTTGCTCGTCAGACCGCAAGGCCTGTTCGGCAAGAGCGTCGAGCGAGCCTAATCGTGTTTCATTCACAAAGTCGGCTCTCGACCACAGCAATCGCCATTTTCTTCCTGATTTTTTTCGCGACGATCGCCCTAAACACCTACGCCTATTCTCTTCTCATACTTTCGCTGATTGCGATTTGGGCAATCATGGGAATGTCTTGGAACGTGATCGGTGGCTACGTCGGCTTGGTGAGTTTCGGCCAAGCGGCCTTTTTTGGACTGGGCGCATTCGAAGTCGTCGTCCTGGCGCACGACTATAACGTCAGCCCTTGGCTCAGCCTGCCACTGTCGGGTGTGATCGGCGGCGTATCCGCGCTGATCATCGGAGGCGTGTCGTTGCGGTTGCGCGAATTCTATTTTGCGCTGGCGTCCTTGGCGTTTCCGCTGGCGCTGCTCTACCTCGTTGAATGGGCTGGTTATGTCGAACTGGCGGTCCCCATTCATCGCGAACGCCCCTGGGGCTACATGCAATTCGAAGACCCGCGAGGCCTTCCGTTTGTCGCTGCGATCCTGATGCTGTTGGCCTTCTTGGCGAGTTTTGCGATCGAGCGCAGCCGTTTTGGCTTGAAGCTCGTTGCGATCCGTCAAGATGAAATGGCGGCCAAGGCCGCCGGCATCCGCACCTTTCGGGAGAAGCTGCTCGCCACCGCAATTTCGGGGGTTATGGGTGGATTGGCCGGCGGCATGTATGCGCTGGTCATCCTGGTTGTTACGCCGTCCTCGGTGTTCGGCATGACGATTTCGGCGCAGGCAATCATCATCTCGATGTTCGGCGGGCGTGGAACCGCTTGGGGGGCTGTGCTTGGCGCGGTCTTGCTGGTGCCACTGTCGGAGCTGCTCAATTCTTACTTCGGATCGATGCTGCCGGGTATTGCCGGCGTCGTTTACGGCTTCGCGATTATTTTCGTGGTGCTGACCTTTCCGCAGGGACTCTACTGGTCGATGCTCGATGCGGCGCGAAAGTTTCGACGTGCAAAATCGACCACAATGCCGATGGTGGCAAACGTCGAGGCGTTGCCGATCACCCGGCCGACGAAATCGAATGGCGTGCTGCTCGACGTCCAGGACGTGAGTGTGCAGTACGGGGGCGTCCGCGCCCTGCAGAATGTTTCACTGAGCGTCGCCGCCGGCGAGATCGTCGGTATCATCGGGCCGAACGGCGCGGGAAAGACGACGCTATTCAACGTATTCAGCGGAATTCAGCAGCCGACATCAGGCGAAGTGATATTCGATGGCGACGACACGGTGGGCAAGGGCCCCGACGCGATCTGCGAACTTGGCGTAGGCCGCACCTTCCAGACGGTGCGCGCGTTCCCGCGCCTTACGTTGCTCGAGAATGTGGTTGTTGGCTCCTTCGTACGTTTTGCTGCAGACAGGGATGCGCTGGCGCAAGCATGGTCGGTGCTCGAACGGGTCGGACTCCGCGAGCGCGCAGGAGCTCTCGGGTCGGAGCTTAACAACCGGGAACTGCGGTTGATGGAGCTCGCCAGGGCCCTTGCCAGCGTGCCTAAGATCATTCTGCTGGACGAATGCCTGGCAGGACTTACGGCCGAGGACATCGAGCACATGATCGTGGTCCTTCGCGAGCTTCGAAAGGATAACCTGACAATCATCATTATCGAGCACACGGTCGATGCCGTCGCCCGATTGGTCGATCGCATTATCGTTCTCAATTACGGATCGGTGATCTGCTCTGGCATGCCTGCGCAAGTGCTCAAAAATGAGGAAGTCATCACCGCGTACTTAGGCAAACGATGGGCGGCCCATGCTAAAGGTTGATAACCTCCGCGTGATGTACGGCGGTCTTGTAGCCCTCGATAAGGTCTCGCTAGACATCAAACAGGGAGAATTCATCTCGGTCATCGGCCGCAACGGCGCCGGCAAGACGACCTTGTTCAAGACCATCTCCGGGATGGTGAAACCAGCGGCTGGCTCGATCACCTTTGATGGCACGCCGCTGCTTGATGCCGTGCCGTGGGCGCGCGCTCACATGGGCATTGCGCATGTGCCGGAAGGGCGGCAGATGTTTCGCGGCCTGACCGTCGAGGAAAATCTACTCATCGGGCTCCAGGCGAAAAAATCTGCGAACGTCGCGGCCGACTTGCAGGAAGTGTATGATCTATTTCCACGTCTCAAAGAGCGGCGTTGGCAACTTGCCGGCACGTTGTCCGGAGGCGAGCAGCAAATGGTGGCGATCGGCCGCGCGCTTATTTCGCAGCCGCGGCTGATGATGCTGGATGAGCCGTCGCTCGGTTTGGCGCCAGCGATTGTCGACCAGATCTTCGAAACCATCACCGCGCTGCATAAGCAGCGGGGGTTGACGATTCTGATGGTCGAGCAGCGGGCCGGCGAGGCGATCGAGAGCTGCGATCGCGGTTATGTTCTGGCGAGCGGGGAGGTGGTCGGTAGCGGAACGCGCGAGGAGCTGCTGCGGGACAGCAGTGTTCGCAAGGCTTATCTCTCGACGTGACACACGAAATCCTATCGAGGACCCATACTTGAGTTCGATCTTCGGCTTATCTGGGCAAATGTCGGAAAATCTGACGCTCCCGCGGTCGCGTAGCCGACGGCTTCGATAGTATAGGAAAGCATGCTCCGCACTGCATATCGTAGTTCTTAGTCTTGATGATGAGACGGATGGGCGACCGAATGAGAGGCGAAAAACTTACTCGTGACGCTGAGCTCGCACTCTATCAGGTTGCGCCGGCGATTCGTCGCAAAAAGCCGGCAAAGCGGCCGGCCTATCGGCCGAAGCGAACCCAGGCGGAACGGCGTGAGACCACGCAGACCAGAGTGCTCAATGCAGCAATAAAAGTGCTGCTTGAAAAAGGTTACGCGAATTTCACCACGGCTGAAGTGGCAAAGAAAGCCGGCGTGTCTCGCGGCGCGCAAATGAATTATTACAGGACGCGTAACGATCTGATATTGGCGGCGCGGCGTTATTATTTGGCGAAAACCACGGCGGAAGCGGCCTCTTTCGCGGAAAAATCATTAGCGACGCACAACACATTGGAAGCGTTCCTGGAGAACGTTAACAATTTTTTCCTTGGCGAAAGCTATACCGCTTCCATCGAGTTCACTGTCGCAGCGCGCACCGACGCCTATCTTGCGCGCGGCATCGGATCACTCCTCGCGGAGTACAGACACACAAGGGATCACATCTGGATCGACACCTTCTGTCGAGCCGGCTACGACCGCAAAGCGGCTCAAGATTTCGTTTTGCTTACAAACCACGTTTATCGTGGCATGGCATTGTCGGCGATTTGGGCTTCTGCGGAAAACAAGGAAGAGGACCGAAAGCTTCGGGGCCTATGGACGCGAATGGCCAAAAGCTTGATTAAAAACAAGAAACGCCGTTAGCCGGCAGTCATCCTTTCGCCACGAGCAGCCAATTACGCGCACTTTAAGCGGAAGCCGTTCGGCAGCGGACCATATTGCTCAGCTCCATCGAGCAGACGAGGCGGTCGTTTTCATCCTTGGTCTCGAGCCCCCAGTTGACGATTCCGACCTCAGGTTTGCTCTTGCTGAGTCGGCATTGCCCAACTGTTGCAGCAACTCGGAGTGTGTTGCCGGGATAAACCGGACTGGGGAAGCGGACCTCTTTGAATCCCAAACCGGCAACTGCATTCCGCGAGAAAATATTAGCTTGAACGCAGAGCCGGAATGTCACCAGCATCGTCAATAGCCCGCTGGAGATCAGGCCTCCAAATAATGACGATTTTGCCGCGATTTTATCGACGTGAAATGGCTGGAAATCCCATTCAAGTCCGAAACGAATGATTGCGTCTTCTGTGATCGTGATGCCTTCGGTGAAATACTTCTGTCCGGGTTGAAGGTTCTCGAAAAATGTCATGACTTAGGATGCCGTTATCGATCTCATCTGCGCAATAATCAAAACGAATGAGGAATTGCACCGGTCCTCAATCAGGGGGTAAAGCCGCGATGCCCTGTTAGCAGGGAAAATGGGCAGAGCAGGAGACCATCTGCACTGCTGCCCCAGCCAGTCCGTGCGGTCTCTATCCGCTCCGGCGAAGAGCTACCTGGACGCAATGACACGATTGCGGAGAATTCCGATTTTTTCGACCTCCAGCTCAACCACGTCGCCGGATTTCAAGAAGCGCATGTGTTGCTGTGCTCGCCGTCGTCGCCGTCCTCGGCTATTCGCTGCATCTCATCTTCTCTTTCAGCGAAAAACTGATCTTGCGGAACCGCTCAGGCTAGCGTGGATGAAGGACTGATCTCTACCGGCCAGTTGGAAATCGGCCGCGCGTTGCAACATACATTGGTTCGGTCGGGTATTTTCTCGCGCTACCAACAGAGCTCGCGCTTCCAACAGAGAATGACGCCGAGGTGTCCTTTCGCGTATCTGCAGCCGCCGCGAGAAAATTTCTGGCTTTCTATTCACGCTAAATCGCCGAAATACTGCCGAAGTATCAAAGCCCAATCATACTGCGCGGCCCGCCGCACATCCTTCGGTCTCACTGAGCCCGCGGCAGGCCGCGGGTCCATCGAGG
>Ga0265325_10002672_pt1 | contig 11932 bp, 5 predicted proteins | sample 41420metaG_FD_202090 | JGI IMG/M metagenome (GOLD analysis project Ga0265325, IMG submission 202090) | Rhizosphere microbial communities from Carex aquatilis grown in University of Washington, Seatle, WA, United States - 4-14-20 metaG | ecosystem: Host-associated > Plants > Roots > Rhizosphere >...
CCGGTGTCGTTACTCCAGAAGGGCACTCCCGAAAGTCCGATGCAGAGGCCGCCTCGAAGCGTTGAGGCCATTTCTTCCCATTCGCAATTGGGATCGCCGGACCAGCAGATCGGATAGCGCTGCATCCCCGCCGTTCCGGAGCGGGCGTTGACCAGACCCCGGTGTCCCGAGTATTCGGCCACCGCTTCATAAGTGGCCTTGTGATAAAGCGTTGTATAAATGTTGTGCACTTCCAGGCCTGTGCGCTTGTTGAAGTAATAGCCGTCCGCCGGAGTGTCCTCGCCGAAGTCCGACATTCCGATGCCAAAGCAGCCGGCTTGAATGTAATCGCGGACTTTATCCTTCCACCATTTCACCATGGCGGGATTGGTGAAGTCTGGAATCACACAGGGTCCCCGGTTTGCAGCATAGAATCGCGCTCTCCACGCGTCGTCTCGTTCGATTGCATCCAGTGAGTTCTCCAGCTTGTTTGTGTGGCCGACGTTCACCAGAATATCTTCGTAAATTGAGCCGTCTTTCCGGAGCACGACGTACCCGAGCGTTTTGGCTTCGCGCGCCAATTCCGACTCCGCCCTCAGAAACGGGTCCACGCGCAAGCCGATCTTGATGCCCATCTTGCCGAGTTCCGAAGACATCTGCCGGGCGTAGTCCAATTCCTCTTGCTGAGGATTGTGTTCCGCCTGAATGCTGACGACGGACGTAAAGTAATCGATGGGGAGGTTCAGCTCCCGGAACTTCTTCGCCAGCGCCACGGGACTCAAATCGCCATGGTCGCGCCGGCCAATCGTAAACCACACGCCAAACGATTCCTTAGGTGGGAATGAGGGCCAGCCGGTAACTTCCTCGTAGCGGGCCAGCACTTCCTTGAGACTCGGTCCATACAGAATGAAGAAATCGAGCCGAGGGTCGTCAACCAGAAAGGTGAAAGACACGACCGACCGGCTGCCAATATCCCAGCGATTGCGAAAGGTCGTGTTGACGAAGATACCGTAGCCGCCGGTGCTCATCAGGAAGGGGATCGTCTTGTGAGAGTCGTCGGTGCCGGAACCCCACGGATTCACGAGCCATCCGTTGACGCGCAGTCCAAGCTTGTTGAGCTTCGTAAACCTCTCTCCGAGCCCGTAAAAGCTTTCATCCTCGGGAAGCGCGAAGGTTTCATTCGACCGCAGGAATTTTTCTCCCGCCGTGGTGAACCCGAAGGGCAAGCCGCGAAAGTTTCCTTGGGTGTCTACATCCTTTGCATGCTCCTGCACGACAATCTCGCCCTGCTTGTCGTAGACCGTGTACTTCCAGGGATTTTTCTGAAACTCGATGCGCAAAGATCCCGTATCTACCGATACAGCCTCGGGCTTTTCGGCGACGTTAAAGGCAATGGGCGACCAGTCTTCCTTGATCTCAAGCAGGCCCTTCACGTTCTTCAACTGCGGGTCGGGGCACATCTGGATGCGGAGAATCTCAGGGGCACATACCGTCAAATTGACGTCCACGCTTTTGTGCTGACTCGTTGCGCAGTGAAATACGACGCCCGTGCTGGTTTTTTCGAAAGAAGAAATGGCCTGAACGAACTCGTGCTGCTCCGTCTCTGTTTGCGCCTGGGGCGCGGCGGTTGCCCGCGGCGCCGCGAGCAGGGCCGGAGCGGAGCCCGCTAAAGCAAGGACTTCTCTTCTTGTCACCATATCTTTTCCTCCGCGCGACGATTTCAATGGACGAATGCTTCCGCATCCTGATTACGAGCGGAGCACGAGTTCCGCCCCGGTTCCGGACGCGCCGAACTTCGCGTACACCACAGAAGATGGGTCGAAATACCAGCCAAGATCGGTCTTCTGGAACGCCTCGAACGACGAGACGTATGGAATCGCGGTGCCGTTTGCGGCTACCTGTTTCAGCCGGGTTGTCTGGCGAAACTTTGCGATGTAGGTCTTACCCGATGGGCCGACGCTCAACGTAATCTGATTCCCCTTCTTCCGCGCCTGGCACTTCACAATTTCCTCTGTGTGCGCTCGCTCGTCATCGTCGTAAAGAGTGCACTCCGCCTGGGAAGATAGCCAGATGTCGAGGGTTATCGGATTTAACGGTCTCTCGCCGACGTAAGCCAGATCGGGTCCCATGGGAATGATGGAGTTTCCTTTCACGTAGAGAGGCAGCGTGTCCAGGGGAGGCTCGATGTGCAAAGTCGCCGGGCCGGAATATTCCTTGCCCGTTTCGTATTCGTGCCACGTTCCTTCAGGCAGATAAACCGTGCGTTTGCTGACCGGTTTGTAGACGGGCGCTACCAGGAAAGCGTCTCCAAACATGTATTGGTCCTGGATATTGTGCGTGCCGGGATCATCCTGGAAGTCGAGCACCATCGCTCTGATCATGGGCAGGCCTGTTTTGGTCGCGTTGTATGCGTGGGAATAGATATAGGGCATGAGGCGGTAACGGAGCTTCGCGTATTTCCGGTAGGTCGCGACAGCAACATCGCCAAACGCCCAAGGGGCTCTGAGTGGCAGGCCATTGAATCGCACGTGCGATTGGAATATGGCCATCTGCATCCAGCGAATATAAAGCTCTGGTGTCAGATCGCCGGTCGAGAGATAGCCTGCGATATCGTTGCTCCAGAAGGGCACTCCCGAGAGCCCGATGGAAAGTCCTGCGCGAAGAGTGGAGGCCATTTCCTCCCACTCGCAGATAGGATCGCCGGACCAGCAGATCGGATAGCGCTGAATTCCCGCTGTTCCGGAGCGGGCGTTGATCAACGGTCTGCGGTCGGAGCTTTCGGCGATGGCCTCAAAAGTAGCCTTGTGATAGAGCAGAGGGTAAAGATTGTGCATTTCGAGGGCGCTGCGCTGGTTGTAATAGCAGGCGTCCACCGGCGTGTCTTCGCCGAAGTCGGACATCCCGACACCGAAACAGCCGGCTTTCACGTAAGCGGCCACTTTGTCCTTCCACCACTGGACCGTGGCTGGATTGGTGAAGTCGGGAAGCAGAAGAGGCACGCGGTTGGTTTTGTAGTAGCGGGCCCTCCAGGCATCGTCCCTCTCGACTGCTTCGAGCGATTCTTCGATCTTGTTGGGTGTGGCGGGGTAACCCGGCGAGCCAGCCAGAAGGGCTCCATATGGGGACCCGTCCTTTTGTGTGAGGACGTATCCGCGGGCTTTGGCCTCCTGGGTGGCCTGCCAGTCCATCTCCATAAAAGGGCTGACGTACAGTCCAATCTCAATGCCAAGGGGGCCTAGTTCCTTGGACATCTGCCGGGCGAGAGCCAATTCTTCTTCCTGATTTGCCGTGCGCAGCGATACCACGTGCGTGAAGAAGTCCATGGGAAGGTCCATTTCCCTGAACTTTTTCGCGAGCGCCAGCGGAGCGGTTTCTCCGGTCGCGCGGCCCGGGGCTTTGAACCAGAAACCGAAGGACTTTTTAGGCGGGAACGCCGGGCGGCCGGTGATCTCCAGATAGCGAGGCAGCACTTCCTTGAAAGTTGGGCCGTAGATGATGAAGAAATCCAAGCGGGGGTCGTCAACCAAAAATGTATAGGACACGACCGAACGGCTTCCTACGTCCCACCGATTGCGGAACGTGGTGTTGACGAAAATTCCGTAGCCGCCGGTACTCATGAGGAAGGGAATGGCCTTGTAGGTGTCATCGGTTCCCGCGCCCCAGGCATTCGCGAGCCAGCCATTGACGCGCAAACCAAGCTTGTTCAGCTTCGCGTACCGCTCGCCCAATCCGTAGAAGCTTTCATCGGCCGGGAGGGCCAGCGTTTCGTTTGACCTGTGGAATTTTCCGTCCACGGTGGTGAAACCCAGCGGTAAAGCGCGGAAGTTTCCCTGCGTGTCCACATCGTTCACATGTTCCTGAAGAACGAGAGATTCTTGCTTGTCGTAAATCGAATACTTCCAGGGTTTTCTCCGGAATTCGATCCGCAAGGAGGCTGTTTCAAGCGAGACGGCTTCCGGTTTCTCGGTGACTTGGAAGGCGGCGGGAGGCCAGTCTTCCTTGATTTCAAGCAGGCCCTTCACGTTCTTTAGAGTGGCGTCGGGGCACATCTGCACGCGCAGGATTTCAGCGGTACACACGGTCAGAGTTACATCGACGTTCTTCCCCTGGCTTGTCACGCAGTGGAAGACGACTCCAGCGTTAATCTTTTCGAAGGAAGAGATCGCCTGAACGAACTCGTGCTGCTCCAATCGGGTTTGTTCCGGTGCTTGGCCCTCCGCTCGCGCTGCCGCAAGCAAGGCCGGAGCAGAGCCAGCCAGCGCGAGAACTTCTCTTCTTGTCACCATGCGTTTTCTTCTCGCGTATGCTTCTTCCCCGGTCTCTATTTTTGGACTCGCGGATGATACTTCTCCGGCTGACTCGTTACAACGAATTTGAAACCAGGGAGGTTGCCCGCGAGTATCAATAGATCAGAACCTGTTTTATTGAGCGCCTGATTTGCGTGTGTTGCTATAATCCGCTCGCCGTTCTTGTGGAGGACTCCGTACATGAAGAAGCTCCTGATTTGCTTTGCCTTGTTCGCCGTCGGAACCCAGGCGAGACAGGCTGCCTCCGGCGCCGGCCAGCTTTCTTTCAACACGCGATGCGCGGTTTGCCACGGCGCCGACGGGCATGGGAGCGACCGGGCTCCGAGTCTTTCAGGTTACGTTGCGTCGAATACGGACGAACAGATTGCGGCTCTGATCCGCTCCGGGGTGCGGGCCATGCCGCCTCACGACATTAAAGATGCGGAGATGAAGGATCTGCTGACCTTCCTGCACACCATTGCTCCCGCGACACCCGTGGTCGTGAGGCAAGAGACGGCAAAGCTGCAGGATGGGCGGGTTCTCCAGGGCGAGATACTCAGCGATTCGAACTTTGACATGGACCTGGCCACGCCCGACGGCAAAATGCATCTGCTGGCACGCGAGGGCGATACCTATCGCGAGAAGCCGGTGATGCCGAAGCTGGACTGGCCGAGGTATGACGGCAGCTTCACAAGCAACCGTAACAGTCCGCTGGATCAGATCAACACCGCCAACGTCCGGCATTTGACGCTGAAATGGATGTTTCCGGTTCCCGGAGCTCCGCGACTGGAGGCTACGCCCGCGGTGGTGGACGGGATCATGTACGTGACATCGATTAACGCGGTGTACGCGCTGGATGCGACCACGGGGCGCCGGCTGTGGGTCTACCGGCGCGCAACGACGCCGGGCTTGCTGGGAGAAGCATCGGGCGGCGCGAACCGCGGCGTGGCCGTCGACGGGGAGCGCGTGTTCATGCTGACCGATAACGCGCACCTGCTTGCACTCAACAAAAACAACGGGAAGTTGTTGTGGGACACGCCGATGACCGACTGGCCAAAGTCGCAATACAGCGCGACTGGCGCGCCTTACGTGGTGGGAGACCTTGTGGTGGCGGGTGTCGCCGGCGGCGAAGAGGGCACTCGCGGATTCGTCGCGGCGTATCAAGCCGCTACCGGCGAGCCCTCGTGGCGATTCTGGACGGTCCCCAAGCCCGGCGAGAAGGGAGCGGAAACCTGGGGCGACGGCAGCGCCTTGGAACACGCCTGCGGCGCTACATGGATGAGCGGCTCCTACGATCCGAACCTCGACCTGCTCTACTGGTCCGTGGGCAATCCCTGCCCGGACTACAACGGTGCGAACAGAAAAGGCGACAACCTTTACACGGACAGCGTGCTGGCGCTGAAACCGGAGACCGGAGAATTGAAATGGTATTTTCAATTCACGCCGCACGACACCCATGACTGGGACGCGGACGAACCCCTGATGCTCGTCGATGAAAAGTTCGCGGGCATCCCTCGTAAGCTCCTAGTGCAGGCGAATCGGAACGGCTTTTTCTACGTGCTGGACCGGACCAATGGCCAGTTTCTGCTGGGAACTCCTTTCGTCAAAAAGAGCACCTGGGCCAGCGGCTATACGCCCGATGGAAAGCCGATCCTGCTCCCGAATTCGGATCCCACGGTTGACGGCACGCTCGTCTGCCCTGGATCCGGAACGAACTGGCGAGCGGCTTCGTACAACCCGATCCTGAAACTCTTTTTTGTTTCCGCCAGCGACACATGCTCGATCAGCCGCCTGATTCCCGCGCCCTTTGAAATGGGCAAGCGGTACTTCAACGGAGCGGGCAGCCGGGCGCCGGACAGCGGCGGTAAATCGATCCGCGCGCTCGACATCCAGACGGGAAAGATCGTGTGGGATTATCCCCAAACGGCGGACGCCGTGAGCGAGAGCGGGCCACTTTCCACCAACGGCGGGCTGGTGTTTGTCGGAGAAGACAGCGGCGTTTTCACCGCCCTGGACGGCAAAACGGGAAAGCCTCTGTGGCACTGGCCAACGAACGAGACTTTTCGGGCATCTCCTATGACGTATATGGTGGGAGGCAAGCAGTTCGTGTGCATCGCTGGGCCAGCAGGGTTCTTGGCATTTGGCCTCCCCGACTAGTGGCTGAGGAGTTCAGCGCGGCCGGAGGGCATAATTGACCGCGTTGTAAGCAAGTCCCGGCGGTGGAAGTGCTACTTGCAAGGCATGATGTTTCGGTGATATATAGTCCTCCGGCGACCGGAGTGGTCTAACCAAACTGGCGGAAAATCTGAAAGGCGGCAACACCATGAAATTATCGGCAAACAAGGTTCTTTCCTGTTTATTGGGAGGCGCAGCGCTTGTAGGCGCGCTGACTTTTGCGCAGCTACCAGCGCAAAGCCAGACGGCAGCGAAGCCCGCGCTCTATAATACAGCGAAGGCCAAGCTGTTTTCGGGCAAGCAGATCTTCAGTTTCACGCAGGACACTTTCGATCCGAAGGGCTATTGCGAGAAGGCCAAGCATTACGACTACACCTGGTTTGAAATGCAGCACAGCATTCTCGAGTTCCGGGATATCCGGGACATGATTGCGGCGTGTCCTCATGCGGGCGCCTCGCCGTTCATCCGGTTGCCAGATGCTCAGGAATGGCACATTCAGCACGCGACCGATATCGGCGCGCTGGGCGTGATTGTTCCCACGGTGGATGACGTCTCCCGCTCGCGAGACGCGTCCCAATGGTCGCACTATCCCCCGATGGGCCGGCGCAGCGCTGGAGCTGGATTGGCAGCCACGGTTTGGGGACCCAACAATCTGGGCATCCCTTTCCGCACCTACTATCGGCAGTCCATCAATGACAATATCCTGTGCGTCGTCATGATCGAGACTCCCACCGGCGTTGCGAATGCGTACGATATCGCGGCGGTGCCGGGCGTCGATGTCGTGATCATCGGAAACAACGACATGAGCTCTTTCTCGGGCTATCCTCAGACCGACGAGAAGTACCACGATCTGATCGCCAAGGTGCATGACGAGGTTCTCAGGGCCGGCAAAATCTTCGGCCAGGCGAACTTCCATTACGCGACCGGTCCTTACAGCAAGGACTCCTATTTCTTCCAGGGCGGTCCTTCGAACGACGGCTGGGCTCCTCCGAAGGATGATGAGAACGGCGTGCCCAAGAACGAACAGTAGATTTTCGGGGCGGCCGGGCGGAACGTTCGAAGTGCGAACGCTCCGCCCGGGGCTTCGAAATTGCTCACCGGATTTCAAACGCGCTCTCGAATTACACCTCGGCTGCTCCTTCCCCTCGCTCGTAGCTGTTTCGGACCCGGAACTTAAGGAACCCTATGGATGCTCCGAAGCTTTCCCGCAGAAATTTACTGGCAGGCGCCGCGGTTATTGCCGGATCGGCGATAGCCCTTGAGAGCAATCCGGGCGAAGCTGCTTCTGCCGATCGATATCCACGAAACCTTACGGCCGACGATATCGAACGCTGGTCCACGGAGCTTTCCAACTGGGGCAGATGGGGCGCAGACGATCAGGCGGGAACGATCAATCTGATTACCTCCGCCAAGCGCAAGGCAGCCGCGGCTTTGGTCCACGATGGGGTGACGGTGTCCGCGTCGCTCGATGCCGACCTGCCCAAAGAGGGCTCGACGAGCGGACCGCTCCCTGGAGGGCCGCGAGTGGAAGGTGTTCCGCGAACCACGTGGACACTTACGTCGAAGCCGCCTGGACCCGAGCCGAAGCCGAAGGCGTCCTACGTCGTCGATACGATCGCCGTGGCCTACCATGGAAACGAAACCACGCATATGGACGCGCTGAGCCACGTCTATTACAAAGGGCAGATTTACAACGGGTTTCCCCAAACGAGTTTCACCGATCGCGGCGCCGGCAAAGACGATGTGATGGCTTTTAAGGATGGCATCTTCACGCGAGGCGTGTTGTTCGATATTCCCCGGCTTAAGAATGTGCCGTACCTGGGTGACGAAGAAGCCATCTATCCGGAAGATCTTGACGCTTGGGAGAAGAAGGCGGGCTTGCGGTTGGAGAGCGGGGACGCGATGCTCGTCCGCACCGGCCGGTGGCTGCGCGTGAAAGAAAAGGGCCCTCTGGATTTGAACAAACAGGCGCCGGGGCTCTACGCTTCGTGTCTCAAATGGATGCGGGAGCGCGGCGTCGCGCTTCTTGGCAGCGACGTGGTGCAGGATGTGAGGCCTTCGGGTGTGGAGGGGGTTAATCAACCGATCCATCAGCTAGGGCTGCGATCGATGGGAACCCCGCTGATCGATAATTGCGAACTGGAAGCTCTGGCGCAAGCTGCCGCCCAGCGGCATCGCTGGGTCTTTCTGCTGACGATCAATCCCTTGCGCGTTCCAGGCGCTACGGGGGGGCCGGTAAATCCAATCGCCGTTTTTTGACCCCGAGAGACTCCGCCCGCCAGGAATCTTAGTGATGTTCGGGATGGCTATCTTTGGAGTATATTCACGGGAATTTATTGAAGGAGGCGTTATCCATATGCGAATAAATCGATTCGATACCGACCCGAGCAGACGGGAATTCCTGCAAGCCGCCGGAGCAACCGCGCTCACTCTCGGCTTATCGAACGTTGCCGGGGCGGTGGATACGAAAGCGCCCGGCGGCAAGCCGTTCTGGGGAGTGTTTCCGATCGGCCAGACTCCAGTGACCCCTGACAACAAGCTGGATTTGGATGGGCTGGCGTCGGAAGTAAAGTTCTGCAATCGAGGAGGCGTGGCGGGTTTCGCGTGGCCACAAATAGCGAGCGGCTGGTCGACGCTTTCTGAGAAAGAGCGCATGGATGGAGCGGAAGCCATCATTGCGGCGGGCAAGGGCGGGAAGACGTCGGTGGTGATCGGGGTGCAGTCAGCCGATCCGGAAATTGCCACATGTCTTCGCTATGCGAAGCATGCCGCGCAGACAGGAGCGGATGCCATTATCGCGCTGCCGCCCGATAAGGCGGACGATAAGGCGCTCATCGAATACTACAAAACGATTGGCGCCGCCACGGAGCTTCCGCTGGTCGTGCAGACCAAGGGCGATATGAGCGTGGATCTCATTGTGGATATGTTCCGGCAGATTCCCACGATGAAGTGCGTGAAGGATGAAGCGGGCGACCCGCTGGCGCGCGTCACGGAGATACGAGAACGGACCAACAATAAACTCGCGGTCTTTTCCGGACGGGGAGTGCGCATGATGCTGGAAGAAATGCGCCTCGGCTTTTCCGGACATTGCCCCACTACTGGACTCGCCGATCTCTTCCAGTCCGCGTTCGATCTTTGGCACGCGGGAAAACACCGAGAGGGATTCGATATGTTCGGCAGGATACAGGCATTTGAGACCATCCCGGGTGCCGGCCAGTACATCCTGCAGGCCCGGGGAATCCTCAAAGAGGACGCCACGTTCCGCAATACTCCGGGCATGGGAGACGGCCGAAGGAATGCCCCTCTCGATGACGCCGCGAAAAAGGTGGTTCGCGACGCGCTCGACCAATACTTGAAACCCTATCTGCGTGCTTAGAAAGTTTCCCAAAGCGCTTCTTTTGCTTGCAGTGCTGGCGACGGTGTCTATGCCTGCGGCGCTCGGCGCGGCGCAAGAGGCCGATTCAGGCGCCCAGATCGCTTCCGCCCGAGACCAGTTTCAGCGCACTTGCGCGTTGTGCCACGGGAGCAATGCGGAAGGCACGGACCGTGGACCGGCGCTGGCCAACAATCGCAGGCTTCGAAGCATCAGCGCAAATGAGATTGCGGACGTGATCAAAAGTGGCCAAGGGGGCATGCCTTCTTTTCCGCTGCCGCCGTCCGAGCTTCACGCAATGGCCGTTTTCATCAAATCATTGAATGCGACTGCGTTCGAAATGCCCCCGGCTGGAGATGTGACGGCTGGCGAACATCTTTTCTTTGGCGCTGGCAACTGCTCCGAATGCCACATGGTGATGGGGCGCGGCGGCACGAACGGCCCGGACCTTTCTGAAATCGGCGGCCAGTTGACCGTTGCCGAACTCGGGCATTGGCTCGAAAAGCCTGGGGCACGAAGCGTTCCGGGGTACAGCGTGGTGAACGTCCAGCTTCGGGATGGGACTTCTCTTCGCGGGTTTGCCCGGGGCCGCGGAACGCACAGCTTGCAGCTGCAAACCTTCGATGGTCGATTTCATTTTCTGAGCGAAGGTGAATATACGGCGATCACGGACGAAACGTCGTCTTTCATGCCTCCCTTCGCGGGCACTCCGGAAGAGCAGCGTGATTTGACCGCATTCCTCAGTCGCATGGGTGGAATCCGCGTTGGCCCTGCGCCAGCGCAACAGCAGGGCGTTTCACAAAATGCGATCGACGCGATTTTGAGTCCCGCTTCCGGAAATTGGCCCACCTACTCCGGCAGCGTCAATGGAAACCGCTACGGCGCGCTCTCGCAAATCAACAAAGAAAATGTCAGCAGGCTCCGGCTCGACTGGAGCTATTCCATCCCTTACTTTGGGCTCGAGACAACGCCCCTGGTGCTGGATGGCGTGATGTACGTGACCGGCCCCAACGAAGTGGATGCGCTGGACGGCCGCAGCGGCCACGAGATCTGGCGTTACTCACGCCCGCGCACGCCCGGCGGAACGATTGCCGGAGACGCGGCCAAGGGTGCGAACCGCGGCGTTGCCGTATTGGGCGATCGCATATTTTTTGTGACGGACAATGCACACTTGATATGCCTGCACCGCCTGACGGGAGCTGTGCTGTGGGATATATTTATGCCCGAGGAGCCTGAACATTATGGCGGTACCTCGGCGCCTCTGGTTGTCGGTGATCTTGTGATTGCAGGTGTTTCTGGCGCCGATGAAGGTATCCGGGGCTTCGTGGCTGCTTACAAAGCTGCCACCGGCGAACTCGCGTGGCGATTCTGGACGGTGCCGCAAGCGGACGAAATCGGCTCTGAAACATGGAAAGGAAACGGCAGCGGAATCAGCGGCGGTTCCACGTGGCTGACTGGCAGCTATGATGTCGAGACAGGCGTGTTGTACTGGGCTACCGGGAATCCTTATCCCGATACGGATGGCGACAACCGCGGCGGAGAGAATCTCTACACGGACTGCGACCTTGCTCTCGACGCGAAGACAGGCAAGCTTCTCTGGTATTACCAATTCACTCCGCATGACCTCCACGATTGGGATGCGACCGAGCCCTTGGTTCTGGCCGACGCGCCGTTTCACGGAAGCTCGCACAAACTTCTGTTGCACGCCAATCGCAATGGTTTTTTCTACGTTCTTGACCGGACCAACGGGAAACTGCTGCAGGCTACGCCCCTGGTGAAAAAGCTGACGTGGGCCAGCGGGATTGGCGAAAACGGCCGTCCTGATCTTTTGCCCGCAAACGAGACCAGCGCGGGCGGTGTGAAAACTTGCCCTGCAGTGCGCGGTGCGACGAATTGGTATTCGACAGCGTACAATCCTGCCACGCATCTCTACTACGTTATGACCGTTGAAGACTGCACCATCTACCGCAAATCGCAGAACGGCGGCTACGGGCGCGTGGACGATCCCGCCGATCCGCCGATGAAGTACCTTCGCGCGTTCGACATCGAAACCGGGAAAGTCGCGTGGGAGAAGCCGTTGATCGGTCCAGCGGAAGCGAATTACTCGGGTGTGCTCTCA
>Ga0265325_10002676_pt1 | contig 11922 bp, 10 predicted proteins | sample 41420metaG_FD_202090 | JGI IMG/M metagenome (GOLD analysis project Ga0265325, IMG submission 202090) | Rhizosphere microbial communities from Carex aquatilis grown in University of Washington, Seatle, WA, United States - 4-14-20 metaG | ecosystem: Host-associated > Plants > Roots > Rhizosphere...
TTTCCTCGACTCCGCGGAATTGAGGAACAGGATTGGCAAGAAAGCCAGAGACAAAGTTTTGCGCGAATACGATATGGCTCGCAATACCGAGCGGTTCGCAGCATTGATCGAAAAGCAACTGGAATCCAGCATGCGCTGAGTAAGTCGGCGGCCTCTACGAATGTCGACCTCGGGCTCTAGTTCTTCAATTTTTGAGAACAGGCGGGGTCGGTCTTGCGGTCAAGCAACTTCGTGTATAGGTCTTCGTAGCGCCGGCGCATCTGCTCCACCGTAAAGTTATCCAGAGCAAAGCTGCGGCCCGCTTCCCCAATCTGCACTCTCAAATTGCCCTGCTTCAAGAGGTGCTCCATCGCCAGGGCGAGTGCGTTTTCGTCTCCAACCGGTACAACTATTCCTCGATCTTTGGTTAGCAGCTCGGCATTGGCGCCGACGTTTGTTGCGATCACGGGAACTCCAGCTGCCATCGATTCAATGACGGCATTCGAAAGGCTCTCAGAATCCGAGGACAACACCGTCAAATCGAGCGATGCCAAGATCGCGGGAATATCTCTGCGATCTCCCAGAAAGGACACCCGACCCGCCAGTCCCAGATCGACCGCTTCCCGCTCCAGTTCCGGCCTCAGAGGCCCGTCGCCGACGACAACGAACTCCACCTGCGTGATGTCACACATCCGCGCGATCGCGCGCAAAAACAAAGAATGATTTTTGGCCCGGCTGTTCATTCTCGCAATCATCCCGACCCTGCGCAGGCCCAATCGCCGCGGAAGGGCCGGAACTGTGGGAGTGAAGGCTTCCACCGGAAGGCCATTCCAGATCACAGTGATCTTGTCTTCCGCAACTCCATCGTTGATCAGCCGTTTCGCCGCTGCGCCGGAATTGCACACGACGGCGTCACAACGCCGAAACATGAATGTTTGCGCGCGCGATTGCATCGGGGTCAAAAGATCCCCGAGCTGCCGCTGGCTCCCAATAACAACCGGAACCCGCGCCAGCCTCGCGGCTGGTACAAGCGTGAGGTTCGTATAAAAATCAAAAGCATGCGCGATCGCTATCTCGTGCCGGCGGAGATGCCGGCCAAGGTTAACCCGCGTCTTCCACGACCGCAGGCCGTACAAACTGCCGCCCAGCGGAAAAGGAGTCACATTCAGATCTTCGAGAAATGCGCCCTTCGCCTGGATGCAACCGAGGGAGACTCGAAATCGCTTCTGATCAATGGACCGTTTGAGTGCCACGAACTGGCGCTCACTGCCGCCAGTCTGCAGGCTGTCTATCATCAGAAATAAACCCGGAGGCGGCAATGCCCCGGAAGTTCCTTGCGCATCCGGTTCGACAGAAGCAGGGGTCTCCGTGTCCAACGGCCCCGCCTCGCTGGCGGATAGTTGAGTCACACCGCGTCTCCCACGGTCGCTGCCGCGGTCCGCCCCAACGCGTGGGGCTCGAGAAAGTTTCGGTGCCAAAGCTCCAGCATCAGCAGGCGCCAGATGCGAGCGGAATGATCGCGACGGTCCGCAAAATGTTCATCCAGCATCATGCGGACCCCCTTTGGGTTGAAATACCCACGCTGCATCGTTCGCGGCTCCGTCAACGCCGTAACGATCAGATCCTTGAGCTCGTGACGCATCCAGTGCACGAGCGGCAAAGCAAACCCCTGCTTGGGGCGGTCCAGAACTTCTTTCGGAACTCCAACGCGCTCGGCAAGCTTGCGCAAAATGTACTTCTGATGCAGGCCCCGCAGTTTCCACTCTGACTTCAACCCTGTCACCCACTCCAGGAACACGTGATCGAGCATGGGAACGCGCGCCTCCAGCGAGGTGGCCATGCTCATGCGATCTACTTTCGTGAGAATGTCGCCGGGAAGATACGTCTTGCTGTCCAAGTAAAGCACGCGATCGAGGGGATCGTCTGCTGGCGCATCCCTCAAATAGCCGCGCATCCCCTCCAGGGGATCGTTCGCCCCCTCTCCCTGCCTGACGAACTCTTCGGAAAGCAGGCTCATCTCACGCTGAAATGGCACCAGCGAAATTCCTTCAATGTAGCGCTCGTGCCAGGGAAGCGCGACGCTGTACGCAAGATTACGGCCTGGCATTCGGTACGGAACGAGCGAATGGAGATACTCACGATAAAATTTCCGTCCCGATTGCGGTATCCACGCATACGAGCGATCGCGCAAATGGATGCGGTAGCGGTCGTAGCCTGCAAACCCCTCATCCCCGCCGTCCCCCGACAAAGCGACGGTGACGTGTTGTCGCGCCATCCGGCACACGTAGTACGTCGGAAGCATGGAGGAGTCGCCGAAGGGTTCCTCCAAATGACTGGTGAGAGTCTCGACGGTTTCGACGATATCGGGTTCGACAATCAGCTCATGGTGGTCTGTGCCGAAGCGCTCCGCCACCTTGCGTGCATAGGGAGTCTCGTCGAAATCGGCATGCTTAAATCCAATGGAAAAAGTCTTCACCGGACCTGAAGCCGCTCGCGCCATCAACGCGACCACGAGCGACGAGTCCGCGCCACCGCTGAGCAGAGCACCAAGGGGTACATCGGAAATCAGCCGTATCTTGACCGCCTCCGCCAGCATGTGCTCCAACTGCTCCAGGCATTCTTCTTCGCTCCGGGGAGAGTGCGTTCCGTATCGTGGAAAATTCCAGTACTGCCGGATCGCAATTTTGCCTCCGCTGAATTCCAGAAGATGACCGGGAGGCAGTTTTTTTATTGGAACAAAAGCAGTGAGAGGATCCGGAACGTATCCGAAATACGTGTACTGCAGCAGGGCTTGCGGATCGACGTCCGCTAACTCAGGAGCGACCGCCAGAATGCACTTGATTTCCGATCCAAACAAAAAGCGCCCGTGGGTCAATGCGTAGTGCAGGGGCTTCTTACCGAGTCGGTCGCGCGCCAGCAGCAACTGCTGTTTGCGCTCATCATATAACGCAAAGGCGAACATGCCGCGCAGCTTTTGAACACACTCTGAGCCGTGATCTTCGTAGAGATGAACAATGACTTCCGTGTCGGTGTTGGTATAAAAGCGATGTCCACGCTGCTCGAGCTCGCGCCGCAACTCCGGAAAATTGTAAATTTCACCGTTAAAAACGACCCACACGCTGCGGTCTTCGTTGAAGACGGGCTGGTGTCCGCCCTCCAGATCGATAATGCTGAGGCGGCGCATACCCAGCCCTGTACCGCCTTTCACGAAAATTCCTTCGTCGTCAGGACCGCGGTGGACAATCGTCTGGCACATGCGATGGATCGTCCGCGGATCGACGCCCCCGGATTCTGTATTTGCGATCCCCGCAATTCCGCACATGGCCTATCTCTTTCCCACAGTCTGTGAAGTGCTTCCGGCCGTCACCGAAGATGCCGAATTTCTCCAGGGTTTGAACCGGTAATCGCGATATGCGCCCGGATTCCCTTCCCTCCCATCACAGGCCGCCAGAATCACGTTTACCATTTCCCGCGCCGAAACAAAGTGAAGTATCTCGCCCCGTCGGTTAGCTCCCTCAACCATTGACTGCAGAAAATTGCGAAACGACGCTCCCAGCACGGCCTCTTCCTGCGTTGGATCCATGCTGTGGCAGTGCAACTTCAGAAACAGCCAGTCGGGCTTTCCTTCCACCGAAATCATCGCCTGCTTCCACAATTGCAAACGGCCAAGGGTGGGTGGAGTGGCGCCGGTAAACGAACCATTTTCGATTCGAAGACGACGTACGCCCGAAAAAGATGGCAGCAATGGCCCCTGAATAATGAGCGGGAATTTCTCGGCTGCACGCCCACTGGCCAGGTCTCGCCCAGAGCGGTAAGCCGCCCGCTCCGTCAGCGGAGCGCCACACTCGTAAAGAGAATTGATCTTCGCACGCTGCGACGGATGAAACGGATTGGTAGGGAAAGTCAGATCGGCATAACAGCCCGCCTCCGCGAGAACCTGCAACTCCTCATCAACTCCACAGCCGAACCCTGCAGCCGAATTCGCCAGGGCAAAATTCCCATGCACAAAAGCAAAACGAGGGCCCGGCGCACCCTCCGCAAAACTGAGGCATCCGTGTTCGAAAGCCAGGGTGTCGCGAAAGCCGATGAGCGCGGCCCGAAGATTCAAGGGAGTGTCGGCAAAGGGAATCCCGTGATGCAAATGGACTTCAACCTCGCCCCAACCCGCGTGGCAATGATCCGCTAAACGTTCGAGATGGCCGCGATCATATTGCTCGGCCGGATAAAAATACGTGTGCGCCAAGGGTCGCCCGTCACTGTCGCGCCACGGCTCTATAGCTTTGGGGTACTCCCGACACCAGCGCTCGAGCCTCCGTTCCTGCTCATCGTAGGGAGCGCGCGCCTGTCCGTCCCCCGGCACAATCGCCGGTTCAAAGTGATCCGCAAGAGCGAAGATAAGGTGGACTTTCCCCGTCGGCAGTCGGCGCGTCAGCCTTTGCCATACGTAGGATGGACCTACTCGCAATCCGTAAGCGAGTTTCTGACTGAGACCGCGTCGCGGCGCCGCTATTCGCGGCTGCGCCAGGCCGGTCGCGCCATCCGAATCGATCTTTCCTGAATTGGACACGTTCCTTAAACTAGCTCCTTGAGATACGCTCTCACACCACGGCCCGAGAATCCCGCGACGCCGACGTTGGCAAAAGCTGGCGCGTCTCCTCGAACCTCTCCGGCTTGCGGCCTCTAACCGCGATGGGAACGTCGACTACGTGCAAGTCTTCTAATCCACAACTCTCGAACCATCGGAAAACCTGCTCGTAAGTATGCTTCGACTGGTATTTTGGCGAGTACCAATCGAACGTATCCAGCACTCTCCACTCGCGGCGGGGGTGCCGGTTCACGGGAAAGACATGGTGCACGGCACCCGCCAACGGCTTGCCGACCAGGGGAATCCAACGCAGTCCTCGATCCGTCGCGTTAAGGACGGGAACGACGACGCTGAGTATGCCATGCAGCAAGCGGGGCGGCATGCGGTTGGTCACCCGCCTGTAAAGATCACTGAAGCGATACCACTTGTTGTAACCGCTGTACAACCACACGGCGAGGTAGCCACCGGGCTTCAGAAACTGCGGTAGCGACGTGACCGCCTTCTGGCAATCCGGCGTGTGGTGAAGCACGCCAATGCTGTAGATGAAATCAAAGCTCTCCAGCGCGAATGGCAAGCTGAAGACATCTGCCTGCAGCGCGACGAATTCGCGGTCTGAGAGATTGCGCGCTGCGACTTGCGCGGCCGCGCTCAAATCGATGCCCACAACGCGCGCTCCCCAGCGAGTTGCAACCTCTGCAAAGCGGCCCATGCCACAGCCGACATCCAGTACCAGTTTTCCCTGCAGGCCCTCTGGTGTGAAGCCAGTTCGTTTACGAAAATCGGACTCGGACTCGTGGCACTGCTCATCATCGAGCTGCGTCCGATTGTAGAGGTGCCACTGAAACCCAAAGCTGTCAGCGTAGGCGCCGGATTCGACAAAGCACGCGACCCCATCTTTCTGAGCATAGATTCTGCCGCAGTCCGGGCACACGTATCCTCCCGAGCCATCGCTCTTCAGTGCGTGCCCGCAAGTGAGGCATCGAAGTATTGCCGCCAGTTCAGCGCGGAACCGTGAACCGGGGTTGTCGTTTTCCATCTGTTTTATATGTCCTCGCCATGCGGCGCAGAGGTCCGCCTAAGGCGGTTTCCGGCGCAGTCTCAGTGTCTAAGCGCTTCACGACAGCGACCATCGCGGACGTGTACGCGACCGCAAAATAGGGAAAGAAATGATAGGCCTCCGGCCCGAAGAGCGCACCCACCGCGAAACCAATCAACGAAGCGTACATGGCCGCTGCGAAAATCCCATAGTCCGGCGGCAGATTCTTTCGCTTGAGCAGCCACCGCAAATTGCGAAACCCGCAGGCAAAAAACAAGAGGTAGAGAATCAACGCGGGAATCCCGCCTTCGACCGCGATTTCCAGATAGGTCATGTGCACTTGATGCCATATGCCGGAATAGTTAATGAAATTATTTACTCCGACCCCCAAGACAGGGTAATGCTCAATGCCATCCAGGGCTTTGAACATCAGATATTTTCGGGCCTCGTAAGAGCCATAGGCGCTGTCGCCCTGCGTCTGCTCAGAAATTGCCTCGAAGCGTTGAATCAGCTTCTTCCCCGCCGTTACCAGCAACAAAATACTCAACACCACGGTGATCACGATCAGATACGGCCTTCGACCTCGCACTCCGAAATACCAGAGACAGACCGCACCCGAAATAACCATATCAATGAATCCCGCGCGCGACGCCGTAAGAAATAGGGCGACAAGCATACTCAAAATGCCGGACGCCCAAAATAGCTTTCGGAGCACGCCTTTGCCGGTGATGAAAAACGCCAGGCAGAAAGGAATCGAAAGCACGATCGCAAAAGCGAGATCATTAGGGTTGGAGTAAATGCCTCCAATGACTCCTTCTAATCGCGGCCGGTTGTGGCCCTTCGCAATCGAGATCACGGTCAACAACATTACCGAGGCGGACTGGACGAAAATAATGCGGCGCAGTCTTTGGATGTCAGTGACCAGCACAAACACCAGGAGGAAGATTATGAACACCTTGGCGAAATCAATCGTGTGTGAGATTGCTCCGCCCTTCCAGACCGGCGAGAGGACCGCCGAGACGAACAACAGCAGAATCAACGCAAGCAGGTACTTGGCTTCGCGAGGCAGGTCTTTCAACTTGCTCTGAGCCGTGCCCCCCGCGAACAGCAAAGCGAGAATCGCGCCTCCTGCCGTGATCTTCGCAATCGGGATGACGCGCAACAGCGGAAACCAGTCTTCCGGACGGCTGCAATAAATCACAAAGAAGGCGCTCAGGAAAAAGAATCCGCCGCTGAAAGCTTTGCGATTCCGCGAGACTGCTCCCCCGCCCCGGAAGCTGCTGAAGGGAGGTCTCGGCGAACTTCTTTGCATCACATCAGGCATAAAGTAGTCGAATCCTCGCGAGCGCCCTTCTCCTGTCATGACCCGGGCCAAGCTCTTCCCGAACCTTCCTACGCCCTCGCCCGTTCTACGCTTTCCATCCCGCGACGCGCGATTTGTGCCTCCAGAATTTCCTCGAATTTCGCGCTCACGGCAGGCCAATCGAAACGTGCCGCACAAGCCGCGGCCTTGCGCTCATATCGCTGCCGCAACGGAAGATTCTCCAACAGAGTCGCCACCTCTTCGCTGAATCGAACCGGATTATCGGCGAGAACAATATCTTCTCCGTCACGCACGTCCAGACCCTCCGCTCCCACCGATGTGGACACGACCGCCCGCCCCATAGCCATTGCTTCGTATATCTTGAGGCGCGTTCCTCCTCCGACCCGCAGCGGCACCACTACGACCGCCGCATTCCGCAAATGCTCCACCACTGACGGGACTACGCCGGTCACCTCGATGGAATCTGACGCGAGGTTCCGGACCTTCGGAAGAGGATTCCGTCCTACAATTCGAAAGCGTGCTCCCGGCACTCGCTTTTCGACTGCCGGCCATATCTCGCGGCAGAAATAGTCGACCGCGTCCACGTTGGGCATCCAGTCCATTGCGCCTACAAACATCACCAGCGGCTGCGCCGGCGCCTGAGCGGGGTCTGGATGAAATCGGTGCAGGTCGACACCGGTCGGAACCACGCTTATATGTGATGGATCAGCCCACGCGCTCATTAATGTTCGGTCGTGCTCCGAGACCGCGATCACATGATGAAAGCGCTGAAGCGCCGACTTCTCGTAGACCAGTATCCGTTTGAATTCCATACCATAAACCAGTCGCTTCAACGGATTTTCCTCCGTCTCTGCGTGGCGCCGCCAAATCTCGCTCTCCACGTTGTGCTGGAAAAGCACCGTTGGAATCGTCATTCGCTCGGGAAAGTTGATCGCCGCATCCAAGAAGTCGCAAACCACCACATCCGGCTGGCCCTCGCCCAGGCAATGCTGTAACTTCTCGCGCACCTGCGACGAAGCAAATCGGCTGACCGCGTAAGGGATTCGATTCGGCAGGCGCATCAAGTAGTCCAAGCCGCGACCGACAGTCGATTCTTTCCGCCCCCCCGTGCCCACACAAATTGCGCCCGGCAGTCGATCCCGCAGTTCCCTTTCGTAGCCTGCATCGACTGCCCCGCCGTAATAGGACAGAAAGGTCACTTCGTTGTGTGAGGCCAACTGCAGCAGAATGTTGAACGAACGGAGATCGCCCCCGCTGTGCACAGGAAGAATCTTATTGGCCTTCACCCATAAGATGCGCATTCAGGCCCACACCTCATCCATCAGAATGCCTTGCTTCCCGCCGAAGACGGCATGCCGCGCCGCCTGAAGCGACTGCCAATCTCGAATTGGAGCGCTTCCGTTCACCGCGTCCATGCTGCCCGTCTCCCCGTTACGAAATTCGCCAGGGCCACCACGGCCGCTCCGTTCAGCAAGACAAACGTGCCAGCTGCATCGGCAACACGCGCCAGGATTCCGCGCTTGAGCAACCGGCTCAGCGCCAGCCCGCTTAGCGCATAGAACGTTAGTTGCAAAATCAAGACACTCCGGTAGATCAGTCCATTCAGAGTCATCGATGCAACCAGCAGCGCAGCGAGGGCAAACGGAACCGTCAAGCGCAGGAGCTTGTGACTGATAAACTCAAATCGGATCGGATTGGCGCTGCTCAACAGCCACGGAGCCAATCGCACCAGCTGATAATTGCCGCTTAGCGTGCGGACCTTGCGCGAGAATTCCCGGCCTGCTCCCAGATTCACACTGTCCCACGCCCGAGCCCGTCCATCAAAAACCGCTCGCTTCCCGCGACGCACGACCTCCATTGGCAGAAATACATCGTCCAAAATCGTCTCCGCGGGAACAGGGGTCAGTAGCTCATGACGCACCGCGTAGATCGCGCCGGTAGCGCCCACCATGGAGCCAGAAGCCGCTTCCAACTCGCGAACCTGCTTTTCAATCCTCCAATAGACGCCCAATCCCTGGCTGCTCTCCCCATGGTCGGCATCTCCCAGCATCAATTCCCCACTGGCACATCCAACTTCAGGATCGGCAAAATTCTCGGCCAGCAACCGCAGGGCTCGAGGCTCAATCTTCTGCCGTGCGTCGGTGAACATCACAATCTCCCCGCTCGCGAGTTCTACCGCATCGTTCAAACCAGAAGCCTTGCCGCGTGCCAGTTGGTTCAGAATCACGTGCAGCCGTGGCTCGCGCCCGTACTCGTGAAGGATCGCCTCCGTTCGGTCTGTGGAGCCGTCCGAGACGACGATGACTTGGCAACGCTCAACCGGATAGTCCAGCGTCAGAAGATTCTGCAACTTCGTTTCCAGAACTCGCTCTTCATTCCGCACCACCATCACAATCGACACCGTCGGGGTATTTGCTCCTCGCATCACTGGATGCGATCGCCAGAGCATGCGCAGCCGCAGCCAACACGCATATCCCACGTACGTGTAAGCAATCAGCCCGGCCGATCCCCAGAACACCCATTTCATTCCCGGTTCCCCGTTTCCTCTCTACGACGGGCACTCTGTCCGCTCGGGTCGCTTTCGTGAAACGCAACCATCCTGCTCACTGCCCGCCGCGTCCCAGCAGCACGATCTTGATGGTTTGGAAGACGATCCAAAAGTCCAGCCCCACCGATGCGTTCTTGATGTAGAACAGGTCGTACTGAAGTTTCTCGCGGGCGTCTTCCAGCGTGTTTCCGTATTTGTATTGCACTTGCGCCCAACCCGTGATCCCCGGCCGCACAGTATGGCGGACACCGTAATACCGAATCTCACGCTGCAGCCACTCCACAAATTCCGGTCGCTCCGGACGCGGCCCCACAAAATGCATATCGCCAACCAGCACGCACCACAACTGCGGAATCTCATCGAGCCGCGACACCCGCAGAAACCTGCCCACCCGCGTAATGCGCGGATCGTCATCCGTCGCCCAAGTCGCTCCCGTGTCGGCTTCCGCGTCTTCACGCATGGTGCGGAACTTGTGGCAATAAAACGATTTCCCGCCACGACCTACGCGTTCCTGGTGATAGAGCACAGGCCCCGGAGAACCGAGCTTCACTGCTAGCATAATGAACGGCACCAGAGGAAGCGCAATCACCAACCCGACGAGCGCCACGGTAAAGTTCAACACCCGGCGCACCAGCCGGAAGAAGCTGCTGAAACGGAATCCCTCGGCAAAAATCAGCCAGCTTGGATACAGCTGGTCAACTTCGATCCGCCCATAAATCTTTTCCAGCCACGAAGTCGCTTCTTCAACCCTCACCCCGGCCAGTCGCAGATCTAACAACTCTTCCACGGGAAGCGTACCCCGCCGGTCCGGCATCGCGACGATTACCCGATGCACACCTCGCCCACGCGCCAAGCCGACCAGATGGGCAGCCACGGTCTCCCGGGTTAACTCGCCTTCAATATTTCCCGTCCATCCCACAACCTCAATGCCGAGTTCAGAACGCTGTTGCAATCCATCCAGCAGCCGCTTTGCTCGATCGCCTGTGCCCAACACATACACCCGCTCACGGAAATAACGCTGCTGCACCAGCCAGAAATAGATGGCCCGCCACGCCAGCATCGCGAATGTAAGAATGACCAGGCCCACAAGAGCCGAGTCGCGCGGCAGAAACTCGCGGCCGGGCAGGAACCGTTTGTAAGCAAGGCTCACAGCGGCCAAAGCAAATGCCACCGCACCCAACACCTTGAACAGGCGAAGTATCTGATCCCACTTGGCGCCTAAGCTGGCCGAATCGTACAAGTCCAATCCATGCGAGACCAGCAACACGATCGCGGTAACGGCCAGAATCTTGACGAACCCGCCCTCGATAAACAATTCATTATTGAGCCGCAGCAGCCAGTCCTGCCGGCTCAGCACCATGGTCCCCAGTGCGAACGACACCCATACAATCAGCGTTTCGACCGCTAGAAGCAATAAGGTTCGCGCCGGGTAATAGACTTTGAAGAGCCGGATCAAGTCTGACCTCTCCTAAGCCTTCGTCGGGATTGTCTTTTTCTGGTAGGACGACTCGTAGTAGTAGCGCTCGTACGGCGCGGTTTCGTCGCTGGTGCCATTGAGCACGACGCCTACCAATGCCTGATCCGGAAATTCCAGACGAGCTTTCCGGGCCACGTCCGACGGTGTCGAATTCGATCGGACCACCATCAACACTCCATCGCAGGCCTTCGATAGCAGACTTGCATCCGCAACCAGCACCGCTGGCGGCGAGTCCACAATGATCCAGTCAAATAGCGGTTCCACCCTCTGCAGGAGAATCTTCAGCCGGCCGTTTCCCACCAACTCCGCCGGATCTTCGATGCCGGTTCCGCTCGGAATGAAAAAGAGATTCTCCATCGGGCCCCGCTGCATGATGGAGAATTCGTCGTTCTTTCCCTGCAGATAGTCCGAGAGACCGGGCCCAGCCGACGTCCCAAGCATCAGGTGCAACCGTGGCCCGCGCAAGTCAGCATCGATCAGCAGCGCCCGCCGCCCGTGTTGCCTCACAATCACCTGTGCCAGATTCGCCGCCGTAAAGGACTTCCCTTCTTTGGGCAAAGCGCTCGTCACCAACAGCGTTCTCAGCGTCATCTTCTCCCGAAGGTGGTAGAGCCGCGAGCGCAGCGTGCGGAACTCCTCGGTGCCGCGAGCACTATCGTCCCCGTTCATGAACAACATCGTTCCCATGTCCGGTTTCCACTCCATCTGCGGACACCGGGCCAGGAGCGTATCGATGCTGAATGGGCTGCCAAGTGCCGGCATTCCCACACTTGCCATCGAGGAAACCCCCGAAGCCGCACCTTCGTTGAATACCGGCGGATCCGCCACCGGAGTCATCGCAAAATTGGGCTGTATCGAGCCTCCCTGGTTCGCCGCCCGCTCCTGTTCGGCTTTCTTCAAGGCTTCATGAATTCGGCTCATAGTTTCCTTTCGTCGGGGAGGTCTTTTTCTTCCTGCCGCAGGCGATCGGCCA
>Ga0265325_10002682_pt1 | contig 11912 bp, 9 predicted proteins | sample 41420metaG_FD_202090 | JGI IMG/M metagenome (GOLD analysis project Ga0265325, IMG submission 202090) | Rhizosphere microbial communities from Carex aquatilis grown in University of Washington, Seatle, WA, United States - 4-14-20 metaG | ecosystem: Host-associated > Plants > Roots > Rhizosphere >...
CGGTCTTCATCACGGGCATCTTCGCATTCACGATGAGTCGTCCTTCGCGGGTCCAGTGCAACCTTCGGACCTCCACCGGTCGCCGGTGCAAGAACCGAGAAAAACCAACTGTCGGCGAGCAGCCGTTACCGCGAGGCCGGGATGGGCGGCGATGCGTTTCCGGAATGGTCCGTCCGATTTTCGGAGTGTGCATGACGGAACCGGCGCCGTGCTCGGAGGCTCCGCGATTCTCCCTCCGAAATTCGGACGCTGTTTCCGAAAAGCAGGCGCGCCCGCGAGACCGTAGACCCCCAAGGTCGGGGAGAAAATATGCAAAAAGGCCGAGTGCGCGGGCCGGGCCGACTTTTGCACTACGGCGTGGAAACCGTCACGCGACCCCATCCGCGGAGAATTCGAAATGAGAGCCATGTTCCGGAAGTCCCTCGTACACAGAACTTTGCTCCTGGCCGCTGTCGGCGGCGTTTCCGTGGCCGGCGCTCAGGTCGTCGGTTGCTCGTCACCCGGGACGTCGCCAGTGGGAGGCTCCACGCCCGCTCAGGCGTCCGGTGGCGACCCAGGCGCGGCGAGCGGAGAAAACGCGGGTAGCGTGGGCATGGCGCTGACGCTGCCGGGTGGTGCGGTGATCAACTCGGTCAACTGGACGGTCACCGGCCCGAATGGGGGGGCGACCGTCGTGCAGACCGGCACCGTGAACGTCGGCAACAGCCAGACCATCACGTTCGTGGTCGGCGGGATCCCCGCCGGTGCCGGGTACTCGATTGCGCTGTCCGGTCAGTCGACCGACGGGAGCGTGACCTGCGCCGGCAGCGCCCAGTTCGCGACGACGGCCCGGACGACGACCAACGTGTCGGTCGCTCTCCAGTGTTCGACGCCGACTGCAGACGCTGGCTCGGCGCTGGTCAACGGGACGACGTTCAACTGCGCCGCCTGGAACTCGGCCGCGGCGAGTCCGGCCGAGACCACCGTCGGCAATTCGGTCACCCTCGCTGCGTCGGCGACTGGGCCGAACCCGGCCGGTCTCACGTACGCGTGGTCGACGACGGGCGGGACGGGTTCGGGCACGATCGACAGCCCGACCTCGTCAACGGCCCATCTCACGTGCACCACGGCTGGTACGGTCACAGTCACGCTGGCAGTCGCCGACGGCCCCGTCCCCGACGGCGGGACGTGCAATCCCTCGGTGGCCACCACGACGTTGCAGGTGACCTGCGACGGCCACCTCGATCACGCTGCAGCATTCGCGACGGCGACCAAAATCAAGCACGTCATCATCGTCTTCGGCGAGAACATCTCGTACGATCACTATTTTGGAACCTACCCGGTGGCCCAGAACAACCCGGGCGACACACCGTTTACGGCTGCCCCGGGAACCCCCACGGGCAACGGCCTCTCGACGCCGCTCGACCCGACCCATGGCTTCGCGCCGGTGACCGGTGTCAACCTCTTGACCAACAATCCGAACTTCACGAATGCGGCCAACGGCGCGGGCGCCTCGAATCCGTTCCGCCTCGCGGCGAGCCAGGCCGCGACGAGCGATCAGGGTCACAACTACAATCCCGAGCAAAAGGCTTCGGACAACGGCGCGATGGACCTCTTTCCGGTCAGCACGGGAACGGCCGGACCGCCTCCCACCGCCGATAGCGGCGCGCCTCCGGCTGCCCAGACCAAGGGCCTGGTCATGGCGTACTACGACGGCAACACCGTCAACGCCCTCTGGAACTTCGCGCAGAACTTCGCGATGAACGACAACTCGTGGACGACCACGTTCGGCCCCTCCTCCCCCGGCGTAATCAATCTCATCGCCGGTCAGACCAACGGCTTCGCCGCGACGAACAAGGTAGACGGCGGCGCGTTCAGCACGAGCCACGCGATCCCCGACGGCAATGGCAACCTCACGCTCATCGGCGATACCGATCCGCTGGGCGACGTGTGCTCGACGGCATCCGACCAAAACTCGATGCTCGGGAAGAACGTCGGCGATCTCCTGAACGCCAAGGGCATTACCTGGGGCTTCTTCGAGGGCGGGTTCGATCTCACGGTCACGAACGCGAACGGCACGACGGGATGCGCCCGCAGCACGCCCCAAACGGTGCCCAACCCCGGTTCTACTTCGAGCGATTACATCCCTCACCACCAACCGTTCCAGTACTACGCGTCGACGGCCAACTTGACGCACGCGCGTCCTAGCTCGATCGCGGCAATCGGCACGACGGACGCCGCAAATCACCAGTACGACAGCCACGACTTCTTCGATGCGCTCTCCGCCGGAAACCTCCCTGCGGTGGTCTATCTCAAGGCCCCCGCCTTCCAGGACGGCCACCCGGGATACTCGAATCCTATCGACGAGCAGAACTTCCTCCTCAGCGTCGTCAACGCCGTGCAGGCGTCCCAAGAGTGGAGCTCGACGGCAATCGTCTTCACCTACGACGACTCCGACGGCTGGTACGACCACCAGGCACCGCCCATCGTCAATCCCTCGTTCAGCGCGGTGGCCGACGCCCTCAACGGAACCGGCGTTTGCAATAGCGGCGCACAGCAAAACGGAGCTGCTCCCGCCACGCCGCTCCTCGGCGCTCCGCCCCCGGACGGTGGTGCCGCCCAACCCGTGCAAGGTCGATGCGGTTACGGCACGCGAGTCCCGTTCCTCGTCGTCTCGCCGTTCTCCAAGCGAAACTACATCGACCACACGCTGACCGACCAGACGTCGAGCCTCCGATTCATCGAGGACAACTGGCTCTCGAGCCAGCGCATCCAGCCCGGTGGGTCGTTCGACAACATCGCGAACTCGATCACGAGCATGCTCGCCGGCGAATAGTCGCGCTGGACCAAAAAGAGGCGGTCGTGCATGCTGCGCGGCCGCCTCTGGATTTTTGTGAGCAATGATTGGCCGAAGGCGCCTTTTGTTCGCGACGGCGTTGGTCTTCCCGGCTGCCTGCCACCGGCGCTCCCGCTCGCGCGGGCATGGACGGGGGTCCGGACTCGCCGCTCCGATTCCCAAGCCGCTCCACCCCGACGCTCTGACGCGGTTCGTAGATCCGCTGCCCATTCCGCGGGTGCTCGAACCGGACGGACTTCGGGCGGATCCCGACGACGCCGGGGCGCGGATCCCGTACTACCGCGTCGCGATGAGGCCCGTCGACGTCCGGGTGCATCGGGACCTGCCGTTGACCCGAATGTGGGGGTACGGCGGCGCGGTGCCGGGACCCACCATCGAGACGCGCAGCGGCCGCGCTCTCCTCGTCGAGTGGGTGAACGAGTTGCCCGCCCGACACATCTTCTCGATCGACCATACGCTCTGCGGCGCGGAGAGGGATCGGCCTGACGTGCGCGCGGTTGTGCACGTCCACGGCGCGCAGGTGCCCCCCGAGAGCGATGGCTTTCCCGAGGATTGGGTTCCGCCCGGTCGCTCCGCCGTCTGCCACTATCCCAATAGGCAGGACGCGAAGACGCTCTGGTACCACGATCATGCGATGGGCATCGAGCGCCTGAATCAGTACGCAGGGCTCTTCGGGGCGTTCATCGTACGAGACGACGTCGAAGACGCTCTCGGGCTGCCGAGGGGACCGTACGAAGTGCCGCTGATGCTGAGCGATCGGCTCTTCACCGCCGACGCGCAGCTCCGTTACCCTACTTCGGGGAATCCAAATTCACCGTGGGTCACGGAGTTTCACGGAGATGCGCTGCTCGTCAACGGGAAACTATTTCCTTATCTCGAAGTCGAGCCGCGCCGATACCGATTTCGCGTCGTCAACGCGTCGAACTCGCGCGTTTACTACCTATCGCTGAGCGGCGGAAAGACCTTTCATCAGATTGGAAGCGACCAAGGATTGCTGTCTGCGCCCGTGCCGCTCCAGTCCGTGTCGCTGTCGCCGGCCGAGCGCGCGGACCTCCTCGTGGACTTCACCGCCAGCGCCGGCCAGCGCTTGATCTTGCAAAGCCAGTCATTTCAGCTCCTCGAGCTGCGCGTGTCCGGGCGGACCGCCGAGAAGTCCGGGTCTCTGCCCGCGACGCTCCGCTCCGTGCCGAGAATGCCCGAATCGCTCGCGGTGAAGACGAGGACGCTGACGCTGAACGAATACGAAGATCCGAAGACGCATGGGACGTTGATGCTTCTCAACGCGACGCGCTGGAATGCGCCGGTGACGGAGAAGCCTCTGCTCGATTCGGTCGAAATCTGGAGCTTCGTCAATCTCACGGAAGACGCTCATCCCATCCATCTGCACCTCGTGCGATTCCAGATCCTCGACCGGCAGCTCTTCGATGCCGATGAATACAAGATGTCCGGAACGATGAGGCCTACGGGGGATCGGATGTTGCCGCCGGCGAACGAGGCCGGGTGGAAAGATACGGTCCGCGTCGACCCCGGGACGGTTACTCGAATCGTCGTTCGTTTCGAGGGTTACGCCGGGCGATATCTTTGGCACTGCCACGTCCTCGAGCACGCCGCCAACGAGATGATGCGCCCGCTCGAAGTGGTTCGACTCTGACGAGAGCTGGGCCACCCGCGTCTCGGTTCCACCCTCTTGCCGTTCGTTTTCCCGGCATGTGCGGTAGCATGTCGCACAGGTGAGAGGGCAAGGATGAGCCACAGCAAGTACATGAAGACACTGAAGCTCGACGAGGCCGAATTGCGGAGCCGGCGGGCGTTCTTCGCCCTCAGCGACGAAGACCTGGCTCGACTCGCCTCGCTGCGATCGTTCGCGGACACCCATACCGAGGCGATCGTCGACGCATTCTACGAGCTCTTGCTTGCGCACCCCGACACGCGCAGATTCTTCCCGGACGAGTCGACGGTCCGACGCGTAAAGCGCGCCCAGCGCGAGTACTTCCTCGGCCTCTTCCAAGGCAGATGCGATCTCGCTTACGTCGAGGACCGTCTTCGAGTCGGCGCGGCGCATGAGCGGATTGGACTTGCCCCCAGGTGGTACCTCGGTGCGTATCTCCGCTACTTGCAAATCATGCAGGACCGCCTTTTCGCCGAATTTCCAGCGGCCGAAGCGCGAGCCGCTTTCGCGAGCATCCAGCGCCTCGTCTGGTTCGACGTGTCCTTGGCCGTCGACACGTACATCGCCGCCAACCTCGACGCGGTGGGCCGGCACCAGGCAGCCATTCGCGAGCTCTCGACCCCGGTCATCCGCGTCCACGACCGCGTTTTGCTTCTGCCCCTCGTCGGCGCCATCGACAGCGTCCGCGCGCAGCAGGTGATGGACACGGTGCTTTTGCGTGTCGTCGAGGAAAAAGCCAAGTGCATCATCATCGACATCGCAGGTGTCGCGGTGGTCGACACGAAAGTTGCGGACAATCTGGTGAAGACAACGGCGTCCGTGCGCCTGCTCGGGGCGCAGACCATTCTCACGGGAATCAGCGCCCAGGTTGCGCGGACGATGGTGCAGCTCGGCGTCGATATTTCTGCCATGCACACGCTGAGTAGCCTCGCCGAGGGCATCGAGCTCTCGCTCGACCTTCTCGGCAAAACCATCATATCGAAACCGCGAGGGCGCGCGAACAGCGCCCGCCGCGGAGGGGATCTCTAGTCGTGCGGGGGTCGATTCCCATCCTCCGCATGGGCGAGACGTTGCTCGCCACGGTTCACGTCGACCTCCACGATGCTGTGGCCGAGGCCTTTCAGACCGACGTGCTCACCGCCGTCGAGAAGCGTCGCACGAATGGTCTCGTCATCGACATCAGCGGCCTCGACATGGTCGACACGTACGTCGCCCGGATCCTCGCTCAGACGGGCCAGATGGCCAAGCTCATGGGCACCACGACGGTGCTCGTCGGGATGCGCCCCGAGGTGTCGGCGACGCTCGTTCGCATGGGCTACATGATGGAAGGGGTTTATACGGCTCTCGACCTGGACGAAGGCTTGGCGCTTCTCAAGCGCCTTTGCAAACGGCGGAGGTGAGCCGTGGTCATCGAAGCCCGCACTCGTCGCGAAATGAAGATCGCGAGCGAGGACGATGTTGCTCTCGTGCGACGCGCCGTCCGAGCGCTCGCGGAAGCCCACCGGTTCGATGTCTTCGCCTCCGCCGCAATCACGACGGCGACCTCCGAGCTGACGCGCAACGTGTGGGTGCACGCGCGCGGGGGCGTCGCGCTCATCGAGGAGGTGCTCGACGACGAGCGTGTCGGCATTCGGGTCACCTTTCGCGACGAGGGACCCGGCATCGACGACATCGAACGCGTTCTGGCCGGGGGGTACAGCACGGCGAAGTCGATGGGCCTCGGCCTTTCCGGGAGTCGGCGCCTCGTCGACGAGTTTCGTCTCGATTCCACGCCGGGGCGCGGGACGTGCATCCAGATCCTGAAGTGGCACCCCCTCTAATCGATCAATGGCTCGCCAGCGCCGAGCCGCTTCGAACCCAAGACGAGGCCTCGGTGTCGGCCGCGAGAGAACGCGTCCGCGCCGAGGGATCGCGGATCGGGTTGCCGCCGATCAAGGTCGCCCAGCTCGTGAACGTGGCGAGCGAACTGGCGCACAATCAATTGTTTCACGCGCGGGGTGGGTGCATCGCCGTGGTCCCGCTCCTCCGCGGCGAGATCCGCGGCCTCGAAGTGGTGGCCGCCGATTGCGGCGAGGGCATCTCCGATCCATCTCGGGCGCTCGAGGGGAGGCCGTCGCGACCTGGGAGTCTCGGCGTGGGCCTCGCGGCGGTCTGCGAGCTCGCCGACGAGGTCGATTTCGACATTCGCCTCGGGGAGGGCACGTGCGTTCGGGCTCGCGTGTTCGAGCAGGCGGCGACGCGCGGTTGGCAGGTTGGCATTCTGGGCCGCCCCTGCGACGGGGAGCGCGTCAGCGGCGACGACGCGGCGGTCGCGTACGAGGGCAGTCGGCTGCTCGTCGGCGTCGCCGACGGGCTGGGACACGGCCCCCTGGCTCGAGAGGCCGCGTCCCGTGCGGCCGGGGTGCTGCGTGCCGCACCAGACGCAGCACCGGACGCCGTTCTCGGCGCGAGTCATCGGGCGCTCGAGAAAACCCGCGGCGCCGTGATGGCCGTCTGCGCGATCGACGAGAGCACGCGTGACCTCACGATCGCATCGGTCGGAAACGTGAGCGCCCACGTGTACGGCTTCGGAGCTGCCCGGCGCTTCGACGGGTCTTCGTTCGTTCTGGGCGATCCAAGCCGAGGACCTCGGAGGATTTCGACGGAGGTACGCCGGCTCGAGCGCGCCGAAATCCTGGTGCTTTTCACCGACGGCGTGAGTTCCCGCACCAACCTGGAAGGCGAGCGCGACCTTCTCCGCCAACATCCGATTCGAGTTGCCCAGCAGGTGCTGCAACGCTTTGGCGGAACCCGCGATGACGCTCTCGTCCTCGTCGTCGGCTAGCGAGCCCACGCCGCTCGCGATCCAACCGTGGCCGGGCGCTATCAAGCGGAGCTCGGCGAACTTGCCCGAACGGTGAGAACGGGGCACGGCGCCGTTCGCACCACCTTCTCCGCGGTGCTGCCCAGGAGCGCGTGCGTGATTCCACGCCGGCCGTGGGTGCCCACACACCGGCCAAGCCAGCGGGGCCTTTCCCTCTCGGGCCATCTGCAATCCGGCTTTTGCCCTCGAGGTTCCGAGACCGTCGCCGACGCGCACGTCTTGCGCGCCTGAAAGCGCTGCAAGCGCCAATTGCTTTTATAGAAGGCTGGCCCACCCTTCGCAGGCGCAGGGCCGATGGCGTTCGAACCCACCTACGAACCGGAGAAGCTCGACATCGATCGCTTCTTCTCCGACGCGCTCGCGATGGCGGACGTCGCCGTGTTCGGCTTCGATTCCGCCGGATGCGTGGCGGTGGTGAACGACAAGGGGGCGACCCTCACGGGGTACGACGCCGCCGAGCTCCTCGGCACCGATCCATTCCCCCGACTCTTCGGCCAAAGGGCCGACAGGGTCAAGCGTTCCTGGTTTGCGGCCAAAGCCGGAACCCCCGTCAAGATGGACGCTCCCATACGAACGCGGTTTGACGCGGAACGGGCCGTACGGTGGCATGTCGCGCCCTATCTCGCGCGCGGTAGTCCCTCTCCGACTTTGGTCGTCGTCGGCCTCGAACCGCTGCACATCCCCGAACAGGAGCCCATTGCGCCCGCGCGCAAACGGCTCGCGACGGCCGGGGTGCTCGCTGCCGGCCTCGCCCACGAAATTCGCAATCCTCTCAACGGCGCGAGCTTGCACCTGTCCGTGCTCGAACGAGCCCTGTCCCGCGTCCCAAACCTCCCCGCGTCCGCGGCGGAGGCCATCGCGGTGCTCCGCGGCGAGACCAAGCGACTCTCTGCGCTGGTCACCGATTTCCTCGAGGTCGCCCGTCCCCACCAGCTCTCGCTCCGGACGTGCGATCTCAACGAGATCGTCCGGGGCGCCGCAGCCCTTCTGGCGCGTGAGTTCGAGGAGCGAGCCGCCACGCTGGGTCTCGAAACGCCATCGAATCCCGTCTTGGCGGAGCTCGACGCCGAGCACATCAAGCGCGCGCTCATCAACTTGATTCGCAACGCGTTGGAAGCCACCGGCAATCGCGGAAGGGTTGTGCTTCGCGTGCGGCAGCTGCCCGACTGGTACGAGATCGACGTGGAGGACAACGGCGCCGGGATCGCCGACCAAAACGCGCCGATCTTCGATGCGTTCTACACCACCAAAGACCGAGGCACGGGGCTGGGGCTGTCGATCGTGCAGCGGGTGATGTCCGATCACGGCGGCGACGTCGGGTACCGATGCGAGCCAGGTCGCACCGTTTTCACGCTTCAACTTCCTGCCGAGAGCGGCGGGGGAGGGGGGTGAACGATCAGCGCGGCATCGGTTCGCCGCGGACCGCGAAAAGCGTTCCCTCGGCGATGTTCACGCTGTGCTCGGCGATGCGTTCGAGGCATTTGGAAACGCTCAGGTCGCTCATCGTCGGGACGACTTCGGTCGGATGGTGGGTCATGAAGTCGACCGACATGTGAAGGATTTCTCGATACAGGACATCGATCGGCGCGCTGCCCTGGCGCGCGCGCTCTGCTGCGCCCACGTCGCCGTCGAGAAACGACTTGGTGGCCGTGGCGACCAGGTCTTCCGTCGCTTCGGCCATTCGCCGCAATCGCTCGCGCGTGGGCTCGCCGTCCGGCCAGCTCGATACGCTCATTCGAGCGATGTCGACCGCCTCATCGCCGATTCGCTCCAGATCGGTGACGAGTTTGAAGCACGCAGTCAACATTCGCAGGTCGGAAGCGACCGGCTGCCGGACGGCAAGGATCCCGAGCACGAGTTCGTCAATTTCCTTCTCATCGAGGTCGACCCCATTGTCGGAGATCTCGACGTCGGCCATCTTCCGTTTTGAACCGGTCCAGAAGGCGTCGAGCGCGAGATGGAGCTGCGCACGGCAGCGCTCGGCCATCTTGCTCAATCGTTCTCGAACGGCCGCGATTTCGGATTGGAAGTCGTGGGGAAGGCGGCGTTCTGACTCATCGACCATCGTGGTGCTCCGTGTTCGCGTAGGGCTGCGGCCGGCGGAATCGATGCCGCTGTCGGCGGCGCGAATTCTAGCGCTACTTGGGGGAACGAAGACTCGGAAACGCCGCCGCCGTCTGCAATCGCCGGCTCCGCGCGCATCGATGCGCTCATCGGTCCGGCCGTCTTCTGTAGGTCATCCAGCGCATTTCGAGCGGGTTCTGGCCCGTCGGCAAATCGAACACGTCTTGCCCCGCCGTCCATTCCTCGTACCAACCCGTCGGCGGCCAACGCTCGGCCGGAAGATGCGTTTTTTCGTATGTCCGGGTGGACTCGTCCGAAACGAGATCGAAGGGCAGGCCTGCCGCGGCATCTTGCAATTCAAGGCGTGTGAACATCGAGCACCACATCACCTGGCTCATCGACCGCGCCACGTCGTCCGGCTCGTAGTCGGGCGCCGCCAAGAACGCGCTGAAGAGCAGCAGCCCGCCGGGCACGAGGAGTCGATCGGCCGTCTCGAACAGCCTCCGCAATTGCCGCGTGTCCCGGAAGTGGGAGACCACTTCGGCGAGGAGCATCATATCGTAATGCGTGTGAGGGACCGGAAGCGCCGGGTCCAGGATGTCGCCCTCGTACACGCGAATCGGCAAGTCTTGCTTCTCCACGTCGTCGCGAAGAATCTGGGCCAGAGAAGGGGCGAATTCCACGGCGTCGGTACGAAAGCCTTCTTTGGACAGAGGTATCGTGTTGCGTCCGGTGCCGGCGCCCACGTCGAGAATGGCGTGTGAACTCGGCGTCCCGAGCGAGTGCGCCAGGTCCATGACTTTGGCGTCCGGATGGTGCCCGAAAAGCGGAGGCGTTCGCGTGGCGATCCAGTCGGCATATTCGTCCGCGATCGTCGATTGGTGAATGCCCATCCGCCAGGAGATCGTCTTCTTCGGATGAGGATCGGTCTGGTACGCGACGCATACGCTCGAGTACGGCGATCGTTCGAACGCTTCCTCCAGCATTTTTCTCAACGACTGCCGAAAACGGTCGATCTCGTCGGGGTTGAAGGGCCGCCCGAGGGCCTCCCATGCCGCGCCGAGCCCTCGAACGTAGTGATCGGCGAACCCAGGGACGGCTGGAAAATAGAGCTCGGCTTGGCCGATGAGCCGGATTGGTAATTTCCGTATCATGGCTTGGTGCAGCGCCAAAGGCTGCGCGCTCGGTCGAGCGGAGGGCTCGGGCGAGGGCTCGGGCGACGAGCCGCGTGACCGTTCGGTCGTGCGCTTGGTCGGAAGTCTGGGCGCTTTGGGACGTCTGGGCGCTTTGGTCGCAGGTCTGGAGGCTTTGGGAGGTCTGGGCGCTTTGGTCGTGCGCTTCGTCGAAGGTCTGGGCGACCGTTTAATGGAAGGTCGCGTCTTGCGAGGGCTCTTCTCGATGGGCGCGCGGGTCTTCGAGGCTTTCGACGGCATCCGGCCCCCATGGTGCCCGAATTCGTCCCGAAGGGCATCCCCATGCCCGCGCTCGCAAGCCCCTGAACGTGCGCGGAGACCGGGCGCAGTTCGTGCAGCCGCCGACCGGAGAGCCACGATGAACACCGATACCGCCGACAATCTCGAATTTCGCCGGCTCTTCGGCCAACTCGTCGAAATCCGCGCTGAGATGCTCGGGGGCGAGGCGGCCCTTCCTGCCGAGGCCCAAAACGACGTTCGCCGCAAAAGCTTCCGCAACCTGCTCCACTACCTCGCCCTTCGGCGGCGCGACGTTCGACCCCTCCAAGAATCGTTGTCGCGAGTCGGGCTTTCTTCGCTCGGACGCTGCGAAGCTCATGCCCTTTGGAGCGTAGACGCGGTGCTAACGGTCCTGGCTCGGCTGCTCGGTGAAGATCTCGCGCTGCAACCGAGCGCCGGAGCCCCGGATTTCGACGAAGGGTACGGCCTCCTCGAAGGCAACGCGCGGGCTCTCTTCGGTCCGGAACCAGAGAGCAGGTCCGTTCGAATCATGGTGACCCTGTCGAGCGAGGCGGCCGATGACCCACGCCAGGCGCACGAGCTCATCGAACAGGGGGCAGACGCGGTCCGAATCAACTGCGCGCACGACGACCCAGGGGTATGGGAGCGAATGGTCGAGCACGTGCGGTCTGCGTCGCGCTCGCTTGGGCGCCCTTGCAATGTCCACTTCGACCTTGGCGGTCCCAAGCTCCGGACCGGCCCCGCCGGCCCAACCATTCCCCTGAGCAAGGGCGACCGCGTGATGTTGACCCGGAGCCAGGAGGTCGGCGCAACCGCCGCGCCTCCGCGAATTCCCTGCACCATCCCGTCGGTCCTCGACGGGGTGCGGGCCGGCGAGCACGTTTGGTTCGACGACGGCAAAATCGGCGGAGTCGTCGAGGGCGTCTCGGCCGAGGGCTTCACGGTTCGGGTGATGTACGTGCGCAATGGACGGCGGGAGCTTTCTCCCGGCAAGGGAATCAACCTCCCCGAGACGGCGATCGACATCCCGGGCTTCACGGCTCAAGA
>Ga0265325_10002684_pt1 | contig 11907 bp, 6 predicted proteins | sample 41420metaG_FD_202090 | JGI IMG/M metagenome (GOLD analysis project Ga0265325, IMG submission 202090) | Rhizosphere microbial communities from Carex aquatilis grown in University of Washington, Seatle, WA, United States - 4-14-20 metaG | ecosystem: Host-associated > Plants > Roots > Rhizosphere >...
ATGGCACTGCCCTCTACAAGGCGCCGTCCGGGTCCATGATGCATGGCAAGTGGGAGGTCAAGGACAATACGAACTGCACCGATTGGAAGGAACGACCGGGAACGGGCTGTGTTCGCTATGACAAGACGGGGGACACCGTCACCGTGACCGACGTGAAAAGCGGACAGACCCGCGCCAAGATTACCAAGACCGCCCCGGGCAACGTTGAAAAGCTGATGCCCTGACAGCCGCACGAAGGTGCGACATCGTTAGGTTTGCAGTTGGGCGGGTGACCGCTGCGTCATCCGCCCGTCTTGACCTAGATCACCACACCGCTTTGCGGATCGATCAGGTGCATGTGCGCCATGTTGGCGTAGAGCCGCATGGTTTCGCCCGGGCCTGCGGCGCTGACGGGGTCGACGCGGCCGCAGACCTCCTGGCCGTCGATGGTGAAGTAAACCATGGTCTCCATGCCCATCGCCTCGACGATGTCGAGGGTGGTCGTGAATTCGCAGTTGGTGTCGCGGTCCTGGCGGCGCGGCTCGGTGATGTGCTCCGGGCGCAACCCCAGGATCATGTCCTTGCCGACCGAGCCCTGGTAGCGCGCCGCATGCGAGGCCGGCACCGGCAGGCTGATCTGGTCGGAGATGCGTGCGCGCACGCCCGTGCCATTCTGCTCCAGCCGGCAGCGGAGGAAGTTCATGGCCGGCGAGCCGATGAAGCCCGCGACGAAACGGGTTTTCGGCTGGTGATAGAGCTCCTGCGGCGTGCCGATCTGCTCGATGCGGCCGCCGTTCATGACAACGACGCGGTCGGCCAAGGTCATCGCCTCGACCTGGTCGTGGGTGACATAGACCGTGGTGGTGCGGACCTTCTGGTGCACGCGCTTGATTTCGATGCGCATCTGCACGCGGAGCTTGGCGTCAAGATTCGACAGCGGTTCGTCGAACAAAAACACCTTGGGATTGCGGACGATGGCGCGGCCCATGGCCACGCGCTGGCGCTGGCCGCCGGACAGCGCCCGCGGCCTGCGGTCGAGCAGCTCGGTGATGTCGAGGATGCGGGCGGCGTGATCGACGCGCTGGCGAATCTCCTCCTTGGAGAACTTACGGAGCTTCAGCCCGAACGCCATGTTCTCGAACGAGGTCATGTGCGGGTAGAGCGCGTAGTTCTGGAACACCATGGCGATGTCGCGGTCTTTCGGCGGCAGGTCGTTGACGATGTCGCCGCCGATGTAGATGTCGCCGGCGGTGACCTCTTCGAGGCCGGCGATCATCCGCAGCGTCGTGCTCTTGCCGCAGCCCGACGGCCCGACCAGCACGACGAATTCGTTGTCCGGGATGTCGAGATTGATGCTGCGGACGGCTTCGACATCGCCGTAGCTCTTGACCACATTACGCAACGCGACTTCAGCCATGGTTTAGCCCTTGGTGGCGCCGGCGGTGAGGCCCGCGATGTAATAGTCCATCAGGAAGGCGTAGATCGCGAGCGGCGGTGCGGCCGCGACCAGCGCGCCCGCCATCAGCATGCCCCACTTGTAGACGTCGGCGCGGATCAGACTCGTGACCGTGCCGACGGTGAGCACCTGCTGGTCCGCGGAATAGAGAAACGCCATCGGATAGACGAACGCCGCCCACGACACGGTGAAGGCGAAGATCATCGCGGCGATGATGCCGGGCAGGGCGACCGGGATGAAGATCTTCAGCAGCATCTGCATGTGGCCGGCGCCGTCGATCAGGGCCGCCTCGTCCAGCTCCTTCGGGATCGACTGGAAATAGCCGATCATGATCCAGGTGCAAAACGGCACGGTCAGCGTCGGATAGACCAGCACCATGCCCCAGTAGGAGTTGAGCAAGCCGATCGATTTGACGATCTGGAACAGCGGAAGGAACAGCAGCGTGTCGGGCACGAGGTAGGTCAGGAAGATGCCGGTGGCGAGGATGCCGGAGCCCCAGAATTTCATGCGGCCGAGCGAGAACGCGGCGAGCACGCTGACCACCATGGTGATGGCGACGACGCAGACGGTGACGATCACGGTGTTCTTGAAGAAGACCAGAAAGTCCGTTTGCGTGAGCAGAATCTTGAACTGATCCAGCGTGACGCCGTTGGCGATGATCCATGGGTTGGTCGCCATGTGGGCGACCTCGGCGTCGCTCTTGAGCGCGGTCACCACCATGTAATAGGGCGGGATCAGGAAGAAGATCGCGAACATCACCAGGAACACATAGGACAAGACCAGCGCCCAGCGCCGGCTGTTTTTGAGGCTCGACCGGCGCGTGCCAGCGCGGGGCACGCTTGCCGTGACTGTCGCTGCCGTCATCAGATTTCCCTTCCGCGCTTGCGCACGCCGCGCAGGATGAAGACCGCCGCGATCGCAAGGATCGGGAACATGAACAGCGAGGTGGCGGCGCCGAGCGGCAGGTCGCCGGAGCGGATGCCGAGCAGGAAGGAGTAGGTCGCGAACACGTGCGTCATGTTGCGCGGGCCGCCGGCGGTCATGATCTGCACAATGTCGAAGTTGGCGAAGGTCACGATCAGCGAGAACAGCACGGTGATGGCGATGATGTTGCGCATCATCGGCAGCGAGATGTGGACGAACTTCTGCCAGCCGTTGGCGCCGTCGATCGAAGCGGCCTCGTAGAGCTGCTCGGGCACCGATTTGAGCGCAGCCAGATACATGATCAGGAAGAACGGCGCGCCGTACCAGACATTGACCAGGATCACGGAGAAGCGCGCCCAATAGGGATCGCTCAGCCAGCCGATTTCCTCGAAGCCGAGGCTCGTCAGAATATAGTTGAACGCCGAGTGGGTCGGATCGAACAGCCACCACCAGCCGAGCGACGACAGCGCCAGCGGAATCACCCATGGCACCAGCAGCATGCCGCGCCATTTGCGCTGGCCCTTGGCCGGCAGGTTGTTGACCAGATGCGCGGTGATCAGCCCGATCAGCGCTTTGAAGAACACCGCGGAGATAGCGAAGATCGCCGACTGCTGCACCACCATCCAGAACACGTCGCGGGAGAGCAGGAAGGCGAAGTTGCCGAGCCCGATGAAGCGGGTCTGCGCCTTGTTGAGCATCGAGAGATAGATCGAATAGACAGCCGGATAGGCGACGAGACACGCGATGATCAGGATCAGCGGCAGGCACATCAGGAAGGCGATGCTCGAACGCCGCCGCATCAGCCGGTGCAGGCCGGCCCGCGGCTTCGACGTCGTGCCGGCGGTCAGGCCGGGTGCCCACGATTGATGAACGGTATCGGCCATTGCAATTCCCGCCATTTAGAACAGGAGGTCGCGTGCCGGGTTGGCCGGCACGCGACACGTTGGATACGGAACGCCGCGATCAGGCGCGCAGGGTGCCTTCGAGCTCCTTCTCGGCCCACTTGATCACGTCGTCGAGCTTCTCGTTGCCCTGCGTGAACTTCGCCACCATGACGGTGTTGATCGCCTGGTTGTACATCTGCGCGCCAACCTCCGAGCGCGCCGGCGCGCCGAACATCGAGGTCAGCTCGTCGCCGCGGGGCGGGTAGCTGTACACCACGCCCTTCGGCGGCTCGACATTCTTCCAGGTGTCGAGGTCGTACATGCTCTTGAACGACGGCAAGTCGTAACCGACCGAAGCTTCGACCAGTTGCGCGACCGATTCCTTCTGCGAGATGTGCCGTAGCAGGTCCTTGCCGGCCGACTTGTTCTTCGAGAACTGCCAAAGGCCGTAGAACTGCGGAAGCTGGCCGACGAAGCGGCCCTTCGGTCCCTTCGGCATCGGATGGTGCCAGATGTTTTTCGCCACCTCCGGGTTGTCGCGCTTGGCGACGGCCCAGGAGCTCGGCGGATTCATGATGCCTGAGCCCTTGCCGGAAATGATCCAGCGGTTGTTGCCGGCGTCGTCCCAGGCATAGACCTCGGGTGGGTTCACGGCCATCAGCTTCTTCAGATACTCCATCGCGACGCGGGTCTCGTTGGAGTTGATCTTGATGTTGTCCTTCTCGTCGATGAAGACGACGCCGTAGGCCTTGAACAGCGCGCCGACCCAATCGACGGCGTCGCTGGCCTGGCCCATCGGCAGGCCGACCGGATGTCCGGCCTTGTGAAGCTTCTGGGCGCAATCGAGATAGAGGTCCCAGGTCCACTTGTCGGTTTCGGCCTTGTTGTATTTGGCCTCGTCTGCCGGGAACATGGCCTGCAGATCGAGGCCGCAGTGCTGCTTGTAGAGGTCGAAGCGCGACTGGCACGGCTTCACCTGGCTGCCGATCGTGGTCGGGATACCGCGCCATGTGCCCTTGATCTTGGCGAGATATTCGGCGACCGGGCTGATCGGGCCGTACTGCTTGATGAGTCCGTCGGCGACGTCGTTGAGCGGCTCGAGCAGCCGTTCGTGGATCCGGATGTTCCAGTCGCGATGCGACATGATGTCGTGACCGGTGCCGGCCTGCGCTTCAGCCGCGGCGGTGAGCTTGTCCTTCTCGCCCTGCGAAGTGATGTAGTCGATCTTGATCTCGACCTTGTTCTTTGCGCCCCACTCGTTGCAGAGCTTGGTCAAGGTGTCGTTGGCGCCGGGCACCCAATGGTCCCACACGCCGAGCGCCAACGAGCCGGCGGCATAGGCGCCGCGCACATAAGGTGCGCTGATGGCAGCAACGGAACCGAGCGCAGCAGTTTTCAGAACATTACGACGAGTGACACGTGATCGAGACATTTCAGTCCTCCCTGAAGCCGCGTTTTCTTTAGAAATTGGGCAAAATGGTACTCCGTTCGAAAGAGGGCGGCCAGCGTTTAGTGGCCTGGCTTGATGCCGCAGGCCTGCGGCGAAAGTCGAATGCCCACTGGGCTTGGGGCTCGGGTCCGGATGGCGCGGGATTGGGCAAACGCCGGGGAGCAGGTCGGCGTCAGTGACCTGTTTCATTCCGGGCCGATGGCGCCGGCGCGGAAGAGGGGAACCGGTAGAGATCGGCATCGGTATCGGTCCGGCCGACGATTTCGCCTGCAATGATATCGGCGGCAATCCGAGCGTAGGTCGTGCCGTTACCGCCGTAACCAAGGGCAATCCAGCAGTTCGGCATTCGGGGCATCCGATCGATGATCGGCAGCCCCGTTTTGGTTTCTCCGAACGATCCGGTCCAGGCAAAATCGATGGATGGATCGGCGCCGCGGATCAGACGCCCGAGCTTGCGCGACAGTGTTTTGCTCTTTTGCAGGAGCCGCGCGTCGCGTTTCTCCTCGTCGGAAAAGTCCTCGTCCTCGCCGCCGCAGATGATGCGGCCGTCCGAGGTGGTGCGCAGGTAAAGATAAGGCTCCGAGGCCTCCCAGATGGTGCATTGCTCCGGCCACAGCCGGCGCGGTTGCGGCGGCGTGGCGATCGCCCAGGTCGAAATGATCTTATGGCCCCGTCGCGGCGCGCCGTGCGGCAATTCATATCCGGTCGCAAACACCAGATGACGGCAGTGGATATGCCGGCCCTGGTCGCTGGTGGCGGTGACGGCCGAGCGCTTGGCGTCGATTTCGACGATCTCGGTGGGTGCATAGATGCTGGCGCCGTTCGCCTGCGCGGCCTTCAACAAGGCAAGGGTCGAGCGGCGCGGGTTGATGACAAGGCTGTCGTAGCTCAACAGCGCCGCGCCGCGCCGGATGCCGAGCCGCCTGGCAAGCTCGCCACGCTCCAGGTAACGGCTGGCCAGCCCGGCGGACAGCCGCGCCTCGTGCTCCTCGAACAGTTCGTCCGGGTCGAGCAGGTTGCCTGCGAGATAAAGCGAATCGCGGCGCACCACGTCGCGGATACCCAGCTCGCGAAGCCGCGCGGCAATCGCGTCCACGGCAAGCCGCGAGCGGCGCCATGCCCGGATCGCATCGGCCTTGCCGATCCCGAGGCTGAGTCGGCGCAGCGGGCGGTCGATCTCATGCTGAACCAGTGCCGTGCTCGCGGTGGTGGCACCCTTGGCGGGTCCGCGCTTGTCGACCACCACGACACGGACGCCGTTCGCCGCGAGGGCATCGGCAATCATGGCGCCGGTGATGCCGGCGCCGACGATCAATACGTCGGTTTCGAGATCGTGGCGGAGCGCCGGAGCACGGACCGCGGATGCGGGAAGCGATTGCCAGATCGAACGGCCGGTGCGCAGGTCCTTGGGCTTTGTCGCCACGGCAGATCAGCCATCGCTTGCCGGATGCAGACGTCAGCTTGCAAGGCTGCGCTTGACGGGGCGCTCGTGGTCACCCGGTACGGGGCGCCGGGCGAATACCGAACGCAACGCGTCCGGCTCGATCGGCTTCTGCAGGATCGGGATGCTGGCGTAGCGGCGCTCGATCTCGTCGGCGCCATAACCGGTGATGAAGACGAACGGCACATGATCCGCCGTCAACACATCGGCCAGCGGATAGATCAATTCGCCGCCAAGATTGACATCAAGCACCGCCGCATCGATGTGATTGTTGCGCAGCGCGATCATTGCTTCCGAGATGCGGCTGAACGGCCCGACCACGGAGAAGCCAAGATCGCCAAGCGACTCGCGCAGCGCCATAGCGACCAGGGCCTCGTCCTCGACCACCATGATCTTGTTTCCGGAGACCGCGATCGCGCTCTGTGGATCGGGCTGCGTCTCCCCCCGGGCGCGTGCGCCACGGTTTCCATTGAGGGGAATCGCATCGCCCCGCGGGATCGACAGCAGGCATTGCAGTCCTTCCGGGCGCCAATCGAATGCGGTCTGGCCGCCCAACTGGCCTTCGACGCTTGCCGTGATGATCCGCGTGCCGAAGCCGGGCGAGGACGGCGCCTGCGTCGGCGGGCCGCCCGTCTCGGTCCAGCGCAGCGTCAGCGTCGTGGCATCGATGTCCCAGTGCAGATCGACGTGTCCCGATACCGCCGACAAGGCGCCGTACTTGGCCGCGTTGGTCACCAGTTCGTGGAGCGCCAGCGCCAGCGATTGCGCCGCCGCCGGTTGCAGCGACACGTTCGGTCCGCCGGTCGAGACCTTGACCATTTCGCCGGAACGATAGGGTTCAATCTCCTCGTCGACGATGCCGCGCATGTCGGCACCCTGCCAGCGCGACTGCGACAGAATCGTATGGGCGCGCGACAGCGCCCGGATGCGTCCTTCGACCGCTTTGGTGTAGGTGGCGATGTCGCTTGCCCGTGTCAGCCTGACGATCGACTGCACCAGTGCAAGCGCGTTCTTGGCGCGGTGATCGACCTCGCGGGCGAGCAGTGCCTGACGCTCCTCGGCGGTCTTGCGGTCGGTGATGTCGACGGTCACGCCGCTGATCCGGGTGATACGGCCGGCCGGATCGGTGCTCGGCGCCGCAGTGCCGATGCACCAGCGGATCTCGCCGTTCGGACGCTTGACGCGGAACTCATGTTGGGTGGGCTTGCGGTCCTTGAGCAGGTTCTCAAGGCCGGTTTGCAGCAGCTGCCAGTCTTCGGGATGGATCAGCGCACGGACGTTCTCCGACGTCACCGCGAAGTGCTTGCGGTCGACGCCGAAGATGCCGTACTGACCGTCGTCCCAGAGACACTCGCCGGTGTTTCGGTTCCAGTCCCATGAGCCCATGTTGCCGGCGGCAAGCGCCAGGCTGCGGCTCGCCTCGCTTTGGCGAAGTTGCGCAGTGGATGCCTCGAGCTCCGCGGTCCGGGCCGAAACCCGCCCCTCGAGTTCGGCGTTCATGCGCTCGAGCTGCCGGGTCTTGCGGTAGAGCTCGACGAAAATCTTCACCTTGGCGCGCAGCACTTCGGGGATCACCGGCACCGGGACATAGTCCACCGCGCCCATCTCGTAGCCTTTGAGCCGGTCGACGTCGGACAGCAGAATCGCCGAGATGAAGATCATCGCGGTTTTCTGGAACCGCGGATGCTCGCGGATCATCGCCGCAAGCTGGAAGCCGTCGAGATCGGGCATGCAGACGTCGACCAGGACGACCGCGACGTCGGTCTTGAGCAGATGTTCCAACGCCTCCCGGCCGGACGAAGCCTTGAGCAGATTCTGGTCGAGGTCATGCAGGATGACCTCGTAGCTCATCAGCTTGGCCGGCTGGTCGTCGACCAGGAGGATGTTGACCCGTTCGTGTTCCGACATCGTCATTGCCTCGACCTACCGATGGAGCCACATCCGCAGGGCGGATAGCAACTGCTCGGTGTTGACGGGCTTGGCCAGATAGTCGGAGGCACCGGCCTCCAGGCATTTCTCGCGGTCGCCTTTCATCGCCTTCGCCGTAAGCGCGACGATCGGCAGCCGGCGGAACTCCGCCTTCTTCCGAATCACGCCCATGGTCTGATAGCCGTCCATCTCCGGCATCATGATGTCCATTAGCACGATAGCGACGTCAGGTGTCGCTTCCAGAAGCGCGATCGCTTCGCGGCCCGTGGTCGCGGTCAACACGTGCATGCCGCGTCGTTCCAGCACGCTCGACAGCGCGAAGATGTTGCGGGCGTCGTCGTCCACCAGCAGCACCTTGCGGCCGACCAGGTCCTCGTCGGAGCTGGTAAGCCGGTCGAGCATTCGCTGCTTCTCCTGCGGCAATTCGGTGACAATGCGGTGCAGGAACAGTGATGTTTCGTCGAGCAGGCGCTCGGGCGATTCGACACCCTTGACCACGATGCTGCGCGCCATGGTGTGGAGTTGTGCGTCCTCCTCGGCGGACAGCTCGCGGCCGGTGAACACGACCACGGGCACGTCGGACAATGTGCCGTCCTCACGGATGCGTTCGAGCACATCGAACCCGGTCATGTCCGGCAGCCGCAGGTCCAGCACCACGCAATCGCACGGCTTCTCGCGCAGGATGCTCAGGGCTTCCTCACCCTTGCCGGTGGTGACGATCTCGATGTCGTCGTAGCCGAGCAGCTCGCGGATGCTCATCTGCTCGACCTCGTTGTCCTCGACCACGAGCAGGCGTTTCTTGCGCGGTGCGGCGTACTCCTTGATACGCGACAGCGCCGCCTCGACGCCTTCGGTGGTCGTCGGCTTGGTGACGAACGAGAATGCGCCGCGTGCCAGCGCATGCTGGCGATCCTCGTCGAGCGTGATGATCTGGACGGGGATGTGCCGGGTCAGCGGGTTCTGCTTGAGCTGGCTCAACACGGTCCACCCGAGCATGTCAGGCAGGAACACATCGAGCGAAACCGCGGTCGGCTGGAACTGCTTGGCGAGGTCGAGCGCATCGGTACCGCGCATCGCCGCCAGCACCTTGAAGCCCTTGTCGCGGGCGAGGTCCATGATGACGCGGGCATAGTGCGGATCGTCCTCGACGATGAGCAGGATGGTGTCGCCCGGCTGGATGTCCATCCGGTCGTCGGGGATATGCTCGATCGGACGGTCGATCGAGGGCACCGTAAGTGCGGCCAACCCTTGGGCTGCGGCCATCCCCGCGGCGCTCGGAGCGGCCAGCGCCGGGCTGGTCGGCCCGACATACTTGACCGGCAGGTACATGACGAAGGTCGAGCCCTTGCCGGGGGTGCTGTGGAGCTGGATTTCGCCGCCAAGCAAATTGGCAAGCTCGCGGCTGATGGCGAGGCCGAGGCCGGTGCCGCCGTATTTGCGGCTGGTCGAGGCGTCGGCCTGCTGGAACGCTTCGAAGATGATCTTCTGCTTCTCCAGCGGAATGCCGATGCCGGTATCGGCCACCTCGAACGCGATCACGGCCTGCGACTGGTTGAGCACCGGATGCTCCGGGCTCCAGCCGCCGATCGCCGCGCTTGCGCTGAGACGGACGCCGCCGTTCTCGGTGAACTTGAAGGCGTTCGACAGCAGGTTCTTCAGCACCTGCTGGAGCCGCTTGGAGTCGGTGGTGATGCTGCGGCCGAGATGCGGGTCGATCTGGACGTCGAAACTGAGCAGCCGGTTGTCGGCTTCGTGGCGGAACGGCCGGGCGATGGCGTCGATCAGGTTGGTGACGAACACCTCTTGGGCGTCCACCGTCACGGTGCCGGATTCGATCTTCGACAGGTCAAGGATGTCGCTGATCAGGTTGAGCAGGTCGGTGCCGGCGCCATGGATGGTGCGCGAGAATTCGACTTGCTTTGGCGTCAGGTTGCCGTCGGGGTTGTCGCTGAGCTGCTGGCCCAGGATCAGGATCGAGTTGAGCGGGGTGCGCAGCTCGTGACTCATGTTGGCCAGGAACTCGGACTTGTACTTCGAGGTCAGCGCGAGCTCCGAGGCCTTTTCCTCGAGGGCGCGGCGCGCCTGCTCGATTTCCTGGTTCTTGCGCTCAACCTCGACGTTGCGTTCGGCAAGCTGCTGCGCCTTCTGCTCGAGCTGCTCGTTGGTCTGCTGCAACTCGCGCTGCTGGGTCTGCAATTCGCCGGCGAGCTGCTGGGATTGCTTGAGCAGGCCTTCGGTCTGCATCGTCGCTTCGATCGAGTTGAGCACGATGCCGATCGAGTCGGTGAGCTGCTCGAGGAACATGGTCTGCAGCGTTGTGAATTTGGACACCGACGCTAGCTCGATCACCGCCTTGACCTGGTTCTCGAACAGCACCGGCAGCACGATGATGTTGCGCGGCACGACCTTGAACAGCGCCGAACCGATCGGCACAGCGTAGGTCGGAAGCTCGGTGATCAGGAGCCGCCGCTTGTCGGCGGCGCACTGGCCGATCAATCCATCGCCGACGCGGATGCGCTGCGGATGGCCGGTGCTGCCGTCGTCGGCATAGGCCGAGAGCAGCCGCATGCTTTGCAATTCCTCGCTTTCGACCTGATAGATGACGCCAAGCTGGGCGTTGACCAGCGGCGTGAGCTCGGTCAGCAGCAGCCGGCCGACGGTGCCAAGGTCGCGCTGCCCTTGCAGCATGTTGGTGAACTTGGCGAGGTTGGTCTTCAGCCAGTCCTGCTCGGTGTTGCGGTCGGTGGTGAGCCGCAGGTTGTCGATCATGGTGTTGATGTTGTCTTTGAGCTCCGCCACTTCGCCGCGGGCTTCGACCTGGATCGAACGGGTCAGGTCGCCCTTGGTCACGGCGGTCGCCACCTCGGCGATGGCGCGAACCTGCGTCGTCAGGTTGGCCGCGAGCAGATTGACGTTGCCGGTCAGGTCCTTCCAGGTGCCGGCTGCGCCCGGCACGTTGGCCTGGCCGCCGAGGCGGCCTTCGACGCCGACCTCGCGCGCCACCGAGGAGACCTGATCGGCGAAGATCGCCAGCGTGTCGGTCATGTTGTTGATGGTCTCGGCGAGAGCGGCGACCTCGCCCTTCGATTTCACCGTGAGGTTCTGCTTGAGATCGCCGTCGGCGACCGCGGTCACGACCTTGACGATGCCGCGCACCTGTTCGGTCAGGTTTGCCGCCATGACGTTGACGGTGTCGGTCAGGTCCTTCCAGGTGCCGGCGACGCCGGGCACCTCGGCCTGACCGCCGAGCCGGCCTTCGGTGCCGACCTCGCGGGCGACGCGGGTGACTTCGGAGGCGAAGCCGTTGAGCTGGTCCACCATGGTGTTGATGGTGTTCTTCAACTCCAGGATTTCGCCCTTCACGTCGACGGTGATCTTGCGGCTCAGGTCGCCGCGGGCCACGGCGGTGGTCACTTCGGCGATGTTACGCACCTGGGTGGTTAGGTTCGCGGCGAGCAGGTTGACGTTGTCGGTCAGGTCCTTCCAGGTGCCGGCGGCGCCGGGCACGTTGGCCTGGCCGCCGAGCCGGCCTTCGGTGCCGACCTCGCGGGCGACGCGGGTCACTTCGCCGGCGAACGAGCGAAGCTGATCGGTCGTGGTGTTGAGCGTCTCCTTCAACTGGAGCAGCTCGCCGCGCACGTCCACGGTGATCTTCTTCGAAAGATCGCCGCCGGCGATGGCGGTGGCGACTTCGGCGATGTTGCGGACCTGTGCGGTCAGGTTCGACGCCATGAAGTTGACGTTGTCGGTCAGGTCCTTCCAGGTGCCGGCGACTTCCGGCACCTGCGCCTGGCCGCCAAGCTTTCCTTCGGTGCCGACTTCGCGCGCAACGCGGGTCACTTCC
>Ga0265325_10002685_pt1 | contig 11901 bp, 11 predicted proteins | sample 41420metaG_FD_202090 | JGI IMG/M metagenome (GOLD analysis project Ga0265325, IMG submission 202090) | Rhizosphere microbial communities from Carex aquatilis grown in University of Washington, Seatle, WA, United States - 4-14-20 metaG | ecosystem: Host-associated > Plants > Roots > Rhizosphere...
CAAGCACGCCCTCGATCATGACGTTGCCGGCCTTGTCGGCGCGCTGCGCATGAATGACTGCCACGTCCGGACGGTGCGCCGGAATCGCGGCCAGTTCCTCGCCGGTAAACGGGCATGTCACACGTTTAATACTGGAATTCACTTTCGGCAGGTCGCCGCCGATATAACCACGAAAAATTGCACAGGGCAGACCGGCCGCCCCGGCTTCGTAGGCGTTGGCCATGGCGGCATGTGAATGTTCCACAAGTTCGAGCTTATGCGGCCAGCCATTCTCGATCGCGTCACGCAGGCGATGCAGCGAGCCGACGCCGGGATTGCCGCCCCACGAAAAAATCAGCTTGGCGACACACCCCATGCCGATCATCTGATCGTAGATGAGGTCCGGCGTCATCCGGATCAATGTCAGTTTCTTGCGGCCCTGGCGGATGATCTCGTGGCCGGCGGCATGCGGAATGAGATGGGTGAAACCCTCCAAGGCCACGGTATCGCCGTCGAAGACGGCGGATTTGATGGCTTCGGCGAGCGAGGAAATACGCGCCATGTGTGAACTGAATCCCGGTTGCAGACCCGTATTTACGGCTGGCCACTGGCAGGGTCAAATGGCGGACGCATTATGTTGGAGCCCCAACGGATCGCGCCGATGCTGAGCAAGCAGCCGATATTCACGATCAATGCCGAACTCGAGGGCATGACCAGCCTGGGCCGGACGCCCTATGGCGAGCGCCGGGTCATCGGCATTCTGGGCGGCAGCGTGCGCGGACCCAAGCTGACCGGCCGCATCCTGCCCGGCGGCGCCGATTGGCAGATCATCCGCAGCGACGGAGCAGCCGATATCAAGGCGCGCTACACCATCGAGACCGATGCCGGAGCCCTGATCATGGTCACCAGCGAAGGCTTGCGGCACGGGCCGCCCGACGTCCTGGAAAAGTTATTACGGGGCGACAATGTGAATCCCCGTCTCTATTATTTCCGCACCGTGATGCGTTTCGAGACGGCCGACGCCTCCGTGGATTGGCTCAATCGAATTCTTGCTTTGGCACGCGGCCAGCGCGAGCCGCGCGCGGTGCGGCTCGACGTCTACGAGGTGGAATAGTCGGTTCAGGCTAAATTGCGCAACCAGTCGAGCGACTGCCTATGCCGCTTTCGCCCGAGAAGCGCGCGAAGACGGACTTCATGCTGTTCGGCGAGCTTCTTGATCTTGACCAGCGCATTCTCTCCCTCCGAGGTCAGATAGAGTGAATGCGAACGCGCGTCGCTGCCATTGGCGCGCCGGGCAACCCATTTGCGTCGCTCCAGTTCGTGCAGCATGCGCGCGAGCCTTGCCCGTTCGATGCCGAGCATCTGCCCGATCGAGGCCTGCGACCGTCCTGGATTGGCTTCGACAATGAGCAACACCGAATATTGCGCCGGGCGCACCTTCATTGGTGCAAGCGTGCGGATGAAATCCTGAAAAATCCAGATCTGTAGCCGCCGCACGAAATAGCCCAGGTGATTGTCGAGTTGCCCGAGCGCGAGCGTCCCCGCCGAGGCAGGTTGGCTCTTTCTGACTATTGCTGCGCTGCGCTTTGATCGTCGCGCCTTCATGTTTGCGATTCTCCCTCGGCCGAGCCCAACTTGACGCAGATTGTTGTCAATGACAACATTCTCCATTCAGGCTTGGTTGAGATAAAGACAAGAACTCCAGGGAGGCCGTTATGCTGCACTACCTGAGATTTGCTGCGGTTTTCGTCATTCTGATAGCGTTGCCGGCTCAAGCCGAGACGAACGGCGCACTGCGCATCGGCGTGCTCAACGATATGTCGAGCGTCTATTCGGATTTCCAGGGGCCCGGCTCCGTCATCGCCGCGCAAATGGCGGTCGAGGATTTCTCCAAGCAATCCAAGCGCAAAGTCGACGTGATCTCGGGTGATCACCAGAACAAGCCCGACATCGGTGCCGGTATCGCCCGGCGCTGGCTGGACACCGAAGGCGTCGACATGATCATCGACCTGCCGAATTCGGCGGTTGCGCTCGCCGTCGGCGACATCGTCCGCGAAAAGAACAAAGTTGCCATCGGCTCCGGCGCCGGCACAGCCCTGCTCACGGGCGCGAAGTGCTCGCCCAATTTCGTGCACTGGACTTATGACACCTGGGCCATGGGCCATGCGCTGGCGCGTGGGGTCATCGCCTCGGGCGGCAAGACCTGGTTCTTCATCACCGCGGACTACGCTTTCGGCCATGATCTGGAGAAACAGGCGAGCGACGAGATAACGGCCAGCGGAGGGAAGATCCTCGGCGCCGTGCGCCATCCGCTCGGCGCGTCCGATTTTTCATCTTTCCTGCTGCAGGCCCAGACCTCCGGCGCCGACGTCGTGGCGCTGGCCAATGCCGGCGGCGACACCACCAACACCGTGAAACAGGCAGCCGAATTCAAAATCGGCTCCAAGCAGAAAATCGTGGCCCTCATCTTCGATCTGCAGAGCGTGCCGGCGCTCGGTCTGAATACCGCGCAGGGGCTGGTCGCCGTCAACGCCTTCTATTGGGACATGAACGAGGAAACTCGCGCCTGGGCGGAGCGCTTCCAGCAACGCCACGCGAAAAAGATGATGCCTAATCATATGCACGCCGGTGTGTACGCGGCGGTGCTGCATTATCTCAAGGCCGTCGACAAGGTCGGCTCGCCGGCCGATGGCGCGGCGGTGGTTGCCGCGATGAAGACGATCCCGACCGACGATCCGCTGTTCGGCAAAGGCACCATCCGCGCCGATGGACGCAAGATTCACCCGATGTACCTGTTGCAGGTGAAGGCGCCCGGCGAACCGAAGGGACAATGGGACGTTTTCAAGGTGGTCGGGACAATTCCGGCCGACAAGGCGTTCCGTCCGCTCAATGAAGGGGGCTGTCCGCTGGTCAAGAACTGAACGTTGCGCAGGCCGGCAGAGAGCGACATGATCGGTCGACGGTGCGCGCGGTGAGCTCGAGAATGTCGCCTAAAGGCTTTTCCGTAGGGTTGCCCACCTCGCTCGTTGCCGAGCGAGAAGGCGCCGTCGCGGTTCTGCGGCTTAACCGTCCGCTCAAACGCAACGCGCTCGATGACGAAACCATTGCCGGGATCGAGCAATTCTTCACGGCGCTGCCCGACGGCATCGGTGCGGTATTGCTCGTCGGCGAGGGCGAGCACTTCTCCGCAGGTCTCGACCTGAGCGAACTAAGGGACCGTGACGTCACGCAAGGCATTGCTCATTCCGGGCTGTGGCATCGGGCATTCGAAAAAATACAGTTCGGCAAGGTACCTGTGGTTGCCGTGCTGCACGGTGCAGTCGTTGGCGGCGGCCTTGAGCTTGCCGCCGCCGCGCATGTCCGCGTCGCCGAGCGTTCGGCCTACTACGCGTTGCCGGAGGGCAGCCGCGGAATCTATGTCGGGGGCGGCGGCTCAGTCCGGTTGCCCCGGCTGATCGGCGTTGCACGCATGATGGATATGATGCTCACGGGCCGCACCTACTCCGCCGAGGAAGGCCAGGCTATGGGCCTGACGACATATCTCGTCGAGCCGGGTCAAGGCTTCGCCAAGGGTCTCGACCTCGCACAGCGCATCGCCGGCAACGCGCCGCTGACGAATTTTGCCGTCATGCAGGCGCTGCCGCGCATCGCCGCAATGGATCCGGCAAGCGGCTACGCGGTCGAAGCGCTGATGTCGGCGATCGCACAGGCCGATCCAGACGCAAAAGCGCGCCTGAAGGATTTTCTTGAAAAGCGCGCGCCGAAGGTGACGCGCAGCTAATGACGACCGTCCGGGAGCCGATGGCGAGCGTAGCGCGAGAAATGCAAGGCCAGGCACCGCTGCGTGCCGTGCGGCTGGGGACGTTCGATCCAGTCGTCGAGCACGGCGCCGGTGGCGTTATCCATATTCGCGCGGCGCGGGCACTTGGGCGCTATCACGACAATCTGAGTCAGCCACTCGAACATTGGGCGAAAGTTGCGCCGGATCGCGTCTACCTTGCGGTGCGGGACGCGCAGGGCGAGTGGCGCAAGCTCACTTACGCGCAGGTTCTTGCCGACGTGAAGAGAATTGGCGCCGCACTGTTGCGGCGCGGTTTGTCGCCTGAACGGCCGCTCGTCGTGCTGTCGGGCAACGACATCGAGCACGCATTGCTTGCACTGGCGGCAATGTATGTCGGAATTCCCTATGCGCCGATCTCCCCGGCTTATTCCCTGATGTCGACCGACTTCGGCAAGCTGCGCGCGATCCTCACGCTGCTGACACCCGGGCTTGTATTCGCCAATGACGGAGGGCCTTTCGCGCGTGCGCTTTACGCAACGGTGCCGGACGATATCGAGCTCGTGGTCGCGCGCAATCCTTTGGGCGACCGCAAGGTCACGATGTTCAGCGATCTCCTGGGCGCAAGTGACGACACCGGCGTTGCGGACGCACATGCGAAAGTTTCGCCAGACACCATCGCAAAGTTTCTGTTCACCTCGGGGTCGACCGGAAATCCCAAGGCCGTCATCAACACCCACCGCATGTTGTGCTCGAACCAGGCGATGCTGGCATCGGGCTTTGCCTTTGTCGCCGACGAGCCGCCGGTGGTGGTGGATTGGCTGCCGTGGAGCCATACGTTCGGCAGCAACCACAACTTCAATATGGTCCTCGTCAACGGCGGCTCACTCTATATAGATGACGGCAATCCCACCCCGCCGGGCGTTCCTAAAACCGCGCGCAACCTCCGCGAAATTGCCCCGACCATCTATTTCAACGTCCCGAAGGGCTACGAGGCGCTGGTCCCCTATTTTCACGCCGACGAAGCGCTGCGCCGGAATTTCTTCAGCCGTCTGAAGGTGCTGTTTTATGCCGGTGCAGGCCTGAACCAGCCCACCTGGGACGAGCTCGCCCGGCTTGCGATCGAGACGACCGGCGAACGCATTATCTTTTTGTCGTCGCTCGGTTCAACCGAGACCGCGCCGCTGGCGCTCGCATGCACGTGGGATTTCGGCCGGCCAGGCAATATCGGACTGCCGGCACCGGGCGTCGAACTCAAGCTGGTGCCCAGCGAAGGCAAGCTGGAGGCGCGATTGCGCGGCCCGCACATCACGCCCGGCTACTGGCGTCAGGAGCAGCTGACGCGCGAGGCCTTCGACGAAGAGGGTTATTACAAAATCGGCGACGCATTGAAATTCGCCGACGCCAATGACCCTGGTAAAGGCTTTCTCTTTGATGGCCGCATTGCCGAAGACTTCAAGCTGTCGACCGGCACATGGGTCAGCGTCGGGCCGTTGCGAGCCCGTTTCCTCGACAATTTTGCTCCCTATGTGCGCGACGTGGTCTTCGCCGCCGCCGACAAGGACGAGATTGCTGCGTTGATCTTTCCTGACATCGAGGCCTGCCGCAAACTTGGCGGCCTCGCGGCCGACGCATCACCTGATGCCATCATCGATGCAACGGCCGTGCGCAAAACGTTTTCCGACCTGCTGGCAAAGCTCGCTGCGGTCAGCCCCGGCTCATCGATGCGTGTCGAGCGCGTGATCCTGGTGGCGGAGCTACCCTCCATGGATAAAGGCGAGATGACCGACAAAGGCTCCATCAATCAGCGTGCCGTTTTAAAGAATCGCGCCGCGCTGGTGGACGAGCTTTACGCGCTGCCGCTATCGTCGCGGATCATCGCGGTCGAAGGAAAACACTGATGGAAACCAAAGGACAGGCGGCAATAGTGACCGGTGGCGCATCCGGCCTCGGGGCCGCCACTGCGCGCGCACTGGCGGCGGCCGGCGCGAAAGTTGCGATCGCCGATGTTAATGAGAAGGCGGCCGCCGAAATCGCGGCCGAGATCAAGGGTGTGGCCGTCACCTGCGACGTCGCGGACAGCGCGAGTGGCGAAGCGGCAGTGAAGAAAGCGGCCGCCGCGCATGGGCCGGCGCGCATTCTGGTGAATTGTGCCGGCGTCGGCCCGGCCAAGCGCATTGTCGGCCGCGACGGGCCGATGCCGCTCGCCGATTACGAGCGCGTCATTCGCATCAATCTGATCGGCACGTTCAACATGATGCGCCTGGTTGCCGCGGCCATGCAGGCCGCCGAGCCGCTTGCGGGCGGCGAACGCGGCGTCATCGTGTCCACCGCGTCGGTCGCCGCCTTTGAAGGGCAGATCGGGCAAGCAGCCTATTCCTCGTCGAAAGGTGGAGTCGCGGCGCTGACGCTGCCGGCGGCCCGCGAATTCGCGCAGTTTGGCATCCGGGTACTCGCGATCGCGCCCGGTATTTTCGGAACGCCGATGCTGCGCGCACTGCCGCAGGAAGCGCAAGATTCCCTCGGCGCGTCGGTGCCGTTTCCCAAGCGGCTCGGCGAGCCGCGCGAGTTCGCGGCCCTCGTGCTCCATTGCATTCACAACGGCTACCTCAACGGCGAAGTCATCCGTCTTGATGGCGCGCTACGCATGGCGCCGCGCTGATATGGGGCTACAGTGACAACATTCAGCAACACGCGCACGGTGCGGATCGAATGGGGCGATTGCGACCCGGCCGGCATTATTTTCTATCCGCGTTATTTCGAGATTTTCGATGCTTCGACCGCCCATATCTTCGAAGCCGCGCTCGGCATTAACAAGTTTCAGATGTTCAAGAGCCTGGAATTCGCCGGCTTCCCGCTCGTGCGCACACATGCGCGATTTCTCAAGCCGACGCGTTTCGGCGACGATGTTACGGTGGTGAGCACGATTGTCTTCGGCCGCTCGAGTTTCGACGTCGAACACAAACTTAGCCTCAAGGGCGACCTTTGCGCCGAGTGTTCCGAGAAGCGCGTGTGGACTATCCGCGACCCGGACGGCCGGCTCAAGTCACATCCGGTTCCGGAAGCGGTGCTGGCGAAATTCCGCGTTTAAAAAAGCGATCGTTACTCGATCTCCGCGGCGATCTTTTTCAGGATCCGGATGAACCGCTTGCGATCGCGCGCGCCGATGACGTGATCAAGATTACGTTCGTGCCGGCGCGCGCAACGTGTCAGCGTTGTCAGAATCTTTTTTCCGGCGGGCGTGACATTCAGGCGGTAGGTCCGCCGGTCGCTGTCCATGCGCTTTCGCTCGACCAGGCCGCGCCGCACCAGGTCTTCGACCACGGGCGTGAGACTCGACTTGTCGCGGCCATTGGCGTGCGACAGCTCGGTCTGGCTGATGCCGGGATTGCGCGCGATCAGCGTCAACGTGGCGAAGCGGCCCGGGCTTTCACCGATTTCCAGCGAGCGGCGGGAGAACGACTGGAACGCCGCTTCCTGTGCCATGCGCAGATTGAAGCCGACCCAATGCGCGAGCGGCCCGAAATTGATCGATTCGGCAATAGCTTCGCCGTTCCTGCCGCGGCGGCGTCCGCCGGTGCCGTTGGCTCCGTGCACTTTCAACCCCACTTCGCGAGGCGCCACACATCCGAATTAGTTGGATGCCAAACTACACGCTTTACAACGTGTCGGACATCCGGCTGAATATCGCAAAAAGTTGGTGACTAAACCAACACCCCAACCCCCAAGGGAGGACCCTATGAAACTCCGTTTCGCCGGATGTGTCTATGCTGCCGCTTTGCTGATCGGTGGCGCGACCGGTGCGCTTGCGCAGGAAAAGACGTTCGAACTGAAGCTGTCCCACTGGGTTCCGGCGACGCACCCGCTGCAAAAGGCGTTGGAGGAATGGGGCGCCAACGTTGAAAAGGCCTCTGGCGGCACGCTGCATTACAAGGTCTATCCGGCCCAGCAGCTCGGCAAGGCCTTCGATCATTACGACATGGCGCGCGACGGCATCGCAGACCTCACTTACATCAATCCCGGCTACCAGCCGGGCCGGTTCCCGGTCATTGCCGCCGGCGAGTTGCCATTCCTCATCTCGGCGACCGAGGGCGGCACGCGCGGTCTCGATGAGTGGTATCGCAAGTACGCGGCCAAGGAGATGAAGGACGTCAAGTTCTGCCTTGCCTTCATCCACGCCCCCAGCTCGTTCCATTCGAGCGAAAAGAAGGTCGTGGTGCCGGCAGATGTCAAAAACATGAAAGTCCGCCCGGCTGACGCCACCATCGCGAGCTTCGTGACGCTGCTCGGCGGCACAAACGTCAACTCCGCCGCGCCGGAAGTGCGCGACATCATGGAGCGCCACGTTGCCGACGCCGTAACGTTCCCGTGGGGCTCGCTGGTGCTGTTCGGCATCGACAAGGTCACGAAGTATCACATGGATGCGCCGCTCTATGTGACGACCTTCGCCTTCGTCTTCAACAAGGCGAAATACGACGAAATGTCGCCACGCCAGAAGAAGGCGATCGACGACAATTGCACCAACGATGCGGCTGCGCGTGTCGGTGGTCCCTGGGGCAAGTTCGAGGATGCCGGCATCGACAAGGTGAAGGCGCAGCCGGGCCAGGAAGTGTACAAGCTTACGCCTGAACAAACCGCCGAATGGAAGAAGGCGGCCGAACCGCTGGTGAAGAGCTGGGCCGACGGCGTCAAGAAAGCCGGCGTCGATCCGGATCAGGCGCTGAAGGACCTGCGCGCCGATCTCGCCAAGTACAACGCGCTGGCGAAATAACGCCGGGCGGTGCGGCCTTGAAGGCCGTGTCGAATGCGGCGGCGGGCGAGACCCGCCGCCGATTGCCGTTGTGATCAGACTGGGGCCGGCATGAATCGCAGATCCATGGACAGGTTCATCGACACGATCGAATGGATCGCGGCGATCTTCGTCGGCATCGTCGCCATCGATATTTTCCTGTCCGTCCTCCTGCGCAATCTTTTCAATTATGCGATTCCGGATTCCTTCGACTTCGGCCGTCTGCTGCTCGGCATTCTGATCTTCTGGGGCATTGCCGCGACGTCGTATCGTGGCGGCCACATCACGGTCGATCTGCTCTGGGCCAATGTAAGCCCGCGCTATCAGCGCTACATCGACGTTTTCGCAACGCTCGTTCTCTTGTTCGTGGTGACGGTGCAGACGTACACCCTGTTCGACAAAGTCCGGGGCACCTACTACGACAATGTGCTCACTTTCGATTTGCGTTTGCCGACGTGGCCTTTCTTCGCGGTGGCCTGGGCGGGCGACGTGTCAGCCGTGCTGCTTATCGCGATTCGCACGTACCGGCTCATCATGCAGCCGGAGCTGATGAACGAAACCAAGATCAAACCGGTCGAGTGAGGCACGCGCGATGAGCACCGACGCCGTCGCGATCATTGGCTTCATATCGCTGTTCGGGCTGATGATGCTGCGCGTGCCTGTCGGCATGGCGATGGGCCTGGTCGGCGTGTCCGGCTTTGCCTACCTGGTCAATGGCACCGCCGCGCTCAAGCTGGTCGGCACCACATCGATGCGCACGGTGACCGACTATACGTTCGGCGTCATCCCGATGTTCCTGCTGATGGGCATGTTCATGTCCAATTCCGGCATGAGCCGCGACCTGTTCAAGGCCGCCAACGGCTTCGTCGGTCATTTGCGCGGCGGCCTGGGATTCGCCACGGTCGTCGCCTGCGCCGGATTTGCCGCGATCTGCGGCTCCTCGGTCGCGACCGCCGCGACGTTTTCCGCCGTGGCCTATCCGGAAATGCGTCGCTTCGGTTACCCGCAGAGTTTCGCCACCGGCGTGATCGCCGCCGGCGGCACGCTCGGCGCCATGCTGCCACCGTCCATTGTTCTTGCGGTGTACGGCATCATCACCGAGCAGGACATCGGCAAGCTGTTCATCGCCGGCATCGTCCCCGGCGTCCTCGCCATGACGATGTATCTCATTACCATTTTCGTGATCGGCCAGGTCCGGCCCGGCTTCCTGCCGGCCGGCCCGCGCGTCCCCTGGCAGGATCGACTGTCCGGGCTGAAGGAAATCGTGGCGCCGGTGCTGCTGTTTATCTTCGTCATCGGCGGACTTTACGGCCTGCCTTATCTTCCGCGCTTCACGCCGACGGAAGCGGGGGGCGTCGGTGCCAGCGGCGCATTCCTGATCGGCGTCTTCAGCGGCCGGCTCGACAAGGACAAGATCCTGGCTTCGCTGCTGCAGGCGACGCGCACGGCGGCCGCCGTATTTACTGTGCTGATCGGCGCGTTGATTTTCGGCTACTTCCTTACCATCACGCAGACGCCGCAGAAGGTCACCGAATTCCTCACCGGCCTCGGGCTCGGCTCCTACGGCGTGCTCGCACTCATCATGCTGATGTACCTGGTACTCGGCTGCCTGATGGATGCCATGGCAATGATTATCCTGACCGTGCCGATCATCTTCCCCGTGGTCACGCATCTTGGCTTCAACCCGATCTGGTTCGGCGTCATCATCGTGATGACAGTGGAGCTCGGCCTGATCCATCCGCCGGTCGGCATGAATGTGTTCGTGATCAAGAGCGTGGTGAAGGATGTGAGTTTCTCAACCATATTTAAGGGCGTATTGCCGTTCATCGTTACCGACCTGATCCGGCTGGTGATTTTGATTGCATTCCCCATCATTGCCCTCTGGCTGCCCTCGCACATGTAAGCCCGCTCGTGCTATATAGTTTGGGTCCCAACTATCTGGTCTGACGATGGAACGGTCATTCAAGAAAGAAGTGCAGGCGCTGAGACTGGGCGACGGCGAGACCTTCCACGGCGAAGGGATCCTGGCCGTCACCAAGGCGCTGCTGCAGTCCGGCGTTTCCTATGTCGGCGGCTACCAGGGCGCGCCGGTGTCGCATCTGCTCGACGTCCTGGTGGACGCCGAAGACATCATGGCCGAGCTCGGCGTCCATCTCGAAACCTGTTCGAATGAAGCCTCCGCCGCCGCCATGCTCGGCGCTTCGATCAACTACCCGCTGCGCGGTGCGGTGACCTGGAAGTCGATCGTCGGCACCAATGTCGCGGCCGATGCACTTTCCAACCTCTCATCACCCGGCGTGGTCGGCGGCGCCATGATCATCCTCGGCGAAGACTACGGCGAGGGCGCCAGCGTCATCCAGGAACGCTCCTATGCCTATGCGTTGAAGTCGTCGATGTGGCTGCTCGACCCGCGCCCGGATCTGCCGTCGATCGTGCGTACGGTGGAAAAAGGGTTCGAGCTGTCGGAAGCAAGCCACGCACCGGTCATGCTGGAGCTGCGTATCCGCGCCTGCCACGCCACCGGGGAATTTTCCGCCAAGAACAACCGCAAAGGCGTCGTGTCGGGCCTCAACAAGCTCGCCGGCCCGCCGCGTTTCGAATACGGGCGTCTCGCCCATCCGCCGGTGATCTTCACGCAGGAAAAGCTGAAGGTCGAGGAGCGCCTGCCCGCCGCGCGCAAGTTCATCCGCGAGCACAAGCTCAACGAAGTGATCGACGGTGACCTGAACGACGTCGGCATCATCGTGATGGGCGGCCTCACCAACAGCGTGCTGCGCGCGCTCGAACGCGTGGGGCTGGCCGATGTCTTCGGCGCCTCGCGCATTCCGGTGCTCGTGCTCAATGTCGTCTACCCGCTGGTGCCGGAAGAGATCCGCGGATTCTGCGCGTCAAAGCGCGCCGTTCTCGTGGTGGAAGAAGGCAATCCCGACTACATCGAGCAGGCGATCAATGTCGAACTGCGGCGCGCCGACATCCAGACCAAGGTGCTCGGCAAGGGTCCGCTGCCGATGGCAGGCGAATATTCCTCCGACGCGCTGCTCGAAGGGCTCGCCGCGTTTCTGCAGAGCGCAAAACCGGGCGGCATCGACGCCGATACGCTCGCGGAGAAGGCCCGCGGCCTGGTTGCGCACAAGGCAAAAGCCGCGGCGGCTCTCGGTCCCCTGCCCCCGCGCCCGCCGGCATTTTGCACCGGCTGCCCCGAACGCCCGGTGTTCTCGGCGATCAAGCTGATGCAGCGCGAGCTGGGCCCGACCCATATCAGCGCCGACATCGGCTGCCATTCGTTTGCGACGTTCGCGCCGTTCTCGCTCGGCAATTCGATCCTTGGCTATGGCATGTCGCTCGCGAGCGCCGC
>Ga0265325_10002686_pt1 | contig 11899 bp, 10 predicted proteins | sample 41420metaG_FD_202090 | JGI IMG/M metagenome (GOLD analysis project Ga0265325, IMG submission 202090) | Rhizosphere microbial communities from Carex aquatilis grown in University of Washington, Seatle, WA, United States - 4-14-20 metaG | ecosystem: Host-associated > Plants > Roots > Rhizosphere...
CCACGATACCGTGTCGGGCTGGGGCGGCTTCGATCCGAAGACCGGCAAGGTGGTCGAGACCCGGCACGAATTGTGCGGCGTCTCCCTGAAGGACAAGATTCTGGTTTTTCCCGGTGCCAAGGGCTCGTCCGGGTGGTCGCAATACTTCCATCTGGCGCGCCTCGCCGGCACGGCGCCGAAGGCCATTCTCTACAACCGGACGACGACAAAGGTTGCGCTCGGCGCCGTGGTGATGCGGGTGCCCGCCGTCACCGACTTCGACCGCGATCCGCTCGAGATCATCGAAACCGGAGACTGGGTCAAGGTCGATGGCGACCGTGGCGTCGTCGAGATCACCAAGCGAGCGGTCTGAACGTGTTTGCAGGTCTGTGCTTTGAAGTCGTGAACCTTCCTCGGGCCAGGGAGGTCGGAAGAATGAGTAGCAAAGGGAGCGAGATGATCCGTATCGGTTTGCGCCTGATCGCAGCGATGATGGTGCTGGGCGCGACGTCGTTGGGCGCGGCCGCGCAGCAGGCTGACGATCCCGAGCTGGTCGCCGCGGCGAAGAAGGAAGGCAAGCTCGCGTTCTACACCTCGTTTCTCGGCGCGCCGTTCCATATCGCCGCGATCAAGAGTTTCGAAAAGAAATACGGCATCTCCGTCGAGCTGCTCGACGTAAGGGCCAGCGAGCTGCGCGAACGCATACGAACGGAGCAGGCCGCCGGGCGCTTCATCGGCGACGTCATCCAGAACGGTGCCGCGACCATGATCCGTTCGCAGCGCGACGGGGAGCTCGAGCCGCATGGCGGCATCGCCAATGCAAAACGCCTGTCCGGGGAGCAGAAGGCCACCGACGTGCTGGTGCCGAGCTACATCCTCGCCTACGGAATTCTGGTCAACACCGCCAAGGTCAAGGGCGAAGACGAGCCGAAAAGCTGGAAGGATCTGCTCGATCCGGCCTGGAAGGACAAGATTTTATCGGACGACATGCGCGCGCTCGGCGGCGGGCAGGTGATGTTCTCGGTGCTGGAAGATGCATTGGGCCGGCCGTTCCATGAAAAGCTCGCCGCGCAGCAGCCGATCTTCAGCCGGGACGTCGGCAATGACGAGCGACGCGTCGCGCGCGGCGAGTATCCGCTGCGCATTCCGCAACTGTTCTCGAACACGACCATCCTCAAGGGCCTGCCGGTGAAGCTGATCATTCCGGTGGAGGGGGTGCCGTATATCCGCTTCGACATGGCGCTGCTCAGGAACGCGCCGCATCCGAACGCCGCGCGCCTGTTCATCAATCACTATCTCAGCGACGAAGTGCAGCTGATCTATGCCAATGCCGGTCTCATTCCCGTGGTCCCCGATCTCGGCGGCGCCATCAAGGAGGAGATGCGCGCGCTGACAAGCGCGAAGCTGCTCGGCACCACCAACGTCGATACGCAGGACGCCATGATGGCGCTTGCCAGGGAGATCTACAAATAAGCGGGGCTTTCGCGTCGAAGGTCCGGCTGTTTTCCGTCCAAAGGCAGCTCACAGAAGCTGCCGGACACGAACGAGGGGGAAGAAACCATGCTTGATCGACGGCGCTTCTTGATCACGGGTGCTGCGGTATCGGCGCTGCCGCGGCTTGCGCGGGCGGACGCCATGAAGCCGCTGAAGATCGGCGTCATGAATGACATGTCCGGTCCCTACGCCGATCACCAGGGTATCGGTTCGGTTCTCTGCGCCCAGATGGCTGCCGATGATTTTGCCGCCAAAGCCGGCGTGCCGGTGGAAATCGTGTTTGCGGACCATCAGAACAAATCCGACATCGGCCTCAACATCGCGCGCAACTGGTACGACAATGACGGCGTCGATGTCATCCTCGACGTTCCGAATTCCGCCGTAGCACTGGCGGTCTCGGGACTGACGCGGGAAAAGAACAAGGTTCTGATCGGATCGGGCGCCGGATCGTCGGTGCTGACGGGGCCGCAATGCTCGCCGAACTTCATTCACTGGACCTACGACACCTGGTCGCTCGGCCACAGCCTCGGCCGCGCCTTGACCGAGGAGGGCGGCAAGACCTGGTTCTTCATCACGGCCGATTATGCCTTCGGAAAGGACCTCGAGAAGAATACGGCGGACGCCGTCGAAGCCGCCGGCGGCAAGGTGCTGGGCGCGGTGCGCCATCCGATCAATACCTCGGACTTTTCATCTTACCTGCTTCAGGCGCAGGCGTCCGGCGCCGACGTCATTGGTCTCGCAAATGCCGGGGACGACACCAGCAACTGCCTGAAGCAGGCGACCGAATTCGGGATCGGCAACAAGCAGCGGCTGGCCGGCCTGATCCTCAACGTCACCAATATTCCAGCGATCGGCATCAAGGCGATCAACAACGTCAAGATCGTGGTGTCGTTTTACTGGGACATGAACGAGGGAACGCGCGCCTTCGCCCGGCGCTACCAGGCGGCGCATCCGCGCAAGCTGATGCCGAACGATCAGCAGGCCGGCAATTATTCCGCCGTGCAGCACCTCATCAAGGCGATGGCGCAAATCAAGAGCGCGGCCGACGGCAAGCGGCTCGTCGACACGATGAAGGCGATCCCGACCGACGATGTCATCTTCGGCAAGGGCTCCATCCGCGTGGACGGGCGCAAACTGCATCCGACCTATCTGCTCTCGGCGAAGACCCCGGCGGAATCGACCAGCGAATGGGACTGCTTCAAGCCGGTCAAGACCATCCCGATCGAGGAAGCCTGGCGGCCGCTGGCCGAAGGCGGCTGCCCGTTCGTGAAGGCCTGACAGCGCCGTGTCGATGAACGGCAGCGATACGCAATGGCAGGCCGCGCTAGTCGGCCTCTCCGAGCGTGACACCGCCATCGACCACGATCTGCGCGCCCGTGACAAAACGCGAGGCCGGGGAGGCGAGGTAGATCGCTGCGCCCTTCAGATCGTCGGGGCTGGCGACTTCATGCATCGGGCAAGCGATCTCGAACGGCTTGCGCGCTTCGCTTTCCTTCAACCGTCCGCCGCCGATATTGGTGATGACCGGTCCTGGCGCGATCGCGTTGACGAGGATGTTGAATTTCGCCAGCTCGAGTGCGGCCTGCCGGACGAATTGCGCGACGCCGGCCTTGGAGGCCACATAGGCGGTGCCGACATAGATTTCGGTCTTGGTCGCCGAGATCGAACTCGTCACGATGATGCGGCCGCCGCCCTGCCGCTTCATCTGCGGCACGACGGCCTGGATGGTGCGGAACACCGAGGTCAGGTTGGTCTCGAGCACCCGGGTCCACAGTTCATCGGAGATGAACTCCAGCGCGCGTTCCGGGTTGCGGGTTCGATCGGCGCTGAGAAAGCCGGGTCCTCCGCTGATGCCGGCGTTCACGAACACGACATCGAGGCGGCCATAGCGCGCGACGGTCGCGGCAACGACACGGTCCAGATCGTCCCGTTTGGTGACATCGACCTTCTCGCCGGCTACCTCGGCGCCCGACTCGGCCAGCGCGGCCTCGGTCTTGGCCAGCGCCTCCGGATTGACGTCCGCCAGCATCAGGCGGGCGCCGTTTTCCGCCATCGCCTGTGCATAGGCGAGCCCAATGCCGCTGGCGCCGCCGGTGATCAGCACGGATAGCCCGCGCACTTTGAAGAGTTCGTCGATTTTCATGAAACTAATGTTCCCAGTTGGATTCGGCCAAGGCCTGCGAGAGTTGATGAAGCAGGGCGTTCAAGCGTGCTTTGTCGGCCTTGGCAAAGTTCTTGAACAGCCGCGCCTGTCGGGCGAGCGAAACCTGCATCAGCTGCGCCGACAGCTTCTTGCCCTCCGCCGTCAGCTTGGCAATGGCGGCCCGGCCGCGCGTCCGCGTCTGCTCCACCGTGACCAGTTTGCGTTCCTCGAGAACGGCCAGGCTGCGGCTGACGGCGGCCTTGTCCAGATCGGCAACCTCGGACAATTCCCCGACATTGAGCGATTTGGTGTTGCTGAGCACCAGCAAAAGACGCCATTCCGCCATGCCGAGGTCGAAGGTCGCGCGGTAATAGGCGGTCGCACCCCGGTTGAGGCGCAAGCCGATGCCGACCAGCAGCACCGTGATGTGCTGCTGCGACAGCAAACCGCCGACGGGCTGGCCGGGTCCCTCATCGATCGCCGACGTCTTGGCCAACATCTTGGGCGTGCGCATTTCACAGTGTCCCCGGCAAAGCTTGGAACCCGTGCGGCCGGGTCGATTCTGGCCGCATTGATCTGGATCAAAATAATTGACACATCATTTATTGATGCGTCAATATGAGGCGACCGTCCGCCGGCCCGAAATCCGGCCAAAACAGACAAAACAGAAAAAACAGACGAGAGTTCATGGTGGCAGATCGCCAATCAGCCGAAATCGAGCGTCCCGGGCGATATGCCGGCGCGATCGATTGTGACCTTCATCCCGCTCTGCCCGGGATGAGCGTGCTGTTGCCCTATCTCGACGATTATTGGCGCGAGATGATCAGGGTTCGGGCGCTCGACCGTCTCAATCTCAGCCTCACCAGCTATCCGCAGAACGCGCCGCTGTCGTGCCGTCCGGACTGGAAGCTCGAGGGCGGCCAAAAGCCGGGGTCGTCGCAGCAGGCGATGCAGGCGCATGTGCTCGATCGCTATCAGCCGCGCTTCGGAATTCTCAATTGCCTCTATGGCGCCCAGGTCATGCACAGCGAGGACATGGCGGCGGCCTTCTGCCGCGCGACCAACGACTGGATCCGCGACGAGTGGCTGAGCCGCGATCCGCGGCTGCGCGCCTCCATTGTGATCCCGGCGCATAATACCGAGCTTGCGGTCGCGGAAATCGAACGCCGAGCCGACGATCCCAGGTTCGTGCAAGTGCTGATGCTGGTGTCGGGCGAGGTCACGCTCGGCCGCCGGCAGCTCTGGCCGATCTATAGGCTGGCGGAGCGGCTAGGGCTGCCGATCGGCGTGCACGCCGGCAGCGCCTACCGCTATGCGCCCACGGCGACGGGATGGCCGTCCTATTACGTCGAAGACTACATCTCGCAGTCCGCCGCCTTCGAAAACCAGTTGCAGAGCATGATCTCCGAAGGCGTGTTCGCCAAGTTTCCGGGGCTCAAGGTCGTCGCGATCGAGTCGGGGCTGACCTGGTTGAGCGGGTTCATCTGGCGTGCCGACAAGACCTGGAAAGGCGTCCGGGTCGAAGTGCCCTGGGTGACGCGCGCGCCGTCCGAGATCATTCGCGATCACGTCCGCTTCACGGTGCAGCCGATCGACGCGCCGGACGAGATGGAAGCGATCCTGCGCCTGATCGACCATCTGGAATCTGACGAACTGTTTCTGTTTTCGACCGACTATCCGCACTGGCAGTTCGACGGCGACGCCGTATTGCCCGAAAAACTCTCCGGCGCGCTGTTGCGTAAGATTACCAGCGAAAACGCACTGGCGACTTACCCCCGGCTGGCGAAGGCCGAGCGGCCCATGGAGATTGGCGCATGAGCATTGTCGAACTCGATCGAGACAGGCCCGCCGAAGCGAAGCTGCGGGTCATCGACTGCGATATTCATCCTTCGATGACGGCGTGGACCGAGGTCCACCCCTATCTGGCGAGGCAATGGATCGAGCACCTCACGGTCTATGGCAGCCATCTGCGGCATGCGTTTTCGGAAGCCCTGACCCATCCGCGGATGTCGCCGGATGCGGCGCGGGTCGACGCCTATCCCGACGAGGGCGGTCCGCCCGGCTCCAGTCTGGCGCTGATGCGCAGCCAGCATCTCGATCCCAACGGCGTCGAACTCGGCATGCTGATCCCGCTGCGGTGGAATCCCGGCAGCCAGCGGAATCTGGATTTCGGCGTGGCGCTGACGCAGGCGATGAACACCTGGCAAATCGAGCGCTGGGTGAAAAACGAACCCCGGCTGCGGGCGTCCGTTCTCATCGCGCAGGAAGATACCGCCGGTTCGGTCGCGGAAATCGACGCCCGCGCGGCCGATCGGAATTTCACGCAGATCCTGGTGCTGCCGCGGACCGACGAGCCGTTCGGCCGCCGCCGCTACTGGCCGATCTTCGAGGCCGCGGTGCGCAACAATCTGCCGATCGCCATCCATGTCGGCGGCACCAACGGTCATCCCTCCACAGGCGGCGGCTGGCCGTCCTATTACATGGAAGAGCACCACGCGGTGGCGGAGACCATGCAGGCGGTGCTGACCAGCCTGGTGTTCGAAGGCGTGTTCGAGCGGTTTCCGAAACTGCGGGTCGTGATCATGGAAGGCGGGCTCGGCTGGATCCCGTCGCTGAGCGCGCGAATGGACAAGCACTGGGCGCGGCTGCGCAGCGAAGTGCCGCATTTGAAGCGCCCGCCGTCGGAATACATCCGCGAGCAGGTCTGGTTCACCACCCAGCCGATGGAAGAGCCGGCGCGCGCTTCGCAACTGATCGATCTGTTCGACCGGATCGGCTGGGATCGCCTGCTGTTCTCGACCGACTACCCGCATTGGGATTTCGACGATCCGCGCTACGCCTTCAAGGCCCCGCTCAGCGCGGCCCAGCGCGACCAGCTTCTCTATCGGAACGCCCAGGCGTTCTATGGAACGCGCTGATGTCGCGGCATATCGTTGCAACGGTCGACGACATCCCGCCCGGCAAGCGAATGCTGGTGAACGTGAAAGGCCGGGAAATCGGAATCTTCAACGTCGACGGCGAATACCTCGCGATCAGCAACCGCTGCCCGCATGAGGGGGCTTCGCTGTGCAAGGGCCGCATCGTCGGTCTCGTGGAATCCTCCGAACCCGGATCGTACCAGCTGAGCCGGCAGGGTGAACTGCTTCGCTGCCCCTGGCATGGCTGGGAGTTCGATCTGCGGACCGGCAAATCCTGGTGCGAGCCGAACCGCACCAAGGTTCGAAGCTACGAGCTGAAAGTGGAAGCGGGCGGGGCGCTGGTCGAAGGCGAGCTAAAGGCCGAAACCTTCCCGGTTTCGATCGAGAAGCAATATGTGGTGATCGAAGTCTGACACCTGATCGAAGCAGTCGATCGGCCATGCAATGGACCGCGCGGAGGACGAAAGTGTTTGTGAAACTGAAGAGAGCTGCCCTGGTCGCGGTATTGGCTGGCTTCGCCGCGCCGGCGGCGGCGCAGGATGCGTCCTGGGATTCCGTCGCTGCGGCCGCGAAGAAGGAAGGCAAGCTCGTCGTCTACAGCATGGCGCTGGGCGCGCCTTACTATCAGGCGGTTCTGAAATCCTTCGAGGAAAAATACGGGATCAAGGTCGAGAGCCTCGACCTGCGCGCCAGCGAGCTCGCCGAGCGGGTGCGGACCGAGCAGGCGGCAGGCCGGTTTCTCGGCGATGTCGAGATCATCACCACGACGATGATCGAGGAGCAGCGCAAGACCGGCGACTATATCCAGACCATGGGCGCCGTCCCCAATGCCCAAAATCTGCGGCCCCCCTTCAAGGCCGGCGATTTCAGCATTCCGGCCTATGTGCAGCCGATGGGAATCCTGATCAACACCCGCCTGGTCAAGCCCGAAGACGAACCGAAGAGCTGGAACGACCTCAACGATCCCAAATGGAAGGGCAAGATCCTGTCCGACGACATGCGCCCGCTCGGCAGCGGCAACACCATGTTCGCGATTCTGCAGAAGAAGATGGGGGCCGACTTCAACGAGCAGCTTGCGCAGCAGAAGCCGGTGTTCAGCCGCGACATGCGCAACGATGCGCGGCGCGTCGCGCGCGGCGAATATCCGATCTATGTCCCGCAGGTGTTCGCGTTTGCCTCCGACCTCAAGGGCCTTCCGGTCAAGGTGGTGATTCCGAAGGAGGGCGCGCCCTATGCCCAGATGGAACTCGCGCTGTTGAGGAACGCGTCGCATCCGAACGCCGCGCGGCTGTTCGTCAATCACTTCCTCGACCAGGATTCGCAACTGCTCTACGCCAATGGCTGGATGCTGCCGGTCGTCAAGGGCGTGGCCGAAAAGGCCAACGAGGAGGCAAGGCCGTTTGCCGACGCAAAGCTGATGGGGCCGGCATTGCTGGAGGAGCGTCCGGCGATGATGGAACTGGCCAAGAAACTCTATCAGTAGCGCCAGCAGTGACATCGCTTTCGACAGATCAGATCCAGGGCCCGGCGCTCGCGCCGGGCGCCCGACTGCCGGGCTTGCTCGACGGCAAGCTTCCCCGGCGGCTGGCGATTGCCGGCCTCATTCTGCTGCTCGCTTTCCTGTCGCTGTACCCGCTTTCGATGCTGCTCTACGGCAGCCTGCATACGACCCCGCCGGGCATTGCCGGGACGTTCGACCTTTCCGGCTACCGGCAGGTGTTCACCTGGCCGACGGCGGTCGTGTTCGCCAACACGGTCGGCATTTCCCTGATCAAGACGGTGATCGCGCTGGCGCTCGCGGTGCTCTTCGGCTGGATCATCGCGCGGACCAACACCCCGGCGCGCGGCACGCTGGAGGTGCTGATCACGCTGCCGTTCTTCGTGCCGCCGATCCTCACCGCGATGGCGTGGGGCATGCTCGGCAACCCGCAGGTCGGCGTCGTCAATCTGGTCTGGCGCTGGATCACGGGTTCGGCCGATCCGCTGGTGAATATCTATTCCTACGGCGGCGTGATCTGGCACATGCTGCAATATTCGACGCCTTTTCTGTTCCTGTTCATCGTCGAAGCGTTCCGTTCGATGGATCCGTCGCTGGAGGAGGCCAGCCGGATGTGCGGCGCCTCGCAGTGGCGGACCTTTCTGAAGGTGACGTTCGCGTTGATGATGCCGGCGGTGGTGACGGCATTCCTGCTGAGTTTCATCCGCGGGCTCGAGAATTTCGAATCGCCGCTGTTCTTCGGCACGCCCGCCAAGATCGAGGTGGTCACCACGGCGATCTACAATTCCATCAACCACCAGTCGATTCCGAATTATCAGTTCGCCAGCGCCCTGAGCTTCGCCATCATGGCGCTGATGTTCCTTTTGGTGCTGTGGCAGTGGCGGCTGTTGCGCGGCAAGAGCTTTCAGACCGTGACCGGCAAGGGCTACGCGCCGCGCCTGATCGATCTCGGTCCGTGGCGATGGCTGACGTTTGCAGTGTGCGTGGCGTTCTTCGTGATCAGCGTGGTGCTGCCGATCGGCCAGTTGCTGCTGGGATCGTTCTTCCAGTTCTTCGGGTTCTACCAGTGGGACATGCTGACGCTGGACCATTATCGCTCGGTGCTGTCGAACACCGAGGTTTGGCGGGCATTCCGCAATACCTTCCTGCTCGGCCTGTTCGGCGCCTCGGCGACGATGGTGCTCGGCAGCATCGTCGCCTACATCTCGACGCGCACGCGATGGGGCGGCCGGCAGGTGATCGACGTGCTGGCGTGGCTGCCCTGGATGATGCCGGGCATGGTGCTCGCCGTCGGATTCCTGTGGGGCTTTGCGTTTCTGCCGTCGTTCATCTCGATCTACGGGACGATCTGGGCGCTTCTGATAGCCTATGTCGCGCTGGGAACGCCGATCGCGGTGCGCGTGATGTCGGCGGCCTATCGGCAGCTATCCTTCGATCTCGAAGAGTGTTCCCGCGTCCACGGCGCGAGCTGGTGGCAGACGCTGTGGCGAATCCTGATCGCACTGGCCTGGCCGTCCTTCGCCGTCGGGTGGGTGCTGACGTTCTTCGGGATCATGCGCGAACTGAGCGCATCGGTGCTGCTCTATTCGGTCGGTTCCGAGGTGCTTTCCATCGTCCTGCTGCGGATGTGGGAGAACGGGCAGGCCGAGACGGTCAGCGTCATCGGCTTGATGATGATGTTGCTGGTGTTCCTGTTCCGCTGGGTTCAGCTCCGTCTCATCAAGCGTTACATCAACAGCCTCTAGAAAGCGGTATCGCCGTGTCGGATCTTGTCCTCGAAAATGTCTCGCGTGCATTCGGCGGCTTCGTCGCGGTCGACGGTATCGATTTGCGGGTCGAGGCCGGCGAGTTCGTCACCCTGCTGGGACCCTCCGGCTGCGGCAAGACGACGACGCTGCGCATGGTCGCCGGACTCGAAGAGTCCACCGGCGGCCGGATCTCGATCGGATCGCGGGTGGTCAATGACCCCGCGCGGAAGATTCATGTGTCTCCCGATCGCCGGCAACTGGGCATGGTGTTCCAGTCCTATGCGATCTGGCCGCACATGACGGTATTCGACAACGTGGCCTATCCGTTGCGCGTGCGCCGCAAACCCGAGACTGAAATCCGGCAGCGGGTCGCCAAGGCGCTCGAACTCGTCGAGATGGATGGCTATGCCGAGCGCCCGGCGCCGGCGTTGTCGGGCGGCCAGCAACAACGGGTGGCGATTGCGCGTGCGCTGGTGTTCGAGCCGGAGGTGCTGCTGCTCGACGAACCCCTGAGCAATCTCGACGCGCGCTTGCGGACGCAAATGGGCGACGAATTCCGCTCGCTGCAGAAGCGTCTCGGCATCACCACGCTGTATGTGACGCACGATCAGGACGAAGCGATGGCGTTGTCCGACCGCGTGGTGGTGATGCGGGCCGGCAAGATTCTTCAGGTCGGTCCGCCCCAGGATATCTATCAGCGCCCGAACTCCGAGGCGATTGCCAGCTTCTTCGGCGCGCCGAATCTGCTCGACGCGACGGTGACGACGGTGGAGGCGGCGGCGGATCTCTCCAGGCTCGCCGTGCAAGGCGAAAGCTGGCAGGGCGTGGCCTACGGCAATCAGAGATTTTCACCCGGCGACAAGGTGCGCATCCTGGTGCGTCCGGAGGACATCTGGCCGGAAGCGATGCAGAACCAAGTCGATGCCGCGTGGCGCGGAGAGGTTCTGGAATCGGTATTTCGCGGCGCGCGGCGCACCCTTCGGGTGCGGACGGGGGCCGGCGAGTTGAGGATCGAGGTTCCCGCGCTTGCCCACCCCGAGGTCGGAGAAACCATCGAAATCGGCGCCGCCAGGTTCGCGCTCTGGGCTTTCGCCGGTCCTTGAAAGAAAGCGATGGCGACGCCGGCGCTGGGCTCGCTCACACAAAGAGAGGCACTGTCCTGTTCGGACAGTGCCCGGAAAGACGTCATTTGACCAGCGGACAGCCGCCGTCCTTGAGCGGGCGGAAGGCCTGATCGCCGGGGATTTCGGCGAGAACCTTGTAGTAGTCCCACGGGCCGGTCGACTCCTCGGGCTTCTTGACCTGGAACAGGAACATGCTGTGCACCATGCGGCCGTCCTCGCGCAGCACGCCGTTGTCGGTGAAGGCATCCCGCACCGGCGTTTCACGCATCTTGGCCAGCACCGGCTTGGTGTCCCTGGTGCCCGCGGCCTGCGCGGCCTTGAGATAGTGCAGCGTCGCGCTGTAGGTGGCGGCCTGGTTCATGGTCGGCATGCGCTTCATGCGATCGAAGAAGCGCTTGCCGAAGGCGCGGGTCTTGTCGTTCAGGTCCCAGTAGTACGCCTCCGTGATGATGAGCCCTTGCGCCTGCTTCAGGCCGAGGCTGTGCACGTCGGAGATGAACATCACGATCGCGGCCAGGTTCTGGCCACCGGCGACGAGGCCGAATTCGCCGGCCTGCTTGATCGCGTTGATGGTATCGCCGCCGCCATTGGCGAGCCCGATGATCTTGGCCTTGGAGGCCTGCGCCTGCAGCAGGAAGGACGAGAAGTCGGACGTGTTGAGCGGGTGCTTGACGCTGCCCAGCACCTTGCCGCCGGCTGCCTTCACCACGTCGCCGGTGTCGCGCTCGATCGAATGGCCGAAGACATAGTCGGCGGTGATGAAGAACCAGGTGTCGCCGCCGTTCTTGACGATCGCGCTGCCGACGGTGTGGGCGTTGGAATAGGTGTCGTAGGTCCAGTGCGCGGTATAGGGCGAGCAGGACTTGCCGGTGATATCCGAGCTGGCGGCGTCCGTCACGATCATGATCTTCTCGAACTGCTTCGACAGCTCCATGACCGCGAGCGCGGTGGCTGACGTCGGCAGATCGATGATCATGTCGACGCCTTCGTTCTCG
>Ga0265325_10002689_pt1 | contig 11892 bp, 8 predicted proteins | sample 41420metaG_FD_202090 | JGI IMG/M metagenome (GOLD analysis project Ga0265325, IMG submission 202090) | Rhizosphere microbial communities from Carex aquatilis grown in University of Washington, Seatle, WA, United States - 4-14-20 metaG | ecosystem: Host-associated > Plants > Roots > Rhizosphere >...
GGAATAAAGCGCAGGGTTGGCGATGATCTCCTGATCGCCCTTGTCGACGCTGCCGCCGGGAAACACCAGCGCGCCGGAATTAAAGTCGATCTCATAATGGCGCACCATCATGAAGACCTCGATCTCCCCGCGACCGTTGTCGTCGGGGCCCCTGGTCTGGGCGCTGTCGCGCAGCAGCAGGATCGTGGACGCGGGACGCGGCGGTTTTGCGATTTCGGTCATGGTTCTAGCCCGCCGCGCTGGATTGCGGCTGCAAATTGGCGCGGCGATCGACGCGTGCGACCCGCGACAGCAGATAGTCCACTTCCGCCTTCGCGGCCGCGGTGATGGTAGCGCCCGGCTTGCGCTGCGCGCTGGAGGCGATCACGCCGCGCTTCTGCAGCACGTATTTGCGCACGGCGAGGCCGGCACCTGGCTGCTGTTCGTAGCGGATCAGCGGCAGATGGGCGTCGAACAGATCGTGCGCGGCGTCGCGCTTGCCTGCCTTCGACAGTTTCACGACATCGATCAGCAATTCCGGGAAGGCGTAGCCGGTCATCGCGCCATCGGCGCCGCGCTCCATCTCGAAATCCAGAAACAGCCCGCCATTGCCGGTCAGGATCGACAGCGGCCGCAGCGAGCCGTCCTTCTGGAACGCGCGCAACGCGCTGATCTTCTCCAGCCCCGGCCAGTCCTCGTGCTTGAGCATCACGCAGGACGGAGAATCCATCACGATCTTGCGGATCACCGCCGGCGTGAACACCACCGTCAGGGTCAGCGGATAATCCTGCAGCACCCAGGGAATGTCGTCGCCGATCGCTTCCTGCGCCTGCTTGAAATAGCCGATGATCTGGTCGTCGGTGCGCAGATGCGGCGGCGGCGCGATCATCACGCCGGCGGCGCCGGCATCCATCGACGCTCTTGCCAGCGCGCGCATGCTGGCAAATCCGGGGGCGGAAACCCCGACGATGATCTGCATGTTCTTGGCGCGCTTGACGAAGCGGACCGCCACCTGCTCGGCCTCGGCGGCGTCGAGTTTCGGCGCCTCGCCCAGAATGCCCAGCACGGTCACCCCGTCGCAGCCGACCTCGGCGTAGAAATCCGTCAGCCGGTCGATCGATTTCTCGTCGATACGGCCGTCATCGTGGAACGGCGTCGGCGCAATGGCAAAGGTGCCGGCGGCCTTGGGGGTGAGTTTTGTCATGTGTTGCCTCTGTTCTCTTTCGTCATTCCGGGGCGATGCGCAGCATCGAACTACGGTGTGCAATTGCACATCGGAGAATCTCGAGATTCCGGGTCTGGTCCTTCGGACCATCCCGGAATGACGTTTGCGTCAAAACCTCCGCGCGCCCATCTTGATCTCTTCCTCGGTGAAAAAGATCTCACTGGCATGCGCGGCGATATCCTCTGCCTTCCACCCCGTGTGCGGCGGCTTCCAGCCGGGCTTTTCCATCATCCGCATCTCGCGTACGCCACGCGGGCCGGAGACGCCGAGCGTCTTGCCGGTCTGGTCGCCCGACAAATCGCTGACCATGTATAGCACGGCCGGAGCGATGCCGTCCGGTCCCAGCGCGGCGCCGGGGTTCTCGATATAGCGCGGCAGGTCTGCCGTCATGCGGGTCAGCGCGCCCGGCGCCAGCGTCCAGATCCGGATGTTGTACTTGCGGCCCTCGATCGCCAGCACGTTGGACAGGCCCCAGATACCGCCCTTGGCGGCGCCGTAATTGCTCTGGCCGAAATTGCCGATCAGGCCGGAAGTCGACGAAGTGTTGACGATGACCCCGCCGCCGTTCTCGCGCATCCAGCGGAACACCGGCTGGGTGACGCAGAACGTGCCCTTCAGATGTACCTTCAGAACCTTGTCCCAGGCGGCTTCGGTCGCCTTGGCAAAGGTCTGGTCGAGCAGGATACCGGCATTGTTGACGAGAATATCGGCGCGGCCGAAGTTCTTGATGGCGTCGTCGAACACCGACTGGCCGCCCGCCAGCGTCGAGATGTCGGCGCCGTTGGCGACCGCACGGCCGCCCTCGGCCAGAATCGCATTGACCACCTTCTGCGCCATCGAGACATCGGCGCCGGAGCCGTCGCGCGGGCCGCCGAGGTCGTTGACCACGACGGCGGCGCCCTCGCGTGCGAACAATCTGGCATAGGCCTCGCCAAGCCCGCCGCCCGCGCCGGTGATCAGCGCTACCTTGCCGTCGAGTAATCCCATGGTTTGCTCCCCTGATCGTTCTCATTCACTCTTCGACGTAGCACCACCCTCACCTCTCCCCGCTTGCGGGGAGAGGTGAAGGCGAAGCCTTCGGGTGAGGGGGACTCTCAACGAGTCCTGCTGTTGAGAGAGCCCCTCACCCCAACCCTCTCCCCGCAAGAGCGGGGCGAGGGAGCGCACCGCCGTCAATCTCTAACCCAGCACCGTCTTGCCGCTCTTGATCACGGCGACGTTTCGCGCCTTCACCTTGGCTTCGAACGAAATCACATTGCCGTCCTTCCACAGGTCCATGGTCACGGTCTCGCCGGGATAGACCGGCGATGAGAACCGCGCCACGTGCTGCCTGAAGGCGGATGGATCATAGTCCGCATAGGTCTGCAGGATGCCGCGGCAGGTGATGCCGTAGGTGCACATGCCGTGCAGGATCGGTTTCGGGAAACCGGCGCGCTTTGCAAATTCGGGATCGCTGTGCAGCGGATTGCGGTCGCCGCAGAGCCGGTAGACCAGCGCCTGATCCGGGCGCGTGGAAATATCGATTGATTTGTCGGGGCTGCGGGTCGGCATCTTGTGCGGTTCGGGCTGGCCTTCCGAGGGCCCGCCGAAACCGCCGTCGCCGCGGGCGAACCGGGAGGCGACCAGCGTCGCCAGTTTCTCGCCCTGCTCGTCCCTGAGCACGGTCTGGTGCCGGATCACCGCGCCCTTGTCCTTGCCCTTGTCGAACACGTCGAGCACGGTGGAGTCGGCGGTGATGCGGGCCGCGATCGCCAGCGGCTTGTGGAAGGTGATGTCACGCTCGCCATCGACCACCATCACGCGGTTGAGGTTCATCTCGCCGGGGCCCGCGCCCCATGCCGCGACGGAAGCAAAGGTCGGCACCACTTTCAGCGGACGCGGCGTGGCGACGGCCTCGTTGACAAAAGCCAGTTCCTTCTCGTCCATGGGGTCGGCGCCCATGCCGATGCCATAGGCGTACAGCATCACCTCGCGATCGCTGTAGGCGTATTTCTGGCCGAGGCTTTTCATCGCCATCAGCTCGTCGTACTTGATCGGCATCGTGATGCGTTCCTCCCAAATGTTTTCTGCTTGTCACCCCCGCGAAAGCGGGGGTCCAGCAATCACCGGCGTTTACTGGATCCCCGCTTTCGCGGGGATGACGACTTCTTGTTTGTCGCGCACCACGCGCAACTCCGTCACGCCGGCGTAAAGAACGGCAGCGGCGGGCCGTCGGTGGTCTTGAACACCACCTTGACCTTCTGGCCGATCTTCAGGCTTTTCATGTCGCAGTCGACGAAATTGGTCAGCACCGACGGGCCTTCCTTCAGCGTGACGTAGCCGATCGCGTAAGGCCCCGTCGCGGATTTTCGCATCAGGCTGAACGCATAGATCTCGCCCTCGCCCGAACTTTCCTCCCACACCGTCTTGTCGGAGAAGCAGAACGGGCAGATCGAACGCGGAAAGTAATGCGCTTCGCCGCAGGCGGTGCAGCGTTTTATCAATAGCTTGCCTTCGACGGCCTGATCCCAGAAATGCTTGGTCTCGGGATTGCCCTGCGGCGTCGGATATTTCACGGGGTTGTCCATCACACGCGCTCCAGGATGCAGGTCGATGCGGCATGACGGACGCCGAGCAGGCCGCCGGTGCCGTGCGCGATGGCGAGATCGCAGTTCGGCACCTGCACCTTGGGATGCGCCTGCCCGCGCAACTGCCGCACCGCCTCGATGATTTTCGTCATGCCGCCGCGGTTGACGGGATGATTGCTGCAGAGACCGCCGCCGTCGGTGTTGAACGGCAGCTTGCCGACGCCGGAAATCAGATTGCCGTCGGCGACGAACTTGCCGCCCTCGCCCTTCTTGCAGAAGCCGAGGTCCTCGAGCTGCATCAGCACCGTGATCGTAAAACTGTCGTAGATCGAGGCGTATTTGATATCCTTGGGCGTGACGCCGGCCTCTTCGAATGCGCGCGGTCCGGACCAGACGCCGGCGGAATAGGTCAGATTGAGATCCTTGCCGCCGCGCGGCCCCTTCATCGCTTCGCCGTGGCCGATCATGCGCACCAGCGGCTTCTTCAGGCTCTTCGCGATCGCCTCTGACGTGACGATCAGCGCGCCGCCGCCATCGGTGACGACGCAGCAGTCCATCCGGTGCAGCGGGTCTGATATCATCGGCGAATTGAGCACGTCCTCGACGGTGACGACTTCCTTCAGCATCGCGTGCGGATTGTATTGCGCGTGGTGGGAGGCCGCGACCTTGATCCAGGCCAGTTGCTCGCTGGTGGTGCCGAACTCATGCATGTGGCGCATGGCGCACATGCCGTAAACATTATGCGTGGTGGCGCCATAAGCGGCCTCGAAATCGACTTCGGCGCCGGTCGCGCGCGGCGGCATCGCGCCGGTGCGCGGCTTGCCGGCCAGCGTGATCAGCGCGATCGAGCATTTGCCGGCGGCAATCGCTTCGGCAGCATGGCCGAGATGGACCAGATAGGAACAGCCGCCGGTATCGGTGGAATCGAAATGGCGCACCTTCAGGCCGAGATAATCGACCATCGCCATCGCCCCGCCCGGGGCGTCGCCGGCGCAGAAATAGCCGTCGATATCGGCTTTGGTCAGCCCTGCGTCTTCCAGCGCGCCCTTGGCGACTTCGGCATGGAGCTGCGGGGTGGATTTATCGGGTGCATGCCGGGTGGGATGCTCGTAAATCCCGGCAATGTAGGCCTTGCCCTTGATGCTCAAATCGTTCTCCGCTGGCGTTTCTTGTTCGCAAGCGGTTTTCTCGCCTTTCGGGCCAGCCTTGGCAAGCGCCGAAATATTCCGCGGGGCGAGACAACACTGATCGTCGTCCCGGCGAACGCCGGGACCAATACGCCGTGGCCTCTCGGTCGAGCACGAAGGCAGACACGTTCCGCAACAACTGACGGCGGTGGTTATGGGTCCCGGCTCGAGGCCGGGACGACGATGTTACGAGAGCGCCCTACTCCGCTGCGATCTGCCGCGGCGCCGGTGGCGGATTGACGAGGTCTCTCGCCAGCTGCGCGTAGCGCACCTTGGCGTCCTCCACCGATTTCTCCTTCACCGGCCCGTAGCCGCGGATGCGGTCGGGCAGCGAGAGAATCTCGATCGCGGTGTCCAGCGTCATCGGCGACAGCAAACCAAGCACGGTCGCGACGTCCTTTTCGTAACCGGCGATCAGGTCGCGTTCCATCCGGCGGTGCGGGGTCTGACCGAAGATGTCGAGGCCCGTGCCCCGCAAGTGCCGCAGGCTCGCGAGAATTCTGAATAGCGGCATCAGCCAGGGACCGAAGGCGCGCTTCTTCGGCCGTCCCAAGGCATCCTTGCCGCCGGCTATGATCGGCGGCGCCAAATTAAACTTGATCTTGAAGTCGCCGTCGAACTGGTCGCGGATCTGCTTTTCGAAGCGGCCGTCGGTGTAGAGCCGCGCCACCTCGTATTCGTCCTTGTAGGCGAGCAGTTTTGCGTAATTGATCGCGACCGCGCGCGGCAGTTCCTCGCCGAAGCCGCCGTTCAGCATCGCGTCGCGCACTTGTTTCACCAGCTTGCGGTAACGCTCGGCAAGCTTGGCGTCCTGATAGTCCGTCAAGAGCGAGCTGCGGTGGGCGATGATCTCGTCGAGCGACATCGCATCGAGCGTCTTCGGCGCGACCGTGTCGTCCTGGCCTTTCATCATCGCCACGATCCGCGCCGGCTCTGCCGCGGCCAGGCGCCCGAGCCGGAACGCCTGCGTGTTCATCTTGATCGCGACGCCGTTGACCTCGATCGCCTGTTCGATTGAGGCTGCCGACAGCGGCAGCAAGCCCTTCTGGTAGGCATAGCCCATCATCATCATGTTGGTGGCGATGGAATCGCCGAGCAGAATTTCGGCGGGCTTGGTGAAATCGAGGAACGACGAGTCCTTGCGCAACGCGGTTTCGAGCACGTGGTTGACCTTGCGGCTCTGGAAATTGAAATCGCGGTTGAGGATGAAATCGGCGGTCGGGATGAGGTGGCTGTTGATGACGCCGTAGGTGCGGCCGGATTCGCACAGCGTTATGGTTTCATTGGCCGCGGCCACCACCTCATCGGCCGCGATCACGAGATCGGCGGTGCCGGTCACGATCCGCGAACAGGTGACGTCGGCGGTATGCTCGGAGAGCCGGACGTGGCTCAGCACCGCGCCGCCCTTCTGCGCCAGCCCCGACATGTCCAGGATCATGCTGGCCTTGCCTTCGATATGCGCGGCCATGCCGAGCAGCGCGCCGATGGTCAACACGCCGGTGCCGCCGACGCCGCCGACGGCGACGTTATAGGGCCGATCCAGCGAGGGTTTTGTGGCCGGTTCCGGCAGCTCGTCGATATTGCCGAGATCGGCCGGCGCGCGGCGGCGCAGCTTGCCGCCGTCGATGGTGACGAAGGACGGGCAGAAACCCTTGACGCAGGAATAATCCTTGTTGCAGGTCGACTGATTGATGGCGCGCTTGCGGCCCAGCTCGGTCTCGAGCGGCTCGACCGAGATGCAGTTGGACTGCACCGAGCAATCGCCACAGCCTTCGCAGACCGCCGAATTGATGAAGACACGGCGCTGCGGATCTTCCAGCGTTCCCCGCTTGCGGCGGCGGCGCTTTTCGGCCGCGCAGGTCTGCACGAACACGATGGCGGAAGCGCCCTTCACCTGGCGCAGCGTTTTCTGCACCGCGTCGAGCTCATCGCGATGCGCGGTCTTGGTGCCCGGTGCGATGTCGGAAGCCGGATAGGCGTCGGGATTTTCCGACACCAGGTAGATGTCGCGGATGCCTTCGGAGTGGAGCTGGAAGGTGATCTGCTGCGGCGACAATTCGCCGTCGACATGCTGGCCGCCGGTCATCGCGGTGGCGTCGTTGTAGAGGATCTTGTAGGTGATGTTGGCCTTGGAGGCGACCGCCTGGCGGATCGCGAGGCTTCCCGAGTGGAAATAGGTGCCATCGCCGAGATTGGCGAACACGTGCTCTTCCTTGGTGAAGGGCGCGACACCGACCCATGGCACCCCCTCGCCGCCCATATGGGTGAACGTTTCGGTGCTGCGATCCATCCACAGCGCCATGAAATGGCAGCCGATGCCGGCAAAGGCGCGGCTGCCTTCCGGTACCTTGGTCGAGGTGTTGTGCGGGCAGCCCGAGCAGAAATACGGCGTGCGGGTGATCGGCGCCACCGCCTGCATCTGGGTGGCCTGGCGGCCGTTGAACCAGTCGGCCTTGGCGCGCAACATCGCCGCGATTTCGGGATTGAGGTTGAGCCGCAGCAGCCGTTCGGTCAGCGAACTCGCCAGCGAAGCGACGCTGAGTTCCTCGGCAAAGGGCAGGAAGCGCTTGTCGTGCTCGTCCATCTTGCCGACGATGCGCGGACGGACGTCGTCGCGCCAGTTGAACAGTTCCTGCTTCACCTGGTTCTCGACGATCTCGCGGCGTTCCTCGATGATCATGATCTCTTCGAGACCGACCGCGAATTCGCGCACCCCTTGCGGCTCCAGCGGCCAGGGCATGCCGATCTTGTAGAGTCTGAGGCCGATCTTGGCGGCGACTTCCGGCGTCACGCCCAGTTCGCGCAGCGCCTGCCTTATATCCTCGTAGCTCTTGCCGGAGGCCATGATGCCGAAACGCGCGTTCGGCGAATCCATGGTGATGCGGTTGACCTTGTTGGCGCGGGCAAAAGCGATCGCGGCGAAGCCCTTGTAATCCTGCAGGCGGCGGTCCTGGTCGTAGCGGTCGTCGGGCCAGCGCAGATTGAGCCCGCCCGGCGGCATCTCGAAATCGGTCGGGATGATGAATGGCTTCATCTCGTCGGTGAGATCGACTTCCGCCGTGGTCTCCACGGTTTCGGTGATCACCTTCATGCCGACCCAGCATCCGCTATAGCGCGACATCGCGATGCCGAGCAGCCCCATCTCGATCATTTCGTGGATGCTGGAGGGGTAAAGGTAGGGCATCAGCGCGGAGATGAAGGCGTGGTCCGACTGGTGCGGCACGGTGGAGGATTTCGCGCCGTGGTCGTCGCCGGCCAGACACAGCACGCCGCCGTTTTTCGCCGATCCCGCGGCATTGCCGTGACGGAACACGTCGCCGCAGCGGTCGACGCCGGGACCCTTGCCGTACCAGATGCCGACCACGCCATCATGTTTGGCGCCGGGCGAGAGGTTGAGCTGCTGCGAGCCCCAGATCGCGGTGGCAGCGAGGTCTTCATTCACGCCGGGCTGGAATTTGACGTTGTATTGTTCGAGGTGTTTGCGGGCGGCGAAGAGTTGCTGGTCGTAACCGCCGAGCGGTGAGCCGCGATAGCCGCTGATGAAGCCCGCGGTATTGAGGCCGTTGGCGCGGTCGCGCCGGATCTGGGCCATCGGCAGGCGAACCAGCGCCTGGATCCCGGTCAGGAAGACGTGGCCTGACCCCTGGGTATATTTCTGGTCGAGACTGATCGGACCCTGGTTGATTCCCATTCCACCCTCTTAACGCCCTTGAGGCGGCTATCGGCCGAACCGGCTGATTTTACGTAGCCATTCAACCCACCAGAACAAGCCTTAAGGCCCTGGTTCCAAATCCGAACTTCGGCAGTCTATGTCGATTTTCACGGGCCGCGCATCACAAATCTCGGCAAGGGAGTCCCGCGTTCCCGATTAGCAACTTCATGCCCGAAAACGCCGGTCACCTTTTCGCTTTGTGTCGCTGCGGGCGGCAGCGGCGAAACGACCTGACGCACGCCTGCCCCTTTTTGCGCTATACTGGCGCCGACAGGAGACAGGATGGTGCAGGGACGACGTCGCACAATGCTGGCGATTCTCGCCGCGCTGATTTTGTGCACCGCATTCAGCGGCGCCCAAGCGCAGTCCGAACCCTCGGCGGAGACTCTCGCACGCGGCAAGGCGCTGGCCACCGCCGGCGGTTGCGCGGCTTGCCATACCGCCGACCCAGCCAAACCATTCGCCGGGGGAAAGCGCGTCGACACCGCGTTCGGCGTGCTCTATTCGCCCAATCTGACGCCGGACCGCGAAACCGGACTGGGCGCCTGGAGCGACGACGATTTCATACGCGCGTTCCGCCACGGCGTGGCGCCCGACGGCTCAAGCTATTACCCGGCTTTTCCCTACCTGTATTTCACGAAACTGACCCGCCAGGACCTGATGGCGATCCGCGCCTACCTCGCGACGCTTGCCCCGTTCCGCAACACGCATCCGGCGCCGCAGCTGCGCTGGCCGCTGAACTATCGCGTGGTGATGCGGGCCTGGGATTACTTCTTCTTCCGGCCCGGAATATTCGAACCGGACCAGCAGAAAAGCGCGGAATGGAATCGCGGTGGCTATCTGGTCAGGGGAGTGGCCCATTGCGGCGCGTGTCACACGCCCAAGAACTTCTTTGTGGCCGACAAGCGTGGCCGAGCGTTTGGCGGCGGATCGGTCGACGGCTGGTTCGCGCCGCGCCTCGACGGCGCCGATCGCAGCGGGCTGAAATCGTGGAGCGTCGACGACATCGTCGAGTACCTCTCGAGCGGCCGCAACGCCAAGAGCCACGCCGACGGGCCGATGGCCCAAGTCGTGCTGAATTCGACCTCGCAGATGAGCGACACCGATGTCCGCGCCATCGCGGTGTATCTGAAGGACCTGCCGGCAGGTGCCGCGGAGCCGGCGATCGCCCCGCCGCCGGCGGCGGAGATGGCCGCGGGCAAGGCGCTCTACGACCGCGCCTGCGTCGCCTGCCATGAAGCCGACGGCGGCGGCGCCCCGCGCATCTATCCGCCGCTGCCCGGCAACGCCAATCTGCAATCCGCCGACCCCGCCAGCACGCTTCGCATCATCCTCGACGGCGCGCAGACGATGACGACGCCGCGAGCGCCCAACGCCGGCTCGATGCCGGGATATGCCAAGCAATGGTCGGATCAGGAGATCGCCGCCGTCACCAACTACATCCGCAATGCCTGGGGTAACGCGGCGCCGCAGGTCAGCCCCGCGCAGGTCGCAAAGGCGCGGCAAGAGCGATAGGTCACGCCGTCCTGCTCATTCATGGGGGATAATCTGCGAACCGTTTACCGGCTCTCCCCGTTAAAGACGAATTTCGGCATTTCCCACTTGTAGCGGATCGCCAACAGACGAAACGACAGGCCGAGCACGAAAGTCAGGGCGGTCCAGGCTTCGTCGTTCAGCTTCAGGCCGAACGCGGTGGCGTAGAACAGGCCGGTGACCACGGAAACGCTGGCGTAGAGTTCGGCGCGAAACAACAGCGGCACGTCGTTGCAGAGGATGTCGCGCAGCACGCCGCCGGCACAGCCGGTGATCATTCCCGACACGATCACAATCGGCAACGACGCACCCGTCTGCCAGGCAACGTCGCAGCCGGCCATGGTGAAAACCACAAGGCCTATTGCGTCGAGAACCAGGAACGCGAGAGACAGGCGATGCACCGCACGTGCCATCAGGATGGTCACGAAGGCCGCAATGGCCGTCAGCGCGAGATATGAAGGGTTTTGCACCCAGAGCAGCGGATAATGCCCGAGCAGGACATCGCGGATGGTTCCGCCGCCGAGCGCGGTGATGCAGCCGAGCAGGCACACGCCTACCCAGTCCATGCTGCGCTTTCCCGCCGCAAGCGCCGCCGTCATCGCCTGCGCTGCGAGCGCCACCAGCGACAGCAGGTGCAAGACATTAACGCTCGGAAGCAGGCCCCACATCGCAACCCCAAGGCAACAGATTTTTCAATCTACGCCGGGAGTTCGGTCCTGAACAGAATGAAAGTGGCGCGGGCCCCCGGCGGCCGCGTCAGTCGCGCCATTCGCGGCGCGCGGCTTCACGGAAGTCGGAGGGCGTCGCTTTATAGTGCCGGCGGAAGACGCGGTTGAAATAGGAAATATCGCCGAAGCCGCTTTCGTGAACGATCTGCGCGATGTTCAGATGGGCGTATCGCCGGTCCACCAGCATGGCGTGGGCCTTCGCAATCCGCTCGGCGAGCACGAAAGCGGAGAACGAGGTTCCGTCCTGCTCAAACAGTTTCCGCAGGTAGCGGGGCGAAATCCCGTGACGCCGGGCGATCATTTCGGTCGACAGATCGCTGCTGCCGAGCCGACCCATGATGTCGGATCGCATGGCGCTCATCCGCGCCGCCCGCGCACCGCCTTGCCGGGCGATATCCGCGCTGTCGCCACGCGCGCCCAGCGCGAGCGCCGCAAGATCGATGATGTGGGCGGATGCACTGTGGGCGATGGCCGGGTTTTCAAGTTCGTTTCCCGCGAGCAGTACATCGAGATATCGCATCAGCAGGCGCAGCGCTGCGTTCTCACTTGGGATCGGCCGGCCGAACGCCGATGACATGTCGGGCACCCGCGCCACAATGGCCGGGCTGGTCAAGGCGAGCGTGATGAAGCTGCCGTCGGTATACAGCGTGCTCGTCGAGGGATCGTCGGGCGTCAGCACGCTGGCGCTTCCGAGCCCCTTGAGCATTTCCTTGCCAAACTGGGTGGCGCTGGCAACCCCATGACGCAGCATGCTCACGGCAATGATGTCCCTGCCCCTCCCCGCAAGCTCGGGAGTGACGCGGTAATGCGCGGGCGACCGCGAACCGGCCACGATGCTGACATTGGGCAGCATGCTCAAGGTGACGTCGGCATGGAACGGCGCATCGCCGATCGGCTCGATATCGACCTGGGTGATGCCGCGTCCGTAAACTTCGCGCCACATGGCAAGACGCTTTTGCTC
>Ga0265325_10002690_pt1 | contig 11889 bp, 11 predicted proteins | sample 41420metaG_FD_202090 | JGI IMG/M metagenome (GOLD analysis project Ga0265325, IMG submission 202090) | Rhizosphere microbial communities from Carex aquatilis grown in University of Washington, Seatle, WA, United States - 4-14-20 metaG | ecosystem: Host-associated > Plants > Roots > Rhizosphere...
AGGAAACCTGGCCGGCATTCCAGCGATTACGGCCCTGACCGGGCCGGGATCCGAGGGTTTGAGCCTGAGCCAGACATATACGGTAACGATGATTCAGAACGGCCAGTCCACCGACCTTGGCTCCGGGCAGACGCTCTTCGCCGTGCCCTCAAACGTCGGACCGCGCACCATGCCGGATTACGCCGCGCTCCGCGCGCAGGGCGTATACTCGCTGGGCGGCAATGCGCGGGTTTTCGCGGGCACCGTTGCCGACCCGTTCTTTATCGACCTGGGTGCCGCGTTCGATTCGCTGAATTTCCGTATGGCCACCGGTGGTGGCGTGCTGAGCGCCGCAGTGGATGCTGACGATCAGAACAACTATGCCCCGAACACTCTGGCCGGTTACAATGTCAACTCCATCGTGCTGGAAGTTCCCATCACGTGGCTGACAAGCGATGGCGCAATTCACCCGGCGAAAGACAAGCAGGCGGTTATTGGGACCTGGGGCACCACCTCACGCCAGATGGTCAACGTGATTCCGGGCCTGGGCCAGATCGGCAGCAGTTGGCGGCAGGTGCAGCGCATGGGCAATCCGCTGATCAACGAATTGATCATCGGCACGGGTTCGAAGGATCGCTTCAGCACGGACTATCCATGGAACGATGCACAGTTCGCCAACTATTTCCTGAATCCCCTGTTGGCCACAGTGTTTTCCACCATCGGAATTCCGGTACCAGCGGCTCCGCGCACGGACCTTCTGCCTTTGGTGCAATACATGGCGCCGATCTGCCCTGGTTGCAAGTCAACCGACGGCGGCCCGATCGCTGACTTGCTGCGAATCAACACTGGAATTCCGGTCACTGCGGCCGGGAGTCAGAAACGACTCGCGGTTCTGGCTGGCGATTTCGGCGGCTTCCCCAACGGACGCCGGCTGAATGACGATGTGGTGGATATCGCCGCTCGCGTCGTGGCTGGAATCCTGGTCAGTTCGAAGACTTACGGAACTCCGATTGGCGACGGCGTGAACGCACCGGCGGTTCAACCGTCGGCAACGTTCCCGTACGTCGCGCCTGCCTACAGCGGACGTGACAGCGCTCATACGCAGGGTCCCGGCCTTGCGGGCTGCCCCATGGCCGCGGGAGGAATCTGCCCGGTTAATTAGGCTGCATCGATCGAGGTGTGGCTGTTAATAGCCCGCTCCCTCACTGTCGTGGCTCGGCAACGCGCGAGCCAGTGGCGGAGCGGGCACCTGTGTATGCGGATACGGAAATGAAACACTTCATAGCGTGCCTGTTATTCGCTTCAGCCGTGTGGGCGGAGAGCCCTTCGGAAGCGGGCATTCGCCAGGCCGAAGCGGAGATCGCGAAGAGTCCGGACCACTATCCTTACTACAACGCTCTCGCAATGGCGTATACGCAGCGTGCCGGAGAGCGCTCCGATGGCCTGTATTACGACAAAGCCGAGGCGACGCTGGCAAAATCGTTCTCAATCGCGCCGAATAATCTTGAGGGATTGAAAGTTCGGACTCGCATTCTGCTGGGACGGCACGATTTTGCAAAGGCGCTGGAGCTCGCGACAAAACTGAACCGGCAGACTCCAGACGATATTGAAGTTTACGCGGAGCTTGTGGAAGCCAACGCAGAACTAGGCAATTATCAGGAAGCCGTTGCCGCCGCGGAGTGGATGCTGAAGATTCGACCCGGCAACGCGGCAGGATTGGCCAGCGCCGGTTATCTTCGTGAGTTATACGGTTACATTGCACCGGCCATCGAAGTGACGCGGATGGCTCTTGACTCCACTTCCAGCCAGGATTCGGACCAACGAGCGAAATTGCTGGTTCGACTTGCCCATCTGGATCTGATGGCGGGCGATTCGGCGAGCGCCGAGATCGATGCCACCGGTGCGCTGGCTCTGCTACCCGAATATCCAGCAGGGCTGGGGGCATTGGCGGAGGTTCGCCTGGCGCAACGGCGATACGATGATGCCGTGTCGCTTCTTCAAAAGCGCTACGATGAGGCGCCGAGGGCGGCGAACTTGTTCGCACTGGGAAATGCGCTGGAGCTGGCAGGCCGCAAAGCCGATGCGGGTAGGGTTTTCGTCGAATTTGAAAGGACGGCCCTCGCCGAATCGAACCTGAAGGACAATGCGGATCGTGAACTAATCTCCTACTACGTGGATCGCGCGAACAAACCGGCGCTGGCCTTGCGCCTTGCCGAGCAGGAAATTGCGGTGCGGCACGACGTCTTCACACTGGACTCATATGCCTGGGCGCTGGCGGCGAACGGCAATACGGAGCGCGCGAGCGTGGAGATTCACAAAGCGCTGGCCATCGGCGTGAAAGATCCAACAATCCTGCGCCACGCGGACGCGATACAGCACCGCCTGCGCGCTAACGGAGCTCCCGGGAATATGGGAGAATAATTCGGCAGCGACGGAAATGAGCAACACTTTCTTGGTGTCGGTAGCAGTCTGGATTCTGTCGGCCGTCCTGCATTTTCGGGATGACAGCGAACTCGTCGATCGGCTGAAGCGCCGGGATCCGCACGCCATGACGATTCTGTACGACCGTTATGGGCGGCTCACCTACTCGGTAATTCTGCGAATCGTGCGCAACGAGGGCGTGGCCGAAGACCTGGTGCAGGAGACTTTCCTGCGGATCTGGAATCGTATCCCTGGGTTCGATCAACAGAAGGGCGCGCTGGGCCCATGGGCGTTGACGGTGGCTCGCAACCGCGCCATCGATTACCTGCGCTCGGTGGAAGGCCGCGCCGGTGAAACCGCTTTCGAACTGGATCTTCTGGAGCACCCGACGCTGTTCGGCAACGTGCAGGGTGGCATGCTGACGCTCGACCGGCAGAAAATGCTGCGGGATGCGGTGGAACGCCTGAGCCCCAACCAGCGTTTGGTGATTGAGCTGGCCTATTACGAGGGCCTGTCGCAGACGGAAATGGCGGCGCGCCTGAAGCAGCCGCTGGGCACGGTGAAAACCTGGGTACGGTCCGCTCTCAAGATGCTGCGCCAGGAACTGGGTGAGGCGGTGGCGTGACCCACGAGGAAATGAGCGAGCTATACGAACTCTACGCGCTCGGTGTCCTCGATGGCGAGGAGCGGGATGAGATCGGCCAGCATCTGAGCACCGGCTGCGAAGTCTGCCAAACGGGCTTGCGGCGCGCCGCGATGCAGAACGTGGCTATTCTCGCTGCTTTGACGCCGGAAGCGGTGCCGTCGGGCCGTGTGCGAGTCCGCCTGCTGGCCGGAATGGGAATTGCCGGCCGCACGTGGACCTGGCTGGGATGGGCGGCAGCCGCGGCGTGTCTGGTGGCCGCGGCGTGGCTGGGTGTCCGTGGGTCCCAGATGTCCGATGAACTAACTGCCGCGCGCCAGCAGGCGGCACTGACCGATCACGAACTGGCTCGCGTGCGTGTCGTTCTGGATGTCCTCAATGCGCCCGATACGCGCGCGGTGGTGTTCGGGCAGGAGAAGCACGAGCCACCAAAGGGCAGCGTTTTCGTGAATCCCCATAGCGGCGTGGTGCTCATCGCATCACGGTTGCCGCAACTGGCGGCCACCCAGATTTATGAAATGTGGGTGATTCCGAAGGGCGGCGCGCCGAAGCCCGCGGGATTGTTCCGGGCCACGGCGGCCGGCACGGCAATTCATAGGCTGGAAGGGCCGGTGGATGTGGAGACAACCGGCGCGGTCGCAGTCACCGTGGAGCCGGAGGCTGGCTCCAGCGCTCCGACATCGACGCCAATCATCGTGGCGCCGGTGGCAGGGTCGTAAGAAAGGTCCGGGCGCGTTAAATCCGTTTCGAGGTCCGGCAACGTTTCAAAGATAGCGGCGCCTCTCCGAGGAAGCCACACCGTCGAGATTGTTTCTTCCTGCGTGGAAGCTCAGGGGTCAGTCCTGCGCAGCAACAGTCTCCGTTGGCCTCGGGATATGCAGGCGCCGCCTACTTGCTGAATATTGCGCCAATAACGGCGAAGAGCAAACCAATCAGCCAGGATGGAGATGTTGCGATGAAGGCCTTTGCCTTTGAGACCTTCGCGACATGCGCGTACGTCAATCCCAGCATTACGATGTACCAGATCATAAAGATGGAAAAGTAGTTCAGCACCCCGCCCAGGGCGCCGCCTGCGTTGACGAAGATATCCAGACCCAGGGGCACCTTCAGTTGTTGTCTGCTCTGAATATCGTCCAGCCCCTTGGTTTTGAGCACAATCACGGTCGCCACCTGCTGTAGCACAGAGATCATTCCGCACGTCATCAGGAGGCTGATCAGATGCTGGAAGCGAACTCGAGCGTCGACGATTGCGCCCACGGCCATCACCAGCAGCGCGGCAATGGAGGTGAAGATCAGGATGATCAGAGGGGTACAGTATGCGCCAATGGTCATCCCGATGGAGGTAAACCTCAGCGCTTGATCCAGTTGCGGACCGCTTACGCCATTCGGCGGATCGACGCTGGTGGCATGGATTGTGAACGGAATGAGCTGCAGCAACGAAATCGCGCTAATGATGCTGAGCACAATCAGCGGGTAAATCCAGAACCACTTCAATTGCACTCGCCGGGCGGTGCTGGCCGGATCGATAAAGACATTGAGAATGCCGAGCAGGCCGTCCATAGGCGTGGCAGAAGGCTGAGCCGGCGGCGCGGCCGGGGGAACAGGGTTGGCAGACATGTGGGGGATTATATCGCGTCTGCGTTACGCTGGGTTGTAATAAACGACGATGGTACTGGAGCGCCACCGCCTTTGGTACCAGAGTCCCGGCATGCGCACCCCTACCAGGTCCGGATTGATCGCCGCGACGGGCGCCTATGTGGCGCTCGCCACTCTCGCCACGCTCACGCTGACGGGCAAAATGCGCATCGCTGTATGGATCTTTCTCGGTGGTATGGCGGTGAAGACCTGGCTCTCTTCCCTGCACCAGTCATAAATTCACTCTAAAACCCCCTAAGGCTACCGATATAGCAAGTAAGGCCGAGACGTTCTACGCCGCGTTTCATTTTGGAACTCGCAATCCCGAAATGAAATCGCGCAGCAGACGAACCGTTCCAGAACGGTATTGGAGCGGGACGCCGTCGGTTTGTCGGGCGATAGGCAAAGTGGGTCGCGATGTACAGGACCATGTGGCCAAGTACCTCAGTTACAAGACTTACTTTGCACATAGCTCTATTTGGCTACGACGCGATTCGGCCGTTGCTCAGGCTTCCTGAGTTGTGGACTAAGGTTTGCTTCGGATGAGGCATCGACGCAAACGCGATGAGAATGCAGAAAGGGTTTGGTGAGTACGATGAAGGCTAACAAAACCGAAAAAGAACAGACCGCCCGGATAGCCTGGCGCGACCGCGTGATCCTGGACCATCTGCCTCTCGTGAAGGCGATTGCGATCCGGGTGCATGAAAACCTGCCTGTGCATGTCGAGCTCGACGATCTCGTCCATGCCGGTGTCCTCGGCCTCTTTGATGCCGCGGAAAAGTACAATCCCGGGAAACAGGTGGTTTTCTCGAGCTACGCCAAGCACCGCATCAAGGGCGCCATTCTCGACAGCCTCCGCCAGCTCGACTGGGCCTCGCGCGATCTGCGGCGCCGCCACAAGCAGGTGGAAGCAGTCACGCGCGATCTGGCTTCGACTCTGCATCGCATGCCTACGGAAAGCGAAGTGGCCGAAAAGATCGGCGTCGACGTAGAACGCTGGCGGCACATGATGATGGATCTCCGCAACGTCGGATTGGTCTCCGCCTCGGCCCGCAACACCGACCACGAGGATCTGCCCGCTCCGGAATTCCCCAGCAAACCGGAAACTCACCCCGATAATCTCTGCGCCCGCTCGCAGATGCGTACCGTTCTTGGCTCGGCGATGAAGGCATTGCCCGAAAGATACCAAAAGGTAGTGGTCCTCTATTACACGAACGAGATGACCATGAAAGAGATTGGCGGCGTTCTGGGCATCAATGAGAGCCGCGTATCGCAGATCCACAAGTCCGCGCTCGAGAAAATGGCCGCTGTGCTGGAATCCAGCGGTATCCATTCCAGTTACGCCTTCTGCTAGGACCAGGTTAGTCCCGGAGGATCGCGTCACGGTATGAAAAGGACCGCAAATCTTCGACGCCACGAACGCAGCACCTGCGATACGAGGGGCCGCGCCATGTGGGTAGACAGGGACGGCAAGGACAAGTGGGCCATCATACGGATTTATGACCTATCCGCGTCCGGAGTTCGCATGGATTTGCCCGAAAGAGTGGAAGCCCGGTCGGTGATCCGTTTCAGCTCCGACGACATGAAAATACAGGGGCAGGCGACCGTCCGGTTTTGCCGTCACCAGGGTGCCAAATACGTCGTTGGCGCGGAGTTCGTGGGCGGCACCGCATGGCCACCCCAGCCAAAGGCACGCCGCAATTCCCCGCCCTTGTAGAAAAATCAAATCGCCCCGATAAAGTTTTCCTGGTTACGCCCCCCACGCGCCGACCGGCATAATCGGTGTTATGCCACGTCGCTACCTCCTTGCCCTGTCGCTGTGTGTGCCCACGTTGCTGGCGCCCACCGTCGCCTGGGCGCAAACTTTGCCACCGGCCACGGAAGCGCGAATCTCGGCGGTGGAAACTGCAGTCAAATCGGCTCAAAGCGCCGGCGATAACGCCTGGATGCTGGTGAGCGCAGCGCTGGTGCTCATGATGACGGGCCCTGGCCTGGCGCTGTTCTATGGCGGCCTGGTACGGCCGAAAAACGTGCTCAGCACCATGATGCATAGCTTCGTACTGATGGCCGTGGTGACAGTGCTCTGGGCCGTGGTTGGTTACAGTCTGGCTTTTGGGGAAGGCACGTTCTTCCTGGGGGATTTGCGATACGCATTTTTGAATGGAGTTGGCGCCACACCGAATGCAGCATATGCGCCCACCATTCCGCATCAGACGTTCATGATTTATCAGTTGATGTTCGCCATCATCACACCGGCGCTCATCTCCGGTGCTTACGCCGAGCGGATGAAATTCAGCGCTATGCTGCTGTTCACGGTGCTGTGGATGCTGCTGGTGTATTTCCCGCTGGCGCACATGGTGTGGGGCACGGGCGGATTGCTGAATGCTTTCAGCGGCGGCCGGATTCCCTGTCTGGATTTCGCCGGTGGGACGGTGGTGCACATCAGCTCCGGCGTGTCGGCGCTGGTCTCGGCGATTTATCTGGGCAAGCGTCTCGGGTTTCCCGACGAATCGATGAAGCCGCACAACCTGACCCTGAGCTTTATCGGCGCGTGCATGCTTTGGGTGGGCTGGTTTGGATTCAATGCAGGCAGTGCACTCGCGGCCTCTTCCCTGGCCACCAGCGCTTTCGTTGCCACGCATTTTGCCACAGCCGCCGCCGTCCTGGGCTGGTTGCTGGCGGAGTGGCTAAACAGTGGGAAGCCCAGCGTTCTGGGCGCCATTTCAGGAGCGGTTGCCGGTCTGGTGGCCATAACGCCGGCCTCCGGGTTTGTGACACCGATGGCCGCGTTGCCAATCGGATTCGCGGCGGGAATTATTTGCTATTTCATGGTGGTTTTCGTCAAGCGGAAATTCGGCTATGACGACACTCTGGATGCCTTCGGCGTTCACGGCATGGGCGGAACACTGGGGGCGATTCTGACGGGCGTGTTTGCGACGCGCCTGGTCAACAACGGTCTGAACGGGAAAGCGCTTGGGCTGGTGGACGGCAATCCGTCCCAGGTGCTGAATCAGCTGGTGGGGGTGCTCATCTCATGGGGCATGGCCGCGGTGGGTACCCTGGTTATTTTGAAAATCTGTGATTTGCTGCTCGGCGTACGCGTAGATGCGGAGCAGGAGACTGAAGGTCTGGATCTCAGCATGCACGGCGAAGAAGGTTATAATCTCGAAGCGTAACCTTATGAAGAAAATAGAAGCCGTGATTCAGCCGCATAAGCTGGAAGATGTCAAGGCCGCGTTGAAGGCGATTGGCATCGATGGCATGACCATCACTGAGGTTCGCGGGCACGGGCGCCAAAAGGGACACAAGGAGATCTATCGAGGGATGGAGTATGAAGTCGACCTCCTGCCCAAGATGAAGATCGAAATGGTGGTATCCACGGCGCGCTCCGAGGAAGTGGTCCAGACCATTCTGACCTCCGCGCGGACGGGCAAAATCGGCGACGGAAAGATATTTGTCTACGACGTCGCCGAGGCCATCCGTATACGCAACGACGAGCGCGGAGAGGGCGCGCTCTGACACCGAATATACGACCGAACGAACAATTCGCCGCACGGCCTTATGGAACCGCCACTGCACCAGCGGTAGTGTGGCAGCCCGAAGGCGCGCACGCGGAGTTGCTACGCCGCTCCGCGGAGGTGGACCAAATTGTCATCACTGCGTTTCAGCAGATTCGTCCACCGGTTACAGCAGTGGCCGTGGGCGGCTACGGGCGGCGCGAGCTGTTTCCGTATTCCGACGTCGACCTGCTGCTGCTGAATGCGGCTCCCGACGAGACGAAGGAACAGCGCGAGCTCATCTCCGAGTTTCTGCGCGCACTGTGGGACGCCGGCCTGCGTGTAAGCCAGTCGGTGCATACAGTAGAAGATTGCCTGGAATTGCATCAGGGCAATCTCGAACTCACCATCAGCCTGCTCGATCATCGCTTCCTTGCCGGCGACCGTGCGCGCCATGGCCGACTCGAAGCGGAGTTGCCGAAATTCCTGCATCGCGAGCGCCCCACCTTGATGGACCAGCTTTGCAAGATGACGCGATCTCGTCAATCGAAGTTTGCCGACACCATTTACCACCTGGAACCGAACGTCAAGGAACATCCAGGGGCCCTTCGCGATCTGCATGTCATCCGCTGGCTGGCCACACTACGCGAATCGCCCGCCGATTATATTCCGGAAACCGCCGCCGAACTCCTTTATTCCATCCGCATTTTCCTGCACCGTGCCATGGGCCGCGATGCAAATCTCCTGACCTTCGATCTGCAGGAGGCCATTTCGCCGGAGCCCGCGGTTTGGATGCGAGAGTATTATCGAAGCGCCCGTGAAATCTGGCGCGCGGCAAACCAGGCTATGGAAGCGTCCGAGCGCCGCGACCTGGGCCTGTTCTCGCAGTTTCGCGACTGGCGCGGCCGCGTCTCCAATTCCGAGTTCACCGTCTCGCGCGAGCGCGTGCTGCTTCGCGAACCGCTGGAACTGGAGCGCGATCCCGAATATCCGATTCGCCTGATGCAGTTTCTGGCGCGGCACAATCTCCGTCTCGCCCGCGATACTGAAAACCGGCTGATGGCGGCGCTGGGCGGCCTGTGGCTGAATCGTCAACCGTCGTGGCCGTCTTTACGAGCTCTATTGGCTCTGCCGCATGCCGCCGGCGCGCTGCGCGTCATGCATGAGACTGGCCTGCTCACTCGCCTGATACCGGAGTGGACACGCATCGACTGCCTGGTAACCCGCGATTTTTATCACCAGTACACGGTGGACGAGCACACCCTGGTGACCCTTGAATCGCTGGAAGAATTGCGCGACTCAAAGGACCCCGAACGCCAGAAGCTTCGCACGCTGCTCCACGAAACCGCCGCGTGGGAGACTTTGCGCCTCGCACTTCTGCTGCATGACATGGGCAAAGGCGGCGGAACCGGCGAGCATGCCGCCGAATCCGTTCGTCATGCCACCATCGTGATGGAGCGGCTGGGCGTTCCGCCGGCTGAGCGTGAGAACGTTCTATTCCTCATCGCGCATCATCTGGATTTATCCGGCATCATGAACTCGCGCGACCTGAACGACCCGAGTACAGCTCGTTATATGGCCGAGCGCATCGGCACCGTGGAACGGCTTCGCATGCTGACCTTGCTCACCTGGGCGGACATCAGCGCAGTGAATCCGGCGGCGATGACGCCCTGGCGTCTCGAGCAACTCTGGCTAACTTACCTTACCGGCTACGAGGAGTTTACGCGCGAATTACATACCTCGCGCATCCGTGAAGTGTGCTTTACTCCCGAAGTCTCAGCGTTCGTCGAGGGCTTTCCCACACGGTATCTGAACACGCACAGCGAGGAAGACATTCGCGCCCATTACATCCTATGGAACGAAAATCGCGCGGCGGGTATGGCCATTCGAATTGAACGCTCCGAAGGAACATGGCGCATGACGGTCATCACCAGCGACCGTCCGTTCCTGCTGGCATCGTTATCCGGCACTCTGGCTGCTTTCGGCCTGAATATTCTGAAGGCGGAGGCGTTCGCCAATTCGCACGGGGTGATCCTCGACACGTTTGCGTTCGCGGATCCACATCGCACGCTGGAACTGAACGCGAGCGAGGTGGACCGGCTCCGCGATACGGTACGGCGCGCCATCACCGGCAAAGTGGATGTGCGCAAGCTGCTTTCCGGCCGCCGCAAGGCCGCTATCGCCGGTGGCGCGCAGATACCAGCGTCCGTGGCCTTCAATAACGAGGTCTCCGAGACCTGTTCGCTCATTGAGATTGTGGCAGTGGACCGCCCCGGTCTGCTGTACGATTTGACACAAGTGCTGTCGTCGGCCGGCCTGAACATCGAAGTCGTGTTGATCGATACCGAAGCCCACAAGGCCATGGATGTCTTCTACGTCACCCACGAAGGCGCAACGGTACCGCTGGCAATGCAGCCTGACATCCGCAGGAAGCTTCTGGAAGTCTGCGGATAGTTATCGAGCGCTCGCAGGCACGGAAAATCGCGCGCGCACGTCCGCGCTCACAGCAGCCGGTTTGCCGGTCTTCGCGTCCATGGGGCACCAAACGGTAATCGCCTGCGCGAGAACACAGCGGTCGCTCTCCCGCAAAATCTCCGTATGCCTCTCGAAGCGAATCCGCGTCGCAGCGCCCACCCATGTTCTTGCGACTACCCGGTCTCCCAGCATCGCCGGCCGCTTGTAGTCAATCTCGTGCCGCAGCACCACCCAGAACAATCTCGCCTGATCCTCCTCGGAAGCGGCCGACGTCCAATGAGCCACAGCGGCATCCTGCACCCAACGCACATATGTGACGTTGTTGACGTGACCCAGTTGATCGATGTCCTCGGGCGCAACGGCAATCGCAAGTTCGTAACCTTCGCGCGGCTCACTCATCACTCTCCAGTATCCCGCCACAAAAGAACGTAATCTGGTTTCGTGGACGTCATTGCGGGTATTCATCCGGTTCGCGAAGCGCTGCGCGCGGGCCGGCGTCTGGATCACGTGCTCATTGCGCGCGGAGCGGGCGGTCAGCGAATTCAGGAACTCATCGATCTGTGCCGTCGCGATGGCACGCTGATCCGTTTTGAGCCGCGCGAAGCGCTGGACCGGGCAGCATCGAAGGCTGGCCATCAGGGAGTCGTCGCGTTTGCCGCATCGCATGAATATGCCGATCTGGAATCGATCCCCGGCACGGCGAAGCTCATTGTGGTGTTGGACGGTGTCGAGGACCCGCATAATCTCGGCGCCATCGTACGCACCGCGCACGCAGCGGGCGCCGACGCCGTAGTGATTCCGGAGCGCCGCGCCACGGGCATGACGGAGACCGTCGCAAAAGCTTCGGCAGGCGCAATCGAATACCTTCCGCTCGTAAGAACCGGCAATATCAGCCAGACATTAGAGAAGCTGAAGCAGCGCGGCTACTGGGTCTACGGCCTCGATGAACGCGGCGAACAGCTTCATTATGAAACTGACTATGCTGCGCCAACGGTGTTTGTGCTGGGAGGGGAAGGCCACGGTCTGCATCAGAATGTCCGCAAGCATTGCGATGTTGTGGTGCGAATTCCGATGGCCGGTACGATTGCTTCGCTGAATGTATCGGTGGCGGCCGGAGTGGTGCTTTTTGAATGGAGGCGCCGCGTAGAACTTGCCGGCGACGGCGCCCAGGAAGGATAGTTACTTCTTTGCGGCTTTCTTAACGGCTTTCTTGGCGGGCTTTTTGGCTGCGCTCTTCTT
>Ga0265325_10002694_pt1 | contig 11872 bp, 7 predicted proteins | sample 41420metaG_FD_202090 | JGI IMG/M metagenome (GOLD analysis project Ga0265325, IMG submission 202090) | Rhizosphere microbial communities from Carex aquatilis grown in University of Washington, Seatle, WA, United States - 4-14-20 metaG | ecosystem: Host-associated > Plants > Roots > Rhizosphere >...
GGTCGAGCCGTTATCGGTCGAACGGGTGTAATAGATGTCCCCATTGTCGCCGCTCGCTTGTCCCTTGCCTGCGTAGGCATAGTGGACGACGCCGTGCGGTCCAACCGCCGGCTCGCCCCAGCCCATGTGCCGCCAGATGGGATTGACCTTAGCAAAGTAGCTGTTGGAGGGGCAGGTGCCGTCACCAACCGCGCTGAAAACGGCGCCCATGGTGGATGAGGTCCAGGTAACGCCGCCATCGGTCGACCGGTACATGACATTCTGCCGGGTACTCAAACCGCCGCCTTCCTCATTCATGGCAGCCACGAACACCGTGCTGTAATATCTCGCCGTCGGCGGCGCCGGTCCGGGAGGCGTGCCGGTGACCTGCACGTCGCGGATAAAGCTGCCATTGAGCGTTTTCGCTGAGACCCAGGTTACGCCGTCGTCGGAGTAGGTAAGCTGAAGGGCCCCGCTGCCCACGTTGAAATTATTAAACGAGATGTACATGCGGCCGTATACCGCGCTGAAGGGGTTGTTGTCCACCCACATCGACTCGCGATCGTCGCCCGAGTTGTTATGGACGCAGGCCCCCGTAGTCCAGGTGATGCCATCGGGAGAGGTCCACAGGCCAATGCCCTGGCCGCCGCAACCGGTTACCAGGTCGCCGGCGAACCACATGTTCAACTTGGCATTGAACACTACGATCGGATCGCCATAGTTTGTGCCATGCCCGCTGCCAAGAGGCGGCGGCAGGATCTCAGTCCAGGTCGCGCCGCCGTCGAGGGAATAGGACGTACCGGAATAGTTGTTTCCGTTATGGTCGTTGTAGTTGGTGACCACGGTATGGTCCCCAGGTTTGGGGCTGGCAAATATAAAGCTCTCGCTCTTGGTGCAGGTGTTGCCCGAGCTGCAGCTGCGGTTGCTGACCAGGATGTTGGGAGGCTGAGGCTCGTCACCGGTTACGGCGTCGCCTGAACCACCAGCGACTGGCCTGGGGATCACGCCGCATTCCATCAATGCTAAGCCGGCGCGCATATTGTCCTGCTGCAACAGGTGCAAGGCGGCAATCTGCGAGCAGTCGATGCCGGTCGAGGTCATCTGGGCCACGGCAGGCATCGGGTTAAGGACGCACGCAACCAGAATCAGCATTGGCAGCGCAAGGTACCACAGCGTTCTACTTGTTCTCATTGTTACCCTCTCTCTTGTCGGACTTTCCTGGGGCTGAGGTTTTAGGTTGCGTACCGGAAACGGATGTTTTCGGGGCGGGTGCGAAGTACTTCTCGTCCATCCAGACACCAGCTTGTTTTTTCAGCTCATCTAACTCTGCACGCAATTTCTGCGCTTGCAGTATCTTTGCAATTTGTGACGACACTTCCTTCAAGTCCAGCCGCCCGAACTTAATCACCTGAAGGAGGACCAGGTTGCCCGGGCCGTTGTCAATCTCGGCCCACTCGCCTGCTTTGGTGGCAAACGCTGCCTGTTCCATCTTGGGCGGCAATTCTCCCCGCTGGAAGGTGATGGGCTCCAGATCCAGCACCGCGTTCTTGTTGTCCTGTAGCAGTTTTTTGGCATTGCCGCCCATGGCGTAGGCGCGACGGATCGCGTCGGCGAGCGCCTGGGCATCCTCCGGGCTCAAGCCCTCAACGGCTTTACCGCCTTCGCCCTTCTTCCAGATAAAGAGCCTGCGAACGTCCACCTTGTCGTAGTCCGCCAGGTGCGCAGAGTAGTATTCGCTGATCTCCGCCGGTGTGGGCGCGGCCTGCTCTTTCAGACGGGCGTATTCCGCGTTGGACAGGATCTGGGTGCGATCAAGCGCCAACTGACGGACCACCTGCGGCGAGGAATCCAAATGATTGGCGACAGCCTGCTGCGAGAGCATGAGCAGCGAAGCGTAGTTCTCGCCTATGGCTTGCCGGCTCAAATCCGCCGGTCCCTGTTGCTCCTCCAGGCTCTTGACCATGGACTCGAAGTCCGCCTCTGTAACCTGCACGTTCCCCACTTTGAGGACTACTCGTTGTTCGGGAGAGGACGACGCGGCCTTAGCCTGGGTCTGCGCAGAACCGCCCGAAGCCGGGTTCGCAGGCTCCTGTGCGCGGCTGACTGTGGTCGCAACGCCCGCCAGCAAAAGACAGAGAATGAGTCTTGCGTGGAAAAATCCCTTAAGAAATGTGTACAAAATTGCCAACCGTTTCGCCCGGGGAATGCTTGGAAGTGGATACTGTCTTGCCGATCCGTCCCGCTGCCAAGGAACAGCCCGAAGATAGTTATAAGAATAGCGGCAAGAACAGTTGCACTTCGAATTCCAAAATACAACTCGGAGCGCCTGCCTTAACTGCCAGAAACTATATGCGATAGTACTTGGTGATGCAAGGGAATTGTGACCCATGCGATGCGATAGTTGCAAGCGCTTGCACTGCCAAAGGAAGATTACTGCCCTCAGTGACCGTTTGTGGACACAAGACGCCAGTCGGCGGGGATCCATCGGCCACTAGATCTGCGGGGACAAAAGCGTCGCTGCCTCATGAATAGGTCAACGTGACATCCCGCATTCCGGGACCGTCGGAGCTGACGAGCTTCAACTGCGGCTCGCGGTCGAGCTCGCGCAATAGCTCGTGGTTCACCCGCTCATCGATCTCGGATGCCTGCTGCAGGTTAACCGGGAAGCGGATTACAGCCTCCAGGGCCGACGACGTGAAGCGCACTTGGACCTTCGGAATGAACCTGTTGGCCGAGGTCGACACGAAGGAGTGTTCCATAGCCCGATTTTGCCGCTCCAGCTCTTCCTGATAATCCCCCAACACGGTTTCCACAACCCGGAGCAAACGTTCTTTGACGGCGGCGTAGTCGGTCTCCGGCGCGAGCTTGAGCGTGATTTCGTGCCACAAGAAGTTGGTGCCCGGAATTTGCTTGGACAATCCCGCGGTCGGCTGAAACACGATGGTGTTTGCGAACGCGACCACCCGGCCCGTCGGAAGATATTCGTCACCGCCGAGTTCCATCAGGTGAATGCGCACCAGTCCGATGTCAATGACTTCTCCGGTCACGCCGCCAATCTGCACCCGATCGCCTACCCGGATGCCGTACTTACCGATGAGAAGGAAGTATCCCACCACCGACAGCACGACATTCTGCAGCGCAACCACGATGCCCGCAGTAATCAGGCCGGCGAAGGTCACGATGGAACCGAGCTTGCTCGCAAAAGCAAATGCGACGATGACCGCGACCACGAACCACATGACAAACTTCCGCAGCAACAGTGCCTGATGCCGGCGCCGTGGATTGTGCACGTAGCGGTAGACCGCGCGACGCCATAGCGCCGCCCCTCCTACGACCATCCCGATCACGATCCCCAGAAAGCCGAGCCGGACCATCAGGCCTTTCAACTCCGTCGAGCGCCGGCCGGCGATGACCCCCCGCCAATTGGTCAGGCTCTGCTGATACAGTCGCAGCAGCAGTCGCTGTTTACTCAAGGGCAGCGCTGCCGCAGAAGCCTGCTTGAATTCCGCGGCCAGGGCGTCGAGTTGCTGCTTCTGTTGCTCCAATTCGGAAGGACCCGCCGAGTCCGCCGCCTTCGCCAGCTCGTCACCGCGCGTCGACAGTGCCTTGAGACTGCCCAGCAACGGGGCCCGCATTTCTCCGGTGCGCTTGCCCAGCTCGGCGGTCTGCTGCACCGCGGCGTCAACCGTGCCGATCTTTTGCGACAGCGCGAACAAGTCGGCCGTCAGGTCCCAAATGCCCGAGAGCGAGGGCTTGCTCGCGGCAGCGACCAGCGCAGGCACAGGTTGTTCCTTGGATGACGTCTTGGTATCGCTGCCGTTGGTTGGCGAGGTCAACACCATGGGCACGGAATCGGCCAGCGCCTGCACTTGCGCCCGCAGGTCGGTCGCTCCCAGGCCGTTGCTGCCCGTCCCGGACACGAACTGAGACATGTTCTGGATTGCGTCCCGGCGCGCTTTTGCCAGATCGATCTCCGCTTGCGTCTCTGCCAGTTGGGCTTGTAGCTGCTGTCGCTTCTTCCCGCTTGCGCCTTCAAGTTTTTGCCGCAGTGTGTCGGCCTCCGCCTGCGTCTCTTTTATCTGCTGGTCGAGCCGGGCTTGTAATTGTGCGAGACCCTGATATTGCGACAAGTCGGGATTCTGAGCTTGGAATTGGCTGCCGCGATTGCTGGCGGACTCGGCTTCCGCGCGCGCAAACTCGAACGCCAGCCGCACTACCTGATCGGTCATTTGGCGGTTGTCATTCACCACCGGCACATCGTCGGGATCGTCGGCGATCCGCTGCAGCGTGGTTTGATGCCGGTACCAATCGATGGTCTGATTTAGGAATTGAAGGATTGCTGACGAATCCGGAGAGGTCTTGGCCGGCGCGTTTTGGGAGAACACGATGGCGCTGGGAACGATGAGGACCGCCGCCAGCACAGCCACCAGCCATCTCGACCTCATCGCGGCACACCCATCGGAGAGCAGCTGGCGGAAGCAACGAGTTCTCACCGTGTCGCGCATCTTCATCAAAATAAATTTCCTCGCCCTCAGGACTCGGCGGCAAACTACCTGTGCTCTTAGAAAGAATCTGCACGGTGTGATGCGGTTGCCGACTGCGGGGTGGGCTCGCACGGCGGGAAAGGTGTGGTGAGGCGGAAGTTTCCTTTTCTGAGTCTCTCTGCTTGACGGCGTCGCGCGAGCGGCGCGTGTCTTCGCTGCAAACCACGCGTTATCAGGCAGGTTTTTCTCTTCACCTTCCTTTCACAAAATCCATCAGCGCGAATTTGCCAGATATTCACTAGACCCTGCACAGCGCTGATCGGATGCTGCGAACGAAGCACAACATCAAGAGGAGATTGTTCGTGAAAAAAGTTCTGCTCCACATCGCCTAATCGCCGTCGCGTTCGGCCTCGTCACCGCCCAGCAGGCAAAAGCCGAAGTTATCTTAACTTGCCACTCTCTCCCCTTGGGCGGGGATTTTCTTGCTGCGAGGCAGTAATCGGTGCGGGTAGCGGGTCGCCCCTCCCTTGTTCGAATCGCCCCTGCCAATGTTCAAATCGCGTGCGCACCCAAACCACGGTTATTGAATGTCTTACACCGTTATCTCAAATTCATTTGACATCCCCTTGCCAAGCGATTTAAGAACGGTGCAAAGGTCGGATGCATTTCGATCAAACATCGAACACTGTGGGGAGAGTGGTTAGTGACGAACCGGGTGCGAGTAAGGGTATTCCAAAACAGCTTCTTCGCAGTCCTCTGCGTCTTGTCGATCGTCCTGATGCTGGTTGCCGTTGCGAAGCCGGCGCAGGGTCAGAAGTACAGCGTAATTCACAGCTTCACCGGTCCCGACGGCGCTAATCCGTTTGCTCGCCCGACCATCGATCGAGCCGGTAATCTCTTCGGCACGACGTACGCTGGCGGCGCATCCGGTGACGGGGAAGTCTTCAAGCTGACGCGCACATCACGCGGTTGGGTCTTGACGCCGCTGTACAGCTTCGTCGGAGGTAGCGATGGCATGCAGCCAAATACCTCGGTGATGTTTGGGCCAGACGGCAGCCTGTATGGAACAACCCATGGCGGCGGTGGTACGGCATGTAATGGAGGCTATGGCTGCGGCGTCGTCTTCAAGTTGACTCCTCCACTGACTATCTGCAAAAGCACTCTCTGCCCCTGGATCGAGACCGTGCTTTACCGCTTCCTCGGAGGCAACGACGGGCGCTTTCCGTCCAGCGGCGTGGCCTTCGACCAGGCCGGCAACTTATACGGCTCAACTTTGTATGGTGGTGGCGCAGGGTGCGGCGGAGACGGCTGCGGGACGGTTTATCAGCTCGCCCGCTCCGGCAGCGGTTGGACGGAGAGCGTGATTTACAGCTTCGCCGGTGGCGCCGATGGGGAAGTCCCCACTTCCGGTTTGACCCTCGATCGCTTCGGGAACCTCTACGGTGTAACCGAATTCGGTGGAATCTATGGATCGGGGGACGTCTACGAACTGACTTCCTCCGGCTCCGGATGGACGCAAACCATTCTCTACTCCCTCGATGGGTCGACCGGCGACCCGGAATATCCCTCCGGCGACCTGATCTTTGACAGCGCAGGAAATCTCTACGGAGGCTCCCCCTCGGGCGGCTCGGGCGGCGGTGGCACCGTCTTCATGCTGACTCCTTCTCCGGCAGGCTGGACAGAGACCACGATCTGGAACTTTTCCGGAGTGTTCGGAGCGGGACCGGGCGGTGGCGTGACCATCGATCCGGCGGGGAATCTTTTCGGTACCACGATCAATGACAACGGTGCCGGGTCCGTGTTCAAGCTCGTATTCAGCGGCGGCGCCTGGTCCGAAACCGACCTCTACGATTTCACGGATTACCGCGATGGAGGACATCCCTACAGCGGCGTGGCTCTTGACGCCAACGGAAACCTCTTCGGCACCGCCGCCGATTGCGGCGAGAGCTGTCAAGGCGTCGTCTTTGAGGTCCTGCCGTAAGCAGTATTCGGTGCCGGTTGTGGTTCGCCCACCAACGGATCCTCAATCGTTGAATGGACGGCGATTCGTGGGACGACATTCTGAGAGGCTTCAACTGGGAGACTTGTGCTGACGGCTGATGGCTGACAGCCGGCAGCTGGCTGCTGTGAGCTGAATGCCGAACTGATAAGATTTTTCTTCCATGGTTACCTTCGTTGTGCTGCGCATCGTGGTGGTGGTCCTGCTGGTCGCGGCAAACGCCTTCTTCGTGGCCGCAGAATTCGCTCTGGTGAGCGTCCGCGAGACTCGTTTGCAGCAGATGATCGCGGCGCACCGCATCGGTGCGCGCACCGTCCAGAAGCTCCATCAAAAGCTCGACCATGTTCTCAGCGCGGTGCAATTCGGCGTGACCGTTGCCAGCCTGGCTTTAGGCTGGCTTGGTGAAGCCTCGATGGCCCACGTGCTGGAACCCATGTTCCGGCCGCTGCCACACTCCAACCTCTACGCGCATGGCGTTGCCGTCGCACTGGCTTTCGTCCTGATCACGTACCTGGTAGTGATTCTGGGCGAAGTCGTTCCCAAGTCCATCGCGTTGCAGCGCACCGAACAAGTTGCGCTGCTGGTCGCTGGGCCGATGGACGTTTTCATGACCATCGCTGCGCCGTTCCTGAGGTTCATGACCGCGTCCAGCCAGGCGGTGCTGAAAGTGTTCGGCGCGCATGAGATGCGCGACGTGGGCGTGCAGTCGCCGGAGGAGCTGAAGCTGATCGTCTCCGCCAGCCGCAGACTGGGCGTTCTGGGACGGCCACAGGAAGAGATGATCCACCGTGCGCTCGATCTGGAGAACGTTCTGGTGCGCGAGATCATGGTGCCGCGGCCCGACATCTTCTCGTTGCCGGGCGACATGTCGCTGGAGGAGGCGTTGCAGCGCGTGGTGGACGAGCAGCACTCCCGCGTGCCGGTGTACGATCCGCAGCGCGGGCCGGAGCACATCGTTGGCGTGCTCTACTCCAAAGACCTGATGCGCTGGATGCGCTACCGCCTGAACCGCACGGCCAGCGGTCGTCCGGTTGTCCGGCCGAGCGGCTTGCAGGTTCGGCACATCATGCGCGAGGTGCTGGTGGTCCCTGAGACCAAGGCGTTGCCAGAGTTGTTGATCGAGTTCAAGACCCGCAAGCGCCATCTGGCCGTGGTGGTAGATGAGTTCGGATCGACGGCCGGCGTGGTGACGGTGGAAGATGTGCTGGAGCAAATCGTGGGCGAGATCGAGGACGAGTTCGACATCAGCGCGCCGGCAGCGGTGCACGGTGCTACCTCGATGACACTCGATGGATCGGTGAACGTTCGCGATTTGGAATCGCAGCACCACATCCTGCTGCCGCGCGACCAGGGTTTCGAGACGCTAGCCGGTTTCGTGCTGACGCAACTGCAGAAAATCCCCGCTGTCGGCGACAGCTTCGAATATGAAGGCCGGCGCTACACGGTCGCCACCATGGACGGGCTGCGCGTGGAATCGGTGAAGATTGAACCGGCGCAACCGCACAGCCAACCCCAGCCTTCGCAGGCAACGCCTGTGGCCCACTGATGCTGCGCTACCTGTTCTCGCGCCTGCTGTACATGCTGCCCGTGGTGTGGCTGGTGGTGTCGGTGGTGTTTTTGCTGATTCACTTGGTGCCTGGCGATCCCATCCAGCAGATGTTGGGCGAAGGCGCTGCAGCCACCGACGTTGCGGCCGCGCGTCACGCCTATGGCCTGGACGTTCCGCTGGGCCGGCAGTATGTGAATTACTGGCGCGGCATTGTGCACGGTGACATGGGACGCTCGTTGCGCCTGAATCAGAATGTCGGACACGTGATCGCGCAGGCCTATCCCGCGACCCTGGAGCTGACGATTGCCGCGCTGATCGTGGCGCTGGGTCTGGCGATTCCGGCCGGAGTTCGTTCCGCGCTGCGCCGCAACCGTTGGGACGATCGTCTGCTCAGCTTCGTGTCGCTGCTGGGCTTGTCGTTCCCGAATTTCGCGCTGGGGCCAATCCTGATCCTGCTGTTCGCGATCGAATTAGGTTGGCTGCCGGTTTCAGGCTCCGGATCGCTGGCCCACATTGTGTTGCCTGCGATCACCATGGGCGGAGCGCTGGCGGCGATCCTGACCCGCATGGTGCGCACCTCGATGCTGGAAGAGCTGGGTCAGGATTACGTTCGCACCGCGCGCGCCAAAGGCCTGCCCGAACACACCGTCGTGTATCGTCACGCGCTGCGCAACGCGATGGTCCCGATTCTCACTGTGGTCGGCTTGCAATTTGGAGCGCTGCTGGCGGGAGCGATCGTCACGGAGACGATTTTCTCCTGGCCCGGCATCGGACGGATGACGGTGCAGGCGATTTCCAATCGCGACTACTACCTGGTGCAAGGCTGCATTCTGATGATCGGACTCACCTACGTCGCGGTGAACTTCGTTACCGATTTGCTGTACTCGGCATTTAATCCGAGGATACGGCAGTAACGCCTGGGGCCGGTTGTTCTCGGATCAGCGTGCGGCAGGCTGCGTGGTGTTAGTTGGCGATGTCCAGGTCTGCGATTCGAATTCGCGAAACTGGGATTCCAGCTTCCATTGCAGGCCGGCCTTGTCGCTGGCATCCAGAAATTTCTGACAAGCGGCTGATGGTTTGTTGTCAGGCTTTTCGCCGGAACATTCTTTCACCGGAGTGAAGGCCTTGCCGTTGCTCCACAGACTGGCGCCGCTGACGAATGCGTATTCCAGGCTGGTGCGAGCCATCTTCTTGAGCTGCGTGTAGCTGAGCTCCTGGTCTTGAGCGGCGCGAAGATATTCATGCGTCATGTCGGAGCGCGCAACGCCTTCATCATCGGTGGCGAGCGCGACCGGAACTCCGGCGCGAATGTACTCCCCCAACGGATGCCGCTTGCCGCTGACGCCGAGGATCACGTCGTTGCTGGTAAGGCAGATCTCGACCATCACGTTGTGGTCCGCCATCTCTTTCAACAGCTCGAGCGGACGCGTCTCACTCATAACATCAACGCCGTGACCAATGCGCTCGGCGTGGCCGATCTCCACCGAATCCCGCACATGGAACTGCAAGCCTTCGGGAGGCACGAGCCCAGGCACCAGCTCGCCTGCGTGCAGCGTGATGTGGACGCCCGGATAGCGTTCGTGCAGGTAGTCGAGCATCCGCATCTGGAGCGAGAAATCGCGCATGGGCACGTACCAGTCTTCAGGCATCACCAGGTTCAGGCTTACGAAGTGCGGATCGCGTGGAACGATCGCTGGCTCGGCTCCGGCCATCAGGAAGCCAGCGAGAATCTCTGCGAAGACTATCTCTTTGGGCTTGCCTCGTGAGACCTGGAACAGGAACCTCTGTTCGATCTGGCAGCCAGGATCAGCCTGCGGCACGCCGCAATGCAGAATCTTGTCGCGTGACAGTTCGGCGGCTTTGGTCTGCTGGCTGGCGGTCGCGAGGATCTGCGGCAGCCCGTTGGCAAGCAGTTTCTGCTGCATGACGCTGAAGTCATCGTTCCAGCCGAGAGACTTGGCAAGCGCCTCCAGTTCGTGGCCGGTCGGTGTCACCATCAGCTCCTGGTAGATCTCGTGCTGCGAGGCGGCGCGCGAGGCAGTCTCGGCCAGCATCTTGTCCTCATTGCCGTCCGTCGCCTGACCGAACTTGCCGAAGGTGCCGAAGAAGTGGTCGTGACCCGATTGTCCGGAAAGCTGCCAGTTCCGCATGGAAAAGGCGTCGATCATACCGGCATAAAGCGCCGGATTCGCCAGCGCAGTGGCTCCCGATTGCGCGGGCCCGAGGCAAGGGCCGGCGCTCAAGGAATAGCTGCCGGGTGTAACGCAATCTCCGCCGTCCGCTGCCCACTGGATGAACGACTCGGCATAGATTGCGCCCGAGAGGTGATTGTGGAGGTCGCCACCCTTGGGCATGTCACGCAGGAACGGCAACAGCAGGTTCGGATCCTGGCGGACGCTCTCGTAATACTTTTCCGTGCGGGCTTCGTCGGACTGAGCCGGACGCTGGGCGGCAGCGATCGTCGCCCCGCACAGCAGTAAGCATACTGCCAGCACAGCATTGTGGAATCGCAAACTGCGCTGCATGTGCCGGCCTCCGTTACAGACGCTCGCATGATAACAATTCGCGGTCACCCGTGCATTTGAGTTTCTCTGCGGCTTTTTCTACTATCCAGAGTTTGCGATCATCACAGGCGGAACTCGCGGTGGACAAACTCAGAGTGCTGATCACGCGCCAGCAAATCGCGGCCAAGGTTGCCGAGATGGGAAAGCGCATCACCGCCGACTTTGCCGGCCAGCCGGTGGTCTTGATCGCCGTCCTCAAGGGCGCAACCATTTTCCTGGCCGACCTTGCCCGCCAGATCCAACTCGACGTCAGCTTCGACTTCATCGCGGTGTCGAGCTACGGCAGCGCCAAACACCAAAGTGGGGAAATCAAGCTGATGAAGGACCTGGACCGCTCCATGGAGGGACGGAACGTCATTCTGGTGGAGGACATCCTCGACACCGGTCTGACCTTGACGTATCTGAAAAACGTGTTACAGGCGCACCGGCCCAAGACCTTGCGGATTGCCGCACTCCTAGACAAAATTTCCCGCCGGACCGCCCCTATCCACGGGGATTATGTCGGTTTTGCGATCCCCGACGAGTTTGTCGTGGGATATGGGCTGGACTTCGCGGAGCGCTACCGGAACCTTCCCGATATTTGTGTTCTGGAGTCTTGCCCCGAGACGGGATAGAATCTCCTCTGCTCATGTCCGTGAATTCTTCTGTAGTCGCCGGGCTGGAATCCATTCTTGTGAGCGATTGGCGCAGTGCCGCCAAGCTCATCGATCACACTCAACTCAAGCCAGACGCAACCCGCGACCAGATCGTCGCTCTGTGCGACGAGGCGGTGCGCTACGGCTTCCACTCCGTTATGGTGAACCCGGCCTATGTGGCCGTGGCCGCTGCCAGGCTGCGCGGGACACCGGTAAAGACCGCTACGGTGGTTGGCTTTCCTTTGGGCGCGAACCTCACCATGACCAAGTTGACGGAAGCCGCCGCCGCGTTACGCAACGGCGCGCATGAACTCGACGCCGTGATTAACATTGGGGCGCTGAAGTCGGGCGATCGTGTTCTGGTGCAGAGCGAGATGCGCAGTCTGGCGAAGCTCGCGCACGGGCAAGGCGCAACCCTGAAAGTCATTCTGGAAACCGCGCTGCTGAACCAGGTGGAGAAAATTCTGGCCTGCTCGCTGGCGGTCGAGGCGGGGGTGGATTTCGTGAAGACTTCCACCGGCTTCGCGGCGTCAGGCGCCACTGCCGCCGATGTGGTGCTGATGCGCGGCGTCGTGGGTCTCAAGATTGGGGTGAAGGCGGCGGGAGGAATCCGGACCGCCGCCCAGTTCATGGACATGGTCGATGCCGGGGCCAACCGGATC